>Ga0126369_10004437_pt1 | contig 10299 bp, 6 predicted proteins | sample PanSoiMetaPlot_1_FD_109646 | JGI IMG/M metagenome (GOLD analysis project Ga0126369, IMG submission 109646) | Tropical forest soil microbial communities from Panama - MetaG Plot_1 | ecosystem: Environmental > Terrestrial > Soil > Tropical forest > Bulk soil | place: Panama | collected 2016-02-17
CGGTACGGTGACGTCTTACGCGGTGGGCTGGGTGATCGGTGTTCCTCTTCTCGTTCCTTTCCTCAACACGCTCGCGGCCTTTCCGTTCATGGTCCTCGCGCTGCGCCGGGGACACGTCCACCTTGCGGTGGCGCGCATGCTCGTCTGGGCGCTGACGATGGGGATTGCGGCGACGATCGTGTCGTACGCGCGGCCGACGCGTACCGACACGCTGTTTCTGCGAGGCGAGGCGTACCGCGTCGAGATGTTCGCATGGGTGATGACCGGGCGCGGCGCTGAAAGCTCGCCGGCGCAGTTCATCCCGCAGCATGCGCGGGACGCGGCGATCTTTTCGGGGCTCGCGCTCGCGACCGGAGGCGCCCTGGCGATGCCGATGGGCGCCGCGCTGATGAACTACATGGGTCACTACGTCGGGTCGCTGGCGGCCGCGAGCCGGCGTCCACTGCTGACGATGATCCTCGGCTGGCACCCATGGGCGGTAGTTCGCATCGTCAGCTTCGTGACGCTGGGCGTGCTGCTGTCCGCGCCGCTGCTGTCGAGGTTGTGCGGGTTTCGACTCGATTGGCGGGCCGCTCGTCCGTTGGCGATTGCCGCGCTGGCCGGGCTCGCGGTCGACATCGTGTTGAAGGCGCTTCTCGCGCCGACGTGGCAACGTCTGCTGTTGCACATTGTCGGTTGGTGAAGAGTCCGGCTGAAGCCGAAACGCTATAGGATCTCGGGATGGCGAAGAAGACGAAGAAGAAGACCGCGAGCCATCCAAAGAGGACTGCATCCCCTGCACTCCATAACGCGCGATTTCCAGGCGAGAGCCCGAGGTACAGAGCGTCGCGCGACAAGCTGTTGAAGCGCGAGATGGCGTTGCGGCGCGAGACCGAGGCCGTGGCCGCGGAACGGCGGAAGCTGCCGCTCGGTGGTCTCTTGAAAGAGGACTACGTCTTCGAGGGCGCCGCCGGACCGATCCGGCTGTCGGAGCTGTTCACTCCCGGCAAGGACACGCTGCTCGTCTACAACTTCATGTTCGGGCCGCAGATGGCTGCGCCTTGCCCGATGTGCACGGCCATCCTCGACGGACTCGACGGTCAGGCGCACCACGCCACCGAGCGCGTCAACCTGGTTGTTGTCGCCAAGTCGCCACTCGCGCGCATCACGTCCTTCGGGGACGCGCGCGGCTGGCGCCGCCTGCGTCTGCTCTCATCCGCGGCGAACACCTACAATCACGACTACCACGGCGAGAACGAGAAGGGCGCGCAGATGCCGATGATGAACGTGTTCACGCGCCGCGATGGACGGATCCATCACACATGGGGTAGCGAGATGCTGTTCGGCGCGTTCGAGCGCGGCGAGGATGCGCGGCACGTCGACAGCATCTGGCCGCTGTGGAACCTCTTCGACATGACGCCCGACGGCCGCGGCGCGACCTGGTATCCAAAGCTGCGCTACGAGTGACGGCCGGCACCGTCCGCCGCACGTTGGGATTGAGGTCGATCGCAGCGTCTCCTACTGCGAATCGTCGGCGGGTGATTCGACGTGAAACTGTTGATATAGGTACGACGTGATCAACAGCATCATCCCCAGACCGATGAGGCTCGAGATTCGGTAGACGCGATCGAGTTCCTCGAGATCGACGGCAAACACTTTGCCGATCGTCGCGGCGAACACGCCGATGGCAACGTAGCGGATCGGCGCGTAGTTCCGGCGGATCCCGACCAGGATCAACGCGGTCGCATACAAAGCCCACGTGAGCGACAACATCAGCCCGCGCGCGAGCGCGCTGTGGACGTCGAGATCGTGAATGTCCCAGTACGCGACGATCTCGCTCGTCAGCATCGCCAGCGTCAGCATCTGAGCGGTCACGACGGCCGCCGCGACCTCGATCGATCGCCGATGCCTCTCGCGACGTCTGTGCGACCACGCAAGCATGTAGGTCAGCGCGATTACGAAGGCTGCGCAGGCCGTTCGCCGGTTGAGCAGCACAATCTGATCGATACGCGGCGGGGCGAACTGCAACTCGGTCAGCCGTCCGACGGCGACCGCGAACAGTGCGGCGCCGCCGATACGGAGCCACTCGCGGCGCTCGCGCAGTCCGAAGACCACGACCGCAGCACCTTCAGCCGCCCAGCCGACGGTAATCCAGGGGCCGTCGAATTGCCGCGCGATCGCAACCATCAACAGCGTGAAGCCGACGCCGGCGAAGTGAAGGGCGTGATCGCGGCGTTCCGTCTTCAGTGCCCACGCGAGAAGTCCATGCCAGCCCGCCAGGGCTGCGGCCAGCGGCGCGGCCGCAGCGAGGTGTGTCGGTTCCAGAAGCAGATAGGCGCAACCGAACGCCCACAGTCCGTTGACGTGCAGCAGGATGGTGTCGGCAACCGCGAACGCCGCGTCCGGGCGGAGCGTCGATTCGAAATGTCCGAGGAGAAACACGATGTAGACCGCACTGATCGCCGAAAAGCCGGCGGGCAACCATCGGGGCGCTGCATGCTCAAACGCCCACAGCATCAACGGCGCGGCGACCGCTGCCCAGAACAGCAGCCGAACGGTCGAGCCAAGACGCACCGACGCGATCACGCCGGCTGTCCCGAGTGCGATCAAGAAAACGAGCAAGGGTACTGAGTGGTCGTAGAGGTTCGCGATCGACGCGACGTAGTACGCAACGGGAGCCGTCATCAACGCGATCTGCGCGACGGACGGCGATGCGTCGCGGCTTCGCATCCTGCGCAGGATGAAGAGAAACATCGCGCAGTCCAGCGTCAGAAATACTTCGGTCGCCAGGTACTTCGCCGGAATGGAGAAGTCGTCGGCCCACGTGATGAACGTGGCGCAGGTGAAGGCGTAGCTGACGATGTTCAGAGCCGGCCAGTCGTGCCGGCGCGCGAGGAACATCGTCCCGGCGATCAGGATCGCGTCATACGTGAACAGGACCAGTTGCGCGTCGACGTCGCCCGGTAACAGAAAAGGCGTCGCGAAACCGCCGCTGACTGCGACGAGCGCGAGCCCGGGCGACCGCTCCCGATCCGCGAGCCGCGCCGCCAGCATCGTAGTCGCGCACATCAAGGCGAACGCGACGGGCCGCGAGATCAGCGCGTACAGGTTGAATGCCGCGAACGCGGACACATACAGGACCGCGACGCCGCAGCCGGAGATCACGTGGCCGTACAACCGGTAACCGCCGCGCGTGAAACGGATGCCGCCATAGACCATCAGCATCCCGAAGATGCCGCCCTGCACCGTTCTGGCGACTTCGCCGACCCAGTGATTCTCGAACGCCATCTTCTCGAAGTACGCGACGCCGAACAGGATGGCTACGACGCCGACGTACAAGAGCCATCGCGCGCCGATTCGCGCCTCGAGCGGCGGCAGCGCGCCGTGCAAATCGGTCGCGGCCGAGGCTGCGTGCGAAACATCGACCTCGCGATAGACCGGCAGCACCGGCAGGACGGGCACGGCGGCTTGCGCCGGCCGTGGTGCCGGCACGGACACCGGCCGAACCGGCTGCGGCGAAGGTTGCGGTTGGATCGAGACGTCGCCTCGACGCTCGAGCGCGCCGACTCGGAGCCTCAACTCTTGGAGCAGTCCCTCGAGCTTCAGTATCTGCATCCATGCGACGAACAGCCCCACGAAGGCCACGGCGACGGTGACTGGAGACATCACGAATCCTCCTGTGGGCGGAGCATGAGGGCGATCCAGCCGATGGCGACGGCGGCGGCGATGTGCTTCAGCGTGTGGCCGCTGACGAGATGGCCCGCGCTGAAGATCGCATCATCGAAGAACTCCAGCACTTTCGCGATACCGTAAGCGGCGAGTCCGGCAAGCAGGTACAGCATCTCGGGAACACCGGCGAGCGTCCGCTGATCCGCGAACAGGTGATAGCAGGGATTCTGCGCGAGAGGCGGCATCGCGAACACAGCGCCGCCCATCGCCACGACCGCGAGGCCGAGGATCAGGTGCTTCATGGCGGACTGCCTTCAGCGGGACGTCGGGACTGCCGAGCGGTCCAGCGCGAGCTGACGGACGGCGCGCAGGTCGGTCTTGCCGGTGCCGAGCGTCGGAATCGCCTCGACGAGATGCAGGTCGTCGCGCTTCGGGATCCAGAGCTTCGGCAGATCGGTGCGGCACAGGCGCTCCCATAGATCCTGCGGTGCGACGGAAGCGTCCGTGTAGAAGGCGACGAGCCGCTCGCCCTTCGCCGGATCGGGCACGGCCGTGACGACGCAGCTCTGGTGCTCGTCGATCAGCTCGCGCATCTGATCCTCGATCTTCATGTGCGGGACCATCTCGCCGGCGATCTTGCTGAAGCGCGACAGCCGATCGGTGATTCGAATGAAGCCCGCGTCGTCCATCGTCGCGATGTCGCCGGTGACGTACCAGCCGTCACGCATCACCTCGCTCGTCTTCTCGGGCTCGTCGAGATAACCGAGCATTCGATTGGGTCCGCTGACGAGTAGCAAACCCTCCTTGTCGAACAGCGGCCCCTCGCCCGTCGCAGGATCGACGATCTTCGCGACGACGCCGGGAATCGGCTGGCCGACCGAGCCGCGTGCGGCGCCGCGCTGGTGCTCGCCGCGATCGTTCACGTCGGGCGTGTTCACCGCCACGACCGGCGACATCTCGGTGCAGCCGTAGCCCTCGAGCAGATCGACGCCGAACTTCTCCTTGAACGCCGCCGCGATCGGCTCGCGCAGCTTTTCGGCGCCGACGATGGCGTAGCGCAGATGCGCGAACTGCTCCGGCGTGCATTTCCGGATGTACGACCCGCAGAAGGTCGGCGTGCTGATGATGAGCGTGGCGCGATAGCGTTCCGCCAGCTCGCCGATGGTTTTCGCGTCCATGGGATTCGGGTGATAGGCGACGCCGATGCCCGCGACGAGCGGCAGCCACAACGTGCCTGTGAAGCCGAACGAGTGGAAGAACGGAAGCACGCCAAGCATCACGTCCTTCTCGGTGAGCTGAAAGAGCTGACCGGCGGCGTCGACGTTCGAGAGGATATTGCGATGCGTCAGCATCACGCCCTTCGGAACCCCCGTGCTGCCGCTCGAGAAGATCACCGTCGCCAGCGCGTCGCCCCCTTGGCCGTGGACGTAGAGCCGATTGATCGCCCATGCCGGCAGCAGGCGCGCGACGGCGAGCATGCGGACTTTCGCGCCAGTGCTCATCGTCTTGAGGACGTCTTCGAGGAACACCATGCCGTCGAGTGTCTCGATGCCGGCCTTCGAGAGAAACAGCCGGGACGTCAGGATCGTTCGGATCCCACAGCGCGCGATCGCCGCCGCCATCGCCTCGCGTCCAGCGGTGAAATTCAGGTTCACCGGCGCCTTGCCCGCGAGCGAGGTTGCGACGTTGGCCAGCGCGCCTCCAACCGACGCGGGCAGCAGGAGACCGATGTTCCGCTCGTGGGGCGCGCGCTTCTGAATCCAGCGCGCCAGGAGCAGCGACGCGACGAGCGTGCGCCCGAAGGTCAGGCGCTGCCCGTTCGAGTCGGCCATGCAGAACGAGCGCCACTGATGCTTCGCGGTCCGGACGAACTGGCGGCCCAGCGTCTCGTCCGCCGGGCGCCTCTCGACCGCGATGCTGGAGCCCAGCGCCGTCAGGGCGAGGCGCGCTTCCGCCGCGGTCGTCGTCGACGGCATCGGCGCGCCGAAGGCGACGGTCACCGGATACGGAACGCGAACGGGCCACTTCCAGAAAAACCGTCCGCCTTTGAAGCTGAAGATGCTGCCCCAGACGCGGTCCAGGTAGACCGGGACGATCGGAATGTCGAGCCCTTCCGCGATGCGCTCGAAGCCGCGCCTGAACGGCAGCATGTTGCCGGTGCGGCTGATAGAGCCCTCGGCGAAAATGCAGACGACGTGTCCGGCGCGCAGCTCGTCGCGCGCGCGCTCGATCGACGCGAGTGCGTCGCGGCCGGTCGCGATCGGGATCGCTTTCATCAGCTTCAGCAGGCGATTGAGCGCCCAGTGCTCGTAGATCGGCTTGTAGACGAGGAAGCGGATGAACCGCTGCACGCACGCGCCGACGAGCGGCCCGTCCACGAGGGACACGTGATTGCAGACGAGGAGCGCCGGCCCGCGAGACGGCACGTTCTCCTGGCCGACGATCTTGATGCGATACACCGTATGGGTGAGCAGCCAGAGCGAGAAGCGAAGGAGGAACTCCGGCACGATCGACAGCACGTAGACGCTCGAGATCAGCGTGAGCACGCCGAAGGTCAGGATCACGCGATCCGCCGACATGTGAAGCTCCGTCGTGCAGATCCACAGCGCCCCCGCCGACAGCAGAATGCCGGCCATGTTCAGGAAGTTGTTGGTCGCCATCAGGCGACCTTTTTCTTTCTCGCCGCTCCGCTGCTGCAGCAGCGCGTTCAACGGCACGGCGAAGAGACCGCCAAAGAACCCGACGAGCGTCAGGTTGACTGCGGCGAGCGGAAACGAGTGCCCCGAGCGCGACAGCAGGATCGCGAACAGGCCCATGCCGATCGAGCCAATCGGCGCGAGGCCGAGCTCGACCTTGTCGCCGGACAGCCGGCCCGCGGCCATGCTGCCGATGCCGATACCGATCGCTGCGAACGTCACGAGGATGCCCACCCAGCGATCGCTTAGCCCCATCTCCTTCGCGCCGAACGGGATCATCACGGTCTGCAACAGCGCGCCGAGGAACCAGAAGTACGAGATGCCGAGCACCGTCAGCCACAGCACGCGATCGTGGCGGAGGCGGCTGACGCCGAGCGCGATCTCGCGCCACGGGTTGACGTCGATCGTGCCGTCAGGCTTCGCCGCGGGCACGCGAGGAATGCGGAAGCTCAGCGCCGTGCCGACGACGGCCACGCCGACGACGATCACGCCGATCAGCCAGAGCCGATCCTTCCACGCGTCGAACATGAAGCTGCCGCTGGCGACGCCGACGACGATCGCGACGAACGTGCTCATCTCGAGTACGCCGTTCGCGCGCGAGAGATCGCGGTCCGGCAGCACCTCGGGAAGGATGCCGTACTTCGCCGGGCTGAAGAATGTCGCCTGGAGCGCAATCAGGAACAGCACGGCGTAAGTCAACTCGAGCCTGCCGCTCAGGAACGCGACGAGCCCGAGGCTCGCCGCCACGATCTCGAGCGACTTGGTGACGACGAGGACCGTGCGCTTGCTGTAAACGTCCGCGACCTGGCCGGCGTAGCCCGAGAAGAGCACGAAGGGCAGGATGAAGATCGCGCTGACAATCGACAGCTGGCGCTCACCCTCGCCCTCGGTGACGCCATGAACCGCGAGCAGCGACACGGCAATCTTGAACAGGTTGTCGTTGAACGCGCCCAGGAACTGCGTCCAGAGAAACGGCTGCAGGCCGGTGCGCGCGAGCGTCTGGCGATAGCTTCCGTTCGTCATGCGGACACGATAGGCCGCGCCTGCCGGGCAGGTCCTGAGCGAGGCCTCAGAAACGCTGAGAAACGATGTCGTATTTATCGGGCGCGGTCGGCCAGATGCCCAAGTACGCCTGTAAACCCTTGCGTTCCATGGAGTTGCCTCAGGAATGGCTCGACCGGCAGCGTCCACGCCGCAAAGCCGGGAGGCGCGTCGCGCAGGACACGCTGCAGCGACGACAGCGCCCCGTCGACGTCGCCGCGAACGGCGAGCGCCTGCCCACGAACGATGCCCGCTTCGACGGGCCGCGTCCGTACGAGCGTCGCGAGCGCTTCGTCGGCGCCCGCGAGCGCCGTGTCCGCGCGGTCTCGTGAACCGGCGTCGCGGCGGGCGAGCGCGAGGCCGAGGTGGGTCGGCGCGTGATGCGGGAAGAGCTCGAGCGCGCGCTCGAAAGCGGCGGCCGCCTCGGCGCCGCGGCCCGCGTGAAGAAGGGCCGCGCCGCGGCCGGAGAGCGCGTGCATCGCGTACTCACGGCCGTACAGCCGGTACGCCTCGGCCAGCGTGCCCTCGCGATCGAGCTCGCGAATCGCTTCATCCACATCGTCCTGCGCGAGGCGGACGAGACCAAGCAGCCAGTGGAGGCCGAGCGCGGGGTAGCGGCCGCCCTTGCGAAGCTGCCGGTCCTGCACCGCTGCGCCCTGGCGGAGCACGGTCTCGGCCTCGACGAGATCCCCGCGCGCGACATGCACCATCGCGATCTGAAAGTGCGCGAACGCGAAGTCGGGATAGAGCGCGAGCGTGCTTGTCAGCGCGCGCACCCGCTGTTCGCCCCACGACGCGTGCCCCAGTCGGAACTGGTGGCGCCAGTTCGACGGCTCGAGCGCCACAGCCCGGCGCGCCGCATCGTGCGCTTCTTCCGTCTTGCCCGCGCTCACCAGGACGAGCGCGAGCGTTGCATGCGCTTCGGCCAGGCCCTCATCCAGTTCGACGGCGTGCCGCGCGTGCCCCTCCGCCTGGCGCAGCGTGTCGTGCGCCGGCGCGTTCTCCGATCGCGTGGTCTCGTAAAAGGCGAACTCCGCGCTGGCGAGCCCGGTGTAGGCGAGCGCGTATCGGGGATCGGCGGCGGCCGCGCGCTCGAAGTCGGCAATCGCCTGCGCGATCAGTCGGACGTCGAGTGACTCGAGACGCACGAGTCCCTCGCTGACCGCGCGGTACACGTCGAGGCTCGGCGTCTCGCGCCCGGCGCTCGAGCGCCCCGGCCGCGGGTCCGGCATGCCGAGCTCCTTCGAGAACTGGGCGACGACCTGATCCTGCAGCGCGAAGATGCCGTCGAACGGACCGTCGACCTTCGCGTCCGCGAGCGCCTCGCCGCTGACGACATCGACCACGCGAGCCGTAATGCGAATGCGTTCGCCGAGCCGCTGAAAGCTGCCGACGACGGCGAGCTGCGCGCCGAGATTGGCCGAGACATCCTCGAGCGAGCCGCTCGTGCGGCGGGCCGCCTCGGTGACGCGTCGCCGATCAATGACGCGGAAGTGTCCGAGCGCCCGCAGATCGCCGGTGACCGTTTCCGCGATGCCGGTTCCGAGCCACGCGGAGTCCGCATCGCCCGTGACGTTCGCGAAATCCATCACGGCGATCGTGCGTCCCTCCGCGTTCGGCTCCGTCGCGGTGTCCGCGCTGCGCCCGCGGCCGCTCCGACCGCCCTCGAGCTTCGTCACCGGCGCAATGAACCGGTAGCCGCGGCGCGCGACCGTTTTGATGAACCTCGGCGCGCCCGCCTCGTCGCCGAGCGCGTCGCGCAGCTCGGACATCGCCTGCGCGAGCGCGTTCTCCGTGACGTTCGCGTCCGGCCACAGCGCGTCGAGCAGTGCCTCCTTCGTGACGAGCGTGGCGGAATGATCGAGCAGGTGGAAGAGCAGATCGAGGAGCTTGGGCGTCAGCTCCAGCGGTCTGCCGTCGCGGAGCACCTGGTACCCGACGCGATCGGCCGTGAACGGGCCGAATCGATACGACGCGTCACCCATCGGACGCGTGAAAGTGTAGCGCAGGCCTTCAGGCCTGCCTCACCAATGCGTGTTCCACCCTGCGCGCTCGAGATCCCGCAGCTGGCCGTCGGCGTCGGCCAAAGCCGATTCGCGCGACGGCCACTTGCGCGCGACGACGAGCGCGCCGTCGTAGAAGAACTGCAGCTCGACGCCCTTGTCTTCCGCACCTTCGCGGATGCGCGCATCGACCCACGTGTGGTCCTTGCGCACCCGCCAGAGGCGAGCGGACTCCGTCATGGACGGCCCAGCAGGTTCGATGCCGTCTGCGCCGGCGCCGGCGACGCCGCAATCGCCGCCGCGGCCGTCGGACTGATGGATGTCGCCAGCGCAGCGGCCGATGACGCTTGGGCGGCCGCGCCGTTGCCCGACTGGCCGGCCGGTCCCGCCTCCTGGAGCGACTCGAAGTCGACGAGCGACAGGACGTACGAGAGCACCGCGCCGAGCTCGTTCGTCCTCGCCTGCGCAAGATCGCGCTGCGCCTGGATGACGAGGAAGCTCGTCGACATGCCGACCTCGAAGCGTTTGCGCTCCGCGTCGAGGCGCTGCTCCCCGAGCTCGCGCGCCGCGCGGGTCGTCTCGATCCGTTTCGCGTTCATCTCGGTTTTCCACCCGGCGTCGCGTACCTGTTGAATGGCCTTCGCCTCGGCGCTCTTCAGGTGTTCCTCCGACTGCGTGCGTTCGACCTGCGCGCGCGCGTAGTTCGCTTCGTCGGTGCTCTGGCCGATGGGATACGTGACGCTGACGCCGACCGCCCACGTCGGAAAATCACGCCCGAAGAGCTGCGACAGCACCGAGCCAAAAGGCGTCACGGTGCCGGGCCCGACGATGGTTCCCGGGAAGCCGCCCGTGCGGAGGATCTGAGTGCCGCCGAGCCCGCTCGCCTGGTAGCTGCCGTTCACGCGGACGTC
>Ga0126369_10004438_pt1 | contig 10298 bp, 4 predicted proteins | sample PanSoiMetaPlot_1_FD_109646 | JGI IMG/M metagenome (GOLD analysis project Ga0126369, IMG submission 109646) | Tropical forest soil microbial communities from Panama - MetaG Plot_1 | ecosystem: Environmental > Terrestrial > Soil > Tropical forest > Bulk soil | place: Panama | collected 2016-02-17
GCAATTGACCGGCAAAGAAGTCACCCAACGCAGCGACATCTACGCTCTGGGTCTGGTGCTTTATGAATTGTTTACCGGCAAGCGAGTGTTCGAATCAAACAGCATTCATGACTTGATGAAGCTGCATGACTCGACCATCCCCACTACTCCCTCGATCCACGTTAAGAACATCGATCCGCTGGTTGAGAAAGTCATCCTGCGATGTCTGGAAAAAGATCCGAGTAAACGACCGGCGTCAGCAATACAGGTGGCAGCAGCATTGCCCGGTGGTGATCCACTGGCGGCCGCGCTTGCCGCCGGCGAGACACCTTCGCCCGAGATGGTCGCCGCCGCGAAAACTGAGGAAGGCCTGCGTCCACCGGTTGCCATTGCTTTGGCGGCCGGTGCGGTATTGATGCTGATTGCGGTGGTCTTTATGTCGGATGCAATTGGAGTGCACTACAAACTTCCGTTTGATAAATCGCCGGAAGTTTTGCAGGCGCGTGCCGCCGAAATCATCAAGCAGGCAGGCTATACGGATGAACCCGCAGATTACAGCAGCGGTTTTTATCCGCAGCAAAAATACATTGATTACCTGACGAAGAATGATCGATCGTCGCGGCGCTGGGACAGACTGGCGAGCGGACAGCCGGCCCCAATCATTTATTGGTACCGGCAAAGCCCGGATTACCTGAGATCGATTGGCCGCACCGCGCGCGTTTCGTCCGATGATCCTCCGCATACTGAACCTGGGATGACCAACGTGTGGCTCGACACCCGTGGCCGTTTGATCGCGTTCTTGCACGTGCCGCCCCAGGCTCATAATCCAGGAACGTCGACTCCCCCACTCGACTGGACGCCGTTCTTCAACGCGGCCGGGCTCGACATTACCAAATTCACTCAGACCGAATCGCAGTGGAACCCACCGCGGTATAGTGACTCGCGGGCCGCGTGGCAGGGCACGTATCCAAATCAGCCGGAGACCCCTCTCCGCATTGAAGCGGCGGCTTATCAGGGCAAGCCAACCTACTTTACGCTGGTCGATCCGTGGGAACAGCCGGCCCTCGAGAAGCCAAAAGCCAAATCGATTTCTGAAAGACTCTCGACCGGGGCGGCTTTTTCCATTTTTCTAGCTACCTTGTTCGGCGGCTTGCTGCTGGCCCGGTACAACTTGAAGCTGGGACGAGGAGATAAGAAGGGTGCTTTTCGTTTGGCGCTCTTTGTCTCGCTCACTTGGATGGTGCGTTACTTATGCGCTGATCATGTGCCCGAATTTTCCACCGAAGTGAGCAATTTCATGGAAGTGCTTGCGCATATGCTGGCGAACGCCGGCCTCACCTGGGTCATCTACATCGGGGTCGAACCGTTCGTGCGGCGCCGCTGGCCCAATCTGATCATCTCATGGAATCGCCTGCTGGCTGGTAACTATCGCGATCCATTGATCGGCCGCGAAATCCTGATTGGGGGAGTCTGCGGTGTGGTTATTTGGGTGCTCGGATTCCTTCCGCAAGTCATCCTCAAGTGGCTTGGTAAACCTTATGATGTAAATGTCTTCACCCCTCCCGTACGTGGCCTGCGTACTATGATAGATCAATTTTCATTCGACTTATTCAGTTCTTTATTTGTTCCTTTGAGCCTGCTGCTTATCGCTCTCATCTTCACGATAGTCGTGCGTAAACGATGGTTGGCGGCTCTTATAATATGGTTCGTGTGGTTGGTCCTGAATGTGACCAGTCCCAGTCTCGCGGCTTACATATGTGGAGCGATAGGCAGCGCCCTGGCGCTCTATGTGATCCTGCGGTATGGATTGCTGACAGGCTATCTTTGCTTCTTATTTGCGAACGTGGTCAGCAACAATGCGACGACGACTAATTTCTCGCTCTGGTACGGTCCGGAATCAACTATCTTCGTTCTGACAATCTGTATCGGGCTGATTCTTTACGGGTTCTATACCAGCCTGGCCGGCCAACAGATATTCCAGGGCAAGCTGCTCAATGAGTGAGCCTTGAGGGCGGCGGCCTGACGCCGCTTTGCTGCAAGAGTCGGCGAAGCCGACGGATGATAGTAGCCCGCCGATTCATCGGTGGGTGTTGCGGCAAAGGACTTAAAGAGTCCGTGAAAGGGACGACTGAGTTTAAGCCGTGACAGGTATGCGTTTTTCAGCCGTCGCTTCACGGACTAAATGTTATTCGACGATTCTTACCCAGCGCTGAAGCGCTCTCGCTACTGTCATTCAGTCCGCTTCGCGGACGGCAGCCAGAATACCTTTGGAGCAAAGCCGCTTGACGCCGCTTATATTTTTCACAGCCGCGTCCTGATCGCAAAAATACTTCGCCTTAGCCGATTTACTCAGATACAATCGCGCGGCTTTACCTCCTCGTTCCCGGTGAACATCGCAGACCGAACCCGACTCGGGCGTTACGAAATCCGCTCAAAGATTGGCGCCGGCGGTAGGGGTGAGGTGTATCTGGCGCAGGACACGAAACTCGACCGCAAAGTGGCGTTGAAGATTCTGCCGGTCGAACTCGCCAACAATCGAAGTAATTTGACATACCTTATCCTGATTAGGAATTTTCAATGATTCCCGCGGGCACCAGACTTGGCCGCTACGAAATTCGCGCGAAGCTCGGTGAGGGCGGTATGGGCGAAGTGTACCTGGCCGAGGACACCGATCTTCGGCGTCAGGTGGCCTTGAAGGTGCTGCCCGCAGACGTCGCGGCGAACCAGGATCGGATGCGCCGCTTCAAGCAGGAGGCGCAGGCCGCCGCCGCGCTCAATCATCCGAACATTGCGCACATCTATGAGATTGGGGAGCGCGATGCGATCAACTTCATTGCGATGGAGTTCGTCGACGGCGTGACGCTGCGCGAGAAAATTTACCGGCAGAAAACGTCGCTGCCGGATCTGCTGAAATATCTGATTCAGGCCGCCGAAGGTTTGGCCAAGGCCCATGCCGCCGGCATCGTGCATCGCGATCTGAAGCCCGACAACATCATGATTACGAATGACGGCTACGCCAAGCTGCTCGATTTTGGTTTGGCGAAGCTGGTTGAAGGGCTGGGCAATACCGGATTTGGCAGCGGCTCCAGTGAAGTGGCCACGGCGATGATGCCGCAGCACTCGCTCCCCGGCACCGTCCTGGGCACGGTTGGCTACATGTCTCCCGAACAGGCGCAAGGCCGCGTGAACGAGATTGATCATCGTTCCGACATTTTTTCTTTCGGCTGCATTCTGTTTGAAGCTGCGACCGGGCAGAAAGCATTTCAGGGTAAAGATGCCCTGGATTCGCTGCACAAGATCGTGCATGCGCCGACGCCGATGCTAAAGGAGTTCAATGCCGCTGCTCCGGACGATCTCCAGCGCATCGTGCGACGCTGTCTGGCGAAGGAGCCGGACAAGCGGTTTCAATCGATCAAGGACATCGCGATTGAGCTGGAAGAGATCCGCAGCGAACTGAGAAGCAGGGACATCGATCATTCGGCGGCGCCGGCGCGGGTGATTTCGGGCATTGAAGTGACTCGCATAGATGCGGCGCCATCGGCCACCGCCAGCATCCCCTCGGCAATTGGCACGGCGCATTCGCAGTCGAGCGCCGAATACCTCGTTAGCGAAATCAAACGGCACAAGAGCGGGTTAATGATGGTGATGGTGGCGGGCCTGGTGGTTCTCGCCGCCGGAATTTTTGCTGTTTACAAGCTTGCCGTCTCCAAACGAAGCGACGCAGCGACGAGCAAAACGATGACCGCCGGCCAAAACATGAAGTTGCAGCGGCTGAATGTTAAGGGAAAGGTCAGCCATCCGACGATCTCTCCGGATGGTAAGTACGTTTCCTACGTAATTAGCGAGGGCGAACTAAAAAGCCTTCACTTGCGGCTGATCGCGGCCGACAGCGCCAAACCGATTGTTGATCCCGCCCCGATTTTTATTGGTGACCAAACGTTTTCGCCCGACGGCAACTACATCTATTACCTGATTCAGGACAAAGACAATCCCAACCGCGCGCTTTATCAGGTGCCGGTGCTGGGTGGGCCGCCACGAAAAGTCGTTACCAACCTCGGAAGCACAATCACGTTCTCGCCTGACGGCAATCGCATAGCTTTCCTGCGCAATGATGAGGCCGCGACGGGTGAAGATCAGTTGATTGTCGCCAATGCAGATGGTTCGAATGAACAAAAGCTCGCGTCACGCAAAACTGATTCGTGGTTCACCGTTGATGCCAGGCCGGGGTGGTCGCCTGATGGAAAGGTTATTGCCTGCGCCGGCGGCGGGTATCGAAACGGCAAGCATGACTTCTATATCGCCGTCGACGTCGCCACCGGAAAACAGATCGAATTAGCTGCCCAGCCGTTTAGTTCTACCGAAGACCTCGCCTGGCTGGCCGATGGCAGCGGATTTGTAACGACCGCCAGAGAAGAAACGGCAAGCACCTATCAATTGTGGCTGCTTTCTTACCCGAGCGGCGAGGCGCAAAGAATTACCCATGAGCTGAGCAGCTATGAAGGTCTGGCGATGACTGCCGATGCCAGGGCGATCGTATCGACGCCTTCAGATAGCACCGCGAATATTTGGGTTTCGCCCGGCGCCGAACCGAATCAGGCCAGGCAGATCACCTTCGGGAAACTCGAAGGCCTGGCGGGTCTCATTTGGACGCCGGACGGAAGAATTGTTTACGCCTCGCAAGATACCGGCACCGCGGAAATCTGGATAATGAATTCAGATGGAAGCGCATCAAGGCAGTTAACCACGGGCGGTCACGCCGATGGGAATCCGTACGTCTCGCCCGATAATCGCTATATAGTTTTCGTCTCCTATCGCGCCGGCTTTCCCCAACTTTGGCGAATGGATCTTGATGGCAGCAACGTCAAACAGCTGACTAATGGAACAGCTGAAGACTACGGACCGAAAGTTTCTCTGGACGGTCAATGGATTTACTTTGAGTCATGGCGAACGGGCAGAGAGACGCTGTGGAAAATTCCCTTTGACGGCGGCACCGCCGCGCAAGTGTCCGACAGGTTTACCCACACCTTTGACTTTTCTCCAGACGGCAAGCTGATCGCGGTGTTTTCGAAAGAAGATCGGCCGAACGTGCCCGAGCAGTTATTAATCATGCCGTTTCCGGGAGGAGATCCGATCAAGGCTATTGATCTGCCTACGACTGCCAACTTCGCCTTCTCGCCCCACTGGAGTCCTGACGGTCGAGCAATTATCTATCCTGATATTCGCAGCGTGAGCAATCTGTGGAGCCAACCGATCGACGGCAGCCCGGCTAAGCAGTTGACTAACTTCAAAGACAATGGAGTTGGCCCACATGCCTGGTCCCGCGACGGCAAGTGGCTGGCAACGGTGCGCGGCACGAGCACCAGTGATCTCGTGTTGATTACCAATTTCAAATGACGCTTTTGGAGCGCGTCGACTGGTGGCCGCCCTTGCTCCGGCAAAAAGAGCGGTGTCCGCACCTTAAATGCGGCACTAACCGCCCTGCTAACTTGCCCCTATGACCGTCTAACTTGCCACTAGCTTCAGCTAGTGGACCAGAATAAAAAAGTAATTGTGGCTTTAGCCGAAGCAGAAGAATCCGCAAAGTGGCATAGATTGGGCACCCACCAGGATTTGGCGGTGAGTTCGGCTAAAGCCGTTTCTTCAAGAGGTACTCTGTATCCACTAGCTAAAGCTAGTGGCAAGTTACTAGTGGCAAGTTAGCTAGTGGCAAGTTAGCTAGTGGCAAGTTAGCTAATGCCGAAGCCAACAATTCACCAAACTCTTACGCGCGCTTCGGGCGCCAGATAAAGCTTGCGCCCCGGCTGAATATTAAACGCCTTGTACCATGCATCGATGTTGCGCACCGTGTCGGCGCGGTATTCATCCGGCGCATGACCATCAGTCGTTAAAAGCACCCGCAGGAACTCAGGCCGCGTCTTGCTGCGCCAGCTTTGTGCATAGGCGATGAAGAACCGCTGGTCATTTGTCAGGCTGGCGCCGTTCGGCGCCGGCTTGTCGCCGTAAGCGTTGCGATAGGCGTCGTATGAGGCGGAAAGCCCGGCCACGTCGGCGATGTTCTCGCTCAGGGTTAACTTCCCATTCACGTGCATGCCCGGCAGCGGTTCATAAGCGTCGAACTCTGCGGCCAGCCGATCAGCGGAAGCGCGAAAGTGATCCAGGTCGGCCGGCGTCCACCAATTAAGCAGCTTGCCATATGCATCAAACTGGCTGCCTTGATCGTCGAAGCTGTGACTGATCTCGTGACCGATGGTGGCGCCGATGCTGCCGTAGTTTTCAACCGGATCCGCCGAAGGGTCAAAGAAGGGCGGATTCAAAATAGCCGCCGGAAAATTCAAGCCGTTCTGGATCGGCAGGTTCACCGCGTTAACCGTCTGCGGCGTCATCCACCATTCGGTCCGGTCCACGGGCTTGCTCAATTTCGTCAAGGTCCATTGATAATCGAACAGATCCGATCGTTCGGCGTTTCCCAGCGGATCGTCGCGCAAAATCTTTAGGCCCGAATATTCGCGCCAGTGCTCGGGATATCCCACACCGACATACAACGTGCCCAGCTTCGCTTTCGCCTTCGCCCGTGTTTCCGGCGTCATCCAGTTGAGATTGTCGATGCGCCGGCCGAAAGCTGAGATGATGTTCTTTACCATCTCCTGAATCTTGGCTTTGGCTTCGGGTGGAAAATACTTCTTCACGTAAAGCTTGCCCACTGCATCGCCCAGGGCGGCGCTGGTATTACTGATGCCGCGCTTCCAACGGTCGGATTGTTGCGGAATCCCGTTGAGCGTGGTCCCGTAAAAGTTGAAACGCTCGGTGGCAAAAGGCTTCGGCAGCAGCCCCGACGCGCGATCGATTGCATGGAAGGTCAGGTATTCCTTCCAGCGATCGAGTGGTTGTTTGCCGACCAGGGCGGAAATGCCGCTCACGCCGCCGGGATGCCAGACGATAATCGTCGGTTGATCCGAAAGACCCGCGGCTTTGAAATAACTGGTCCAATCAAGGCCCGGCGCCTTGGCGGAAAAATCTTTCACGGCCCAGGGATTATTCCCCTTTTGCACATCTGCCGAATCGGTACGGGTGGCATGGGCCGTCGCAATCTTCGTCTCCAGATCGTAGATGCGCGCAGCCTTGGCTTCCGCGTCTGCGACTTGCGCCAGCTTCAGGAGGGTCACGATGTGTTCGCGATACTTGGCTTGCAACTCGACATCGTTCTTCTCAGTGCCCAGGTAATTGTCGCGATCAGGCAGGCCCAAACCACCCTGCAGCAGATAGGCCACGTTGTGAGTTGGATTATTGAAATCCGGCGAGACCCAGACGCCGAATAATCGATCGGTATAAAAATTGGTGCTGTTCAGCGGGTCGACGTCGGCCCGAAGTTGCGAGCCCAGCGCTCTTGCCAGGGCCGTCTTGTCGGCGATGTTGTTGATCTCTTCAAGTTCCGCTTTGATTGGCGCCAGGCCTTTCTTTTCAATCGCGTCCTCATTCATGAACGCATCGTAGTAGTCGCCAATCTTGCGCGTTTCCGGATCGCTGGCTTTGCCCGCTGTCCTGATCAACTCAGCGGTGCGCGCGTTGACTTTTTCAGCGATCACGTCGAAGGCGCCGTAGCTGGGACGGTCCGCGGGGATTTGCGCCGCCTTGGACCATCCGCCGTTCGCATAGCCAAAAAAGTCGTCGCCGGGATCGAGCGACTTGTCTATGCCGGCCAGATCGATTCCCTGGGCGCTGACGGCGCGGCCGGTGAACGAGAGATTGCCGACGGCCAACAGCAGGGCCAGGACCACCACGACAGTGGTGAAATATTTTGTGGGTGTGTGGTTCTTGTTCATATCTGGCAATTCCTCAGAAGTATAAAAAAAGCCGGTAAAGAAATGGCTGGATCAGGAACATCGCTCTTCTAACCTCTCCGGTTGGGAAGGGTGGCTTGCCCCCGCTCGTCGTCACCGAAAAGAACATCGGGGAAACCGCCCTTCCTCACCTGAGGGATTATTCAGAGGACAATTTCTTCAGAGCTTCTCATGCGAACTATGGACGCAGCGACCAACTAAAATGTTTCGCCAATCCGCAAAAGGCAGTCTGAATCAACGGGAAAAAACTCGCAAGGCACGAACAATGCGGTAAAATCAGCGCGCTTCACGCCTCCATTAATTATGACCAGGGTTCTCTCTTCTTTGTTATTGATACTCCTCGCTTCTTTGGCAGCGGCGCAAACTTCCGATCTCTGGGGCGCGAACGGTGAAAAGTGGAGTCCCCGCAGCCGGCTGCCGGATTTTTCCTTTGCCGGTTATCACTCAGGCGAAGCTCCACTGCCGCGCGTCGCGCGGGGCGTGAGTGTTAAGGATTTCGGCGCCAAAGGAGATGGCCAAACGGATGACACCGCCGCCTTTCTCAAGGCGCTCGCCACGGTAAAGAGTGGCGCCATCGAAGTGCCGCCCGGCCGCTATCGCATCACCGACATTTTGGAAATCAAACGCAGCCATATCGTGTTGCGGGGCGCCGGACCCGATCAGAGCGTGCTGTTTTTTCCCCGGCAACTCAACGACATCAAGCCAAACTGGGGCGAGACGACTGCGGGCCGGCCCACTTCCAACTATTCCTGGTCCGGCGGTTTCGTCTGGTTCAAAGGCAGCCTGGGCCAACGGCAGCTGGCTGAGGTAACCGCCAATGCGCTTCGTGGCGATCAAACTATTCGGGTGTCGACTCCGGGCAATCTAAGCGTGGGCCAGCGGGTGGAAATTCTCGAGACGGACACGGCTGAGAACTCGCTCGCGGACCTGCTTTATACAGGCGATGCCGGAGACACGAGCAAACTGCTCGGCACCACCAAGGCGTCAATCGTCTGCCACGTGGTGAGCATCAAAGGCGATCAGGTTGAACTCGATCGACCGTTGCGGTTTGACACCAAAGCGGAATGGCGGCCGCGGGTAATGAGTTTTGAACCCACGGTGGCGGAATCAGGCGTCGAGAACCTTGCTTTTGAATTCCCGGTGACACCATACGCCGGCCACTTTACTGAACTCGGGTTTAACGCCGTGACCTTCGCCAATGTTGCGGATTGCTGGGCCCGGAATCTCCGGATCGTGAACGCCGACAGCGGGATTTTTGCGAACGGTTATTTCTGCACGATTCAAGGCGTGGTTTATGAGTCAGCGCGTCAGCCGGACAAGACTTTCGCCAGCACCGGCCATCATGGATTCGGATTTGAAGGCGAGGACAACCTGTTCACCGACTTTGATTTTCGCACCAGGTTCATTCACGACATTACCGTGGATCACAACGCGTCGGGCAACGTGAGCGCGCACGGCAAAGGCGTCGATCTTTGTTTCGATCATCATCGACGCGCCGTCAACGAGAATCTCTTTACCGACATTGACGCCGGCGCCGGCACGCATCTCTGGCTCAGCAGTGGTGGTGACGCGTTAGGCAAACACAGCGCGGCGCGCAATACCTTCTGGAACATTCGCGCTGCCCGGCCACAGGAGTATCCGCCGGCGGACTTTGGCCCGGCATCGATCAATATCGTCGCAGTCTCTACCAAACAATTGTCCCGGACGCGGGCTGATGGTCAATGGTTCGAAGCCATAGCCCCTGAGAAGATTGCGCCAAAGGATATTCACCTGGCCCAGTTGGCGCGGAGAATGAAGAGCCGACGAAGAATGTAGTACTACTGCCGGCTTGCCGCCCCCAATGCGGTAAGGCTCGCCTGACCGCGGATAATTCTTCTGACAGCGCATCGGAAAAGCAAGCCTTTCCCACCTGGCGAACAACCAGTTCCTGAGTCCGCGGACCGGACGTTGGCGTAAAGCCTGGGGCGTGAGCCCCAGGTGCCCGCCGAAGAATACGAAACAGCCCGCGGAGCGGCCGAAAGCCGATCGGAAAATGGACGCTTGTCGACTCAACATTTGATGATGATATGGAGAATATACAGCCGCCGTCCGCTCCGCGGACTCAGGTAAATCATGCAAAATATCGCCTTTCCTGAACATTCTAGCGACTGCTCGTAATCTCAGTTAGAATTGCCGCCATTTCTATGGTCCAAAGTTTATCCAGCGGCACACGACTGGGCAGGTACGAGATCCGCTCGAAGCTCGGCGAGGGTGGGATGGGTGAGGTGTATCGCGCGCGCGACGAAAAATTAAATCGCGAAGTGGCGATCAAGGTTTTGCCGGCTTCCCTGTCTCAGGACGAGGATCGTCTGCATCGCTTTGAACAGGAAGCCCAGGCCGCCGGTGCGTTGAACCATCCCAACATCCTGGCTGTGTACGACGTGGGTGTGCATGACGGGTCGCCTTATGTTGTTTCCGAATTGCTCGAAGGCGAGACCCTGC
>Ga0126369_10004439_pt1 | contig 10297 bp, 10 predicted proteins | sample PanSoiMetaPlot_1_FD_109646 | JGI IMG/M metagenome (GOLD analysis project Ga0126369, IMG submission 109646) | Tropical forest soil microbial communities from Panama - MetaG Plot_1 | ecosystem: Environmental > Terrestrial > Soil > Tropical forest > Bulk soil | place: Panama | collected 2016-02-17
CAGTCCTCTCGGGGATTAGATTGTGATGGATGCGAGCCAGTAGGCTTCAGAAGCTCATTTTATCGCATCGTGAAGTTGTGGTAATTGCGGTAGCGGTATCGGAGGTATGAATTGTATCCATAATGGCAAGGGATTTTCAAAAGTCGGCGTCTAAGCCGGTATTACCGGCATGTATGTGTTCCATAACGTTTCGAGGGGATTCACGTCAGTGTTAAGTGGCGGAGCTTATTCTTTCGGAGTGGTTGCTAATACTGATACCTAGGGCATCTTCCGATTAGGTTGATCTTGGAGGCGAATTGTCCAGCCGATGAAGGCGGGGTTAATCGAAACGAGAAATGTTCCAATGCCAAAAGGAGGGTTTTGTGCGCGGGCTGGGGATCTTTCTATTCATTCTGGTTTTTTGGACTTCGGGGGCCGAGGCTAGCTGCAGCGGAAGCGGGACTTCCTGGAGCTGTACAGCAGGCACCACTTCGGCTCAAATTACCGCCGCTGTAAGCAGCGCGGCCGATGGAGCGAGGCTCACCTTTGCGGCAGGCTCGTACAGTTGGGACAGCTTTGTCAGCTTCTCCAACACCAAGGGGGTTACGCTGGTTTGCGTCACTGTCGGCGCCTGCAACGTTACGGCCACCGGGACCGTATTGGGGATGAATGGCAATCTGTCGGGGACCAACAGCAAGCTTTATCGTATCTCGGGGTTTAACTTCACAGGAGGGACCAGCTTTATCATTTGGTTCTACGGACCCGGAATAATGCAGAGGGTGCGCATAGACCATAACAACTTCAATGCGTCCAGCGGCACCACGGTTCTGATGTTCGGTGAGAATACGACAGTTGCAAATTTTTATGGTGTGGTTGACCATAATACATTCTCTTCTTCCGGCAGTATTGCGGCGTTTCAATACATTGGTGCTGTGAACCCCTCTCCTCCACCATCTCCTGCCGGCACCGCGAACAACCTGTTTTTCGAGGACAACACCATTACCGTCACGACGATGACCGACGCCGGGCTGGGCTGCGTCGACGGCTGGGGTGGCAATGCCGTCGTGTACCGGCACAACACGTCGACCAACTGCCTGGTGACGTTGCACGGCGCGACGCACGCCGGGGGACCGCAGAATATTGAGTTTTACAACAACACCGTCACTGTCAACGCGGGGGCTGCGGGGCAGGGCGTCTCCGATTGCTTTCGCTGCTTTCATCATCAAGGATCCGGCGAATTCTATGCGTTCAACAATCGCTTCACCGCGTCGGGCGGCAAGAACAGCGATGCATTGGCGATGATAGACTATCGCGCGTATGCCAATTCTATCGATGGCGGTGCGCCCATCTGTGACGGGACGCAGCCGATCGACGGCAACCGGTCACCGACAGCGACGTATCGTGGGTATCCTTGCTGGCACCAGCCGGGTAGGGATTTCGCCGCCTCGCCGGTCGGCGGCAATTTAAGACCCCTGTACATCTGGAACAACGCATGGTCGGATACCCTGACGATGATCCCCATGACCATGGAGGACCTGGGCGGCGCTCCCGACTATACGCCGCAACACGAACAAGCCGATCGCGACTACTATAACGCGGTATCGGCTTCAGCCCAGATTTCACCCACCATCCCATTCAATGGGACGACGGGAATGGGGTTTGGCACGCTGGCAAACCGACCTACAACGTGCACGACCAACGCGTTGGAAGCCGGCGGAGGCGTCGGCTACTTTGCGACTGATCAGGGAGCGCAGGGGACCTTATACCGCTGTTCCGCGACCAATACGTGGACGGTTCAATATGCGCCCTATGCCTATCCACATCCGTTGGTGACGGGGATGATTGCCACCCACGACTTCGACGGAGACGGCAAAAGTGATATTGCCTGGTCTGACACCGCTGGAAATACGGCCGTGTGGCTGATGAATGGCACGCAGCTTGCGCTATCGGCGGGTATCGGTGCGGCTCCCACCACTTGGTCGGTGGTCGGTCAGCGCGACTTCGATGGAGACGGCAAGCACGATTGGCTTTGGCGCGACAGCGCCGGCAACGTGGCAATGTGGTTTTTGAACGGTGCGCAGATCCTGCGATCCGCAGGAATCGGAAACGTCGCCACCGCTTGGTCGATCGTCGGCACGGGGGATTTCAACTCAGATGGCAAAGGCGATATCCTCTGGCGCGACACCAGCGGCAATGTAGCGATCTGGCTGATGAACGGTGCGCAGGTTACGCAGTCCGCGGGGGTCGGAACCGTACCGACCGCTTGGTCGGTCGCAGGAATTGGCGATTTTGACGGTGATGGCAAGAGCGACATCCTCTGGCGCGACACCAGCGGCAATGTGGCTGTGTGGCTGATGAATGGTGCGCAAATCTCGCAGTCCTCAGGGATCGGAAACGTGTCTACCGCATGGACGATCGTTGGCACCGGGGACTTCGACGGCGACGGCAAGACCGATATTCTCTGGCGCGACACCAGCGGCAATGTGGCGATCTGGCTGATGAATGGTGCGCAGTTCGTGCAGACATCCGGCGTGGGTGCGGCACCCGTGACATGGTCGGTCGTTGCAACTGGTGACTTCAACGGCGATGGCAAGAGTGATATTCTTTGGCATGACGGCAGCGGTAACGTGGCCATATGGTTTATGAATGGCTTGCAGATTTCTCAGGCTGCCGGTATTGGAAATTCCCCTATTGCTTGGTCGATCCAGGGCGTCAACGTCGACTGATGGCCAGTGCGGGTAGCCTAGCCGCGGCGGGACGGCTGCCGCCGGAGCCAAAGTGTGCAGCGAGAGGGCGCAGTCGAAGTCTAAAAATTCCTCAGATGTGAATCTACGCGTCTTCTGGTTCTACCTACCGGCGAATAGCCTCCTGGCACAATCATAACGTCGCTGGCGTCCTCTTGGGTTCTCTTGCAAGGCACGATGTAGGGCATAACTACGATCACAAAGACAAGGCATAGGAAAATGATCGCCGACACTTCAACCCCTCCATGTTCGGACCGGACGACAGCTCTTTAAGCATAACCGAGGACCGATTCAATCGTCTCGGCTATGGCGCCCGCAGCGGGATCATCGGGCGCCCGGTATAACGCCGAACTGGTAATAGAGAAGCTTTGCGGTCTGCAGCACCACGTCCTCTATGCCATGGGTGGAGTCAAACCAATTGTCAGGGGTGCGGCGCCCGAAAACCGGCTGGCAATGTACCGTGATGCCGAAGGGGCGTAGGACTTCGGAGTAAACCGTGGCGGCGCGTCGGCTGCGGAATCCTGCAGTGACCATCAACACGGAGTGGATGCGTCGTTCGCGAAGCTCTTCAGCAGCGTGACGTGCAAGATTGAGGGAGAAAGGTTCGCTCGCGGAGGCCGGGAATGGTGTGCAGTCAGATACTTGCGCCACACGACACATGACATCTACAAATCCCAGTGCCACTGAATTTGCCGCAGCTCCACCTTCTGAGGTAAAAATAGGCACAAGGACGGTAGAGGCAAGTCCCTTGGCCTGCAGTTGATGGGCCCTTTCGAAGAGTAGATGGTTTTGCTCAACGAGATCGACCAGGATGGCGTCGCTGGGCGCCTCGCTGGCGTGGCATATGAGCGAGTCGGCGATGAACCGCAGCCATGTCTGCCGCGTGACGTAGCCGCCGACGCAGATGACGACACCAAGCAGGACGGCAATGATAACACCGGATGTTCCACGACTATACATGCCTCAGCTACCCCTCGATGACCTTGCCGCGCAGCTTTGCACATCGGCTTCCCCGGCCCAGCCGCGATTGACGGCCAGTGAAGCAGCCCCTTCGACAGCGCCAGCAGGCCGATTTCTTAATCATGACAGAATAACGAATAGCAAGAGATGGTTTCGTGATTCGATCATTTGCGGAATAAATTAGTTCACCGTAACATAAGTTTGCATCATAGTCATAAACGCGGCGTCCTGGTCGCATGATTCCTGAAGAGATGCTGAAAATGATGGCTGTCCGACGTGGGGCAAAATCACGCAGAGCACGAACCCCAGCACCGGCTGGTCAGAAATTTCTCATGACAAACGCCGCGGAGCTGTTAGCTGCGATTCGTGAGGTTCTTGCAAACTTAGATCGCAAGAAACGTGAAACGCATCACCGGCATGTTTCTGTCGGCGACTTGTTGACGGACCGCTGGCAAATCGCGCGAGATTACGGCTTCGGCGAGGGCACGTCATGCTACGATAACGTGCTCATTCTCGGCGACGTTGTGGCAGGAAGAAATTGCTGGATTGGGCCAAACGTTATCCTCGACGGACTGGGCGGTCTGTCGATCGGGGATAACGTGGACATCAGTGCAGGCGTCCAGATATATTCCCATGATACGGTAAAACGCGCCCGCTCTGGGGGCAAGGAACCCGTCGAGTATGCGCCGACCCGCATCGGCTCGCGCGTCTATATCGGGCCGCAGTCGGTGATACAACGAGGCGTGACGATCGGAGATGATGTTACGATTGGCGCAATGTCTTTTGTTAATCGCGATGTTCCAGGAGGAACATCCGTTTGGGGAATTCCAGCAAGGCCCTCATCGTCACACGCATCCAGGTCACCCAGGGTTAAGGCGCCATGATGGGTGTTTTTCGTGCGTTACCAAGCAGGCAGCAAAAGTGCGGAGGATGACCCAGGGTAGGCTATCGCTGGCCCGCAAATTCGCGAACCGCCAAGACGCGCGAAACGAAGCAGTATCGGGGAGGGCGACCTCAAACGCGCGGCGTTCCTGCGTCACGAGACTGCTTACGCTCTCTGTTATACCGGGTGCGGCATGAGGCAGCCCCACTCAGCACATAAAGGGCCATGCGGACAAAATGTGAGCCCGCTGCCAAACTGGAGTGCCTGCATATGCGGCGCTCATTGAACTTTCGTCCTTGGCGCCGCGGTCCCAAGGTGCCACATGGGCTACGTATTTACGCGATCGGCGACATTCATGGGCGGGCCGATCTGCTCGGCAAAATGTTCACCGCGATAGATATTGATCTTGTTCTCCATCCTTCAGCTCACACGCTTAGCGTCTTTCTCGGCGACTATATCGATCGCGGTCCAGCTTCGCGCCAAGTTATTGATCTGCTCATCAGTCGCAGCCGCGCGCACGAAACTGCGCTCTTAAGGGGCAATCACGAGACCTATGTACCTCAATTCCTCGAGGATCCGGCCATTCTGGAAAAATGGCGGATGGTCGGCGGCTTGGAGACGCTTGTGTCATATGGGCTGAATCCTTCATTTAACGCCAACTTTGAGGAACAATGCCAGCTCGCCGACCGATTCGCTGCCGTGCTGCCGCTGGACCACATGCGTTTTTTTGGCATGCTGCAGCCGTCGTTTTGCTGCGGTGATTTCTTTTTTGTCCATGCGGGCGTCAAGCCCGGCGTGCCGGTTGAACAACAGCGCGAACAGGATTTGCTTTGGATCCGTCATGAATTCCTCCGTCATGAAGGAAGCTTCGGAAAAATGATCGTTCATGGACACGCTCCGGTTGCTGAGCCTGAATTTCGTGACAATCGGATCAACATCGATACCGGCGCTTATGCCACAGGAAAATTGACGTGCCTCATCATTGAACATGATGAACTTGTAACATTGAATGTTATAGCTTGATATCGTAAGCTTAAGCAACGCAAGGCAATCTCCGCGGACGTCCATGCGCTGAAAACACAGGCACTCGACCGGATCCAACGGCAATGCTTCCCATTTTCGCGACTTGTAGTTGTGTCGCATTCATTGCGTATCTGTTTTGGACGGATCTCCGGCGGCCCGATTGCCCGTCCAAGGCGCTGTGGGTGCCCCTCGCCTGGATGTTTCTCGCCGGCTCGCGATGGGTGTCCTCTTGGCTGAACGCCGCCCCGACACTTGCGTCAGCCAGCGACTATGCGGAGGGTAGCCCGCTGGACCGGGCGGTCTTCTTCGGCCTCATCGTGGCGGGGATTCTGATCGTTTCCAGGAGAAAGGTCGACTGGACAAAACTGTTTGTCAGCAACAAATGGATCATTCTTTATTTCCTATATTGCGTGGCCAGCATGGCGTGGAGCGACGAGCCATTCATCCTCATAAAACGCTGGTTCAAGGACTTAGGCAATCCAATCATGGCCCTTGTGATCCTGACGGAGCGGCGCCCATATGAAGCTGTCATGGTTGTTCTCCGACGTCTGGCCTTTCTGCTGCTCCCCTTGTCTGTTCTGTTCATCCGCTATTACCCCGAGCTGGCGAGAAGTTACCGCCCGGATGGTTCGCCGATGTATACGGGAGTGGGCCATCAGAAAAACGATCTGGGGTTGATGTGTCTGATGTCCGGCCTGTATCTGTTCGGGGAACTACTGCGGAGGCGCGAAGAAGCTCATCAGGTGTTTACTCGGCAGCACAAGATCGTCGCCGTCATCCTGGCCGCAATGCTTATTTGGCTTCTGCATATGTCCGACAGTCAGACGTCAGTCGCCTGCCTGCTTACCGCTGTGGCGGTGCTGCTGTTGGGTCGCATGCCGTTTATGGCGCGGAGGCCTTCTGGAATCATTGGCGTCCTTTTCTGCGCCGCACTGGTGATATGGCTCCTCAATGACGTGTTACATTTGAAGGAGTTTGTGCTCAGCTTCTTGGGGCGCAATCCCACCCTGACCAATAGAACCGAAGTTTGGCAAACGCTCGAAGCTTTCGCAGTGAATCCAGTCGTCGGGACTGGTTTCATGAGTTTCTGGACAGGAGAGCGGTTGGAGCGCGTGTGGAGGCTACTCGGAGCAGGAATTAACCAAGCGCATAACGGGTACCTCGAGCAATACTTGAACCTCGGCTATATCGGCGTGGCGTTCATCGTGATCATCATGCTGTCCGGGTTGCTCAGCGTACGCAGGCATCTGAATGTCGATCCGGCTGCCGGCATGATGCGCCTTTGCTTCATCGTGAGTGCCGCTCTGTACAATTTCACGGAGGCCTCGTTTTACGGAATGAGCGACATGTGGGTGCTGCTGCTATTGGGGTGCCTGGAAGTTCCCGGACAAAGTCAGGTGCAGTCTGCAGGTAATTCTTGGTCGGCGCATCAAACGATGCAAGGCAAAGCTAGATTCAGGGCAGCGAGGATAAGAAGAAAGGAGCTACTTTCCAGTTAGTTTCACATTTACGAAGCTCTGGCGGCTCGAAAGTCGGGGCTCTTAACTGGCATCTCAAGGCGCGGAGTCGCCTGCTTACTGGATAGGTAGCACATGCCGCCGTCAAATCTTGTTACGCGTGCTACAGGAAAAATCCGCCGCCTATTGGCGGCCAAACTCAGCCGACGCGTCGTATCGGTTAAGCTCTCTATTCCGATCATTTCGTTTACTTTCGATGATGCACCAAAATCGGCATTTGATGTCGGACGGGAGATTCTCAAGGACTATGGTGCTCGCGCAACGTATTTTATATCTCTTGGACTCGTTGGCGCAGAAACAGAAGTCGGGAAGATTGCGTCCGTCGATGATCTGGCCCGGGCGTTGGACGATGGCAGCGAGCTCGGATGCCATACGTTCGACCATCTTGATGCCTGGTATTCACCCGCCAACGTGTTCATGGAGTCAGTCGGCCGGAATAGGGAAGCGCTGCTCCGCATTATGCCGGGGGCGAGATTCATGACTTTCGCTTATCCGAAAAGCGGAGCCAAGCTTTCGATAAAGCCGGCGCTGGGAAAGATCTTTGCCTGCTGCCGGGGCGGTGGACAGACGGCGAACGTGCATAGCGCTGACCTGAACCTTCTCAACGCCTGTTTTTTGGACAAGCGTACGGGTATTGACTTTGATTTCGTCCGGAGGCTGGTAGACTACAATGCCGAACGGCGCGGTTGGCTCATTTTCGCGACACACGACGTGGTGCCCGTCCCATCTCGCTATGGCTGCAGCCCTAATTTTCTTGAGGATGTCGCGCAGTACGCGAACCGGTCCGGCGCTTTGCTGCTGCCGGTCGGAGAGGCATATGCCAAGTTAATGTCGTCCAACTCAGTTAAAGCGAGTTTTCATTCATCTGGTGAAACATAACCAGCCCAGCGCGAAAGCAACGACTCGTCGCAGGCAGAGTGAAATGATCCAATGCTCTTCAATTCACTAGAATTTGCGATATTTTTTCCTATCGTAGGGGCGATGTATTTCATCTTGCCGCAACGGTTGCGGACGCTGCATCTGCTGACCTCAAGTTGCATCTTCTATATGGCTTTTATTCCGGCCTATATCCTGATTTTGGCATTGACAATCGCCATCGATTACTGCGCGGGCCTATACCTTGAAAAGACGGTGGGACGTGCCCGGCTCTGGCTACTTGTAGCCAGTGTGACCGCAACTTGCCTGGTACTCTTCATATTCAAGTATTTTTATTTCTTTACCGATAATGTCATCGGTCTTGCGGGCCTATTCGGCTGGCAATTGTCCGGACCTTCTATCCACATCATTCTACCTATCGGCCTGTCGTTTCACACGTTCCAGAGCCTGAGCTATGTAATCGAAGTCTATCGCGGTCGACAGAAGGCCGAGCCCAACTTTGTGACCTATGCCACGTATGTGATGTTCTTTCCCCAGCTCGTGGCCGGGCCGATCGAGAGACCGCAGAACCTGCTTCATCAGTTCTATGAACGACACGAGTTCGATTATGTAAGGGTCACCTCTGGGCTGAAACGCATGGCGTGGGGCTTCTTCAAGAAGCTCGTAATAGCCGACCGCCTGGCCCTGTACGTGAACGACGTATATGCGGTGCCGCAGAACGCCAACGGTTTGCAGTTGACGTTAGCGACGATCTTTTTCGCCTATGAGATATATTGCGACTTCTCGGGATATTCGGACATTGCAATCGGCTCTGCGCGCGTGCTTGGCTTCAGGTTGATGGAAAACTTCGATAGGCCCTATTGCTCGCCAACAATTTCTGAGTTTTGGAGGCGTTGGCACATTTCTCTTTCAACTTGGTTTCGTGATTACATCTACATTCCGCTGGGCGGAAGCAAATTCGGAGAGCGGCGTCATTTTGCCAGTCTCCTTGTCACGTTTACCGTCAGTGGCCTCTGGCACGGAGCGAATTGGACTTATGTCTGCTGGGGATTGCTCAACGCGGTCTATCTCATCGTTGGAAGTCTCAGCAAGGATGTTCGCAACCGCATTTTCGGATCGATTGGAATGAAGGAGGCGACATGGACGAGACGCTCGGTCATGTGGGGCAGCACATTCTTGCTGACCTGCATCGGATGGGTGTTGTTCCGCGCCAAGACTATGACGGACGCTAAATATATATTAACACATTTTGCAACCGATTGGGATTTTGGAAACATCGGAACTGAGCAGTTTCTCATGCGCCAAATGGCTATCGCTGTCGCAGGGATCGCATTGCTGGAAACTGTTCAGTTACTTCAGAACTGGGGCTCTCCCTCCGCGTTTGTCGCAAGACTTCCCGTCATGGCCCGATGGACGGTTTATGCGAGCGCTATCATTGCCATGATCATGTTTGGTATCTTTCGACAGACGCAGTTCATATATTTTCAATTCTAAACCGGATTTTGATTGTAGGCTGTGGCGGCACTCGACATGAATGACATCAAAGGGGGAGACGACGAGCTCGTTCTCAGTCTTGCGCAGCACGCCGACGTTGAGCAGCGCGCGGACGTCGCCGTGCACTGCCTTCACGTCACGATTTATCCGGCGCGCCGCTTCACGAATGGGCATGTGCCGCTGATTCGGTACCCGTCCGGTAAAGGCCGCCTTGCAGAGCGCCTCGGTGTGTGAGGTCACGTGACTATTCCTAGGCTCTTGCAGTGGCAAGCAAAGACTAGTGTGCACATTTCACCGCTAAGCCACGTACCAGAGAATGTGATTGACGACAAATCGGCCATGTCAATCGTGGTCCTGAACACGATATATGAGACACGGCCAACGCTGTGCTCGTAACTACTCACCCCGCGTGCGCCGGTTGCGCGCCGGCTGCCTGGACCTCGGGTAGTGCCAAGGCGTCGCGGATGGCGGTGAGAGCGCTCCGGCCGTTGCGGCGGCCGGTTTGGACAATTGAGCAGAGCGCGGCGTAGGTCTTCGCGCCCCACTGGGAGCGGAACCCATTCGTCACTTTGCGGAAGATCACCGACGGCCTCAGTGCCCGCTCGCTTCCGTTATTGGTCGGCTCGGCGTCGCGGCGCTTCAGGAACACGAACAGCTTGTCGCTGCAGTCGAGATACACCGCGTCTCGCAGCTTGCGGCCCTCGGCGTCGGTCGGCTTGCGTGCGAGCAACCGCTCCAGTTGCCTTTCGAGACGGCGGCGATGCGCCGCAATGGTGGCGTCGGCGAGATCGGGCCGGCGGCGGCCGACCGCACACGCGTCC
>Ga0126369_10004440_pt1 | contig 10293 bp, 21 predicted proteins | sample PanSoiMetaPlot_1_FD_109646 | JGI IMG/M metagenome (GOLD analysis project Ga0126369, IMG submission 109646) | Tropical forest soil microbial communities from Panama - MetaG Plot_1 | ecosystem: Environmental > Terrestrial > Soil > Tropical forest > Bulk soil | place: Panama | collected 2016-02-17
GACCAGTGACATTCAACGCGGACGGCAGTGTCGACGCCGTATACGACGAAACAGGACATAGCGGAACGGTGCCTGCCAATCAGGTCGTCTGGGTAGATGTCCCGCCAGGTGGTCAGGATCACAATTATCTGATTTTGCCATGTCCTGATGGCTGTGGCGCCTCGAGTTCTCACCCGGTCAGCGGCGGCGCGGACGCGCCCAACGTGCAGCAGATGTTCGTCAACAAGACCGACCACGACGGCTGCGCGTGTGGTCAAGTCGCGAGCACCGACGTGATTGGTCTAGGCGAAGCGCACGTGCGCCTGAACTGCAATCGCATGGACGGACCCGGACGCTGGCAGCTCGACCAGGGAGTAGCCGCGGTCGTGCTTCAGGGCGCCGAGGTGCAGGCGTCTGACAACATGTTTCAGGTGGTGTACGTCGATCCGGGTGATGGCTTGATCGTCGGCATGAACCCGTCGGGTGGCGCCGTGGGAAGCGCGCATAAGGTAGCGGTCATCCAGGACCTGGCCGAGTACGACGTGCTGATGCGCACCAACCCGGCGTACCTGAGTGCCGACAAAAATCACATCCTGGCTGCACCGGAGGTCGCGGCAGCGGCATGACCGACATCAGCGCGTATTCGGACGATCAGGCTGCGCAAGTGACGCAGTTGCAACAACAGCAAGCGATCTTCACCCAGGCGCTGAGGGCCGCGGTCGAGGGCCACTGGACGGGCGCCGGCAGTGTCGAGGCGTACCTGTACGCGCTCGATCCGACGTTGCAGGGGACGGTCACGCCGGACCCGCCAGTCACGGATTCGGAGTACGCAGAAGACAACCCAAAAGCCTGACGTGGGACGCGGAGTGGTTCATGCCACTCCAGGCGTATGACTGGACCTGTTCAGTGTGCAGTTGCACGTGGGTCATTCAGGCCACTGACACGGCGTACCAGGACACCGACATCTACGAGGCGCGTACCGCGGTCGGTACCCAGATGGGGTATCCGAGTTGTGTGAATCCGACGTACGGGTCGATGAGCGCGCAGTGCGTCATCGACACGCTGGGAGCCTACGGACTGATCGCACGTCAGGTGTACGTCACCTTCGACCAGGCGTACGCCATCGCGCGGATACACACGGGCACCATCAACCCGCAAGGCATGTACCACTACATGGCGTTGCGGGGCGTCAGCGGCCCGAACATCTGGGTCGCCAATTCGGCGTCGCCTGGGTACATGGGTGTGTACGACACGTTGTCCAGGGACCAGTTCAATGCACTCGGACCGGTTTCGGTGATCTACGTGGAGTCTCGAGCGTGAGGAATCTTTAGATGCAGCTAGGGACGGTAGGAAGTCTGGCGGTGACCATTGGCTGGCTGATCGCGCTGCTGGTGCTGATTCTGGCGATCCTGGGCCTGGTGGGCGTGCTGCCCATGACGCAGACCGTGATCTTCGGGTTGATCGGTGCGCTGGCGGTAGCCAGGTTGCTCTAGTCGATGGAGCCGCAGAGCGAGTCCGAGCCGTCGCGTGACTCGGGCATGCGCCTGGACTTCACGTTGTCGATCGGCTACACGCGACGGCGCCCAGGCGCCAACGTCGAAGACAAGTGGGAGGCCCACGTCGGCACGGTTGGACTGCTGGTCACCGGCGGCGTGGTGACCATCCTGATCATCCTGATCGTGCTGCCGCGACTGCTGGACGCGATCGGGAGATGACGTGGACTTCTGCCCACGCTGCAAGCTCAGCGACCACGCCGCGTTACGTGGTGAGCAACTGGTGGCCGGGTTGCCCGAGGAAAGCATCGACCGTCACCCGGACTGTGGCCACGTGCTGGCGTATCGCTCGGGAGGTCGGTCGGTGGAGCAGCCGCTGCCGGTGGTCACGCTTCAGGAACGTGCCGAGTACGTCAGGAAGTGGCGGGCGTACGTGACAGCGTTGAAGTCCGGCCGTTCCTAAGTTTGCTCATAACGCGACGGGCGCAGGTGTCTGCTTGCGTCGCTTGTGAAGTTCGCCTCCGCAGTTCCCGGTCTCGTTTGGGCATGGACCACCGTACGTGAAGTAGTCGTATTCAGCCTCACAGGCATCACAACGCCAGGTCATCTTGCCTGGTGAGCGGTTGCCTGAGCAGCATGAGCACGCTGAATCCTCAGGGTGTTTGCTCAACCTAGTAGTTCTTATCTCTAGCAAGCCACGTTTTGTGTTCTGCGTCCACGTCGAAGGCGAACTTGCGAAGTCGGTCCATCCGTTCGGCGTACTGCTCGTCTGACATGCCGGTGAGCGCACCTTCGCTGGACGCAAAGAGGGTGATTAGCGTGGACAAGCACAAGCGAGTTTCAAGAAGCAGGAGTTCGAGGCCTTCGAGATACCCCTCGTCAGGGACTAATTTGGTAGGCATATCACTCCTTATCGTGACCAAGCGCCGCGAGGGCACCGGCCACGGCAGCATCGCCTGGGTTCATGGAGCCATCGAGCGCGGCCGGTGCGTAGCTCGTGAGCATCGCGGCTAGTGCCGTCCGCAGCCGTTCGACCTCAGCCATCGCGGTCTGGACTTCTTCGGTGCGCCGCTGCTCGCTGATCTTGAGGTACTCGTTCTCGGCGCGCAGCATCTGCACCTCGTTGTAGAAGCCGTCAGCCTGGGCGCGCAGTTCGTCGCGCTCGCGGACTAGAACATCGACGTTCGCCTGGGTAGCGATCACGTAGCCGGGTGGCAAGGGACGCGGATCATCCCAAACATCGTTGAACCGTTCGTGTGATCCGTCATGGCCGGCGTTGCGCCTGCATTGCGGGATCACGCCAGCCGGGTAATTCCCTGGCAGCATCGCGGGACATTGAATCTTGTCAGACATTACGGCACTTATCTCTATCAAACGCGTCGAGGATGTCTCGTAGTGCGTGACTGAACGACCCGCCGTGCGCTGTCTGCCAGTTCGCGATAAGGCGCATGTGTCGCTTGTCCAGATAGACAGACTGACGCACACGCTCAGCGAGCACACGCGGGCGGCCGGCACCTTTGCGGCGTCCGCCGTGACTGGGCGTACTGGTTATGGCCACGCTGTTGCTGGAGCCTTCCCGTTCTTATCGTTCGCGACAACCTCCCATGTGTAGGTAACGCGGTTGTTATAAAGCGTGACGCCGCGTCGCACGCAATCGCGCATCGTGTCGAAGGACACGACTTCAAGACGTCCACTGTCCCCCGCCGAAGCGTCCGCGAACCAACGCGCTGCACCTGCCGATCGCTGCCAATGCCCAGCGTAGATGCGCTGGATGTCTCGCTTGTCGGCGATGCGATAGGGGAGTGTCTGTTTCTCGAACTCCGCATTAATCAAGCCCACAAGCAACTCTCGGTCAGAATAGAAGTTCGGCCCGAACCCCGTAGGATTGGGCCGTCTCCTACCAGTCACCCCGTCGCCATTTCGGCACGACAGTCGAGGCACCCAGGGTTGGGGGTAACTCGATGGTGGCCGTCGCTGTGTTCGTTCTCCATTCCCGCTTCGTCATAGCAGTCCTGGCAGAGATCTGTCCCTTCGCCCTTGCTAACCCAGGTCCGCTTTCCACAGATCAGACACACCTTGGTTCCTGGGTTTCTTCCTCGCTGGAACCGCGTGATGTTTGCCATGTCTGAATACTAGCACCACTATTCAAGTCTGGCAAGGTCGCAACGTTGCAGTTTGGTCACCATAACCACAATAAAGTCTGGCTAACCGATTTGACGGCACTTCGGATAGTCGGGGCAGTTCCATAACGGATCGCGCGTTTCGTAGTTCCGCAAGCCGCATCCTGAGCACGGAACGTATTGAGCTTCGCGTTGGCATTCATCGCAGAACTCTCTTAAGCAACCTGAGTCGGGACACATATCCCATACCTCGCGGGCAAGTTCGTCACGTTCAAGGTCGCTCATTTCAATATGTGGGCAGCAGGCGCAGGCTGGATGCACTGCAGTGATGAGTTTGGTCACTTTAACTGCCATTATGTCGAGCCGATCTTGTCATTCATAAGCAGCCTTAGCGTGAGTAAGGGCGTGGCAAGCCAGGGTGAACGGATGGAATTTCGACCTGCGCACGCGCCCCACGCGTCGTCAGATTACATCCGCGCATTGCGTAAATGCAATGCGGGTGACTCAGTGGCGCACCGTGTTCCAGAGCAGTGTGACGAGGATGCCGTAGACGGGGATCGTGGTGCTGAACAGGAACAGCCAGAACATCCATGTCGAGGGCAGATGATCCAGCCTGGTTTTGATCACGGCCAGTTCGGTCCTGATGACAGCCACGTCGGTTCTCAAACCGGCGAGGTCGCGCTCGATTGCGCCCAGGCGCCGTTCCAATGGTGCGTCCAGCAAGGTCAACGTATCACTCCCCAGTTCCGTTTGCGGAACCAGCGACCCACGACCCACGACACGGGCAACGACAGCAGCAACCAGCCCACAATGAGCCACGCCACTTCAGTTCAGCGAGCTGCCGGGAAAACTGGACCAACTCTCTTTGTCGAGCTCGAGCAACGCCTCGATCAGCGCTTTGCGCGCGACGATCAATTCCCCCGAGGCGTCCGGGTGACGCATGATCAGCAGCAATACGGCAGCGGCGACGTCGACCAGCAGGTGTTTTTCAGTCTCGTTCATGCTCTCCCCTGAGTGCTTCTGGGCCTTTGTTGTTTAGCGATCAGGTCGCTGGTATTTGAAGATGATCAATCGACGCTGATCCTCGTCGAGGTCGCGGAACTCCTCGAGCAGCGCGTTGATGATCAGGCCATATGACTGGCGCTCTTTCCAGATGAACAACCAATCCCAGAGGTCGCCGCGTATGCCGCGGATATAGACGTCGCGCAGAGACGGATCGTCAGACAACGATCGCACGGTAGCGAGGGAGACGTGCTCATCAGGCTGAACTGCCTGAGCCCGCTAGTCGTGCTAAGCACGACTAGCAAAAAAAAGGTGGCTCAGTCTGGTGGGTACCCCCGTGGAGAGATCCAAACGACGGGTCCGAGCAACTCGTAACGACTACATGGAAGAGGAATCCGTCCTTCTTCTCCATCGCTCCAGAGCGCACCTTCGGGCTGGCTATCGCGCCAGATCTTGATGACGTTGCCACACTCGTCTCCATCAAGATTCCAGGCGAGCGCGGCAACAACACGACCAATCCGTGGTTTTTGATCGGGGTTGATCCACGCCGTATCACCATCGTTGATTCTGCGGTTGGTCATGCTGGTTCCCCTAACTTTGATGCCAAAGCCACGCGGACCAACCAAACGCTCCTTTCCAATGGGCGGGTATTCGAGATCTTCGGGATCAGGTGCAGACAGATGGTCTCGAGGATCTCCGCACGCGCCCCAACCGTAGATTGGCAACGGTCTGGTCTCCGCAGGACGTAGATCATCGAGACGGCCCTCAACATTCGTCTGTGTCCAAGTAGCCTCCAGAGAACGACTTGGGCCTGGGCCGGTAGTGAGTGATGGGGTAACCCCCGTAACCTGCCTGAACGAATCAGTGAGGAACGCGTCTTCAGACGAATAACCCAGCGCGCGAAGGACACGCTGTCTGGACGCAGAACGAGAGTCGACACCTCCTTTTTCCCATCTCCAGATGGTGGTCACGGTCACGCCGGCACGTGCAGCCAGTTCGTGACGGCTAAAGCCGAGATGCTCGCGGGCTTGACGTAGACGTAGTGCCCAGGGGTCGGTAACAGTCTGCTGCATCACGGGATGCAGACAAGTATAGCCATATATTGCAGGAACGCAACGGGCTGGAGATGGCGTCGGCCCTCCTTTCAGGGAATCCTCATCTCAGGGTATTGCAATTTCGCAACAGCCCCAAAAGAGCAGTGTTGCACGCCTGACCGCGCGTGGCAAGTAGGCCATCCGGCCAATGTGTGTGTTTCCCCAGAGCACGTTTTGAGACCCGGCGGGCGTTGCATAGTCGCAATGCGGCGCATTACGCTGGCGTACGATGCATCACTTCGTGGACGAACTCAGTGCGCACCTCGAGCACGACGGGTTCGTCTCCCACAACGCCAAGGCTCGCGCGCTGGGTGTCGATCCGGCTACCTGGTCGCGTGCGCGCCGCGGCATCGCCCAGTTCCCCGGTCGCGTCGTGCAAGCCGGTCTCGCACGCTACCCCGACCTCGCTCGTTTCCTCGCGCTGCCCTGCCAGGCCGCTGCCTGAGCCTCTCTCAGATCGGAGATCTCCGAGATGAACGTTGCGTCTGGAACTGAGGCCTGATGGCCGTCCTCGTGGGTCTGATGTTGCTCGTCGAAACGCAGATCACCGACCTCGACAAACCGTTGATCCCGACGTCGACGACATCCGCGGCCGCCGAGGCTGGCGTCGACCCCGTCGATCTGCAGGGTGCCGTGAACTCCACCGGTCTCGCGCCACGCGTGTACCTGAGAAGCGTCGGCGAGCTCGACTCACCAGTGCCCGCGCCACCGGTACTCGTTCGAGTACCTGCCATCGAACAACGCCTCGACTGCATCCAGCGCTACGAATCGGGTGGCTACGCGGGCGCCTACAACCGCTCGAGCGGCGCCTCCGGTCCCTTCCAGTTCCTGGGTGCGACGTGGCGCTCTACGCCGCAGGGCAGGGCGGGCATGTCGGTCTTCGACCCTGTCGCCGCGCGCGAGGCTGCTCGCTGGATGCTCTCTCAAGGCCGCGCCCGCGAGTGGGTACCCGTACAGCAAGGACGTTGTTGATCATGCCGTGGCTGATACTGCTCGCGTGGTTGGTGCTAAGCGTGTTTATCACGATCGCCGTCGGTCGCTGGTTCCGCTGGTTGCGCGAGGAGTGATGTACCTGCACAGTTCGTTTCCCAAACGTCGGCGCCACATCGATCCCGACGTGCTCGTCGCGCTGGGAATCGCGATCGTCATCGGCATCGCGATCTTCCTGCTCTGGCGTTGAGTTTGATCAATGACCAGCGATGCCCAGAAGCAGGCACGGCGACGGTGGCGAGAACGTCGACGCGAAGCCGGCCTGTCGTTCATGTGCGTCATCGCCGAACACGACGCCTGCCACGGCCGGGTCGGTCGCCTCCAGCGTGACGAGCGACCACCCTGCCGTTGCCCCTGTCACCAGCAACACGACGACGAGGATGACGCGGCGTGAAGACGCTCAGCCCCGAAGCCATGCGCCTGGGCATCTCAGAACGTCATTTTCAACAGCGCGTGGTCGAGTTGGGAAAACTGTTCGGTTGGCGTCGCATTTACCACCCCTGGACGTCCCTGCATAGCGCCAGCGGCTGGCCGGACCTCACGCTCTGCAAGCCGCCGCGCCTGATCTGTGCCGAACTCAAAAGCGAGCGCGGCCGTTTCACGCCGGCACAGGAAGGCTGGCTGAACGACCTCGCCGCGTGCGGCGTCGAGGTGCACCGCTGGCGCCCGTCGGACTGGCCAACCATCGTCGACGTGCTGAGGGCAGACACATGATGGATTCGGGAGAGCACTACCGACTTCGCGAACTAGCCAGGCAAATGGTCACGCTCGAGAATGCCGCGCGCTGGGCCGAATCGCGCGGCGACTACGCCCAGGCAGGCGAACTCATGGCCCGTCGCGAAGAGCTCCAGGTCAAACGCTCTAGGCTGATGCGCGACCTCTGGTTCCCCCGTCTACGCACTCGTCTAGCCCGCGAAGAAGCTCTCGCGTGACCGACCTTCAGAAACTTTCCGGTGAATTTATGCAAACTGCACAAAAGCTACCCGCGCTGTACGAACTAGCGGCCGACTGGCTCGAGCTGGCGGTGTTGTTCGAAGAGTCCGAAGACGACGAGCAGCGTGATGCGCTGGCGCTCCGCCTCGACGAGCTCGAGGGAAAGCTCGAGCACAAGTCGGAAAACATCGTCGGCCTGGCACGCTGGTACGACGCGCTGGCAGCGGCCAGACGCGACGAGGCGCGTCGGATGGCCGACGGGGCCAGGTCGTACGAAGGACGCGCTGAGTGGCTGCGTAGCTACCTCGTACGCGCAATGCAGACGCTGGGCATCGACCACATCGACACGTCGAAGTACTCGATTCGTCTGCGCTTGAACAACCCGCACGTCGAGGTCCTCGAGGAGTCGCTGGTGCCCAGCGAGTTTCGGCGCACGCGCATCACCGTCGATACCGACAAGGCCGCCATCCTGCAGCACTACAAGGCCACCGGCGAAGTCGTGGACGGCACCGAGATCGCCCGCGGCACGCGTCTGGACGTGCGCTAGTGGACTCGCTCAAACGCATGGTCGACGAGCGCGATCGGCGCACCAACACCGAGCGCATGTTGTCGGTTACCCAGCGTGCACCGCGCTCGCGTCGCGTATGCGGTCGTTGCTGGCGCATGCTCGACGACGATCCGCGCGCCCCGGCGCGGACGTGTCCCGAGTGCGGCGGCGCGTTGCACGAAGTCACCGTCTAGAGGGAGGACAAGTTTTTGCAAGACAGCATCATCACGCCTCCGCGTCTTGACTGGGAGCCGGTCTACGCGGCACCCAGCACGGTGAGAAAAGTCGACACCGTCGACATGTACGAGGAATGGATCGCGCATCCCGACTATCACGCGTACGTGCACGCGGGCGATCACTGGGTATACGCCAAAAACGCCGGCTGGTGGATGACCACCTGGCGCGGTTCCCAGAAGGAGGTCGAAGCGCTGGGTTTTTCAGTAGTTCCACGCGTCAAAGCGACGAGTAGCGGCCCACCCGCTCACGTGGTGGGGGAGACATCTGATGCCATTGTTGCGACGAGCGAACGACCAGCAAGCGAGTGAATGGATCCCGATCCCGGTGGGCGTGTGGCGTTTTCACATCAGCCCGGCGCCGGAGATCAAGTACAGCGAAAAGTACAACAACTACGGCGCACGGTTTCCGCTGATGCTCGTTCCGGACGAGCAGGCGCGTGTGACCGAGGAACAGGGACGTCCTCCGGATGGTAGCCAGCAGAGCTACCGCATCTCGTACAGGACGGGTCTGTCGCTGGGCTACATGCAGCGCGACGGTCAGTACAAGTCGACCAAACTGGTGGACTTTCTGGATGCCTGCATCGGACAGGCGAACGGGAAACGTTTTCGGGAATGGATCCAGTCCGGGGGTGGACCGCGGAAGGGCAAGGATCCGGACGATCCGGCCGAAGAGCTCCAGTTGATTCAGGATTGGCTGGGCTGGTTCGAAGGGCTCGAGGTCTATGGCAGCGTACGCCACGAAGAAGATGCCCAGGGTGTCGTGTGGGCACGCTTCGGTGGGCCGATGGCAGTAGGAAGTCTGCCGGGCCAGCGTGAAGACGAGTACCAGGCAGTCGGCCGCGGCAAGCTGCGCTCGATGATCGTGGAGTACGAGGAATCAATCGGCAAAAAAACGCAACCGATTCCCGCGGCGCCGAAGCCAGCGGCGGCTGCACCGCGCGTGCGATTCACGCGAGAAGGCAAAGAAGTGATCGAGGACGAGGACGACACACCTTTTTGATTCGTTCCATGACTATCAAGATCTGCAAGACACCAGATTGTCAAACAACTGGATACGAGAACTTTCACTCGCATAGCCAGATGGCCGATGGGTACCTGAGTTTTTGTAAGGAATGTGTACGTAAACGAATTGCTCATCAACGAGCAACAGATCCAAATGTTCAAGAACGTGATCGTGCGCGATATCAGAATAATCCGATTCGGCGGCTGGCGATGGAAACTCGTGTTCGGATATGGGCACGAGAGCATCGATTTGTAACTCGAGCCCAGTCAACGGTTGCACGAGCCATTCGTGATGGTCGCCTCGTTCGTCCGGATCATTGCGATGAGTGCAAATTGGAGGGAAAGATCGATGCGGCTCATTACGACTATATGAATCCTCTTGAGGTTCGATGGCTATGTAAACGTTGCCATAGTCGTTGGGACAGCAAGGAACCCAAATCAAAACGCACACCCTAGCTCGCGTACTCAATTCTGACGAAAGACGTGTGGCGGGCACGTGGAAGAACCAGTGATCCCAGTCAGTGTTTTCGAATCCAAGGACGACAACCGACCGGTCGAGCACCGCTTGCCCTGGGCGTCGCTTGCCGATCGACTGTGCCGCTACGAGGAACGGCAAACGAAAGATGGCAAGGCGTGGTCGCCGGTGACGTACAAGCCCGGCACTACGCGCGGCAAGGCGAACGTCGATCAGGTGTACCTGCTGGTACTCGACTTCGACCACGCGCTGGTCGATTGGAAGCTGATCGAAAACTTCGAGTACGTCGGGCACACCACGTTCCAGCACACGCGCGAGGCACCGCGCTGGCGCATCATCGTGTTGCTCGAGCGGCCGATCGGCGGTCAGGACTGGCCGGAGTTCTGGCTACGCGCGCAGGCATTCTTCGGTGGCTGCGTCGA
>Ga0126369_10004442_pt1 | contig 10293 bp, 10 predicted proteins | sample PanSoiMetaPlot_1_FD_109646 | JGI IMG/M metagenome (GOLD analysis project Ga0126369, IMG submission 109646) | Tropical forest soil microbial communities from Panama - MetaG Plot_1 | ecosystem: Environmental > Terrestrial > Soil > Tropical forest > Bulk soil | place: Panama | collected 2016-02-17
TCCGAGACCGAAAAGTGGGCGAAGGTGATCAAGGCCGCAAACATCAAGGTGAACTGAGCGGCGGCCGGCATTCGGCCGTGCAAGATTCCGAAACTTCCGTGGGATGACGAGTCGTCACCGCGTCATGGTCGTCTTACGTTATTCCGTTGCGCGCTGCTAACTTCCGCTTCCCCTCAACAAGCCGACATTCACGCGACACAATGGATGGTCGCATGAGGGCCAACACCGGACTATTGCAGGGCATCAAGATGATCTCGCACCCCTTCTCAGGATGAGGGCCGAAGAAGTGAGACAATGGAATCAGATTTTCTATGGCAATGGTGCAGTTTAAATGGTTTGCGGGCGCGGCGCGATCCTGACAGCTTGGCGGCGCCACGAACAGGAGAAAACGCGATGGGCGTGCTCGACGACTATATGGTGAGCCCAAACGTGTCGTTTCTCGACAAGACGCGCATCCAGGCGCAAGTGCTCGTCCCGGTGCTCCGGGCGCTGCGCGAAGAACTCGGCCGGGACAAGGCCCACGCGCTGGTCAGACGCGCGCTGCGCGACTGGTCGCGTGATCTGTTTACAGATATCGGCGCGAGCATCGAGGGCAGCAAGCGGCGCAAATGGGCGACGGTGCAAAGCGCCTATAACACGGTGAGCTCGCCGGGCATCGAGTTCGAAATGCTGCGCCACGACAAGGAGGCGATGGACATCGACGTGACACGGTGCCCGTTCTCGGAATTCTTCCGCGCGCTCGGCGAGCCGGAGCTCGGCGCGCTGCTGATCTGCGAGACCGACTTCGACATCGTGGCGACGGGCGGCGGCGCGGTCACCCTCACGCGCGAGCAGACCATCATGCACGGCGCGCCGAGTTGCACATTCCGGTACAGGTTCGCCCCGAGAGAATAATCTGCCCGAGAACGGAGAGTGGCGAGTGGTTTTTAGCCTCGCGCACCGATCGGGCAATTCGAGCAGCAAAGCAGAATGGTGCGGTGGTTGTGTTTGGCTGGGAGGCACTTGCAATACATTTTCTGGTTTGCGGGCAGGCGAAGCATGGACGTACGGTCCTTGCGCGCTAGGAGGCCTTAATGTCAAAAACCGCTCTCATCGTCGGTGCTGGCTCAGGCATATCGGCATCGTTCGCGCGGTTGCTGGCCAAGGACGGCTACCGGGTCGCGTTGGTTGCGCGCAATCCCGCAAAGCTCACCGGGCTGGCCGCCGAGACCAAGGCCACGACGCACTCTTGCGATGCGGCTGACCCGGCCAGTGTCGACCAGCTCTTCGCCCAGATTGACCGGGAGTTCCCAAAGCTCGACGTCTGCCTGTTCAATGCCTCAGCCCGGGCGCAAGGTCCCATCACGGATGTCGACCGCGAGCAAGCGCGCACGGCGCTGTTGATCTTGGCCTATGGCGGCTTTCTCGTCGCCCAGGCGGCAGCACGACGCATGCTACCGCGTGGGGCCGGCACGATCCTGCTGACGGGCGCTTCGGCGAGTGTGAAGGGATATCCGCAGTCGGCCGTGTTTGCGATGGGCAAATTCGCCTTGCGCGGCCTGGCACAATCGATGGCCCGGGAGCTTGCACCCAAGGGCATCCATGTTGCGCATTTCGTTATCGACGGCCTCGTACGCAATGCGGAGAAGGGGCGTGTCGAATCTGGAAATATAGCGGCGGATAGCTACCTCGATCCTGAGGCAATCGCTCAGAGCTATCTGCACGTGGTCAAGCAAGCCCGTAGTGCGTGGACGTGGGAGGTGGAGTTGCGGCCCTGGGTTGAGCGGTTCTGAGGTCGCTGCGCCGGCGATGCCCCCAACGCTTGGGGAGCCGTTTACGGCTCGCCTCACCAAGAATTTGAACCCGGTCCGCGCGCGCTGGCGGGCGAGCATAGCGGCTTGAGTCTGGCGCGTTACGGCGGCAAGCCGGCTGGAAATCAGCCGGAGCGCACGGCTGCCCGCGGGAAACGCGCGACGTTATCGGCGGCGTTAAGCCATGCGCGCAAGCTTTCGATCTCCGGGCAGCTGGCAGTTCCTTCGGGACAGATCAGGTAGTCGCCGACACCGGAACCGTCCCCGAGACGGTCGCATCGATAGCCAGGGTGATTCCCGAGGCTACGGCCGATCAGCACGTCGACCTTGCCCTCGACAAGCTCCTGAAGCCCCGCGGGTTCCATGATCCGAAGCCCGATCGCCGGGTGGGCTGCGCGAAAGCGGTCCGGGCCTAAGCGGCCAAGATCGAACCGGGCGTAGACGCCCACGGACAAAACGGTTGCTACTCCTTGCGGCTTGAGCCGTTCTGTCGCGTCGGCGATCCGGTAGAAAGCCTTCTGTACGGACGTCACGTACTCCTGCCCAGCGGCAGTCAGGACGAGCTGCTTGTGCAGTCGCTCGAATAGACGCACACCGAGACGATCCTCCAGTACTTTCACTTGCTGCCCGACGGCGCCCGGCGTGACGTGCAGCTCACGCGCGGCGAACTTGAAGCTCAGGTGACGCGCCGTGGCTTCGAACGCACGCAGCGGGTTTAAGGGCGGCAGCAGGTACGTCATGGCGCAACTACTATGCCAGCATCGTCCTGCCCGCTTGCAACAGATTTTCTGTGGCAAGGTGAAGAACAAGTGCGGGCGGAGACTGCGGCGCCGCGGGATTTTCGCGGCTTATGACCGCTGTGGGTCATTCGCGCACCTTCAATCGCTGGCCGCTCGGATTGCGGACCTGAGCCGGAATGGCGTTGCCGTCCAGACGGACGCGGGACCGTCATCAAAAGCCCATAAGTGCGGACGTAAGACGGGCACATGCAGTCTCCGCCTCTTGAACCGCCCGTCGCAGACGTCGCGCCAAACGAGCCGATATTGAGCGGGTATGACCGCGACGTACCTGCTACTGTTGGATGAGGCCGCCGGAGCCGATTGGCGCGAGGTTGCAGTACCGTTCTTCGCATCGATCCGATCCTTGAGCCACAGCGTGCTGAGCGCGCATGGGAAACGCACTTGGCCCGCGCTAAATGGATGACTGAGAACGGCTACCGACACTTGCTGCGCGGCGCTGCTCCGCACTGACTTGATCGCGCGCAGTCGCGGGCTGAGCATGCTTGTTGCGCTGCTAAGGGAGGGGAGTTCGACGGCTGATGAGAGATTTCCTCAAAGCGGCCAAACTGCTGCTGCTCGATCTGTCATCGACCATTTTCTTTCTCGTTCTGTATCTGCTTACGCATAACACAATTCTCTCAGTCGGCCTCGGCATGGCACTAGGCCTCGCACAGATCGGCACCCAATTCGTCCGTCGAAAGCCGATTGAGGCCATGGAGTGGTTGAGTCTCTTTCTGGTCATCGCTGCAGGCACCGTGACGCTGCTCACGGACGACCCGCGCTTTATGCTGTTCAAACCAAGCGTGATTTATGCGATCGTCGGTGTCGTGATGCTTAAGCCTGGCTGGATGAATCGTTATCTGCCGGCCATCGCAAGGGCGGTCGTGCCTGACGTAGCCACGGTTGTGGGTCACGTCTGGGCAGGCCTGATGTTCGTCTCCGCAGCAGTGAACGCGTTCGTCGCCCTGACTTGCAGCGTGGCGACGTGGGCCCTGGTCATGCCGATTTTTGGCTTAGTGAGCAAGGCGACATTGTTCATTTGCGGATTTGCCGCCATGCGCGTCATAGGCGGACGCCGCGTGCGCGCCATGCCAGCTCTCGAACGTGACGCCTTGCTGGTCTCGACAGGACGAATATGACCGCATCGTATGTCTGGCAGCGACGTCACCGTCGGTGCGGCGACGCAGGGGATCATCGCGGCCACCCGGGCTACAGGCGTTGAACCTTTTTGCCCCCGCCAGCGACCAATAGCGTTGAACACCGGGTGCGACGATGACGCAGGCGGCGATAACACTTCAGCGCGATGCGGCGCGCGTGCGGGGACAGATCAAGAGCCAAGTTCCGTTTCTGACGCTCGCGCTGATCGGCGCGTGCGTGGTCGTCGCGGTCCGATCCTCGCTCGGGGACGACAAGACCGTGCTCAAAGCGCTGTTCATCGCCGATCCCGATCACACGCTGTTGCACGAGATTGCAGCCGGCGAAGTCTGGCGGCTGGTGACGCCGATCTTCCTCCATTTCGGGCCGCTGCATTTGTTCTTCAACATGCTGTGGCTGTGGGTATTGGGCCGCCAGATCGAAGGGCGGAACGGCCGGTGGTTCATCGCCGGTTTCGTTGCGCTCGTCGGTATTGCCTCCAATGTCTCGCAATATCTCGCCACCGGACCCACCTTCGGCGGCATGTCGGGTGTCGTCTACGGCCTTCTCGCCTACATCTGGATGCGTAACCGCCTCGATCCCAATGCCGGCTATCAGCTGCATCACGATGATGTCGTCATTTGCACCGGTTGGTACCTGTTGTGTTGGACAGGCGTGCTTGGGCCGATCGCAAACTGGGCGCACACCGCCGGTCTGATCGGCGGCTTGGCCTTGGGTTATGTTCAGGGTCAATTCGTGCGAACCGGCGACGGATCGCAGCAGGGCCCGCCGCAGCAGATCCCGGCGCGCCTTGCGCGGCCCGTGGTTCCGCAGAACCTGCAACCGCAGAGCTTGCAACAGAGTCCGCAGCAAGAGCTACCCCGATGGCTCCTGCGGTCCGGAACCGCGAGCGTGCCGCATACCCGAGAGACATGATCTGCCGGTCAACGTCGACGTCGACCCTCGAACCTTTTCGCCGCTCGAGGCAACTTATTACGGATGCATTTCGGCCTATCGGGTGTTCAATACCCGTTGCACACTTTGGACGCGATGAGGGCGCGTGGGGACCATGAAAATCCAGGCACCAACTCTGACGCCCGTGCTGATCGCGGCGTGTGTAGCGGTCGCTTTCCACACCTCGCTCGGCAACGACCGGACTGCGCTCCAACCGCTGTTCATCGCCGGCCGCGGCCACACGCTGCTGCAGGAGATTGCGGCCGGCAAGGTCTGGCGGCTGCTGACGCCGATCTTCATCCATTTCGGCCCGGTGCATTTGTTGTTCAACATGATGTGGGTCTGGGACTTGGGCCGCGAGATCGAAAAACGGAACAGTCCTTGGTTCCTTGCCGGCTTCGTTGCGCTCGTCGGTATCTCCGCCAATATCGCGCAATATCTCGCCAGCGGACCCGCCTTCGGTGGCATGTCGGGGGTCGTCTACGGGCTTCTTGCTTATATCTGGGTGCGCAATCGTCTCGATCCCAACGCCGGCTATGTGCTGCATCAATACGATGTCCTCACCTGCATGGGCTGGTACGTTCTGTGCTGGACGGGCGCGCTTGGGTCGATCGCAAACTGGGCGCACACCGCCGGGCTGATCGGAGGGCTGGCCTGGGGCTATCTCGAGACGATGCTCGTCGGAGCGCGTGGTGGATTGCCGCCGCGCCCGCAACACGTTCCGCCGCCTGAGGCACCGGAGAAATCAGGACAGACATCGTGGCAAGCGTCCGTGCTGCGCAGTTTGGCGCCGGGCTCGCTTCTTCTCTCGCTTGCTGTACTGGCCGGCCTCGTGGCGCTGCTCCTGCTGATGCGACCAAACTAAAGGGTCGCGTCACTTCGGCTCGGCAAACGGCAGCGGCGCATCCGGGGGGAGTGGGACCCGAAAGACGTTCAGCGTCATCGCCACCAGCGCGTAATATCCGAGGATAGCCATGAACTCGACCATCCCGGCGTCGCCGAGCTGCGCGTGGACGCGGGCGTAGGTGCGGTCGCTCACGCGCTTCGTCTTGTGCAGCTCCTGGATAAAGGTGTGGATCGCGCGTTCGTCGGCCGGTGCACGGGCGGGAACGCGCCCGGCCTTGAGGTCGGCGATGGTGCGTGCCGAGACGCCGGCGCCTTCGGCGATCTTGGCATGGGCGTGCCATTCGTACTGGGCGCGCCAATGCCGCGCGGTGACGAGAATGGCGAACTCGGAGAGCCGCGGCGGCAGCGAGGTCTTGAAGCGGCAGAAGGCGCCGAGCTGTTGGGTCAGATCGCCGACGTCAGGCGCGTGCAAATAGACCCCGAACGGACCGCCGAGTGACGCCTTGCCGCCGCGCGGACCGGACCGGATGGAAACAAGCAGGGCGCGCTGACGCGGGTTGAGGCTGTCCTCGGTGAGCGCGGGGAGGCGATAAGCGGGCGTTTTCGTCGGCTTCTTGGCAGGCATCGCAGGCTTTCCGGTTGGGGAGATGATCGGCGAGGGGGCGGCAGCGGGGTAGTCTTACATGAGAGCGGCGCTAGTGCCCGCTTTCCGAAGTTCGTGATGTATAGCAGCACACTCGTGCACGAACTTCGGAAAGCAAAAGGGCACTAGCAAGTTTAAGGTGCCGCTTTTCGATTTGAAGTCCCTGATCGAACGCGCGGCACCTGGTGCAGGGACTTCAAATCGGCGGCACTGGTGCTTGCTTTTCCGAAAGGTTGATTGAAAGTAAACCACGACGCGGATCGCGAAGTAATGTGATACCTAAACGCGCGACCGAGGAGCCGGCGGGCCGTCCGTATCTTTAGAAGTGGTTTCCGCCCCCTTGCACTTTTCACGTCCCGCCCCAATCGGACCGCAACGTCTTTATGGCAGCATTGCGGTCCTGATGGTGTGGGGCTGGGCAATGGATCTCCTTCTCGTTCCCCTGGTGATTGGCGCGGTGGTCGGTGACCCGGCTGACGAGCCGAGCGAATCTGCGATGCGCGCCGCCTTCGAAACCCGCATCAGCGCCGATGTGAAATCGGCCCTCGATTTCGTGCAGGAGACCGGCGGTCCCGAGGCGATCGCAAAAATCCGCGCGGCGGGAACCGATCGCTATGAGGTGCGCACGTTCCAGAAGCTGAATTGCGAGCGCAGTGCGCCGAAGCCGGGATATGTCTGCGGCTTCACGGTTGACATCGATGTCGTCACCGGCCCGTTGCAAAGCACCCTGGTCGGCCGCTTCTTTCCGGGGGCGAGCGGGCTCGACCTCGACCTCGGATAGATCTCAACAGCAATTCCGCAGACCCCTCGGTTGGGGTAATCTCGCTCGGCACGGCCTTTGAGCAAACGGCCGATCGGGAACGCTGCTATGACCAAACACATGCAAGTGCCGTCGGCGAAGCGGGACGGCGAGCGTCCGCCGCTCGTGATCCGCCGTGTGGACGCGATCCCGGTCGCTTTGCCCCTGATCAAACCGATGCGCATGGCGGGCGTGACCATTGCGCACGCGCAGAACATCCTGGTGCGGCTCGAGGCGGCTGACGGGACGGTGGGCTGGGGCGAGGCGGCGTCGGCCCCGACCATGACCGGCGATACCCTGGGCGGCCTGGTCTGTGCGGTTCGCGATCATCTCGCGCCGCTGTTGCAAGGCGAGGACGCGTGGACGCGGCCGGCGCTGATGCAGCGGTTAAAGGCCGCGCTCCTCGGCAACACCGGTGCGCATTCGGCGGTCGAATTGGCGCTGATCGATCTCGCCGGCCGCTCGGCCGGCCTGCCGGCGGTCGACCTGATGGGCGGCGCGTTGCGTCAAGCCGTGGCGCCGATGTGGCTGCTCGGCAATGCAACGCCGGAAGAGGATATCGTCGAAGCTCGTGCCAAGCAGGGCGAGGGCTTCAACTTCTTCAAGCTCAAGGTCGGCACCAAGGCGCTGGAGAAGGAGATCGCGACCACGCTCGTGGTGCGCGACGCCTTGACGATGGCGGTCCCGCTCTGTGCCGACGCCAATTGCGGGTTCACACCAGCGGCTGCGCGACACTATGCGAACGAGACCCGCGACGCCGCTTTGCTGTTCCTCGAGCAGCCGCTCGGCTACGCCGATTTGAAGGGCTTGAGCGCGCTCGCACGCTCCTCGCCGATCCCGATCGGTGCCGACGAGGGTATTCATTCCGTCGCCGACGTCGAAGCCCACGCCGCGTGCGGCGCCGGTGGCGTGTCCCTCAAGCTCATCAAGCTTGGGGGCTTCAGCGCGGCGTTGGAGGCGGCGAGCCGCGCGGACCGACTGGGTCTGTCGTTGAACGTCGCCGCCAAGATCGCGGAATCGAGTATCGCCTCGGCGGCCACCATCCATCTCGCCTGCGCCGTCCCGACGATCGAGTGGGGCGTCAGTCTCACGCATTTTTATCTGTACGAGGATGTCGTGCGGGAGCCGTTGCGACTGCGTGACGGCCTGGTCTCGCTCCCGACCAAGCCGGGCCTCGGCGTGGAGGTCGACGAGGACGCGGTCGCGCGCTTTCGCGTCAAGGGCCTGTGAGCGCGAGCAATGACACTGTCAGTCCGCGCGCTGTTCTTCGATGTGTTCGGCACCCTGGTCGATTGGCGCAACGGGGTCGCCAGCGACGCCGAGACGGTGCTCAAGCCGCTCGGCCACGACCTCGATTGGCTGGCATTTGCCGACGCCTGGCGCGACCAATACCAGCCGGCGATGGAGGAGGTGAGGGCGGGACGCCTGCCATTCTGCAAGCTCGACGTCCTGCATCGCCGCAACCTCGAACGCATCTTGCCGCGCTTCGGCCTGGAAAAGCTGGACGCATCGATCATCGACCGACTGAACCTGGCGTGGCATCATCTTGATGCGTGGCCGGATGTGCCGCCCGGGCTGCATCGGCTCAAGACGTCGTTGCTGCTGGCGCCGGTGTCGAACGGCAATATTTCGCTGATGGTCGACCTCGCGCGCCGCAACGGCTTGCCCTGGGACGCGATCCTCGGCGCGGAGGTCGCCGGCGACTACAAGCCGAAGCCGCAGGTCTATCTCGCCGCCGCCGCGGCGTTCGATCTTGCCCCTGCCGATTGCATGATGGTGGCGGCGCATTCCAGTGATCTCGCCGCCGCCGCTGCCTGCGGCCTGCACACCGCCCACATTGCGCGCCCCAATGAAAAAGGTCCCGGTCGCGGCGAGACCGCGCCCAGCATCGCCGTCGATATCGCGGCGAATGGTCTCGAGGATTTGGCCGGGCGGTTGGGGACGTAGCCTCCCAGCCCGAGCACCTCCACGGCGCGACGATACCGGGCCTCGATTTGCCTAAAAATGCCCCGAATATGCTATAAGCCCGGCGGCCTTGGTGTGCCGCTGACATTCACTCTCCATATTTCTTCGGACCTGAACCGGGCCACCTTTGCAAAGGGATAGGCGTTGGACTTCCGATTCGCCGATTTCGAGATCGACACCGCGCGCCAGGAGCTTCGACGCTCCGGCGCGGTCGTTCACATCGAACCCCAGGTCTTCGACTTGCTCGTATACCTCGCGCGCAATCGCGATCGGATCGTCAGCAAGGACGAGCTGATCGACGTCGTGTGGAGTGGCCGCATCGTCTCCGAGGCGGCACTGAGCTCCTGCATCAGCGCCGCGCGCCGCGCGCTGGGTGACAGCGGCAGCGACCAGACTTTCATTCGCACGCTGCACAAGCGCGGTTTCCGCTTCGTCGGCGACATCAGCGATGATGCAGGTGCCGCGGACACGGCGCAGCCGCAGGCGAGCGAATCGACAGGTCACCGGAGCCCGGCGGTGCCGCGCGTGCAAGCTCCCGACGGCGCGCCACTCACGCTTCCAGACAAGCCCTCCATTGCCGTGCTGCCATTTCAAAACATGAGCGGCGAGGCCGAGCAGGACTATTTCGCCGATGGTCTGACCGAGGACATCATCACCGGATTGTCGCGGCAGCCGTGGTTCTTCGTGATCGCGCGCAACTCCACCTTCGCCTACAAGGGAGAAGCCGTCGATGTTCGCGACGTCGCCAAGCAGCTCGGCGTCAGGTACGTTCTGGAAGGCAGCGTGCGCAAGGCCGCAAGTCGCGTGCGGGTCACCGGGCAGCTGATCGACGCCGCGCTCGGCAATCATTTGTGGGCCGACAAGTACGATCGCGAGCTGGCCGACATCTTCGCGCTTCAGGACGAAATCACCAATCGGGTGATCGGCTCCGTGGCGCCGAAAATTCTGGTGGCCGAGGTGGCGCGCATTCGCAGGAAGCCGCCGCAAAACATCGACGCATGGGATCTGGTGATGCAGGCGTTGCCGCACATGTGGCGGATGAGCGCCGCGGAGCATCAGCAGGCGCAGGCTTTGCTGCAACAAGCGATCGTCCGTGACGCCGACTACGCCCACGCGCATGCCTTGTTGGGATGGACCTATGTGAGCCTTTTCAATCTCGATGCCGGCGTTCCCCTGCGTGAATTCACCGACAAGGCGATCGAGGCCGGCACGCGTGCGGTGTCGCTCGACGACGAAGAGCCGTGGGGACATCTCGTGCTCGGGCTTGGCCATGCGCGGCGGCGACGTCCACAGCTCGCGGTCTTGCACTTGTCGAGGGCGGTGGCCTTGAACCCGAGCTTCGCTCTCGGTTACGCCGGGCTTGGTTACGCGCTGGCGTGCGGA
>Ga0126369_10004443_pt1 | contig 10290 bp, 7 predicted proteins | sample PanSoiMetaPlot_1_FD_109646 | JGI IMG/M metagenome (GOLD analysis project Ga0126369, IMG submission 109646) | Tropical forest soil microbial communities from Panama - MetaG Plot_1 | ecosystem: Environmental > Terrestrial > Soil > Tropical forest > Bulk soil | place: Panama | collected 2016-02-17
AACTCCCGCAGCAGGTCATCGCCGGCGACCCGCACTCCCGCCTGCTCTTGAGCCGACCACTCGTCACCGTCCTGGCTCGACGCGCGCAGCAGTCGCTGGTCACCGATCCGAGGGTGGCCGGCCAGAGCCTGATAAAGGTCCGCCTCAGCCAGCGCGGCCACGGCGGCATCCGAGGCGGAGAGCAGTGCCGCGAGCGACGGGTATGGGCGGCCGGCGGCGACGGCACCGACCCATCGTCCGGACGAGCAACAGCCGGCCAAGGCCTCCCGCGCAGCCCCGGCTGGCAGCTCGTTGAACCGGGCGAGTCCGGTCATGATCACAGGCTCTCGCGTTTGCCCTGCCCGGGCAACGCGAGAGCATCGTGCGGCACCGCCCGGATGGCCAGCGGGGGGCGCTCGCGGCCCTTCTCGTATGTCGATCGCAGTTGTGCCGCAACCGCCGCCGATTCGTACCTGATCCGGCGCGGCGTCAGGTGAACGACGATGATGCCGTGCGCGCTCATCGCGGCGTGCCTGGCGAGGTCGTTGTCCCAAACCTGGGGCGATAGATGGTACTCGCGCGAGTCGACTTGGGCAGCTACGCCGGCATCAGGCCACCACGCATCGGGCATCGCCAGGAACTGCGATCCCACGAACAACCGCGCGTTGTACATCGGAGCAGGCAAGCCGGAGAGCTCGACCAGCTTGCGCAGGTCGGCCTCGGCGGCGGACCTAATGCCGTCAGCCACCTGCTCAAGAGCGCCGCGCAGCATCGCCGCCGAGCCCCTGCCCGACCCAGCCCGCAATTCGTCCGCCAGTTGCGGCACCGTGCACGTGCGCCTTTGTACCGCGTCGGCCACAACCGCCAGTACAGTGCGCGGCTCCGTCAGGATCCGAGCGGCGTCGGCGATGGCGCGAGCCGGCGGCGCCCAGCGTAGGCCGCCGATGAGTACTGGCGGATCTGGCATACGCCTCGTCCGGTGCATCCGGATGAACCCGATGCTCTGGCGTCTGGTGTCATGCGGAATCAGCAGGTCCACGATCTCGGAGAACGGAATGCGCACTCCTTGCCGGGACAGCGCCGCAGGCCCCGTGATCATGCAATCAGGACCGCCATACAGCACAGCGGCGACCTCACGCTGAGCAGCAGTCAACGTCCCAGTGTGCGCGAGGTAGATGCCGGGTAGCACAACCTTCCACCGGCCGCCGTCGCGCAACTTATGCCGCAGCGCTGCATTGCTGATCCCGGCTGCTAACGCCTGGGATCGCGTGATGAGGTCTCCCTGCTGGCGGAAAATCGCCCGAACAGCGCGGTCCGCCTCCGTCGTAGCCGATTCCACGCCGTCAGTATCACCGCGCGGTCCGACAGCACGGCTCCCCAGCCACACTTGGGGTCCCCAACTGTGGTAATTGCAACACTTGGGGACCCCATGTGTGGTTCGCTCCTGCCGCTGGGCTCAGCCAGACCAGGCAATTCGGGCATTCGGCCAGGCTGCGTTCGTGGGCCCGGCCGCAACTTCCAGCCGCCTCGGACAATTCGGGCAGTCGGCCGGGCTGCGCTCGTCGGCTCGGCGGCCGCCTCGGACAATTCGGGCAGTTGCGGCCCGCTGGGTGCCCGCTCAGCGCCCGTTAGCAGCCCGAGCCGCGCGGCCAGCGTCAGGTCGGGATCCACGGCCCGCGCTCGCTGGCCAGCCAGCGCAGCATCTGACCGCGAGTAACCGGCCCCCGGGCCACGAACGGCGCGGGGAGGTCCCCGGCGGCGGCAAGCGCCCGCTGCACCGGAAGGTTCCGCGAGAGCACATCGGTCGCCAGGGCGCACCGCGTCGCGTGCGGGTCGAGCCCGAACAACTCGGCGGCGTTCAGCCCCAGGACGCCAGCCTTGACGAAGGGCGTCAGCGCCGGGTACCCGTACCGGTCCTGGAACTCGTCCGAGATCTCGAAAGCACGGAACGCCATGATCTGGGTCTGCGGCGGCCCGTACCAGACGCTGTCGGTTCCCCAGAGCACTCGCCTGGCGCCGAGCCGCTTGAGCAGCTTGCCCACGGCGTGCGCGGCCTGGTTCGGATCGGCGAGCAGCACCCGCCAGACCGTGGCGAGATCCGCCCAGACGTTGCTGTTCGGCGGCACGTGATAGTCGTCGAGCGCCCGCAGCAGCGAGTCGATCCCGGCCAGGCCGCCCGGCGGCACCGGGGCGCGGCGAGAATACGGGCCCTCCACCACACCGGGCGTCCAGCCCGCGTGGTACACCACGAACTGCATGTCGGGGAACTGCCGGGACACGGCCACCATGTCGCGCGGCTGGTTCCAGGTGCTCGCGAAGTTCAGCAGCGGCAGCCCCTTGTGCCCGCAGATGACCCTGACCCCGAGGTCGTGCGCGTGCTGCACGACGCGCAGGCCGATCCGAGGGTCATCGAGGAAGTAACCGCGTCCGCCAGGTCCCCACGCCGTGTACACCTTGAACGCGCTGACGCCGCCCGTGCGGCCCGAGGACTCCACGGTACGCGCCATCCCATCCAGCCGAGCCCCGAGCCGACCGAAGTTCGGCGCCAGCACGTTCTGCAGCAGCAGCCGGGACGCGCCGCCGCGAGCCAGCCCTGCGACCAGCTGGCCGGTGCCCTCGGCGTCGGCGAATGGCAGCGGGTCGTCCCGCGAGCCGGTGCTCGGCAGGTCGGACAGCAGGGCCACGGTCGTGTCGCTGGCCAGGAACACGTCATGCAGGTAAGAAGCCCGATCCACGCAGCTCAGCGGATCAGACGACACGCAGTCCGCGGGAACCATGTCGAGCACGAGCCTGAGCGTGTCCGGCGCGGTGTGCCGCCATGGCAGGCGCGGCATCACGTGGTGCGTGTGCACGTCCACGATGAACTCGCCGCGCCCGGACAGCGCATGCTGGCAGGCACCAAGATCCTCGGGCGGTGGCACGCGGTAACTGCCCCCCGGGCTGGGTGATGCGAGCCGCCCGCCGGCTACCCGCCGGACCGGCGGCCGCCGTCCGAGCCCACCGGTGCACGCAGCGACATTGAGCGTCGCGAGCAGCGCGGCCATGCCCCCGGTCGTCTGCAAGAACCAGCGCCGGTCCACCCCGAGCCGGCGGGCCGCGACGTCGGCCCGCGACAGCACCGCCTCGGCCAGTCGGATGTCGGCCGGGCCAGCCGCCCGGGGCAGGAACTCCCCGTTCGACACCGGTCCCAGCACGAGCGGAAGCCTGACCGGCTCCTCGTCACGCGCCACGCGAGCGCCACCCGCGGGGCAGGCGTTCCGCGCCCAGGCCACTCCCCCCGAGCTGCGAACGGACCGCGCCAAGCTCGCCATCCGGATCGGAACCGTCGCGCAACCAGCTCATCAAACAGACATAGATAAACGGAACGCAGACCACGCCCGGAACTGCCCACAGCAGCGCCGCTCCGATCTGCTGATCCACCAGGATCGACAGACCATGGCCAGCCGGGCGCGCATAGCTGGCGAACCAGGTGGTACCCGAGAACCCGAGTATGTAGCCGATCGCCCAGACCGACCACATAGCCAAGGCGGCGAACAGCGCCCGCAGCGGCCGGGAGATCCGCGGTGACAGCGGCGGCGAGGCGACGAGCTCGAGCCACAGTGCGCAGCCCGCCGCTACCAGCGTGACGGCTTCCGCGATAACCACGAGGTGATTCCGGGCAGCGGCGTTGACGGCAATGGGCAGCCGCCAGGCGATCGCCACGCCTAGGAAGCCGAGCAGGGCAGCCCAGGGTGGCCAGGGACGCGGTGGCGCGGCCGCCAAATTCCGCCACGGTGCGCCGAGCACCAGCAGCGCGGGCACGGCGAAGGCGAGCACGCCGAACTGCAGCGCCTGGGCGAACACGTAGTGCCGCGCGTCGGTAGCCACCGGCGGCAACAGCACCGCCGCGGCGGCCAGCACGGCGAGCGCGGCCAGCACCGGCCGGGCGCGGTCGAGCCAACTGGACACGGGTATGTCCTACGCGGCCAGAGCGGCAACCGTCAAGATGGGAGCATGCGCCTTCCTGTGATGCCGCCCGTCCCGCCCATGCTGGCCAAGTCCGTTGCCGAGATCCCTGGCGGCGCGATGAGCTACGAGCCGAAGTGGGACGGGTTCCGCTCGATCATCTTCCGCGACGGCACCGAGGTCGAGATCGGCAGCCGCAACGAGCGGCCGCTCACCAGGTACTTCCCCGAGATCGTGGCGGCCGTGCTGGACAGCCTCCCCGAGCGATGCGTGGTCGATGGCGAGATCGTGATCCCCGACGCGGATAGCCGCAAGCTCGACTTCGAGGCGCTGCTCCAGCGCATCCACCCGGCCGACAGCAGGGTACGGCTGCTCGCCGAGCAGACCCCCGGCGCGTTCGTCGCGTTCGACCTGCTGGCCCTGGGCGACGACGATCTGGGCGAGCAGCCGTTCTCCCGGCGGCGCGAAGCACTTGAGCGCTCACTGGCCGGGGCCCGGCCGCCGATCTACCTGACGCCGGCCACGACCGACCCCGAGGTCGCCAGGCGATGGTTCAGCCAGTTCGAGGGCGCCGGGCTGGACGGGCTGGTCGCCAAGCCCCTTGACGGGACGTACCAGCCGGACAAGCGGGCCATGTTCAAGATCAAGCACGAGCGGACCGCGGATTGCGTGGTCGCCGGATACCGGCCGCACAAGGGCGCCGACGACGCGGTCGGCTCGTTGCTGCTTGGGCTCTACAACGAGGCGGGAAGCTTGGCCAGCGTCGGGGTCATCGGAGCCTTCCCGATGGCCACGCGGCGGGCGCTGTTCAAGGAGATGCAAGCGCTCGTAACCACGTTCGAGGGCCACCCGTGGAACTGGGGATCGGAAGATCAGGCCGAGTGGGCAGCCCGGAATCCGCGGGCGGGCGAGGGGAGTCGCTGGAACGCGGGCAAAGACCTCTCCTTCGTCCCGCTGCGCCCCGAGCGCGTGGTGGAGGTCAGGTACGACCACATGGAGGGGACCAGGTTCCGGCACACGGCCCAGTTCGTGCGCTGGCGGCCGGACCGCGATCCGGCATCGTGCGGCTTCGCCCAGCTCGAGGAGCCGGTGAACTACAACCTGGCCGACATCCTGGCCAGCTAGCCCCGCGCGGTCATTCCTCTCATCACCGCCCAGATAACCATCCGGTAGCCGTTACAGTTTCTGCCGTGACACAGACCGTCGCGAAGGCGCCGAGCGTGACAGCCGCACGTGCCGTGGTGGCGGCCGCGGCCGCGGTCGCGCTCCTGGCCGCGTGCTCGGTGACGGTCAGGTCGACGGTCGGCCCGACCAGCAAGCCCGACAGCGACTCGGCGCCGGCGCTCGTCCGGCCCACGGCCGGGGTCATCGGCGGCTTCCCGGTCGGCCAGCGCGAGCTCACCTTCGTCGAGCCGGCCCACGTCGGGGTCACCGGGGCCCGCCTCGGCGATCGGCGCCTGGTCACCTGGACCTGGTACCCGCTGGCAGCCCCACCCTCGGCTGGCAGCAGCCCGCGGGCGGCAGCCGGGCCGTTCGCCATGATCGTCTTCGGGCCCGGTTTCATGCAGTGCGGCGGCCCGTATTCGCCGCTGCTGCGATCGGTAGCGAGCGCCGGCTTCGTGGTCGTGGTCGTGAACTTCCCGCGCTCCGACTGCCAGGTGGGCGCTGCCGCGACCGAGGCCGACATGGTCAACCAGCCGGGCGACATGTCCTACGTGATCACCCGGATGCTCGCGGTCAGCGCCGCTCACCGCGGGGCGTTCGCCGGGCTGATCGACCCGGGAGAGGTCGCAGTGGCTGGCCAGTCCGATGGCGGCGACACCGTCGCCGCCATCGCCGCGAACACCTGCTGCGGCGACCGCAGGGTGCGCGCGGTCGCGGTGTACTCCGGCGCCGAGTGGCCACCCATGCCCGGCCGATACTTCACCCGGAGGCCGGTGCCGATGCTGCTGGTCCAGGGCACCGCGGACACGGTCAACCCGCCCGGATGCAGCGTGACGATGTATCACGCTGACCGCGCCCGGGATAGGTACTACCTCGACCTGTTCGGCGCCACGCATACCAACCCCTACTGGGGCATAAATGGGTTCGAGCGGGTGGTAGCCCGGGTGAGCGTGGCGTTCTTTGACCGCTTCTTGCTTGGCCACGCTGCGGCCGGTCCTCAGCTACGGCGGGCAGGTGACGTGGCCCGGGTGGCGGCTCTGCTCGCGCACGGCGCGGGCACACTGCCGCCCGGCCCGCCGTGCAACACGTGACGGTCACCTCGGACAGGCGTCCGGCAGCCGACCGACGACCACCACGAATCGCTCCAGCCGCCTGTGATTCCTGATATACACCGAACATTCTGAACCGAGGCTCTGATATAACTGTCCCTGGCGTGCCAGGTGCGCGTCCAGGTCCACTGCATCGGAGGCTCCGTGCGCACGCCACCGCTGGCTGCATGGGTGGCAGCCCTGGCCGCCGCCGCCACCGTGACCGCCTCGGCTCTGTCAGTGCCGTCAGCCACCGCGCGCACCGGGAGCATGCGGGAGCCGGCCGCGGGCGCGCCGAGCGTCGGAGCCGGCCGCCCGACCGCGGGTCGCGACAGTACAGCCCGGCCGAGCCCGCACCCCGTCCCGCCTGCCCTCGCGCTTCCCGACCTGCATGCCGCCCGTAGCCTCGCCTCGGCGCGGCCGGCCGCATTGCCCGCCGGGCAGAAGTACGTGTGCCCGCCAGCACGGCCGGGGTGGATGCAGTGCATGTCGATCATCCGGGGCAAGCGGCACGTCGGGACGGCCACGCGAACTGGCACGTTCGCCCCGGCGGCGACGAGCGCTGGCGTCCCCGGCTACGGCCCAGTCGGTCTGCAGAGCGCCTACAAGATCGCGGCCGCCGCGGCCAGCAAGGGCCGGGGCGTGACCGTCGCGATCGTGGACGCGTTCAATGATCCGCATGCGGCGTCCGACCTGGCCGCCTACCGGGCGCACTTCCGCCTGGGCAGGTGCGGCACGACCCACCATTGCCTGCGGATCGTGAACGAGTACGGCAACGCGAGCCCGCTGCCGCACGCGAACGGCATGTGGGCGGCCGAGGAGTCGCTCGACCTCGACATGGTCTCCGCGGTGTGCCCGCGGTGCCACATCCTGCTCGTCGAGGCGACGAACAACTCCACGCACAATCTCGGCCGCGCCGAGAACACCGCGATCCGGCTTGGCGCCAAGTACGTGTCCAACAGCTGGTCCGGCCCCGAATTCCCTGGCCAGGACTTCTTCGACCGTTTCTTCATCCACCCCGGCGCGGTCATCGATGTCGCGGCCGGCGATAACGCGTACACCTCGGGCCAAGGCGCGGGCTTCGCGCCCGCCCAGTACCCGACCGACCTGCAGTTCGTCACGGCCGTCGGCGGGACCACGCTCCGGCACGCGAGCAACGTACGCGGCTGGTCGGAAACCGCGTGGGGGACCGCGTCTGGCCTCTCGGGCACCGGATCCGGCTGCTCCGTCATCGAGGCCAAGCCGTCGTGGCAAACCGCCGATGGCAGCGAGCCCAATGGCTGCCTTAACCGGACCGGAAATGACGTCGCCGCGGTCGCGAACCCCAATACCGGGGTCGCCGTCTATGACACTTACCCCAGTCCCGTCACGGCGCGGGGCTGGAACGAGGGTGGCGGCACGAGCGCGTCCACGCCGATCATCACCGCCGTCTACGCGCTCGCCGGCACGCCGACGCCGCGCACCTACCCGGCGCAGTACCCGTACCTGCACACGTCCGCCCTGTTCGATGTCAGATCCGGGGCGACGGGGACGTGCGAACCAAACCGAAAGTATTTGTGCAACGCCGAGCCGGGTTACGACGGGCCCACCGGCCTGGGCACTCCCGACGGCACTGCGGCATTCACGAATGGCGGCGCCCGCCAGGTGACGGTGGTCGACCCGGGCACTCAGGACATCGCGCTCAACAAATCGTTCTCGCTGACGATCAACAGCCTCGACTCGGCAGGAGTAGCCGTCAGCTATCCGTCCGGGGTTCTCCTTCCCGGGCTGACGATTTCCTCGGGTGGCGTCATCAGCGGCACGCCGACGGTTGCCGGGACCTACCCCATCGATTTGACGGCCACCGATGGCACGGTCTCCGGCAGCACCCACTTCGACATCGTCGTCGTGCCCTCGCTGCGAGCGTCAGGCGCTCCCGGCCACGTCACGATCTCCTCAGGCAAGCTGTGCCTGGACGATGGCACCGGGACACCAGGCGCGCCGGTGACGGTTCAGGCCTGCCACACGGCGGCCCGGCAGAGCTGGAGCTACCAGGCGCTCGGCGGCCCGGACGACGTGGGCACCTTCAGCAGCGGCGGGGTGTGCCTCGGCCTGTCCGGAACCCAGGGCGTGGCGAAGAGCTGCAACGGAGCGGCGGACCAGCAATGGCAGTACCTCGGCTTCGGGGTGCTCGGCAACCTCGGCACGGGCATGTGCCTCGCCACTCCAGTCCTGGCGGCAGGCACCCAGGTGATTGTCAAGCCCTGCATCGGCAGCCAATTCCAGGCCTGGGCACTGCCGCCCGGACCGCTGACCTCCGGGACCGCGACACCGGCCTGCCTCGATGGCTCAGGCGGCGCTGGCGCGCAGGTGACGGTGCAGACCTGCGGCCCGGCCACAGGTCAGCAGTGGGCGATGCGGTCAGACGGCTCGATCAGGGTCAGCGGCGGCCTGTGCCTAGATGCCCAATCCAGCTTGCTCGACGCGACCTCGGTGGTGGCCAACCCGTGCGTCACCTCCGGGACAGCGCAGCTGAGCCAATTGTGGGTGCCCAGCCTCAGCGGCGAGCTCATCAACATCTGGTCCGGCCGCTGCCTGGCCGACCCAGCCAACGGCGGCCCGGGCACCGGCCTGACGCAGCAGGATTGCTACGGCCACGCGGGCGAGGTCTGGGGCCTCAACGGCTAGAACAGGCCGGGCAGGAGCGCCGCGGTGCGGGAGCGGTACGCCTGGTAATCGGGGACCGAGCTGAGCAGCACCTGCTCCTCCGCTAGCGCCCGGTAGCCCTGCATCGCGCACAATGCGACCCACACGGCGAACGCCACGGCGGTGCCGTCCATGACGGCGAGGCCGAGCGCGGCGATCAGCTCCCCTGTGTACAGCGGGTGCCGCATCAGCCGGTACGGCCCCCGGTCCGCCAGGCCGCGAGCCTGGGCGATGACCGAGATGTTCCGGCCCAGGGACCACAGCGACCACACCGACCAAGCCGTGCCCGCCAGCAGCAGCGCGTCGGCGCCGAACTGCTGCGCCGTTCCCGGCGGCGCACCACGCAGCAGCGGGAACGGGAACGGCAGGAAGGTGGCGAGCACGGCGACGACGCGAGCGGCCGGGGACGGATGCGTGGCCACCGGCGGACCGCGCCGCAGATAGCCGACTATCAGCAGCGCGAAGAACGCGCAGGTCAGGATCGTCCCGCCGAATCGCAGCGCCCCGGCGGCGCCATGCGTGACCTGAGCCGCGGTGCCGGCGAGCGTGCGCAGGTCGGCGAGCAGGATCAGCGCGGCCAGCGGCACCATCAGCGCCTTGCCTACGTCTATCCGACGCGCGAGCAGATGCTGCCCGGGCTGTCCGCGCATCGCACGCGCCATCCCCTGAGCATGCCAGGGCCGGCGCCCAGCGGCCTGCCGCGCGCGCCGGCGTCAGAACTTATAGCCGAACAGCGCGTGCGCGATCGTGAGGATGCCGGGCCCGATGATGACCACGAGAAGCGCCGGGAAGATGCACAGGATCAGCGGGAACATGATCTTCACCGGCACCTTCTGGGCCTTCTCCTCGGCCCGCTGGCGTCGCCTGACCCGCATCTCTACTGCCTGCTCGCGCAGCACCCGGGAGACCGGAATGCCGAGCTCGCCCGCCTGCACCAGCGCAGAGACGAAGGTGCGTAGCTCGGGGACGGTGGACCGGGCGACCATGCCGCGCAGCGCCTCGGGACGGGACCGCCCGATCTGCATTTCCTGCAGCGTGCGCGCGAATTCCTCGGCCAGCGGTCCGTCGGTGTTGCGCGCGACCTGAGCCAGCGCACCATCAAAACCGAGGCCGGCCTCCACGCAGACGGTCAGCATGTCGATCGCGTCCGGCATCGCTGAGACGATGAGCGCCTGCCGCTTGAGTCCCGCGTTGTACAGCAGCACGTCAGGCAGGAAGAAGCCGGCCGCGGCGAAGGCCACCGCGTAGATGATCGCCAGCGCCGGCTGATGCAGCCCGATGAGCAGCCCGATCGTCGCGCCAACCAGCAGGCCGATGCCCTTCACGGCCAGGATCCGGTCGGGCGACCACGCGCGAGGGTTCCCGGCCAGGTCCAGCCTGCGCTGCAGGCTTCCGGCGACGCCGGACGGGGACAGCCGTACCGCTATCG
>Ga0126369_10004444_pt1 | contig 10289 bp, 7 predicted proteins | sample PanSoiMetaPlot_1_FD_109646 | JGI IMG/M metagenome (GOLD analysis project Ga0126369, IMG submission 109646) | Tropical forest soil microbial communities from Panama - MetaG Plot_1 | ecosystem: Environmental > Terrestrial > Soil > Tropical forest > Bulk soil | place: Panama | collected 2016-02-17
CCGAGTGGGCGGAAGCGCTGGCGCCCCACCTGGTGCGGCGCACCTATAGCGAGCCCGCCTGGGACGAGGAGCGCGGGGCGGCCACGGCGACGGAGAAGGTGACGCTGTACGGGGTACCGCTGGTGGCCGCGCGGCGGGTCGCGCTCAGCCGGGTGGACCCGGAGCTCGCCCGCGAGCTGTTTCTACGGCATGCGCTGGTCCAGGGCGAGTGGCGCACTAGGCACGAGTTCGCGCGCCGGAACCGCCAGCTGCTTGCCGACGCCGAGGAGCTAGAACGCAGGTCCCGGCGTCGCGGCATCGTCCCCGACGATGCCGCGCTGTTTCGGTTTTACGACTCGCGGATACCGGGCGAGGTGCTGAGCGGCAGGCACTTCGACTCGTGGTGGAAGCGGGCCAGGACCACCGAGCCAGGGCTGCTTGACCTCACGCCGGACTTGGTGGCTGAGCTCGCCGGGGAGTCGGGGGCGATGGCAGCGAGCGAGGTCAGCGCGCAGGACTACCCGGATAAGTGGGGCGGTGCGGCGCTGTCCTACGCTTTCGCGCCGGGTGATCCAGCGGACGGAGTCACCGCCTTGATCCCGCTGGCCGCGCTTAGCACGGTTCGGGTGCAGGAGTTCTCCTGGCAGGTGCCTGGGCTCCGAGAGGAGCTCGTCACCGAGCTGATTCGGTCCCTGCCCAAGCAGCTGCGCACGTTGTTCGTGCCGGCGCCGGACGTGGCGCGCGATGTGCTCGCCCGGCTCGGAGACCCGGCCGAACACGAAGGGAGCAGTTTGCTCGAGGCGCTTGCGGCCGAGCTCGGGCGGCTGGCCGGAGTTCGGGTCCCGGCTGACGCGTTCGACCTGGCCCGGCTGCCACCGCAGCTGCGGATGAGGTACCGGATCACCGATGACGTCGGCGAAGTGCTCGCCGAGGGCGAGGACCTGGCCGAGCTGCGCCAGACGGTGCGGCCAGCGCTGCACGAGCTCGTCATGCAGGCGGCAGCCGCCGAGCCGGGCATCCTGACCAGGCGCGGGATCAAGCAGTGGGATTTCGACGAGCTGCCGAGGACATTCCGGCGCGGCCAGATCGTGGCCTACCCGGCGCTGACCGACACGGGGGCCGCCGTCGACGTGGCGCTCTTCGAGACCGCCGCCGAAGCGGCTGACTCCATGCGGGGCGGGAACCGGCGGCTGCTGATGATCGCCGTGCCGTCAGGGGCACGCGCGGTGGCGTCGAGGCTCCCGGCCCGCCTGAAGCTGGCGCTTGGCCGGAACCCGTACGGCGGCGTTCCGGCGCTGCTCGACGACTGTGCGGCGGCTGCGGCCGACGAGATCATCGCCGCGGCGGGAGGTCCGGCCTGGGACAAGGCCGCGTTCGATGCGCTGCTCTCGGCGGCCAGGCTGCGGCTGGCCGCACGGACGGCCGATATGGTCGGCTCGGTAGCGAACGTGCTCGCCGAGGCACACGCGGTGCAGGCACGGCTTGACGACGCGACCGGGTCGCTGGCAGGGGCGGCGATGGCGCCCGCAGTGGCCGACATGCGCGCGCAGCTCGCCGGGCTTGTGCGGCCCGGATTCGTGGTGCAGGTCGGCCCAGCGCGGCTGGCCGACCTGGTGCGCTACCTGAAAGCGATCGCATACCGGATGGACAAGGCGCCGTGGGAAGCCGCGCGCGACACCGACCGGATGGCGGTGGTGCACCGGGTCAGCGCGCAGGCCGAGCAGGTGCTCGCCAGGCTGGGCCCGGCGGCACGGCTCAGCGAGGCCGCCGTGTCCGTGCCGTGGACGATCGAGGAACTGCGGGTGAGCCTGTTCGCGCAGTCGCTCGGCACCGCGTTCCCGGTCTCCGAGCAGCGGATCGCCGCGGCGCTGGACCGGCTGAACCAGGGCTGATCCCGGTCAGTTGCCATAGGCCGTCAGCACCGGTCCGGCGGGGACGAAGAGCAGCCCGTCGGCTATCGCCATCCCGATCGTGAGCGCACCTTGGTCAGGCGGACCGATCGCGGACCCGGCCTTCGCCTTCCATATCGGCGTGCCCAAGCGTGCCGACAGACCATAGACGGTGCCGTTGCTGCTGGCCGCGAAGACGGTTCCGCCGCTGACGACCGGTGCCAGGATCAGGCTTCCGTCGCCGAACGTCCAGTGGCTCGCGCCGCCGGAAGGGCTGACGGCTACCAGCCTCCCGTTCTGGAGCGTGAACATGTCCGCGGCGCCGAAGGCCGGCGCGGTGTCCGACTGGAAGGTGCCGACCTGCTGTCCGGTGCCCTTCGCCAGGATGATCGGCTGGTCCGGCGGACCTTGCCCGCGCGCATACACGAAACGTCCGTGCAGGACGGGAATGCTCCCGAAGCCTGAGCAGAAGGTAGGCCTGACCCAGACCAGATGGCCGGCCAGATTGATGCGGTAATCCTGCTGGCAGAAATAGGACACATAGGCCCCGCTGCGGTCCACGGCCGGCGAGCTTCCGCCATTGGGGCCCACGCCCTGCCCCCACCGAATGACACCGTCGGCCTCGCTGATCGCGTACATGCCGCCGCCTGCCAGGTAGACCACGCCGTCATAGGCGGTCAGGCCGGTCGCACCGAGAGCTGGGCTAGGCAACTGCAACGACCAGATTTCGCGGCCGCTGCTGGCCGCAAAGACGGCAAGAATCCCGGGTCGCAGGCCGAACACCCGGCGACCGTCGTAGGCCAGCGACTGGGCACCGGGAACCGACCATTCGATCTTGCCCGTTCGCCCGTTGAGCGCGAACAGCCTGGACTTAAAGCCCGGCTGGCTCCGCACGACGACGAAGACCCGGCCGCGAGCGACGACCGGGTAGGAGACCTGACCGCCGGCGATCGCCGAGCCGCTGTCTGCTTTCAGGGTGACGCGCCACCTGCGGTGCAGCGACCGCGCGTGCAATGTTCCCGTGGCCTGGTTGCCATCGTGGCGCGTGTCGATCTGGTAGGCCAGCGCGTCCGAGCCGCTGGGCCCGACGCGCACCTGCGCAACTGCGGAAGCGCTCGGGCGGAACAGCCCGGCTCCGGCTCCCTTGTAATGGGCGACCAGCTTCCGGAGGCCAGGTGCGAGCGCCGCCGTGACGAACCTCGCGATGCCATGGCGCAGCCGCGCCGTGTCCAGGACGCTCCCGTTGCTCGTGTCGATGAAGTTCACCAATCCAGTGGGCGTCCGGCCCGGCGCGGTGACCCGGGCCGTGAACGTGACCCAGGAGTCGTACCGGCTCTGGTGGGTGCTCGCCCGAAGCGTGGTAACGGTCGTCATGGCCGGGGCCGAAGGCGTGGTCACCGCGTTGGCCGATGCCGGGATGGCCAGGCCCGTCAGCGCGGCGCAGGTCAGTCCCGCCAGAATCTGACCATTCACCCTCATGCTCGACCCTCCCGATCCGGACGACTCGCTGCTGTGCTGGCCTGACCGCGCATGGCTGCGTCTAGCCCTTGCGGAGATGGACGACCCGGCTGACCGCCGCCTCGTTGAAGCGCCTGTTCGGCACGCGCTCGCGGTAATAGGCGTTCGCCAGCCGGGCGCGGAAGGTGCCCATCAAGGATGCGTTGTTGAAGGGGCAGGCGCCGTTGACGCCGCTGCCGAAGAACATGATCCCGAGCAGGCGCCATGGGCCGCGGGAATGCGCCGAGAACTGGACCCGGATCGGCAAGGTCGACTGGTCGTTACGGAAGGCCAGCTCCGGGAAGACCACGCAGCCGGACGCGTGCACCTTGCCCGTCGAAGTCAGCCGAAGCGACACCCGCTCCAGGACGATCGGTATCGCGACGGCGAGCGTGGGCAATGTCGCGGTCCCCGGGAGGAGGAAGAGAGTCCCCCCGGCCCCGACAGACCAGCTCGTGGTGGTCGTCAGCTTCGGGAACTGGATCCGAAATGCTCCGTCCCTGTTGGTCGTTCCATAGAGCGTCGCAGTGCCGTTGACGGTCACCGGGCTGTTCCGTAGCGGCAGCCAGGACGAGCCGACCCGGTAGCTGACCGTGCCGGTAACGGTATCGGTCTGCAGGTACCTGACGCGGGCTTTGGCGAGGTGGGCACGCACCCGGACCGGATCCGGGGTCGCGGTCAGGAAGATCGGGCCGGCCTGTCCGAACCCGTTATTGAGGGTCCGGTTGCTCGAGGCCGTGTTGGCGAGGTACAAGGTGGACCTCACCGCGTGCCGTACGGCATAGCGTCCCAGCGAGTTCGTGATGGCCCGCACGCTGTCGGTGCCGTCGAGGGCGGTGACGCTGATCGCCCGCCCGGCCAGCGGCCGCACCGTCTTCCCATCGGGGTAGGTCCCGGTAAGTCGGCCATGGAAGGTGACTACATGGTGGGTATAGGTCACGGCCATCGGCCTAGCGGAGAAGGTCAATGCCGGGAGGATCAGGAAGTCCAGATTGCCGGCGAAAACGCGGCTCACTGACGTCCCGCCTTGATCCTTCGCGTCCACGTAGATCGAGTAGACGCCCAGTGGCAGCTTGCCCGTTCCCGTACCCCACGCGATTGTGGCGTTGACGGTCCACACCCCGTCCGTGGTCGTTCCCGACTGCAGGGCGAAGTCGCTCACCGCCAGCGCGTCCGCCGTCGCCCTGGGCGCCCGCAGATGAGCGGTGATGCTTGTGATGGCGGACGACGCGGCGATGCTGACCGTGAGCAGGCCACTTTGCGTGGGCGGGCTGAAGGCCGAGAAGACCGTGATCGTATCGGCGGCGGGGCTGGCGCTGGCCGGTGCCGCGGGCACGGCGGAAAGCAATCCTGCCGCGGTCAGAAGCAGTCCCGATACGACGAGCTTGAGCCTGGTCATGGCGCCTCCGCCAGCCTCACGATCACGACATACGGGAGGATTCCATATGGCGATACAACCCGCAAGAGCAGCAGACTGCAAGCTTTACCGCCATCGGACCTTATGGCAGATTAGGCGCCGTCGGCGCGCGCTGCGGTCATCGGCTGGCCCTGCCGGTACATCTGCGGCGGCTTATTGCCGGCCAATTGACCGCCGTCGATCGCAAGGACGGCGCCGGTGACGAACGAGGATTGCGCCGAGCAGAGCCACAGCACGACCTGCGCGACCTCGGCGGCGGTCCCCGTCCTGCGCATCGGGGTGGACAGCCCGGCCAGCCGCTGTGCCTCAGGCCCGGCCGCCTCAAGGTGGTGGGTCAGGATCGGGCCCGGCGCCACCACGTTGACCCGGATGCCCTGATCGGCGTAGTCGAGCGCGGCGACCTTGGTCAGGCTGATGATCCCGGCCTTGCCTGCGGCGTAGGCGGCGAGGTTCGCCGTGCCGTTCACGCCGGCGACGGACGCCATGTTCACGATCGCGCCGCCGCCGCCCGCCAGCATGGCCGGGATCTGGTACTTCATGCCGAGGAAGGTGCCGCGGATGTTCGTGGCGATGCCCAGGTCGAACTCGGCGATGTCGATGTCGGCAAGCGGCGCCGGCAGCGGACCGTCGGTGGCGTTGTTGAACGCCGCGTCCAGCCGGCCGAACCGCGCCATCGCCGCATCGACCAGGTGCCGCATCGAGTCGGCATCGGTGACATCGGCGCGGACGGCGAGCGACTGTCCGCCCGCTGCCTCGATGCGATCCGCGATCGAACGCACCGCCTCGTGATTGCGCGCGGCGAGCACGACCGCCGCTCCGGCTGCCGCGAACGCCTCCGCCGTCACGGCCCCTATGCCCTTGCTCGCGCCCACGACCAGCGCCACCTGGCCTCGCAGCAGGTCGTTCATGGCATCCTCCCGTGGTCCGCGCCTCGGCCTGATGCCGTGCGCTCCGGGCTCGATGTTAGATCTCTAAATATTAGATGTCAAATCTTTAGTCAGCTATACGTTGGTGGTAGGCTTCGGCCATGTCTCCGCCACCCATCATGCCGATCGGGCTGCAACTACGGCAGGTCACCAAGGCGGTCAGCGCCGCGTTTGATGAGGCGCTCGGCCAGGCAGGCGGATCGCTGCCGGTGTGGCTGGTACTGATCTCCGTCGTGAGCGCGCAGCGGGGCGCCGACGACGAGGCGGACCCGGACCCGGCGAGGGGCGGGCAGCGCCGAGGCGGCGGGAGGGCGAGCCAGCGGCAGCTCGCCGAGTCGGTGGGCATCAGGGACGCCACGCTTACCCATCACCTGAACGCGATGGAAGCTGCGGGCCTGCTCACCAGGCGGCGCGATCCGGCCAATCGGCGGGTGCATATCGTGGAGCTCACCGCCGATGGCCAGGCGCTGTTCGCTCGGCTGCGGGAGGCAGCCGCTGCCTTCGACAAGCGGCTGCGCTCGGGGCTGAGCGAGGCAGACTTGGCCACTCTGGCCGGGCTGCTGAACCGGCTGCGGGACAACGTCGCCGGTTCCACGGCCACCGACTCCTGATAGCGATATCTGCAGCTAGAAGTCCGCGATCACGGGGGGTGAGGCCGCCCGATCGCCACGATCATGGAAGTATGCTGACTTAAAGCCCAAAGGAGCAGAGCCGATGCCGGAGATCACACGGTTGCACCTGGCGAGCCTAGTCGTGGGCGGCGCGAGGTGGCCAGTGCACGGCTTCGTGGTGACCTACCGGAGCGGCCCCGCCGGCACTGGCGAATCGGCCGGGGCGATCCTGGTCGACAGCGGCGTGGGCGGTCCGCAGGAGGTTCTTGATGACTGGCGGGTGGTCAACCGCGCTGTAGCCGATGCCCTCGCCGAGATCGACATGAGCCCGGCCGACATCGGCATGGTGATCAACACCCACCTGCACTTCGACCACTGCGGCCAGAACGCGGTGTTCTCGAACGCGGCCTGCCATGTGCAGCGTGCCGAACTGGAGCGGGCCAAGCGCGAGGATCCCGAGCTCTACGACTGGTTCGGGTTCGCTGGCGCCCGGTGGGAGTTGCTCGACGGAGACGCCGAGCTGGCGCCTGGCGTGCGGGTCATGGCTACCCCCGGGCATACCATCGGCCACCAGTCCGTCGTGATCTCCTCGGCCGACGGTATTCCGGACATCCTGATCGGGGACGCTGCGTACACAGCCGCCCAGTATGGCGATCCGCCAGCCGACGCCGACCTGCCGCCTGGGCAGGCGGCCGACCCGATCGCCTGGCGCGGCTCGCTCGGCCGAATCAAGGCGATCGACGGCAGCCGGGTGCATTTCTGTCACGACACCGCCGTTGCTCATGGCTGACTCACCGCTGCCCGTGCGGTCAGAGCCAGCCGGAACCGTGCCGTCCGAGGCGGACTTCGCCCCGGTCGGGCACATCTACGACCGGATCGCGGTGGCCTATGCTGGCCGGTTCGGCGACGACCTAAAGCCCGGATCGGGCGACCGGGCCTTCCTCGACGTGGCTCTGGCCTCGGCGCGTGGTTCGGGGCCCGTTCTCGACCTGGGCTGCGGCCCCGGCCAGATCGCCGCGATCGCGATTGCCGCCGGGATGCGGGCGATCGGCACCGACATCTCGCCCGGCATGCTGGCCGCGGCCCGGCGCCGGGTGCCGCTCGGCATGTTCCTTCGCGCGGACGCCAGGACGCTGCCGCTGGCGGCAGCGTCCTGCCGCGCTGCGGCTGCGTTCTATCTCTTGCACCACCTGCCGAGCGCGGCGCTGTCCGGCGTGCTGGCCGAACTGCACCGGGTGCTTGAACCGGGAGGCACGCTGGTCATCGCGACGCACCTGGGCACTGGGCACCAGTGGGTGAGTAGCGAGTGGAACGGCCTCACCGAGCGGGTCGCGATCGCCTGCTATGGCAAGGACGAGCTGGCCGCTCGCGTCGCGGCGGCTGGATTCGAGATCGAGTCGGTCGGCTCCCGCGCGCCGCGGTCTGATGAGTTCCAGGCCGAGCACGGTTTCCTGCGCGCACGGGCCTGAATCGCCGAGCCTGGAACCGCAGGCGGGCAGGGCGGTCATCGCCGTCGCGCCGCTGTGGCGAATGATGGATCTGTGGCGCTGCTGAAGGAAGTGACACCGCGTGCGCTCCAGGTCGGCAGGCTGGAACCGGTCATCGGGCCGGACAGGTCCGCCCAGCTCGTCGCCGGAGCCGCCCGGCTGCGCGAGCGGCTGGGCGAGCGCACGATCTGGAACGTCAGCTCGGCTGCGGTCGGCGGCGGGGTTGCCGAGATGCTGCAGGTGCTCGTGGGTTACGCCGCGGGCCTTGGCTTTCCGGTGCGCTGGCTGGTGATCGGCGGCGAGCCTGCGTTCTTCGGCGTCACGAAGCGGCTGCACAACCAGATCCACGGCGAGGTCGGCGCCGAGGGCCTCGTGGACGGCAGCGACGCGCTGCTCTACGAACAGGTACTCGCGGCGAACGCGGACGAGCTGATCGAGCTGGTACGGCCCGGCGACGTCGCGTTGCTCCACGATCCGCAGACGGCGGGCCTGACGGAGCGGCTGACTGGCGCCGGCGTTCGCGTGATCTGGCGCTGTCACATCGGGATCGACTGGCAGAACGAGGCGACCCGGGCGGCTTGGGAGTTCCTGCGGACCTACCTGGCCACCGCGTTCGGTTTCATCTTCACTCGCCGCCAGTACGCCCCCGCCTGGGCCACCCCGGCGCGCACCTGGGTCATCCCGCCATCGATAGATCCGTTCTCGGCGAAGAACGCAGACCTCGACGCGCAGACCACCGAGGCGGTCCTGGCCACAGTCGGGCTGCTGCGGGACCCGGCGCGGGAGCTTGCCCGCTTCACCAGGGCGGACGGGTCGGCGGGGGAGGTGAGCCGGGGTGGGCTTGTGGTCGGCGAGGACCGGCCCGGCCCGCACGACCCGATCGTCACCCAGGTGTCGCGGTGGGACCGGCTCAAGGACATGGCCGGGGTCATGCGCGGATTCGCCGCCTGCGTGCCGCCGGATCACGCCTACCTCGTACTGGCCGGGCCGGACGTGGCCGGCGTAGCCGATGACCCCGAAGGCGCAGCGGTCTTCTCCGAGTGCCTGGAGCAGTGGCATCAGCTGCCCGCCCAGGCCCGGGCGCGGGTGCTGTTGGTCACCCTGCCGCTCGATGATCCGGAAGAGAACGCGGTCATGGTCAACGCGATCCAGCGGCACGCCGCCGTGATCGTGCAGAAGAGCCTGGCCGAAGGGTTCGGGCTGACCGTAGCCGAGGGCATGTGGAAGGGCCGGCCGGTTATCGGCTCGGCCGTGGGCGGGATCGTCGACCAGATCGCCGACGGTACCGGCGTGCTGCTGCCGGACCCGGCGGACCTGGGCGCGTTCGGAACGCAGGTATGCCGCTTGCTTGATCAACCGGAGCAGTCCGAGCGGATGGGGTGGGCCGGCCGGGAGTACGCCCGCGAACACTTCCTCGGCGACCGGCACTTGCTCCGGCTGGCCGAGGTGGTGGAGGCCGCGATAGCCGACTAGCCCGGCTCAGGATCCGGGGTCTGGCCCGGTTCGGTGAAGCGCTCCATGAGCATCGACTGGCCACGGAACCCGGGGTCCCGGCGGACCTGGCGCTCGATCGCCGACGCGGACAGCGTGTAGCCGAGGAACAGCAGCAGGGACAGGCCCTGGACCAGGAAAACGGTCACCCAGACGGTGCTGAACACGCCGAGCGTCCAGTCGTTCAGCGCATGCAACACAGCCGGGATGGAGACGCCGAGCAGCAGCAGCGGGATCCGGCGGCGGCGGTAGTTGACCGCGAGGCCGATGAAGAATCCGGAGATGCCCGCCCAGACCGCGTGCTGGAACCCGTCCACGAAGACCCGGAAGACGAAGCTCAGCTCTTCGATCACGGCGACCTGGTTCGCCCCGTTGAAGTGCTGGATGAGCTGGATCGACATCGGGGTGTAGAGAGACTGCTCGACGATGCCGAACGTCAGGCCAGCGACTGTGCCCATGAGCATCCAGGTGCGCGGGTCGAGCTTGACCTTGCGGACGGCCAGCAGCAACGCGGCGGCGACAAGCACGGGTAGGGCCTTGGTGGTCTCCTCGTTGAAGCCGATGACGAGCGCCTTGGGGAAGGTCAGCGACGGCGGCGGCGTGTTCGCCGGGTGACGCAGGAGCGCGTCGTTGATCGTAATGGTGACGAGGTGTAGCCAGATGACGGTCCAGACGATGATCCCGGCCGCGATCCCGACGTCGCGCCAGCCGAGTTGAGGTGGGCGGATCAGGTACCAGAAGGCCAGCAGCCAGAGCGGCGCGATGTACAGGCTGTAGGCCCATCCGGGCGTCGCCAGGTTGCCCGACGTCGAGAAGAGCTGCACGAAGATAAGGGGCAGCAGCGCGTAAGGGATGATCAGCAGCCGCAGCCCTTGCCGCCAGCCGCGATCGTGCAGCCAGCTCTGGACCGGGATGAGGGTCTGGAAGAACGAGCCCACCTCAAGGTGTGCGCCCCCCGCCTGGCCGGGCGGCGGGCCGAAGCCCGCGTATCC
>Ga0126369_10004446_pt1 | contig 10288 bp, 9 predicted proteins | sample PanSoiMetaPlot_1_FD_109646 | JGI IMG/M metagenome (GOLD analysis project Ga0126369, IMG submission 109646) | Tropical forest soil microbial communities from Panama - MetaG Plot_1 | ecosystem: Environmental > Terrestrial > Soil > Tropical forest > Bulk soil | place: Panama | collected 2016-02-17
TCACCAGGTCGAGGTCGCTTTCTTCGCGCTGCTTGGCGGTGGGGTTTGCGATCAGCTGGCCGTTGACCCGGCCGACGCGGATGCCGGCGATTGGCCCATTGAATGGGATGTCCGAGCACCACAGGGCCGCCGACGCCCCGGTGATGCCGTGAATGTCTCCTTCGTTTGCTTGATCCGCCGAGATCACGCTGGCGATGATCTGCGTCTCGTATCCGTAGCCCTCGGGAAACAGCGGGCGGCAGGCGCGATCGATCAATCTCGAGGTCAGCGTTTCCTTTTCGGTGAGGCGGCCTTCGCGCTTGAAATAGCTGCCAGGGATCCGGCCCGCGGAGTACAGCTTCTCCTGGTACTCCACGGTCAGCGGCAGGAAGTCCACGTCCTTCTTCTCTCGAAGCGAGACGGCGGTGACCAACAAAATCGTGTCGCCGTAGCGCACGACGACGGCGCCGTCCGCCTGCTTCGCCATTTTTCCCGTCTCGATGGACAGCTCCTGCTGGCCAACGGTGATGCTCTTCTTCACGTACATTTTTCGTTCCTTTGACTCGCAGAGTCGCGATGCGCGCCGCTCGACGCTTTAGGGCGAGCTGCGCAGTGAGGGCGGGGTTGCGTCCGCGGCCTGCGATGCCGCGAACCCTGGCGGGAGCCAAGGGGCGCGGTGGGCGTTGAATCCCTGTTCGCGACCGCCGAGCCAATCGAATCGGCAGACTCGAACGGAAACTCAAAACCCAGCCCCGCGACCCTTCCGTTCCCTCGCCTTTGATTTCAGATTTCAGTCGGGCGGCGCCCGGGGATTGCCCGTCTGCCTCCTTGTCTATTTTCGAATTCCCAAACCGTCGATGAGCTTTCTGTACCGGGTCGCATCCTTTTCCTTCAGGTAATCGAGCAGACGCCTTCGCTGACCGACCAGCTTGAGCAGCCCGCGGCGCGAATGATGATCCTTCTTGTGCGTCTTGAAGTGCTCGGTCAATTGACCGATCCGCTCGGATAGAAGCGCAACCTGAACTTCAGGGGAACCGGTGTCTTTTTCGTGGCGCTTGTACTGCGTCATGAGCGCTGCTTTGCGCTCGGGCTGAACTGCCATGATTCTCTCTCATCCTCCTCCAGAAACTTACCGACCTTCGTCCGCGGAGGGGTGCAGACGCGTTCGACCAGCTTATGTAACCGCTGATTTATAGGGCGGCAATCCTCTCAGGTCAAACGGAACGGCGCTCGACGCTAGTGCCTATTGTCGTCCAGCTCCGCCAGGACGCGGCGATAGCTCAGCCTTGCTCCCTTGCCCAGCTCGGCGATTGCGAGCAGCGCTCCGTCAGGGCCGAGCACCCGCACCATGCCTGTGCCCGGGGGTGCCTCGATCGGCACGCCGTGAACAACCCGGTGCGCATCGGCCTCAGAGACGCGGACCGCGGGAAGGTGGGCCAGCGCTTGGTTCGCCGAAATCAGGCGCTTCGAGATGGCTTCCGCGCCGCCCTCGGACGTCGCGATGGCGGCAAGTTGAGCCAAGCCGAGCGCTTGCTCGAGGGCGAACGGTCCGCTCCGGGTCCGGCGAAGCGCTTTGAGATGCGCGCCGCAAGCGAGCTCCTTGCCGATGTCGTGCGCCAGCGACCGAACGAAGAACCCCTTGGAGCAAGTGAGCGAGACGGAGATTTCCGAAGCCGAGAAGTCGCGCAGGGCCAGCTGGTAAACCTCCACCGGACGAGCTTCGCGATGGACCTCCGCTCCCTCGCGCGCCAGCTCGTGGAGCCGCTTCCCACCGACCTTTACTGCCGAGAACATCGGCGGGACCTGAAGATAGCTTCCGCGAAATCTGGCCAGGAGCGCTTCCAAGAGCTTCGCCGAGAGATCAGGCACCGGCGCCTCGGCGATCACCTTGCCGGCGGCATCTTGGGAATCGGTTTCGACCCCCAGCCGGATCAGCGCGTCGTAGGACTTCCTCCCTTCGGAGATCAGGCCGGCGACCTTGGTTGCGGGGCCGATGCAGACCGGAAGGACGCCGGTGGCCATCGGGTCAAGCGTTCCGGTGTGGCCGGCTTTCTTAACCCGGAGCAGCGATCGGACCCGACGCACGACATCGAACGAGGTGGGCCCAGCTGGCTTGTCGACTACCAGGATGCCGTTCATGACAGCGAGCCCAAGTTCAGGCACCGGCCGCGGGAGGGTTACCAGCCCTCCTTTTCCTTCACTTCGCGCAGGAGCCGATCGATTTTATCGCCCTCGACTATAGACTTATCGAAGACAAAGTATATCTCCGGGGAAACGCGCAGCTGAATTCGAGCGGTGACCTCGCGCCGGATGAAGCCCTTCGCCGCCTCGAGGCCCTTCTGCGATTCCGACCGCTCCTGATCCGTTCCCAGCATCGAGTAGTAGACCTTGGCCACGCGGAGATCCGGCGAGACCTTGACGCCGGTGATGGTGATGAAGCCGATGCGCGGATCGCGAAGCTCACCGCGGGTGATGAGCGAGGCGATCGCCGCCTGGATTTCCTGGCCGACTCGATCCGGACGGACGTGGGTAGTCATTTCTTCTCCCATTCGCGGGGATTGCGAAGACCCCGAGCGCGGGCGCGCGCCTCCTCGAGCGAGAGTTTTGCGCCCTTTCGGGGAAGCTCGGGTTTGGATCCCGGCTTCCGCTCATGCCGCTCCTCCCAGACACCCATCCCTTCCGCCTCCGCCAAGGACCGCTGTCCGGTCGCAAAAGGAAGGCCGTCCTGCTGCGGCGGCTCCGCGAAAAGCTGGTCGCCGAACGAGAGTATCTCGATCTCCCGCGAGACAAGCGGAGCGACGTACATCTCCTCGACCGAGTGAATGATCTTGTCCATTTGCTCGTTGACGTGGCGGCGCTCGTTGCCGACCACCGCCAGAGCCAGGGTGGCCTTCTGCCACAGGTCATTGTCTTCGACCTCGGCCACCGCGACGTTGAATCTGGCCTTCAGCCGGTCGGTCACGCGGCGGAGGATCTGCCGCTTGGCCTTGAGAGAGCCACTCTCGGGAATCGCCAGCGTGAGGCGGGATACACAAATGAACATGAAGCCTCCCCGACCGCGTGCGCGCGGGTGGCGCCCGGCTCGACCGCTAGGTCAAGCTCGGGCGAGTCTCTTCGATCTCGTACGCCTCGATGATGTCGCCCGGCTTCATGTCGCTGTAATTCTCGATGCCGATGCCACACTCAAAACCCTGAGCCACTTCCCTGACATCGTCCTTGAATCGCTTGAGCGACGCCATTCGCCCGGCATAGACCTGCTTGTTGTCGCGCAGCAAGCGGATCAGCGCGGTGCGCTTGATGGTGCCGTCGATGACCGCCGCTCCGGCGATGGTCCCCAGCCTCGGCACGTTGAAGAGGTTGCGCACCTCGGCGCGGCCGAGCTTCTTCTCGCTGCGGATGGGCTCGAGCATGCCCTCCATCGCCTGACGAACGCCTTCGAGCAGCTCGTAGATGATCGAGTAGGTCTTCATGGCGACGCCCTGATGCTTGGCGGTCGCTTCCGCTCCCGACTCCGGCTTGACGTTGAAGCCGACCACGATTCCCTTTGACGCCGCGGCGAGCATCACATCGGTCTCGGTCATCGCGCCCACGCCCTTGTGAATGATTTCCACCTTGACCTTGGCGGTGGAGAGCTTCTCGATCGCCTGTGAAATCGCCTCGACCGAACCCTGTACGTCTGCCTTGAGGACGACGCGCAGCTCTTTGGCCTCCCCGGTCTTCATCCGGGTGAGGAGCGCTTCGAGGGATTCCTTGGAAGTCTTGCCCAGCTCCGCCTGCCGCTCTTTGGAAGTGCGGTGGTCGGCGATTTCCTTGGCCGCCTTTTCATCCGCCACAACGTTCAAGGTATCGCCCGCGGTTGGCACGCCGGACAGCCCCACCACCTCGGCGGAGAATCCGGGTCCCACCTCTTCAACCGCTTCGCCGCGGTCGTTGGTCATCGCGCGGACCTTCCCCGAGTGGACGCCGCTGACGATCGGATCTCCAACGCGCAAGGTGCCTTCCCTGACGAGCACGCTGGCCACCGGCCCCCGTCCCTTCTCGAGCTTCGCCTCGATGATCGCGCCGACGGCGGGGCGGTTCGGATTGCTGGTCAGCTCGAGGACTTCCGCCTGCAGTAGGATGTTTTCAAGCAGCAGATCGATCCCAGCTCCGGTCTTGGCGGAGACGGGAACCATGATCGTATCGCCGCCCCATTCCTCGGGGACCAGGCCTTGGTTCGACAATCCCTTCTTCACCAGGTCGGGGTTCGAACCCTTGGTGTCGATCTTGTTGATCGCGACGACGATCGGCACCTCCGCCGCCTTGGCGTGATTGATCGCCTCGATCGTCTGCGGCATGACCCCGTCGTCCGCCGCCACCACGAGCACCACGATGTCCGTCACGTTGGCGCCGCGGGCGCGCATCGCGGTGAACGCCTCGTGGCCGGGCGTGTCGAGGAAGGTGATGTCTCCCTTGGGGGTGTGCACGGTGTAGGCGCCGATGTGCTGGGTGATGCCCCCGGCCTCCCGAGCCGCGACATCGGAGTGCCGGATGTAATCCAAAAGCGACGTCTTGCCGTGGTCGACGTGGCCCATCACGGTCACCACCGCCGGTCGACTTCGGACATCCTCTGGGCGCTCCTGCACCTCCGGGAGGTGCTGCTCCACTTCGAACCCGACCTTCTCCACCTTCCAGCCGTAGTCCGATGCGATGATCGCCGCGGTCTCCGCATCCAGCACTTGGTTGGCGGTCGCCATGATGTTGCTGGCCATGAGCTTTTTGATCAGCTCGGCGGCCTTCACGCCGATCCGCTGGGACATGTCGGAGACGGTGATTCCTTCCTGGATCTTGATGACCTTCTTTTCTTCGGCCATCTCGGTGATCTGGGTCTTCGCTCCTTTTTTGGTGGGCTTCTTCTTCTTGCCTCGGAGCGGAATCGTCACCCGGCCCCAGACGAGGTCTGCCATCTCTTGCTTGGAGAAGGTGCTCTCCTTCTCCGAGGTCCTCTTCTTGCCCCGCTCCGCCTTGTTTTTGGTGACGTCGACGAGCTCTCGCCCGCGGCCCAAATGATCGGGCACAACCTTGAACTCGCGAACTTCGCCAATCGCCTTCTTGCCCGGAGCGAGCGGGATGCTCTTGTGGGCGGTGGACGTGGGTGTCACGCGGCGCACCTGCACCAGCGGGCGGCTGATCACCACTGCTTGCGTGGGCGTTGGCCGCTTGGATTGCGGCGCCGGGGTCGGAGCCGCCGCGACTGGGCGCGCCGGCGACGCGAAGCGCGCTTCTGGGGCAGGGGTGCTGACGGGCGGAGGCGGTTGATGGACGGACGGAGCCGTCAATTCTGGTTGGGCCACTGCTGACGCCTGGATGCGGGGAGTTGGCGTTGGGGGTTCGGCTGGGATCTCGGCCGCGATTGGAATCGCCGCTGGTGCGTGCTCTGATTCCACCGACTCCGCACTCGGCGGCGGCCGAGGCGCGACCTCGGCGGTTGAAACCTCGGCTTCGTGCCCGTCGCGATGATTCGCCTCGCCGGCCGCCGGGGATGGACCGGGAACCTTGCGGCGAACGACGAATCCCTTCGCGGTGACTGGCGCGGCCGGCGCCTTCGGCTTGCGCTGGCTGACGATCTTCAGGATGGCGGCGTTCGCCTGGTCATCCTCAAGCGAGCTGGAGTGGCTCTTGACGTCATAGCCCAGCGCGACGAGCTCGTTGACGACCTCCTTGTTGTCGAGCTCGATCCCTTGGGCTTTGAGCTCCCTAGCAATTTCATGTACGCGCTTCTTTGACATACTCGTAAGCCTTCTGGCCTGCTCACAATCGAGCAGTATCTACCGCGCGAGGGCAAGTTCCAAGCTCGTCAAATCCACCGATAGCATCCTTCCACGGAATGCCCTGTGGAAGGCCTTGCGCTTCAATGCCGCGGTCAAACATCCCAAGCCGCACAGGTAAGCCCCTCTTCCTCGCTGATGTCCTGTCAGATCCACGGCCAGTTGAGGACCTGCCACCAGTCGGAAGAGCTCGTCCTTGGGCCGAGCCCGGCCGCAGCCGATGCAGGTCCTCAGGCGACTGCCTCGTCCGGTATTCTTAATCGATTCGATGCGTGCCGGCATGGCGTTTGTCCCTGGGCGCGGTCGTGGACCCGTTTCCAATGCGGAAGATTACGGCTTGGCCTCCTCCGCAGAGCCCTCGGCAATTGTGGGCTCGGGCGGCAGCCCGCGCTCGGCGTTGAGCTCCGCCCGAAGCTTGCTCTCCTCGAGAAGGTAGTTCTCCGCCGCGCTTTTGATTTGCCGCGCCTTCTTGATCCCGATTCCGGGAGTCTCGCCCAGCTTGGCAATGTCCTTTTCGTTCGCAATGTCTTCGACGGTGTTGTACCCGGCGGTGGCGAGCTGGTCGATCGTCTTCTCGCCAATTCCCCGCACGCGAGCGAGCCGCTCCTGCTGTGTCAGCTCGTCCGGGTGTCGCCTCGCCTCGATCAAGCGAGCTTGCTCGCGTTCGTACTCCATCCGAGCGAGCTCCGCGGCGTCGTCCACCATCTGGACCTTGGCCGCCTCCTGCATCGCCGGAATCTTCGCCACGTCGATCCCCGGTATCTGCGCCAGCACCTCGGGCGACGCCTCCGCCACGTCTTTGGCCTGGCGAAAGCCGTGCGCGTAGAGCGTTTCGATCAGCATCTCCGAGACGCCGGGAAGGGCTCCGAGCGAGCGGTTGGCAAACTCGCGCATCTCCTTGACCCGCGTCTCGCTGTTGATGTCCAGCTTCCAGCCGGTCAGCTGCGCCGCGAGCCGCACGTTCTGGCCGCGCCGCCCGATGGCCAACGAAAGGTGATCGTCCGGGACGATGAGCTCCATGGCGTGATTGGCTTCGTCGATGATCACCCGGGAGACCTCGGCTGGGGCGAGAGCCGCGCAGACGAAGCGGGCAGTGTCCTCGTCAAAGGGAACGATGTCGATTTTTTCGCCGCGCAGCTCCTGGACCACGGCTTGAACGCGGCTGCCCTTCATCCCGACGCACGCGCCAACGGGGTCCACGTCCGGATCGCGCGACGAAACAGCGATCTTCGCGCGGCCGCCGGGCTCGCGCGCCGCGGCCTCAATCAACACGATTCCTTCCGCGATCTCCGGGACTTCCATCTCAAACAGCTTGGTCAAGAGATTTACCGAAGCGCGGGAGAGGATGATTTGTGGGCCCTTCGACTCGCGAAGCACGTCCAGAACATAGGCCTGAACGCGGTCTCCCGCGCGGTAGGTCTCCCGAGGCACCTGCTCGCGCACTGGGAGGACCGCCTCGGCGCGGCTGAGCTCGACGATGATGTTGCCGCGCTCGAATCGTCGGGCGACGCCGGTGACGATGGTGTCCTTGTGCTCCTTGTATTCGTTGTAGACGTTCTCGCGCTCGGCGTCGCGCGTGCGCTGCAGGATGACCTGTTTCGCGGTTTGCGCTGCAATGCGTCCAAAACCGTGGCGGAACGTCTTCAGCCTGAGGATGTCGCCGTACTGATCGTCCTGCGCCTTGGCCTCGGCAGAATCCTCGTCACGGTAAAAAATCTGGAAGACCAGCTCGTCCCCCGCCTCGACTTCCATGCCCTTTTTCCGGGCCTCGGCCAGGGTGAGCTGATTGACCGCCTGCACTGGATCGATGATTTCCTCCACCACATTGATCGCCTGAAACAGCTCGACGACGCCTTTTTCCGAGTCGTACTTCGCCTCGAGGTTCCGGTCCTGCCCGAAGTGCTTCTTCGCCGCGGTCTTCATCGCGTCCTCGAGCGTCGCGACGAGCACCTTGCGCTCGATGCCCTTGTCCTTAGCAACCTGATCGAGGACGAGGTTCAGGTTTACGCTTTGATTGGTCTGAGTGGCCATTGCGTGCCAGTGGCTCCTTATCCATGGCCCCGAGAGGCCTGTATTTCAGTGCTTGAACTCGAATTCCAGGTTCGCCTTGGCGATGTCCCTGAATGGAATGCGCATTGTGCCGGCGCCTTCCACGTCGAGCGTTACACCGTCATCGGCGACGGCGGTGAGCACGCCGCGGAAATTTCGGCGAGGCGGCTCTCCGAGAGGACCAAAAGTCTTGAGCTTGACCGTCTGACCTTCGGCGCGGCGGAAGTGGTCGGGCTTCCTCAGCCGGCGGTCCAGACCAGGGCTGGACACCTCCAGCTGGTACGCGTGTTGGACAACATCCTCGACGTCGAGGAGCGTCTCGACCGAATGCGACACCGTCTCGCAGTCCCCGAGGCCGACGCCTCCCGGCTTGTCGATGAACAGTCGCAAGATCCAGCTGTCGCGTTCGTGCAAAAACTCCACGTCCACCAACTCCATACCCAGGCCGGCGATGACCGGTCCGGCGAGCTCTGCAGCTCTCGCTTCGACCGCCTGCTTATGACTCGGCTCCGCCATCGGCGCCCCAAAACGCGAAAAGCGGGCACGAATGGCCCACTTTTCGAGGAAAATCGAAAAATGTATCTGTTGTGCGTACCATACGCATCGCGGAAAAGTAAAGGGATGGACGGACGGCGGGCTGGGGCTTTGAGGTATGGGTCGGGAGTGGCGATATAAACGGGAGCCATGATGCTGGTTGCAGCGGTGCAGATGAATTCCGGAGCGGACAAGGGGCGAAACCTCGATGCGGCGACTCGCTGGATACGCCAAGCTGCGGGGCTGGGCGCCAAGCTCGTCGGAGTACCGGAGAATTTCAGCTGGATGGGCCCGGAGCCGGAACGCCCATCCGCCGCCGAGACCTTGGACGGCCCAACGCTTTCGCGCATGGCCGCCCTCGCTCGCGAGCTGTCGATCACTCTTTTGGCCGGCTCAATACTCGAGACGGGCGCGCCGGGCGGGCGCCTCTACAACACCAGCGCGCTGTTTGGGCCGGACGGCACGCGGCTGGCGGTTTACCGGAAGATCCACTTGTTCGACGTGGACGTGGGGGATGGAGCGACCTACCGGGAGTCGGCCGCGGTGGCGCCCGGCTCCGAGGTGGTCGCGGTGGACTGTCCCGTCGCCCGCATCGGGCTCTCGGTCTGCTACGACTTGCGCTTTCCCGAGCTGTACCGCGCCCTCTCCGCTCGGGGGGCGACGCTGATCACCGTGCCATCGGCGTTCACCTTGATGACCGGGAAGGATCACTGGGAAGTCCTTCTGCGCGCGCGGGCGATTGAGAATCAATGCTACGTGCTCGCCCCGGCGCAGCACGGTCGGCACTCGGAGCGGCGGCTGACCTTTGGGCAGGCGATGCTGGTCGACCCCTGGGGACTGGTGGTGGCGCGCGCTTCGGACGGAGAAGGGCTCGCGATCGGCGCGATGCAGATGGACTTGCTGGCGGACATTCGGCGCAAGTTGCCGGCGCTGTCGCACCGCCGGCTCTAAGCTTGCCGAATTGTCAACCCGCTCTACGTGCGCGGGTGTGAGGAGCGCATCCAGGGCGGCGCGACCTTCGATGCGGCTCATGTGAAGCGTTGCTCAGGCCCGTTAAACTGAGCCCGGCATCGGTGCGAGCCCTGTTCGATTGGATCGGCTGCTTAACGCGCGCTGTAGATCCGCCTGCGTCTTTTTGGCGCTGGCGGCATTCGCTTGCACTTGCAGCAGAAGCGGCTCGGAGAAGTCGGAAGGACGCCTACCAACACGCGATTCGCCCAAAGCGCTGCTGCGGCGCGTCTCGGGCGACGTTCGGATGAAGCGAGCCGCGGGGGACGAGTGGACGCCGGCGCTGGACGGCGCACCGCTGCTTGCCAACGACAAAGTCCGTACTCTGCGCGGAGGCTCGGCGCTCATTGAGTTCGCCAATGGGTCGCTCGTCACCTTGGGCGAGGACGCGCTGATAGGCATTGCGAATACGCATCCCTTGCCGGGTCAGGAGCGCAGCGACCTCACACTTTTGCAGGGCCGGCTGGACGCCGAGCTCGATGATCCGGCGAAGCAGTCGATCTCGGTAAACACGCCGACGGCGACGGTGCGCGCGGGAAGGGAGATCGTGTTCCAATGAGTTTCAGCCCGTTCGCCATCGCCGCCGTGCTCGCCGCCTCTGCCCCGGCAGTCGTTGTCCAACCGGGAGAGACGCTTGAGCAAGTCGCTCAGCGTGCGCTTGGCGATCCTCGGGCAGCGGCGGAGCTGAAATCCCTCAATGGCCTCACCGGGGATTCGGTGTCACCCGGCACCAGTCTGCATCTGCCGGGCCTCGAGCGCGCAAGAGCCCTGAGCGCGCTGCTTGCCGCGCGGAACGCAATTTCTCAAGCGGACCCGGCCTCCGGCGGCCTCGCGGAGGCATCCGAGAGCCTGCGCAAGGCCGAGCAACTCTTTCAAGCGGCGAGGTACGAGGATGCAGCGGCCGCAGCCGA
>Ga0126369_10004453_pt1 | contig 10285 bp, 8 predicted proteins | sample PanSoiMetaPlot_1_FD_109646 | JGI IMG/M metagenome (GOLD analysis project Ga0126369, IMG submission 109646) | Tropical forest soil microbial communities from Panama - MetaG Plot_1 | ecosystem: Environmental > Terrestrial > Soil > Tropical forest > Bulk soil | place: Panama | collected 2016-02-17
ACTCGCCGACCTTGTCGGTTTGGGCCATCTGAGCATAGGGCAGCAGGAAGCGCAGGTAGCTCGCGAACCAGGCGGCCGGGTCAACAGGCTTCCAGATCACCCGCGAGTGCCCGATGTTCGCCTCGCTCAGCAACGGCCGCAGGGACACGTACAGGCCGGCTCGCTCGGCGTCGGTGATCAGCAGCCCGAGCTCGGTGGGAGTGGGTGTCCGCGTCGTGGCGAACACGCGGGAGGAACCTATCCCGCTCATGAAGAACGGGAACGAGATCGACAGCGAATTGGCGTGCAAGCGAACGGCGTACGCGACGACCGCCGCTGCGGCGGCGGAGAAGTTGTGCTGCGGATAGGTATAGGCGTCCACGTCGATGCCGTACTGGAAGGCCGGCTGGCGGACGGCCAGGGTCCGCGGAATGATCAGCGGCGCAGCAGCAGGCATCCGCTGCGGCTGCAGGGCCCGCAAATGCGCCACGGCCGAGCATCCGGCCACCACGAGCACGGCGGCCAGGGCGCCGACCAAGGCCTTCTTCATCGGGTCTTCTTGATGGTGCGGAAGGTGCGGGGATCGCCCTGGGCGAGCGAGATGATCACGGCGCTGAACGTCAGGATCGCGCTGACCGGGAGCAGCACGACCGCGAGCACGCCGCCCAGCAGACGGGAGTCATCATCACGGCCCGCGTGCGGCGAACTGGCGCCGATCCACCCGCAGGCGAACAGCAGGCCGGTCCAGGACAGCACGGAGACCTTCGCGTAGCCGACGATGGCGGAGGTGCCCGGGACCCGCCCCGTGGCCCGCAGGTAGAGCCCGGCCACCGAGCAAGCCAGGCCAAGGATGCCGAAGATGTACTTGGCGGACACGAGCAGCGCCCCGCTCAGCGGCAGCACGGACCGGTGTCCGATGGCGTGGATGTCACCCCAGATCCATCGATTGCGCTGGATCAGGAAGTCGCCCATCGTCCACGGCGACGTTACCTCCGCGTACTCGTGGAACCAGCCCCAGCTCAGCCCGTGACGGCGGGCTAGCTGGCCGAATGCGAGGTCCTCGGACGCGACCACGGGATGATCCCAGGTGATGAGGCGCTCAGCCCGGCCAGTGACGGCCAGCCCTTCGCCGTGCACGTGCAGCGGGCGGGACAGGATGCCCTGGAAGACCGAGCAGTAGACCAGGCAGGCGTGAGTGCGCAGGTCATCGGCATGGCTGACGAAGAAGTGCGCCAGTGGTCGCACGGCGTAAGCGGTCCGCGGAGCGATCACGCCCTGGCACAGGTCGTAGTCGGCCTCGTAGGCCCGCTCGATGTAGCCACGGGTCAGGCTGACGTCATCGTCGAGGAACAGCACCTTGACGTCATCGCGGTCCAGGCCAAGTGCCTGGCGGGCAAGCCGCGAGTACTCGAGCGCCCGTGCCTTGTTCCGCGCGCGCACGGCGAAGTCCACGGGCACCGTCAGTACCTTGTCGGCCCGCGGATGGTCGGCGGGGCGACCTGGCTCGGTGACCACCCAGACCCGGTGGTTCATCGTGAGGTCGTAGTCGCGGATCTGGTCGATGATCTCGTCGACCCGTCGCGGCTCGTCGCCGGTCGTGGTGATCTGAATGATTAGCTCGCTGAACCTGCGCCGGGCTCGACGGAACCGGTGCCGGTAATGCAGCTGCCCGGCGAGCAGCAAGGCCAGCTCGGCCAGCGGGATTAGCCAGGCCACGTACACCAGCCGCCAGGCCGCTGGCCACGCCGCGACTGCGACTGGCAGCGTGGCCAGCACCGCCGCCACGGCGACGGCGCCTGGCCTGGCGCGCCTGGCGTGCCTCCCTATGGGCGCGGCCGCATCCCCCGGGCTAAGGCGAACCCCGCGCTCAGGCACGACTGGCGTCGTAGGCCTCACCCGAGTGTCCTCAATGGACTCAGACCCCGCATTCCTCACATTGGCGGGCTGCACCCGGCGGCTTGGCCTACATGGGTGCCCCTGGAGCCCGGACCTACAATCCAGACGGCGGACTCGGTTCGCGGGTTTACACCTTGCCCTTGCCGAGATCATGGAAGACCTGAGAAAGAGATGCTGCCGCTGTGAACGCGGACTATCCCGAGCACTTGCTGATGCGGGAGCCGGCGCCGCCCTGGGCGGGCGAAGGCGGCTTCGCCCTCTGGCACTTCAGCGACGATCCGTCGCTCGGCCTGTTCCTGCCGCATACTCCGGCTACCAACCCGCTTGCGCCGCCGCTGGTCTGGGCCGTCGACACCCGCCACGCGCCGATGTTCTGGTTTCCCAGGGACTGTCCCCGCGGCTGCATCTGGCCAGCCTCGACCACGACGCCCGAGGATCGCGAGCGCTTCTTCGGCCAGAGCGGCGCGAGCCGCATCCATGTCATCGAGGCTGACTGGCTGGAACGGGTGCGGTCGCAGCAGCTGTGGGCCTACCGGCTGCCCACCGACCCGTTCCGCCCGCACCAGGTGGGCGGCTACTGGGTGACCGACCAGCCGGTGACTGCCATTGAACGGATCGTCATCGACGACTTGATCGGCCGCCACGCCCGCGCCCAGATCGAGCTGCGGATCACCCCCTCGATCTGGCCGTTCTGGAGGCGAGTCACCGCATCCACCGTCCTCTACAGCGGGTCCAGGCTGCACAATGCCGGTCCCGAGCCGCCCCAAGAGGCAACGCAGCCACCGTCGATGACCCGGTAGGGTCAATCCCGGACGGTTTGTTTCCGGAATGGACCTGCACTGGTGCGCGATGTGAGCCCCGCGGCGAAAGCGCTGCTTGCCCTGGAGAGCATTCAGAACAACCCCGGCGTCACCGCGGACAAGCTCGGACAACGGCTCGGGGTTACCGACCGGGCGGCCCGCCGCTATGTGGCCATCCTGCGCGAGGCTGAGCTGCCCATCGAATCGGTCAGTGGCCCGTACGGCGGCTATCGGCTGGGGCGCGGCCTGCGGCTGCCACCCCTCATGTTCACCCCGGCCGAGGCGATGGGCCTGGTCATGGCGGTCCTGGAGGGCCACCGTGGCGCGGCTGATCCGGCGGACCTGGTGGGCGGCGCGCTAGCCAAGATCCTCAGAGTGCTGCCCGAGCGGGTCGCTGGCCCCGTTCGCACCCTCGGACAGCGCTACGCCGTTCCCCAGTCGCGCGACATCTCGCCGAGCCCGGAAATCACTGCGCTGCTGATCGACTCCTGCACTGCGGCGCGACGGCTGCGCCTGACCTACCGGCTCGGCGAAGCCGACCGGGTCATGGAGCTCGATCCGTGGGCCGTGGTGCTGCGGCACAGCCGGTGGTACGTGCTGGGCTGGTCTGCGGCCAGGAGGGCGCAGCGCGTGCTGCGCGTCGACCGGATCGTCGCGATCGAACCCCTGCCGGACACATTCACGCCGCCGGCAGATCTGGATGCGCTGCGCACCCTCGAGGAACACCTGTCTCAAGGCTGGACCTACCAGGTCGATGTCCTCGTCGATGCCACGCCGGAAGAGACCGCGCGATGGCTGCCGAGAAGCCTGGCGCGCCTGGAACCTGCCGAGTCGGGCCGGACCCGCCTGCGGGCCAGCACCGACGAACCGGACTGGTATGCACGGCAGCTCGCCGCCATCCCGGTCCCGTTTCATGTCATTGCCTGCCCTGAGCTCCAGCGCGCCACAGTGGCCTTGGGCCGGCACCTGGTGCGGGCCGGGAGCACGTGAACGTCAGACCGTCACGGTCTGATACTCGCCGCAGGCTTCCTGCTCGGGGATTGCAGGTTGCTCAGCCGGAATGCGATTCGCGGCGGCCGGCAGGTGGCGGCCCAGCCGAAGGGCGAAGGTGGCTGCCGCGACGCAGGTGAGGGCCAGAACGATGAACAGGCCGGTGCCCCATCCGGCGCCGAGCGCAGCGCCGCCGGTGGCGGGGCCGAGCAGGAAGCCAATGGTGAAGGCCAGGATGCCGAGCCCGTTATAGCGGCCGACGGCCTGCGCTGGGGCGAGGTCGTTGATGATCGCCGGGAGGGTAGGCGACAGTAGGCACTCACCGAGAGCGAAGATAACCATCGCACCCGCGAAGGCCGCCTCAGCGGCCACGCCACTGCCGAGGTGGCCGCCTACGATCACCACGGCCCAGCTCGCCGCCCAGGCTACGGCGGCCAGCGCGGCCGCAGTGGTGCGGCGCAGGCCCGCCAGCCGACGCAGGACGAATAGTTGCGCCCCCACCACGGTCAGGGTGTTGGCAGCGAAGGCCAGGGCGAGGCCATGTGGGCCGATGCCGCCCGGGCGGGTAGCGTACCCGGCGAAGCTCGATTGGGACTGGGCGAAGCTGACCGTCACCAGCACGGCGGTGAGAGCCCACACACGAACGAATGCCCGGTCCCGTAGCACGTCGCGGAAACGGACCCGCTGGGTCTCGAGTGTGGGTGATGCGCTCGCCTGCTGGCCGATCTGTATCGGAGAGCGCAGCCGGGCCAATATCGGCACGAAGGCTAGGAACGAGGCGGCGTCCACCAGGTAGATGGCGGAAAAGGTGGCCGGATGGGCGACGCTGACCACGGCCGCTGCGGCCAGTGCGCCTAGGCCGAGCCCGGCGTTGAAGCAGGCGTGACGGACCGCGAACACGGCTGACCGCCGCTCCGGGCCGGCCAGGCTGGCCAGGAGCGCGTCCTGAGCTGGCCATATCACCGAGACGCCCAGGCCGAGCAGGCCGGCGGCGCCGAACAGCTCGGCCGGGGTGCGTGCGAAGGCCAAGGCAGCTGAACCTGCCGCGGCCACGGCCAAGCCGACCATCAGCGCTCGCCGCGAGGTCCACCGGTCCGCAAGCGCGCCGCCGAGCGGGTTACCGACCAGCGAGGCGAGGGCGATCGTGGCGACCACCAGGCCGGCCATGCCGTCGCTGAGGCCGCGGACCCGGTGGGCGTAGATGAACAGGAACGGAAGCGTCAGGCCGCTGCCGACGGCCGAGGCAAAATCACCGCCGAGCACTATCCAGACCGGCCGCGGCAGCGCCGGGATCACTCCCGGACGGCGGAACCGGCGACCTGCCGCCTTGCGGGTCATGGCGTGCTCCGGAGGTGGTCTAGTGCATCGCGCGCCATGTCGATGTGCGGATGGCCGGCCGGCAGTTGGGCTGTCAGGATAGCGGCAGCGCGCTCGACAAGGGCTGCTGCCTCGACCCTCCTGCCCTGGCCCGCGACGGCCATAGCCAGGTTCAGCGCGGTCAGGCCCGTCTCGGCATCGTCCGGCCCGAGCACCGTTTCGAATATCCGCAGCGCCCGGCGGCCCAGCGTCTCGCCGGCCGCGAAGTTCCCTTCATCAGCGTGCAAGACCGCGAGGTTGGCGCAGGTCATCGCCACCTCGAAGTGATCGGGTCCGTAGCAGTCCTCGAATACCGCAAGGGCCCGCCGGTATTCGCGCCTGGCGTCGTTGTAACGCTCCGCCAGGTGATACAGCGCTCCGAGCGCATTGCCGTCCCTAGCGACGTCGGGATGATCAGTACCAAGCACGTCGGCGCGCAGCGCAAGCCCGCGCTCGGCGAGCGGGATACCGGCCGCGGCTTCGCCCCGGGAGTGCGCCAGCCCGCCCAGGTTGTGCAGCAGCCCAGCTTGGGTCAGCGAACCCGTCTCGGCCAGGCCCCCGGCGGCGGCCAGCGCGCGCTGGTATGCGGCCTCCGCCTCGGCGAAGTTCGCCGCGTACTTGTGCACGACCCCAAGCGCATTCGCCGCCGACACCACCACCTGTGACGCTTCACCAAAAGCTGACGACGCGGTGTCAAGCACGTGTGTGAGCCGGGCAGCGGCGGCGGCGAAGTCCCCGGCCAGCCGTTCAAGCCCAGCCTGGCGTTCCTGCGCCTGGCACCAGAGCGCCAATAGGTCTGGGTCGGCGTCGCCGGGCCCGGCGTCCCCGCCGAGGAGGCCGATCGCGGCGGCGATCGTGGCCCGGGCCTCATCGAACCGGTCCAGCGCCTCCTCGATCTCCGCCTTCGCGACCAGCACCGCGGCCTCGTCCGGCCCGCCCCGCAGCCCCGCCCCGGCCAGCACGGACAGCCCGTCGTCGGCCAGGCCTAGCGCCCGCGCCGGGCTTCCCCCGTCGAGGACGGCCAGCGCCTGGTCCCGCAGCGCCAGCGCCGTCTTGGCGGCCCGGTGGTTCGCCGTCGCGGCCGGGTCACCGGTTACCGCGCCGGGCAGGACCGCGGTCCCATGCCCGGCCGGGGCCGGCAGGGTCGCCGGGACAAGCCCGCCGGACATGGTAACCGCCATCGTGCACATCGCCGTCTCAGATCCGCACCGCAGCCATGGCGCGGGAGTGGTTCATGGTCAGCACCCTGCTCGCGGCACGTGAGTGGTTGCAGGTCAGCAGCCGGCTCGCGGCACGCGAGTGGTTGAAGACGAGTGACCGGCTCGCGGCACGGGAGTGGTTGGAGAGGACGGACCGGCTCGCCGCGCGGGAGTGGTTGAAGACCAGTGACCGGCTCGCGGCACGGGAGTGGTTGGAGAGGACGGACCGGCTCGCGGCACGGGAGAGGTTGCCGATCAGGATCGGCCTCACGACACGGAGGTTGTCCTGACGCTGGAAGGGAACGAACATGTAATCCTCGCTTTGTGGCTTGCGGTCCGCCTTCCGGCCCGCTCTCGCATCAGTTGTAGGCCGAGTGACGCCGCCATCGCTTCGCCCGTCCGGGCCAGATTCACGCCGCCGGAGTAGATGGCCCGATCGGGCCAGGTTCACACCAGCCCGGCGCGCACGCCCCAGGCCGCAGCGGCGGCGCGAGAGGAAAGGTTGAGTTTGCCGAGGATGTTGGCTAGGTGCCGGTGCACCGTGTGCTCACTCAGCACCAGCCGCTGGGCGATGTCCGGATTGCTCAGTCCATGCGCGACGAGCCTCAGCACGTCGAGCTCACGAGGCGTCAGGACCGTCACGGCCTGTCTTGATATGGCGTCGCCCGTTTCGCTCAGAGGCGCACTGGCGCCTGGCGCCGCACGCTCGGCCTGCATCCGGTGCAGAGCATCGTCGGCGGCACGCGCTAGGTCGAGGGTTCGGCCGGTGGCGTACTCAGCCTCGAAAGCCTCGGCGCCCATCTGGGCACGCAGGCGCTGCCGGTGGAGCTCGGCGAGACGGGCTTCCAGCGGCTCAAAGGTGTGACCGAGAGAGGTAAAGCCCTGATCGGCTGCGCCATGCATTCGGGCGGACCAGCCCGGGTCGGCCTCGGCGGGGCTGGCCACGGCCATGCCGAGCAGCGCGTAGGCCATATTCGTCTTCATGCCAATGCGCCTGGCTAGGTCGAGCGATTCCGCGAACAGGGCCCGAGCGGCGTCCACTGAGTCGGCGAGGTACTCCGCCAGGCCCAGGTTGAAAGTGTGGTAGACGATTCCGTCGCGGCTGTTATGCGCGCGGGTGATGGCGAGCGCCTCAGCAAGGTGACGGCGGGCGGAGTCCAGGTCGCCCGCCGACAGCTCATAGTTGCCGAGATTGCTGAGCATCGATCCTACGTGGAGCCGGTCCCCCGCCTGGCGCGAGAGCTGCAGCGCCTCGGCGACATCGCGGGCAGATTCTGCGGGGTACGCATCACTCGATTCCGCAGGGTCCGCGTCAATGTATCTGGCGAACGCCCGGGCAGAAAGCAGGCGAGCAGTCAAGTGCGGCGCCCCGAGGCGGCGGGCGATGCTCAGGCCCGGCTCGATGAGCGTCAGCGCAGCGTCAGGCTGCCCCTGCCGAATCAGAACCCAGGCCCGCTCAAACAGCACCTCGGCGACCAGGTGGTCGTCGCCTGCGGCGCGGGCAATCGCGAGGGCTTCCTCGCAGTAGTCCGCGGCGATCGCGTAGCCGCCAGTCTTGTCGAGGAGACGGGCTGCCGCGGCCAGCGCCCGGGCGCGCGCGAGCGTCCTCCCCTCGGCGGTCGACGCGTGCAGGAGGGCCTGCAGCACGCTCGCTCCCTCGGCACTATGCCCGAGGATCCGCCAGAACTCGCGCAGCGAGGCGGCTAGCCGCAGGCCCGGCTCAGGGTCGGGCTGCGACAGGCTGAACGCGATCGCGGCCCGTAGATTGCCCAGCTCAGCATCGAGCCGGTCGAGCCAGGCGGCCTGATCGGCGGCCACCAGTTGCGGGGCGGCGGCCTCGGCCAGGGCCAGGTAGTAGTCGCGGTGGGCGATCCGGGTGGCGGCGAGCGCGTCCAGGCCCAACTCGTCCAGCTTTCCCGCGGCGAACTGACGCACGGTTTCCAATAGCCGGTACCGGCCCATGCCGGTAGGGGTGTCGTCGAACTGCACGAGGCTCTTGTTCACCAGCGCTCCCAGGTGCTCCAGGACTTGCCCTGAGGGGACGCTCGGGCCGGCAGCGACCGCCTCGGCCGCGGCCAGGCCGAACCCGCCCGCAAACACCGATAGCCGGGCCAGTACCGCCCGCTCCGGAGCGGTCAGCAGCTCCCAGGACCAGTCCACCAGGGCCCGCAGCGTCTGCTGCCGCGGCAGCGCCGCCCGTGACCCGCCGGTCAGCAGCGAGAACCGCTCATCCAGCCGGGCATCCAGCTCCCCCGCCGGCATCACCCTCAGCCGTGCCGCCGCCAGCTCGATGGCCAGCGGGATGCCATCCAGCCGCCGGCAGATCCGCCCCGCCACCTCCGCCGCCGGCTTATCCCAGGCCAACGGCATCCCCTGCGCCACCGCCCGGTCCGCGAGCAGCCGCACCGCCTCGCTGCCCTGGATCGCCGCAAGGTCATCGCTCTCGGCCGGAACGCCCAGTGACGGCACCCGGTATACGCGCTCCCCGTCGATGCCTAGCGGCTCCCGACTGGTCGCCAACAGTGCCAGGTTCGGGCAGCCCCGCAGCAGCGCATCGGCCAGCTTGGCGCAGGCATCGATGACATGCTCGCAGTTATCCAGCAGTACCAGCAGGCTCTGCCCGCCCACCGCCTCCACCAGCGTGTCCAGTACCGGGCGACCCGCCTCCTGGCGGACGCCCAGTACATCGGCAACGGCTACTGGCACCAGATCCGGGTCGGTGACCGGGGCCAGGTCGGCGAACCACACCCCGTCCCCCTCGCCGTCCAGCAGCCCGGCGGCAACCTGCATTGCCAGCCGGGTCTTGCCGGCCCCGCCCATGCCAGTGAGCGTGACCAGGCGCGACCCGCCTACCAGGCCACGCACCTCGGCGAGTTCGGCGTCGCGCCCGATGAAGCTCGACACCTGCGCAGGCAGGTTGGTCAGCATCTTCGCATTGTCCATCGATTGCGGCGGAAGGTCGTCGGCATGTCCGCAGCCTGCAGTTGGAGGTTCTGCCCGGGCCGACGTCCTGCCCTCGGCCGGTGCAAGCGCGGATCCTTCAACATGCACCCCCCAATGGGCCACCCCATGCGGAACATAAGCTTGTCGGCCACCCATTCGGCCACAAATTGCCCTGCCCAGTGTGCGCCAGCCCTGGCCAGTATGCACCTTCAGTCGACACATTTCCCGGTGGCGCTGACGCCGACCGACACTGCAGTATCGGGCCGTGACCGATTGGCAGGAATGGCACGGCCGCTACGACGATGCCGACTCGTCCTTGTCGCGTCGGCTGCTCGTTGTCCAGCGGCGGCTGGACGAGCTGCTCCGCGGGGCGTCCCACGTTCGCCGAGTACTCAGCCTGTGCGCTGGTGATGCGCGGGATATCCTGCCGGTGCTGGCTCGCCAGTCGCCCGGACAGCGACCGACGGTGACGCTCGTGGAGATCGACCCGATGTTGTCCGCCGCTGCCCGACGGCGAGCCGCCGATTCCGGCGTCGTGGTCAATACCATCGTCGGCGACGCGGGCCTGGCGGCGACCTGGCACGACGTCGTACCCGTCGACCTGCTCGTGCTGTGCGGCATCTTCGGCAACATCGGCGCGGAGGATATTCGCGCCACGATCAACGCTGCGCCAGCACTGCTCACGCGCGGCGGCACCGTCCTCTGGACGCGCGGCTACTTCACCGATGAGGACCTTCGTCCGAGGATTCGGCAGTGGTTCGCAGAAGCCGGATTCGTCGAGATCGCCTTCGACTCCGAGCCCGTAGGTTACGGCGTGGGGGTGAGCCGCCTAGCGGTGGAAGCACCGGTCACGCGAGTCCCGGATCGCCTGTTCTCATTCGTGCGGTGATGCGCTCCCGGAGACTGCCCGGGCCAGGCCGCCTCACGCCAGCCCGGTGCGCCAACCCCAGGCCACGTTGTCGCAAGACGTGGTCCACTCAACGGGATCAAGGGCTTCTAGTCGGGATGCCGGGATTTGAACCCGGGGCCTCCTGCTCCCAAAGCAGGCGCGCTAACCAAGCTGCGCTACATCCCGTTCGCCGGGAAGCTTATCCTGCCCGCGGCCGACAAGGGCACTGCGTG
>Ga0126369_10004454_pt1 | contig 10283 bp, 13 predicted proteins | sample PanSoiMetaPlot_1_FD_109646 | JGI IMG/M metagenome (GOLD analysis project Ga0126369, IMG submission 109646) | Tropical forest soil microbial communities from Panama - MetaG Plot_1 | ecosystem: Environmental > Terrestrial > Soil > Tropical forest > Bulk soil | place: Panama | collected 2016-02-17
AGGGTTCCAGTAATTGGGTTATGTCTATGCAATCCCAACATTTCGACGTTTGGCACGGCACCACGATTCTCACGGTCCGTAAGGCCGGCACTGTGGCGATTGGCGGCGACGGACAGGTCTCCATTGGTCAGACCATTGTCAAGGCCAATGCCAAGAAGGTGCGCCGACTCGCTAAAGGTGACGTGATCGGTGGCTTCGCCGGCGCAACCGCCGACGCCTTCACGCTGTTCGAACGCCTGGAAGGCAAGCTGGAACAGTATCCCGGCCAACTCATGCGCGCGGCCGTGGAGCTTGCCAAGGACTGGCGGACAGACCGCTATCTGCGTCGCCTTGAGGCCATGATGCTTGTCGCAGACCCACACGTGTCTCTGGTGTTGACCGGCACGGGTGACGTGCTTGAGCCCGAGAACGGCGTCATGGGAATCGGCTCCGGCGGCAATTACGCCCTTGCAGCGGCGCGGGCGCTCATCGACACTGAAATGGACGCTGAGGCGATCGTCAGGAAGGCGATGACGATTGCGGCCGACATTTGTGTCTACACGAACCGCTGTGTCATCGTCGAAGTGCTGAAGACTGTTTGAACCTCGCAAACTTAACTGGCTAAGATGGCAAGATATCTATGACCGACTTCTCCCCGCGCGAGATCGTTTCCGAGCTCGACCGTTACATTATCGGTCAGGGTGACGCCAAGCGCGCGGTTGCGATCGCACTGCGCAACCGCTGGCGTCGGCTGCAGCTTGATGAAAAGCTGCGCGAAGAAGTGATGCCGAAAAATATCCTGATGATCGGCCCCACCGGAGTCGGCAAGACAGAGATTTCCCGGCGATTGGCCAAACTCGCCGGCGCACCTTTCCTCAAGGTCGAGGCCACCAAGTTCACCGAGGTGGGCTATGTGGGCCGCGACGTCGAGCAGATCGTTCGCGACCTTGTAGAGATTGGAATCGGGTTGACCCGCGAACGCAAGCGCAGGGACGTGCAGGCCCGGGCTCACCTCGCCGCCGAAGATCGCGTGGTGGATGCACTGGTCGGCCCTGCCGCGAGCGCCTCCACCAAGGAAACCTTCCGCAGGAAGCTGCGCGCCGGCGAGCTCAACGACAAGGAAATTGAGATTGAAATGCAAGCGGGGGGAGCCGGCATGCCGCTGTTCGAGATACCCGGTATGCCGGGCGCCCAAATGGGTGCCATCTCGATCGGAGACATTTTCGGCAAGCTGGGCGGCGGCCGCACCAAAATGCGCCGAGTAACCGTGAAGGAATCCCATGACATCCTGATCAACGAGGAATCCGACAAGCTGCTTGATCAGGACCGGCTGGTGCAGGAAGCCATCAAGGCCGTGGAAAACAACGGCATCGTGTTCCTTGACGAGATAGACAAGATTTGCGCGCGGGACGGCCGCATCGGCGGCGACGTATCACGTGAGGGCGTGCAACGCGATCTGCTGCCTTTGATTGAAGGCACCACGGTGTCTACCAAGCATGGCAGCGTAAAGACCGACCACATTTTGTTCATCGCGTCGGGAGCCTTTCATCTTTCCAAGCCATCCGACCTGTTGCCGGAACTGCAGGGCCGGCTGCCGATCCGCGTCGAGTTGAAGCCCCTGACGCGCGATGATTTGAGGCGCATCCTCACGGAGCCCGAGACCTCGTTGATCAAGCAATACGTGGCGCTGATCGGAACCGAGGGCGTTACCCTTGAGTTCACCGATGACTCCATCGATGCCATCGCTGACATGGCGGTCTCGGTCAATTCGACCCTCGAGAACATCGGGGCACGGCGGCTGCAAACTGTGATGGAACGTGTACTTGATGATATTTTGTTCGGCGCCCCGGACAAATCGGGCGACGTTGTGAAAATCGATGGCGATTATGTCAGGAGTCGGGTTGCCGACCTCGCCAGAAATGCGGACTTGAGCCGATTTATTTTGTAACGCGTCCAGGCGGCTCCGTCTGGCTATATTTGTCGTCGGACAACTTCGATCTGCGAATGTTCGACTGCGATGCCGTGGTCTTTACAGCATGACAAAAAGATCACGGCAGCCACCGCGAACGAATTTCGCAACGTGTTGTACGTGCGCCGATGATACCGGTTTCACATCTTTTTGGCGAACGGGCTTTGACCGGACGCCGATTGAAGCTGGCCGACGACAGAAGTCGACGGCACCGGGCCACCTTTATTTTTCTTGTTCCATTCAGCCTTCGGCTTTTTCTTTTCCTTGCTGCTTCTCAACTGACCTTTCGCCATGGCAACCTCCCTTGCTCTGCCTGCAACGCCTCCATTATATTCCGCTTCGTTTCGATTGGAATCAGATTTGCGGACGATCGCTACCCCCTCGTTTTGCGGAGGCGGATATAGAGCGCGCCTTGGCCGCCATGACCCATATGGGCGACATCAAAGCCGAGCACATAGCGGCGGAACTCCGGTAATGCCAGCCATAACGGCACCTGCTGACGTAGAACGCCGCGTTCGCTGCGTGGAGCATTCGGCGCGCCTTTTCCGGTTATCACCAGCACGAATTTTGCGCTGTTTGCGTGCGCGTGAGTTAGAAATCGCCGCAGAGCGCTATGTGCCTCGGCCTGGGTCATACCATGCAAGTCGATGCGCGCATCGATCGCCGCACGGCCGCGAGCAAGCTGTTGCTTTTCCCTTCGCATAATGGGAGTCAGCGTCGATGCCGGTGGGTCGCGTTGGCGTGAGGCTGGAGCCTCAAGATCGGCTGCCGCTCGTTTGTTCGTGGGGCGCGTCACGTCTCGGATACCAGCTTTGTGTCTCGCTGCCGTCACTTGCTTCTTGCTTTGCCGCAGCGGTCTGACGGTACCTGCAACGAGCGACCACAAATGCTCTTCCTCCGTCGTCAATCGTCGGCGGCCGAGCGGAGCTATCAACTCCGGGATCGGCTTTCTGCTGCTCATTGGCTCACCCGATGCGGCGCGTGCCTGCGCTCGGACCGGATGGGAATCGCTTTTGATTCCGTATTCGGTTCGGGGGCGTCATCGCTGGCGATCTTCGGCGAGGGAGGCCGCTTAGCTTTGGAGGTGGCCGGCCTGGCGGGCGGCAGCGGCATGTGGGCACCGGCCATGACTGGATCAAGATCACGCGGTAGCAGCAACGCAAAACGACCGGCCTGGCGGACGCGTCCGGCGATCTGACCTGCCTCATCGCCGGCACCGAAATAGAGATCAGCACGGGCCGGCCCAACAATGGCAGAACCTGTATCTTGTGCAATCATGGTGCGGCGGAATGGAGTACTTGCGCGCGCACCGGCAAGCGGAAGGTCCGCCTCAATGAAAAACGGGGTGCCATAGACGTGCAGTGCCTTGTCTACTGCGATGGAGCGGCCGGCCGACAGTGGAATTCCCTGGGCGCCGCGTGCTTCGCCGTCGTCGTTCAACCCGACGATGCGAAAAAACACCATGGAGCGGTTTTGTCGGCGCACGTCTTTGGCCTCGTCCGGATTGGATTGCATCCATTCGCGGATCCGCTGCAACGACATTTCTTCGCGCGGGATAATGTTGCGATCAATCAAAACGCGACCGACCGGAACATAGGGATAGCCATTATGCGCATCGTAATTGATGCGTAGCATGGTACCATCTTCAAGCTTGACCCGTGCCGAACCTTGAATCTGGATGATCACCGCCTCAGTTGCGCTGCGCAACCAGCAGATTTCCAAATGCTTACCATCGAGCGCACCGTCTTCGATCTCGCCGCGGTCGTAATAGGAGACCAGATCGCCGGCCGATGTTCGTCGAAACGCACGTCCGCTGTTGGGAAACGGCCCGCCCGGCCGGCTCGCCCCGGCAGCCAGCAAATCAGGCGGCCGACGATAAAGTGGGACTGTGAACTCACGGGTGGGGAACCGTGAGCCATCGACAATCGGCTCATAGTAGCCGGTGAGGAAACCGGCAGTGTCGCCGAGCTTGCGAATGCGAATCGGTAGAAAATTGCTCTCAAAGAATTTCCGCGCTGCTTCTTGCCCGAGAGGACCGGTTTTGACTGCTCGCTCGCACACCGAATGCAGTGCCGCGCGAATCGGCCGTTCATCGTTCGACGACCTGGACCGCACGATCGGGCGACAGCTTGCCTGGAAAGTTACAAAAGCGCTGGCATGATCATCGCTGCGCCACCCGTCAAGGTCTTCCCAGCCAGCCGGCTCCAGCGCCGCATCTGCAATTCTGAGAGGTTCAGATGCCCAGGGACGTGCGGTACGATTTCCGGGATGAGCTAACGATATGACTGCGTGACGGGTGCCAAGCTTGGCGCGCGGATCGTCTTCTGGTTTTATCCTTGATTTCGCTGGAGAAACGTTAGCATTCTGCGCAGAATCGCTGCGACGGGCGTTGGCCGCATCCCTCGCTGCGGCGACAATCGAGATTGCTGCTGCCAACGAAAAAATAAATCGAAGCAACCGCGTCCCCATGGTCCGCCTCCACCGATCATGAGCCGGCTTCGGTGGCGACCAGATTCCAGTTCGGATCGCGCGACGTAACCTCCCTCGCAAAAGTCCAAACATCGGTGACGCTGGTAACCGTGTCTGCACTGCCATCAATCACATTGCCGTTACGATCGCGGGTCGCCGACACCAGCTGGGAGACAAAACGCAGCGTTACCTGCGCCATTTTGCCACGCAGCTCTGCATTGGTGATCTCGGTGGTATCGATCGATACAAAACGGGTCTCTACCGTCTCGCCGCGCGCCTCGCGCTCGCGAATCACGGCTTCGAACCCGTCATAGACTTCACGCGCCAACAAGTTCTTTAACGCCCGCCGATCGCCCACCGCATAGGCCGTCACGATCATCTCGTAGGCCGCCCTTGCTCCAGCGATGAACTGCTTAACATCGAAACCTTTGTCCGCTGCCGCGATGGCATCCAGCCCTTTGGCCACCGGCGAGCCTCGCGCGGCGAATCCGGCGTGGCGCTCGGTGGATTCATTCGATTCCAAAGGCGTTGCGGGTTCGCTGGTGCGTTGCGGGAGTGGTATAACTTTATCGCCGGGCGCGTTACGCACCGGATCGGGCGTAGAATAGGGATCGTAAGGCGGCGGTTCGCGACCGGTTCGTTGACCGAGCACGCTACGAAGCTTCAGGAATATCAATACTGCGATCGCCAGTAAGATTATGGTGGTTGTGTCGAACACGTCTCATGCCTTCGCGGGCGGCTGCGCCGCAGGATGCGGGCGCTCAGTGCGCTGGAGTTTTTTCCTACTTCTCTTCCCTGTCGACAGTTATAATAGGCAATCGGCGATTTGATTCCAGGGTCTGCACTCTGCCACCCTAAACGGGCTTTTGTGTGCAATGAGAGCTTAAACCATCAGGAGGTGTGCGCCAACACAATGTCCCCGCATTGCCAAGCAATAATAGTAGTCAGCCTTCTGTCAGTTGAGGTCCTTCGAGGCGTGATCGAAGAAAGTCGGACGGATGCGTCCCGTTAAGATGATCGCCATCGGGTTACTGGCATGGCCTGCGGCCGAAATTGCTGCATTCGTCCTCGTTGCTGCTTTGGTGGGCTTTTCGGCTGCGCTGTTGCTAATAATTCTCGTTTCCTTTGCCGGATTGCTGATTTTGCGGCATTTTGGTGGCGGCGTGACACGAACAGCGGCTGGGCGCGCCGGATTTGCTGCCGTGACTTTGGACAGAACCGGGATGGCACCTGGTCTGGGTGGAATTCTTCTTCTGATTCCGGGGTTTATCACTGGCCTCCTCGGCGTCATGATACTGTTCTCGGCATCCCGCCGTTGGTTGTTGGCCGGCTGCCGGCACTTGTTGGCGGCGGGCCGGCAGCCGGCCCGGTCAGACATCATCGACCTCGCGCCGAACGAATGGCAGCCTCTGCCTGCTCCGAAACTGCCGCCAGGCCAACCCGAAAAGTGACCCGGCGGCCCTGCCGTGGCCCAGCTCTGCCCCGGGGAATTAGGATACGCCAAGTCTCATCCATGATGATTTGGTGAACTCGACAACAGCAGCATCCTTGTTCCGATTTACCGCTTGTGTTAGCCACACGCCGGCCGTTTCAATTTGGGGCACGGCAATCGGCGGAGAAATACCATGACCACAACGAATGGCGGCGGCGACACCGCCCCGGCAGAAGCAACACCCGAGAACACGGCACCCAGCCTTAGCGTCATTGTGCAATACTCCAAGGACTTTTCATTTGAAAATCCGAATGCCCCACAGTCGCTTATGCAGCAGCAGCAGCAGCCTCAAATCGGGATCCAGATCAATGTCAATCCCCGGCAGCTATCGAACACCGACTACGAGGTGGAGTTGAAACTCGAAGGAAAGGCCGAGCTGACCGGAACTGTATTGTTTGCATTCGATCTCAACTATGCGGGCGTGTTTCGGCTGATGAACATCCCGCAAGAAAATCTCGGTCCTTTGTTGATGATTGAGTGCCCGAGACTGCTATTCCCGTTTGCCCGAGAGATCATATCAAACGCCATTTCCAACGGCGGATTCCCGCCATTGATGCTGCACCCGATCGACTTCGTCGGTCTCTACCAGCGACGACTGGCGGAAATGCAGACCGCGCAACAACCGGCAACACAGGCCGGTTGATACGAGCAAGGAACCGTCTCATGTCGTTTTCGATGTCGAAGGCATCCCTCCCGGTTTTCGAGATCGGCCTTGGCGCCCTGTCGGCCGTTCTTGACAAGGCCGCAGCGCATGCGGCAGCCAAGAAGATCGAACCTTCGGTCCTGCTCCAGTCCCGCTTGTCTCCCGATATGTTTCCGTTGGTCCGGCAGGTGCAGATTGCGTCAGATCAGGCCAAAAACGGGACCTCGCGACTGGCTGGCGTCGAACCCCCCCGCCATGAGGACAACGAAACGACAATCGACCAATTAAAAGAACGGCTAGCAAGGACCCTGGCCTACCTGAAATCCATCGATCCAAAAAAGATCGACGGATCGGCAGACCATGACATTACGTTTCCACTTGGCCCGACCAATAAAGGCCATATGAAGGGCGCCGACTACCTCAATCATTTCGTGTTGCCGAACTTCTATTTCCACATCACGGCCGCCTATGCAATCCTGCGTCATTGCGGCGTAGACATAGGCAAACGTGATTTCCTTGGCGCGATCCCTCTGACGCTGACCTGAATGCTGCCAGCTACTCGACCAGAGTATGGTAATCGTTCCAGATCGCCTTCGCACCAAGTTGCGCAATGAGTGTACGGTGCGCAGTCCGCTCGAGAGGGGAAACGCGCGGCGGCAGCGGGACAGGACGGATCTTCGTCGAAACGGCCAAATTTCCCAACACGATCGGAGATGCCGTCGCGGCAACAAGCCCAAGCTGAGCTTGGCGGGCGCCAATCAGCTCAATGTAGACTTCAGCCAGCAACTCGGCATCAAGCAATGCGCCATGCTTGGTACGGTGGGAGTTGTCGATTCCGAAGCGAGTGCAGAGGTCGTCCAAACGATTCGAGCTGCCCGGATATTTGCGCCGCGCCAACTGCAATGTATCGATCAAACGATCGCGTGGAATGGCTGCCTGTTTTGCCAGTTCGAGTTCTGCGTTGAGAAATCCCAAATCGAATGATGCGTTGTGGGCGACCAGGGGCGCATCGCCAACAAAGGTGAGAAGTTCGAGTGCCACATCCGCAAACACCGGTTGTGACTTCAGGAAATCGCAGGCTAGGCCGTGAATCGCAAAAGCCTCTGCCGGCACGTCCCGTTCGGGATTGAGATAACGATGGAAGGTGTGGCCGGTGGGAAATCGGTTGACGAGCTCAATGCACCCGATTTCGACCAGCCGGTGCCCCTGAAAAGGGTCAAGGCCGGTTGTCTCGGTGTCAAATACAACTTCGCGCATGTGGTTTCTCTCATTTACGATCGCAGAAGCGGATTGCGCCGAATCGGCAGCGTGGACGCAGCTTGAAGGATGGCACGGACTTGCAAACGAGCGGAATCGAATCCTTGAGATGTATCCACCACAAAATCCGCACGACGACGCTTATCCGTATCGGGCATCTGCTTGGCGAGCACGGCTTGAAATTTCTCCTCGGTCATGCCGGCCCGCTCAAGGGCCCGAGTACGCTGTATTTCTGCTGGCGCAGTTGCCACCACAACCGCATCGACGCGACGATCGGCGCCGGTTTCAAACAGCAGAGGAATGTCGAGAACTGCGATGGGGGCGCCGGTCCGTTCGGCCTCCTCAAGAAACCGCAATTCTTCGCGCTGAACCAGCGGATGAACGATCCCTTCGAGACGCCGCAACGCCTCGCAGTCGTCGAGCACGCGTTTTGCGAGCTCGTTGCGATCAACCCCTTCGGCATTGGTAACCCCGGGGAATTCAGCTTCGATCAGTGGGGCGGCCTGGTCAGCGTAAAGCCGATGCACGGCTAAATCGGCGTCGTAAACCGGCACGCCAGCCTCTGCAAAAAACCGTGCTGTCGTGGATTTACCCATCCCGATGGAACCGGTGAGACCGATGACCACCACGTTTTCACCTTTCTCGACACCATTACGGTAAGAGGGGCAAAACTCGTGGCAGCTGATTCGTCATCGTCGGGCTTGTCCCGGCGATCTCGATCACGTTGGCACGGTGCTGCCCCTATCGGGATGGCCGGGACAAGCCCGACGATGACCAAGTAGGAAATCGCCACGAGTTTTGCCCCTCTTACCCATTACGCAGCCAAGCTGCCAATCCGCCTTAGAAAATCCAGGAGCTTGAGCAGCGGCATTCCTAGAATGGTAAAATGATCTCCCTCAATTTGATCAAACAGATGGGTACCCAGTTTTTCAAGTTGATAGGCTCCGACGCAGCCTAAGATGGCGCTTCCAGCCGCATCCAAGTAGCAGTCGACAAACGATTCAGACAAGCGCCGAAAGGTGAGACGCGCGCTATCGACTCCGTCGAATAGAACCTGTCCGTCCCGCGCCAGCGCGACCGCGGAATGCAAATGATGGGTTTTCCCGGCCAGCATCATGAGTTGTTCATAGGCGGCGATGCGATCGCGAGGCTTGTCAAAGCGCCGTTCCCCAAGCGCAAGTGTCTGGTCGGCCCCTGCCACAATGCGACGCGGCATAAGTCGCGTAGCTGCCATTGCTTTTTCACGGGCCAGCAGCACGGCCATGTCTGCAGGACTACCTCTCCCGGCAGCAGTTTCTACGGCCCGTTCGTCCACATCCGGTATGCAGATCTCTATCGGAATGCCCGCAGCTTCCAGCATGCTGCGTCGAGGTGCGCTGCGGGAAGCAAGAACAAGCGGCTGATCGTCACGCCACAATGACATTATTCCTCCACGGGTACCCGGCGCCGCGCGGCAAGCAGCGCCATCACGGCAGCTGCGGTTTCCTCGATTGATCGTCTCGTGACATCGATCAATGGCCAACTATGCCTGGCGCAAAGACGGCGGGAAAACGCAATCTCCTCGGCAACAGCTTGACGATCGATGTACTGAACGTCACTGCGATGCGCCCTCAGTCCCAACAGACGATTCTCCCGGATTTGCACAATGCGTTCGGGACTGGCGAAAAGTCCAACGACGAGGGGATGTCGAACAGTTTCCAGCTGTGGTGGGGGCGGTACCCCCGGAAGCAGCGGAATATTGGCGGTTTTCACGCCTCGATTGGCAAGATAGATCGACGTTGGGGTTTTAGACGTCCGTGAAACACCGAGAAGCACCACATCGGCGTTTTCAAGGTCGTCGGCAAGCTGCCCGTCATCGTGCATCATCGTATAGTTGAGCGCATCGATCCGCTTGAAATACTCAGCGTTCAGGATGTGCTGAGCGCCTATCTTGTGGGTCGATTCAGCGCCCAGGTAGGCCTGGAACAGGCGCAACACCGGCCCAAGGATCGACAGGCATGGCAATCCGAGATCGCGACACGTTTCCTCAAGACGGCCGATCAGGGTCTGATCGAGCAGGGTATAGAGAACAACGCCCGGCGATTCTTCGATTTCCCTCAGCACACGATCAAGTTGCTTGTCAGTACGTACTGCCGGATAAACGTGTTCTACCGGTGACGCGTTGCTATACTGAGCGGATGCAGCACGCGCGACCGTAATCAGCGTTTCTCCCGTGGAGTCGGAGACGAGGTGAAGATGAAAGAAGCTTGAATCGCGCTGCGACATGAACTTGGTTCATTGAACGCCTGTGGACAACGCAGGAGAAAGCCACGTCTTGGCGGCGAGGGCAAGAGATGCAGGACTGATCGCTGTCTTATGTTCCACATGACCACAGGTACGCACGCAAGTAGGCATGTCTGTCCTTTCGCTGTTGAAATTTACGTATACAACTCCAGATCGACCTTGGATGATACATCCAACCTATTGTAATTTAA
>Ga0126369_10004455_pt1 | contig 10282 bp, 7 predicted proteins | sample PanSoiMetaPlot_1_FD_109646 | JGI IMG/M metagenome (GOLD analysis project Ga0126369, IMG submission 109646) | Tropical forest soil microbial communities from Panama - MetaG Plot_1 | ecosystem: Environmental > Terrestrial > Soil > Tropical forest > Bulk soil | place: Panama | collected 2016-02-17
CGGGTTTTGATAGCAATACTGGCAGGCGATGTTGCAGTGAACACCGAGCGGTCTCAACTCGACGGTCATGGAACCATCTCCCTCCCCAGGGTCTCAACCAACTTCCGGGAGTCGATTAGGTACAGAGATGCTAAGACTCGGCGGGTGGCTCCCCTTCGCCCGCCGGCGGCTGTTGCATCGGGGTTATCGACTGCACCGCTGAGGTTTCCGGCGGCAAACCGAAAGCGGGAGTGACCTGGTAATAGCTGTCCTCGGCCGAGAATTGATCGAGCGGCAGAGGCCGCGCGAGATCGATTGTCGCCTTGAAGGCGAGCGATAGAAGATTGTCCGGCGAGGCCGAAGTGGGTAAGGCCCATTCCACAACTAGTCTGGAGCCGCCCTCACTAAATGGGGCCACGTGAATGCTGGTATCTATGCTTGGGTCTACCCACTGTCCGTTTATGAACCGAAGAGAGGCTATGCCGGCGGAGGGCTTTCCCTGCCAGTCAATGTAGCCGAATTGGTTCTGACCACTCGTCTCAACCGAATACCAATACTGCTGTCCGTCGCTCATGATCGACCTTTCTAAACGGCTATGCCGCTTCATCCCAAACAATCTTCTGAACGCGATCATACTGGGCGCCCGGCTTGACTCTGCTCAGCTGCTTCTCATAACCCGGCGGTCTCGGGCTGAGGATTCCCAGGTCGGGTTGCTCTACATCCGTTCGTTTGGGCGAGACCCGGAAATCCATGCTGAAGCGCGTCACGTCAGTCGTGTTAGCTACGCTGCAATGCCACAAATAGCCGCTGTCGAACATCAAAGCCTGCCCGTACTTGACGGCGACCGGCGTCAACTCTCGGCTGCCGTATTTATTCTCGATCCAAATTGTGTTCGCGCCGAAGGTATCTACGAACGGCACCCAGACCGCGATTAAATCGTGTCGCCCGGTGACTTCGGTATCGCGGTGCCAGGCGCTGATACTTCTGGCGCCGGCCAGGTGCACGCGAAAAACAGGCGGCCAGTTGTAAGCCATTTTCAGCCCAAACAGCGAGGCGATTTCATTCAATACGAAGGCCCGATACAGCTTGAAAAACCAGGGGCGTTGGGTCACTTGCCTGACCAGCCGGCGAGTCGCAAGGCTGGCCTCATAGGCTTGTTCACTGTCCGACACGCCATTGAGCCTGCTCTCGTGAAAGCGCGCGAGATTCGGCGTGTGGACCACTTGCTCAGCGAATAGACGGGCGAACGGATACTTCGCCGTGTCGTAAGTGACGAACTTGAAGACAGGATTAGCCATTAGTCTCCAGCCGATGCGCTGGTTACCGTGCGCCGCGAAAATTCGAATGTTGTCCGTTTGACCAGCCCGCAGCTCTGTGGCGAACACGACTCGACGTCCGTCCTACTCGACTTCCGCGCTACGCCATTTCGATGCAGGCAGCGGCCCGGGCCGGCATTTTACTGCCGGCCGCTCCCACGAGAGTGATTAACTCCCACGAGAGTGATTAACCAGGGCCTGCCTTATTTCTGGTCTTGATCAACGTCAACGTGGGTCTCAACATCGATGTCCACGTCAATGTCCACGTCCACCACGGAAAAGATGTCTTCGTCAATATCCACGTCGATATCAACGACCACATCGACGCCGGTATCCGTATGCGTCGCCTGAGCGTCAAGCATGTTGACTTCCCGCACGGGAATATTTGGAAGATCGGTGACGACCGAATTTGCTTCAAGCGCTCCGGTCTCCATGATTTCTCTTTCAAGGTTGAATTGCTGTTCTGGTTGCATGTTTTCTCCTTGTTTTGGTTGCTGACCGTCTGGGAGGGCGCCGCCTTGAAACAAACGTGCCCAGTGCTTATTGGTCGACATGTGTGTCGATGTCTATATCCACCACGTTGTCTTCGTCCACGTCTACGTCTATGACGACATCCACCGCAACACCACTCATATCGACGGCAACGTCCTCATCAATATCCACGTCTACGTCGATGTCCGTGTCCACGACGACGTCAACACCAGTGTCAGTATGGTTTGGTTGGGCGTCGAACAGGCTCGGCCGGCGAACCATCGTATTCGGGACATTGGTTATGGCTGAGCTGGCCTCGAGCGAGCCCGTCTCTTGAATTTCATTTTCGATATCTGATTGTTCCGGTTTCATCTGGCGTTCCTCCGGCGCGATTTCGCGGGTTCATTGCCTACGATCACGTCTACAATTTTCGGCGCCAGGCTGTTCACCAGGCGACTCGTAAAACAAGCGCGCTGCCAGCGCGACCAGATGAAAAGAGTCGCCGGATCGCTTGCGGCCAGGCTAATCGCACAAAGAACTTCAAAGATTTTGGCAGGCAAGTTAGTGACTCCGACAGGCGCTGGAGGTTTGCACGCCGCGCTATTATTAAGATCAAGCGCAAACGTCCCCTGGATGTTAGGATTTTTCGGCCGGGCATTTCCCGTCCAGACATAGCCGACAAATTTGGGCACCTGGCTCGTCGGGTCAATCGAGAATTGTATCTCGCCGTTGTCTGCTGCACCGCCAGCGTGTGACCAGGTGAGCCAATTATTTCTGAAGACGACTTTTTCGATCTTCGATTGACCGAGGTGGACGGCGGAGCCGGCAAAGTTAAAGTCACCATTCCGCTTCCATACACCCTTATCGAATTCGTAGGTAGAGTAACGTCCGCGAAACGGATCGTCGTACTCCACCACGCTGGCGCCTTTCAGATTGGCGCCGCCCGGCCAATAACCATCGAGCGCGCCAGAGATTACTTTGCGGCCGTTAGAGTCGGGATCTTGCGCGAAGTTAATTCGGTTCCGTCCCCACGAGATGGCATTGTCCTCAAACCGGCCGTCCGTAATCGTAATTTCTTCAATCAACAGACGCGCCTCGTTTGGAGACTGGTCAGGACGCGGGGCAATTACGGCGATGGCGGGACCCTCGTGCCAGTTAGCGCCGTCCGTCGTCACCCGCGTTTCATAGCGCGCCGTCCACACGCTGAGTGGATTAGCGCCAGCCAATACTTCACTGGCCGAAAGGTTGTCGTCCGTGGGCTCGTCGTCCCCGTTTGCCCAATACTTGCCCGAAACTGATCGAAGGAAGGAGTGCGGGCTTTCTCGATCATCGATCTTGAAAACCAGCACTGCGTTGTTTGGATTGCCGTCTTTCGTCTTCCAGATCAAGGTTGAGTTGTTGAAAGTGAAACCCTTAATTTGAATTGTATTGGCGTAAACGACGCTTAGTTCGTTCAGGTCGGGACTCCCGATAATGGTAAGCACTAACTTCTCGTCAGGGCTCAGGTAAACTCCGCTCCACGAAAGCAGCATGCTGGCTTTGAGATCCTCGTTCGCTTCCACAAATTGTTCGAGCGCTGCCCCCCCATAGCCCTGGGCGCTCATCCAGGAGTTGATCGCAGCTGGGCCATCAGAGGATTGATAGTTCGCCACCAGTGTGGCGCGGAAGGCGCTCGCGACATCCTGCTCTTTGTGGATATCAATGATTAGGCGTTCGATCGCTGAGTGGGAGGCCACCGAACCTTTAGCTGCGACATGTGCATGATTCTCATTGCGCGTGGACAGGAGGTTCTTTTCCAAAGAACTTAGACCAGGAAAGTACTCTTCGGAAACGGCGAGGGCCGGGTTGTCTCGGTAGATATCCTGCAGCGCAATGTTGTCGTTTAGCTCAACCAGAAACTCGCCGGCCCGCGTTTTGGCTTGGTATTGGTATTCATTTGGCACCCGAAAATTCTCAAATTGCGCGATGGCCGCCAGTTCCTTCGGCGAGTACGCCGCAATCGCCCGAGTCGTGTTTAGTTTGCTCAGTTTCTGCCCCGGCCTAACTACAAAACCGAGCCGGGCCGCCAATTCGACATCAGTTTGCGCCGCATCTTTCGGCGGGATGTAGAAAGTTGAGATACCGGTGAGCGTCGCTCGCACGCGCGGATCCAGCAACTCACTCAATTTATGAACAGCGATGGTGGGTTCGAAAGTCGGATGACGGGCGGCGATGTAATGCGTCACCTCGAAGTCGTCACCATAGTATTTCTGAAGGTATTCTATGAGAACCGGAAACTTGTCGTTAATGAAACCTTTGCGGCGATAACCTTGCTCGCCTATCAGTCCCACCTGCCAGAGGACTAAATGAACGGTGGTGTCGGGCACGCGTTTACGCAGCAGCAGTTCGCTCGCTTCAAAAGTCTGCATGCCCGGATAAGCCGGATCGATTCCCAGATCAGCGCACAGGCAATCGAGCGCTGAAATGCCAGGCTTCATCACGGCGTAATATCCTTCCCGCCGCGCAATCGCGATGGCGCGATGCGTCGAAAGCACAAAAACGCCAGGGTGACCGTAATAGACGCCGACTACGCGCTCTCCCTGGCGAACATAATGGAGCATCGCCTCAGACATCTGCATATAAGTGTTGAAGCGTGGCTTTGTATCGTCATACAACACATATAAATCGTAGGCATCCGGTCTAACTTGATGCAGCCATACTTGCGTGGGTGGATTCGAGACGCAGTAGAAAACTTTATCCGCGGCCTTAATATACCCGACGGCTTCCATGTTGAAGCCAACACCTTGAATTCCTGAGCCGAGAATAATCAGACTTCCCTGTCTGTTCTCCGCCGATTCGGGATTCTCCGAGAGAGACTCACGGTTGGCTGCGATTTCGCGAGCTAACTCTTCCCAGCGTAGATTATGTTCCTCACGGCTCGGGTATGTGCTATTTGAATTCATGTCCGTTCCGAAACTTATTTGTAGTAGCCGTGCTTCGCCGCACGTCTTCACAATCTAATCGTCCTTATCCGCCTCTGAGCCTGGGGAACTCAAAAGAGTGGCTTGGCAATCAAACTATTCCGCCGGTTGGGTCGTGGCAGAGTACCACTGCCTCACAACTTAGACAATAGTCAATTCGAAGAAACTGGATCATCTGCGAAATCGGCAACCTCCGAGATGACGCTGGGCGCGTCCCTTACGCGTCCATTAGTTGTCCGCTCAGTTTCCTTCACCAACCGTTTTTTGCGGCGATGCACGCGAGTGCTCTAGCCGAATATCTCGGTAAACTGTAGAATTCGCGAGTTTCTTTTCTTAGTAAACGAAGCGCCAGCAGGACTCACACGTTCTCCCGATGAAGCACTGCCTGAGATCTACCCGCTTATCTGGAGCGCTGACCCGCTCGCCGTGAACCTATGCAGTAGCTGAAAATCCGGGACGATTAATTTCGACGCAATCAAAATTTGGCGATCGGAGAAACTGAAACATTATGGCGCTCATTGGAGCGAACGAGCTGAAACGCAAGTTACTAATCACTGTTGAGGGGCAACCTTATCTGGTACTCGACGTTTTCTTTGCCTCGCCTACAGCACGCGGCGGCGCGACGATGGTCCGCACTCGACTGCGTAACGTGTTGAGCGGAGCGGTTCTGGAAAAGAGTTTCCGTTCCAGTGAGAAGTTTGAAGAGCCGGACATTGAAACCGTCCCGGCGTCGTTTCTTTACAATGACGCAGAAGGATTTCATTTCATGGACGAGAAAAGCTTCGAGCAGTTCGCTTTCTCAAACGAAAACATTGGGACCGATCGCGGTTATCTCAAGGATGGCCTATCGCTCCAGGTCTTGAAATATAACGGCGAGCCGATTTCGCTCCAGCTGCCACAGTATGTCGAACTCGCGGTCTCGTCGACGGAGCTGGGTTTGCGCGGCGACACCGCCGCCGGCGGGGCAACCAAACAAGCGACGTTGGAAACCGGATTGGAGGTGCGCGTGCCGCTGTTCATTAAAGAAGGTGAGGTTGTCCGGGTAAACACGCAGACCGGCGAAGTTATGGGCCGAGCATAGAATGAAACGTAGCTCCTTTCAGCTTTGCCCTAAAAGCCGAAAAGAATGCGGCTCTGCCGCTCTCCAGTGCGGAAAGGCTTGCCTTTCCGAGAAGTTCTGAGAGAGATATTTCGAGGCTACGCCTCGACTCGCAGGCATAGCCTGCAAAAAGACTTAGAAGACCTTGGTCGGTAAGGCGAGCCTTACCGCACTGGGGAGCGGCAAGCCGCAACGCGACTGTTAACCCGCGTTTGACTTGTCAGGTCGCCGGACTTTTAAGGCAAGGCGGCTCCCTTCGCCGCTAGCTAAAGCTGGTGGCAATTGAGATGGAGGGTGGCTCAAACTTACGCGCTCGTTGGCAAGCTGGACGAGGCTTTCGAACAATTGGAGCAGGCGCGCAATGATCATTCCCTGCCGGTCGCAGCCTTGCGATTTGGTCCGACGTTTCAAACTCTACGGGCGGATGAGAGGTATCGAGAATTGTTACGCCGCCTCAATATTCCATAGGAGACGTCTTGGCTCACGAGGCTCTCAGACGCGAGGTCGCTCTGCGGATCTTCGGGATGACGCCGGTTCGCGCCTTTTACATAGCGCCACCATTGATAATAGTCCTCGAGCTGAACCTCGCCCTTGGTTGGCGTGAAGACAGTCGAGCCCGCCACCAGATTCTCGGTCAGCGCAGTTGGAAACCTCCTCGAAAACCAACCGGTTTAGTACCGGGTCACGGCCCGAACCGCTGGCGATATTCACTCGAGTTGATAAAGGCCTTGACCAGTTCCGCTTTAACAAAATCGCCGTTGAAGGTGGTCAGCTTACCCAGCCAGAACTGATAGCCCACGTCGTTGAAATCGGGCGCATCCGTCGGGTTCCGGCGCAGGTAACCGAAATATTCCGCCAGGACAAACGACGGAATCATTTCGGCCTGTCGCACAGTATTCGAGTCCGCCATCGAGCGCAACGCCGCCACCCGTCCGAGGGTGCCGCCCGCGGCGAAAGCCGTGATCGCCGCGGTGCGTTCCGCTGCCGTAACCGTCAGACCTGTGGAAGCGATGATCGCATCCACATAATCTGCTGCCGGCAGAATCGGGAAACGCGCCAGAAACGCCGGGCTGGTTACTATTTGTTCAGCATAAGCCTGCTTATTCTGCTCAAGTAAAGCTTCGAAACCCGGCTGGCCAACGATGACTCCCGCACCGACCTGCCGGGTGTCGCGCAGGAACTGCTGGTAAGTAAGCCGCAAAGCAGGATCGGCGGAAAACTTCCCGAACGCTGCGCGCTGCAGGCGAATCACGGCGCCACTTGTCTCTTGATACTCAATCGAAAGGAAGAACGCGGCGCTGACATTCACGCGCGCGCCTTCGATGCAGGCTGCGTTGGCGCCGCAAGCCGTGATCAGATTGGTCCAGAAAGCCAATCCCGAGGCATCGGGTTCGCGGCCAAGGAAATCGAGATACTGTTGGCGCACGAAGAAACTGGCCCCATCGATCGGGTTAGTTGACGGCGGAACTGAATCGTTGTCGTTAATCGTCACCGTAATCTGATTCGGATTACCGATGGCAAAATTACCTGAGACGTTCGATAAAGCGACCTTGAAAGTCTCAGCTCCCTCAACAAAAGCGTCGTCAACTATCGGCACCTTGATCGTCTTGGAGTTCTCTCCCGGATTGAATTGGACCACCCCGGAGTTAAACGTGTAGTCGCTCTTCTGCACGGCGGTGCCATCGGCGGTTTCGAAGTTCACGGTGGTGACGCCCGAAGTATCTCCGGTGCGCGTAACCGTAAGCGAAGCGGCGCCGCCATTTTCAGCCACCGAGGCGGTGGGAGCGCTGAATTGCACGAACCCGATCTCGTCGTCGTCGTTGATGGTGCCGGTCCCTTGCGCCACTGAAATATTGGCGTTGATCGGATTCAACAAGTTGACGAAGAACGTTTCGTTAGCTTCAGCAATCGCGTCGCCTTTCACCGCAACATCGATTGTGCGCGTGCTCGTGCCCGGCGGGAACGAGAGCGTTCCGGACTGACTATCGTAATCCGAAGGCGCAGTTGCGGATCCGTCAGCGGTGACGTAATCAACCGTTATGGTCTGACTGCTGAAACCGGAGAGGGTGACGGTGAACTGCGCGTTGGTTGCCCCGCTGTTGCCTTCGGTGACGGCGACGCTGTTAATTAAGAGGACGGGCGTGACCGGCGCCAAAAGGGAAGGATCATCGTTCTTGATGGTACCGATCCCGACTCCTTTGGCGGTCGACGCGTTTATGGCTCCCGTGAGCGTGACGAAGAAGGTCTCGTCAGGCTCAAAATCGCTGTCACCGTTGACCAGCACAGTAATCGTCTGCGTAGTTACACCGGGAGCGAAGATTAACGTCCCGGTCGTAGGTTGGTAATCGCTTCCCAACGTCGCGGTGCCATTCAAGGTGGCGAAGCTGACCGCCGTAGTCACCGGACTCGCCACCGATTGAGTGACGGTAAAGACGAAACTAGTCGTCCCGCTATCGCCTTCGGCTTTGGTTACATCATCAATCGAAAACGAAGGTGTGGCAGGCGCCGCATCATCGTTGGTAATCGTACCCGTGCCGACCGCCTTGGTGATCGACGCGTTCGTGGCCCCAGTGAGCGTGACGAAGAAATTCTCGTCGGGCTCAAATTGAGTGTCACCGTTGACGACTACAGTGATTGTCTGCGTGGTCGCCAGAGGAGCGAAGGTCAAGGTTCCTGCCGCGGGTTGATAGTCGCTGCCGGCCGTCGCCGTTCCATTCGAGGTCGCGAAATTGACCGTAGTAGTCAGCGGGCTCGCCGGCGATTGCGTGACAGTGAAGACGAAATTTGTAGTCCCACCGTTGGTCTCAGCCTGCGTTACATCACTAATCGAAAGCGAAGGCACTGTAGGCGACGCATCGTCATTGGTAATCGTACCCGTGCCTGACCGCCTTGGTGATCGACGCGTTCGTGGCCCCAGTGAGCGTGACGAAGAAATTCTCGTCGGGCTCAAATTGAGTGTCACCATTGACGACTACGGTGATTGTCTGCGTGGTCGCCAGAGGAGCGAAGGTCAGCGTTCCTGCCGCGGGTTGATAGTCGCTGCCGGCCGTTGCCGTTCCATTCGAGGTCGCGAAATTGACCGTAGTAGTCAGCGGGCTCGCCGGCGATTGCGTGACGGTGAAAACGAAATTGGTAGTCCCACCGTTGGTCTCGGCCTGCGTTACATCACTAATCGAAAGCGAAGGTGTGGTCGGCGCCGCATCGTCGTTGGTAATGGTGCCGATGCCGACCCCCTTTAGAATCGACGCGTTCGTCGCGCCCGCCAGTGTGACGAAGAAATTCTCGTCGGGTTCAAATTGGGTGTCACCATTTACAGCCACCGTGACGGGCTGCGTAATCACCCCCGGAGCGAAGGTCAAAGTACCGGCCGCGGGCTGGTAATCGCTGACCGCCGTCGCCGTTCCATCAGTGGTTGCGAAGTTGACTGTGGTAGTCAAAGGGCTCGGACCCGATAGAGTGACGTTGAAGACGAAGTTAGTCGTCCCACTGTTGCCTTCGGCCTGCGTCACATCACTGATCGAGAACGACGGTTGCCCTGTTACGGTGGCCGTGCTGCTGGCGCTGATGCTTGAGCCGCCGATGTCCCTGATCGAAGTGGTGATCGTGAAGCTGCCACCACTCGCATAAGTATGAGTCCCGATCACGTCCCAGCCACCGTTGACCGCTGGAGAGATGCCCGCGGTCATGTCTGAGACCGTTTCTGATCCTGGGTGCGCAGCATTGGGTAACACGCCGCCGCCGGAAGCGGTCCCATCGCCCCAGTCGATCACCACGCTGTAGTCGCCCAGTTGGCCGTTGGGATCAGCGTCCTTGAACGACGCAACTTTGGCAGTGAACGGCGTGCCCGCCACCGCACTGACGTTGATGCCGGTCGAGATCGCTTGTGGTTCCGGATAGACAAAATCATCCGTCACCGCGAGATCCGTTCCCGGCGGCGCATCGGCTGGACCCGAGGTCACGTTGGCGCCGTCGAAGCCAAACAGAGTCGCATTGCCGAGGGTTATCTCGACATTAGTAACCACGGCATTCTGGAACAGCACGCCGAAGAACTGCGGCTGGCCGCTGGGCGCCGCGGGCACGGGGAACTTGCCGAGACTGGTAAGGCCGTTAAAGTATTCGATGGAAGTACCGGGTCCCTCCACATCAAGGAAGATCGCACCGAATCCTTTCGTTACTCCCTGAATCGGAATGTTCGCGTCGTGCGTGCTCGGCAATACAAAATTGAAGTCAATGGTATTGTCGTTGAACATCGCGAACGTGCGGTTGGGACTGAAGGCCGGGAACTGACCGGCGACGCCACCGTTCACGCTGGTAAAGCCGTCGTCCGCCACGGCGTAGACCTCTGAGAAATTCATGCCGCGTTCCTGGAAGCGATTCAGCGGAATCCCGACCACATGATTTGGCACGATGACCTGATTGGTGAAGGTGCCGTCAGTCGCATTAAGCCCCACGCCGTC
>Ga0126369_10004458_pt1 | contig 10279 bp, 7 predicted proteins | sample PanSoiMetaPlot_1_FD_109646 | JGI IMG/M metagenome (GOLD analysis project Ga0126369, IMG submission 109646) | Tropical forest soil microbial communities from Panama - MetaG Plot_1 | ecosystem: Environmental > Terrestrial > Soil > Tropical forest > Bulk soil | place: Panama | collected 2016-02-17
CCCACCAGTCCCGATCTGTTGTTCTTTTTTCGCACCCCACCCGCGGGTGGACAGAGCAACCGGCCGCGGGTGGTGCTCGCCGGAGACGCAGCCGCGTTTCCGATCTCGGACCTGATCGCTTTTTTGAGCCAAGCGCGCTGGACCGGTCGGCTCCAGATCCATGCGTCCGAAGGCGAAAGGTCCATCTACATGCGCGAAGGGGAGGTCACCGGAGCCAGTTCGGAAGACCCCGCCGACCGGCTGGGCGAGGTGATTGTCCGCCTCGGCTATTTAAACCGCGGCCAGCTGGCCCAGGTGCTCGAGCACAGCTCTTCGTTGAAAATTGGTCGCGCATTGGTGGACAAAGGCTTGCTCCAAGCGCACGACTTGTGGAAGTGCCTCACCCAACAGGTCAGCGACATCTTTCACGCGATTGTGCTCCGCCGCGAAGGCGCGTTTCTGCTCATCGACCAGGAGCTGGAAGAGAAGTCCCTGCACATGCTGCAGCTTTCCACGCAAAGCTTGTTGATGGATTCGATTCGCAAGATCGACGAGATGGCCCATTTTCGAAAGCGGATCCCAAACTCTCGGGTGTACGTCACCCGCCGCCGTGCACCCGACGGGAAGTTGGAGGACGACGAGGCCCGAGTGCTTCGTCTGGCGGATGGCCAGCGGACCGTGCTTGAGCTGGGGCAGGCGTCGAAGCTTTCGGAGTTCGACGTCACCAAAATCATCTTCCGCCTCCTGGAAGCCGGCTACGTGGCCTTGTCGCACCGCGCGGTCGCCCGAGTCACCCGCGCCCAGCTGGGCGTCGCGCCCGCGCCCAAAGCTGCAGCGCGCGAACCGAGCTCACCGGCTCAACCCCCAGTGGCGGTCATTCGAATCTTCAATTTCATCTTTCGCGAGATTCGAGACGAGGTGGCGAAGAAGAAAATGGAGCGGGACTTCATCGCCACCGCCAACAAAGCACTCGCCCGGCGGGGACTGTCCGCTTCACCGGTGCTCGCCGGCCTCAGCTTCGACGCCGAAGGCAACCTCCCGGAACAGAAGCTTCTCAAACAATTCGAAGCTTCACGGGGGCAGCTCGGGTCGGATCCGATCGCCTCGCTCAAGGAGGCTTTCTCCGACGTGATGTTCTTTCTGCTGTTTCAGGCGGGCGAGCTTCTCGAATCCCGAGCCGACGAGGACTTGGCGCGCCGGGTGAAGGAGCTGTTGGCGACGATCGAGGGCGACTTCTGAGCGGCGGGCTTGATGCCAACCCACCTCCCAGGCTGACATCCGCGCAAGGCTGCGGCGGCCGCATTCGGGTGCTGCCGCAGGATTTCGTCGTCGAGGAAATCCCCGCCTATTCGCCCTGTGGCGACGGCGAGCACCTGTTCTTGTGGGTAGAGAAGAGCGGGATGGATACGCCACAGCTGGCTCGCCTGATGGCACGAGAACTGGAGCTGCCAGAGCGAGAGGTCAGTTATGCGGGGCTGAAGGACCGACAGGCGCTCACCTCGCAGTTTTACTGCGTCCCGGCGCGCGTCGAGGGGAAAGTCCCCACGCTGCATCTGGCGGGAGCCAAGGTCCACCGGTGGGTTCGCCACCGCAACAAGCTCCGCACCGGGCATCTTCGCGGCAATAGGTTCCAGGTCCGGATCCGGGAGGTCCACAATCCGGAGGCGGCGACCGCTGTCCTCGCAGAACTGCGTCGCACCGGTTTCCCCAACTACTTTGGCCCGCAGCGTTTTGGAGCCACGGGAAACAACGCGGCGCTGGGCAAAGGAATTTTGCTGGGCAAGAGCTCCGGTGTTTCGCGCTTCGAGCGAAAACTCTACCTCTCCGCCTATCAATCGCTGCTGTTCAACCGCTTGCTCGCAGCCCGAATTGAGCAAGGGACTCTCGAGCACGCTATGCTCGGCGACGTGATGCAGAAGATGGACAGCGGCGGGATTTTCCTTTGCGAAGATCCCTCTGCGGAGCAGGCGAGGCTGGAGCGCTTCGAGATCAGCCCCACCGGCCCGCTGTTCGGCCCAAAAATGCCGCGGCCTGGAGGCGAAGTCGCGGAACGGGAAGACGCGGTGTTGCGCGTCGAAGGGCTTACTCTGGAAAGCTTTTCCCAAGGGCGGGGGGAGACCGCGGGAGGCCGGCGAGCGTATCGCTTGCCCCTGGGCAACCCGGGGCTACGCCAAGAGGACAAGGATCTGTGGATCTCCTTCGAGCTGCCCAAGGGAAGCTACGCAACCGTGGTGCTGCGCGAGCTGATGGGCGATTGAAATTTCGATGAGCGCTTTTGTCAGCTGCCTCGCGCTTCTAACCGCGACCACGCCGGTGCGGTGGATGGATCTGGCCGAACCTGATCGCAACGAGGCGATCCGTCAACTGGGCTCGAAAGCCTTGGAAGGGCGACTCCTCGAGGCCAGCGAACGATTTTTGGGTACCCCGTATGCGCTTTCCCCATTGGGCGAAGGGAACGGGCAGGACGCCGATCCGCTGATTCGCTTCGACGCGGTCGACTGCGTCACCTTCGTCGAAGAAACGATTGCCCTCAGTTACGCCGTGGATCCCGAAACGGTGGAGCCGATATTGAGCGAGCTGCGCTACCACCATGAGATTGCTTTCGAGGACCGTAACCACCTGATGGAAGCGCAGTGGCTTCCCCACAATGTAGCCAAGGGATTCTTGCAGGACGTCACCCGGCGCTACGGGGGCGAGGACGTCCAAGTGGTAGCGAAAACGCTTACAGCCGCCACCTGGGCTTCGAAGACGTCCCAATCGGTCGGGCTTGCGGCGGGGCACCAACCCACTGGGTCTTTCAAGCTTGCGATGATCCCGTTGGACCGCGTCCCGGCAGTTGCTCCGCAGATTCCATCCGGAACCATCCTGTTGGTGGTCCGGGAGGATCGTCCCTACAAGCCGACGCGCATCAGCCACCTCGGCTTTCTGCTGCACCGGGGCAAAAAAACGTATTTGCGCCATGCCACCCGGGGAGCGGCCAAGGTGGTGGACGAGGAGCTGAGCTCATTTCTGCTCAGGAACTCGAAGTATGAGAAATGGAAGGTGGTCGGCGTGAGCCTCTTCGAGGTTCTTCCGCGCCAGGCGAGGGCGTCCATTTCCGTGGAGCGACAGAGCCCTTAGCCCTTGCCGGTCGCGCGCTCCTGCTCTGCTTCTTCCTCTTCGGCGGCGCGCGTTGCCTCTTCCGCGTTGGCCTCCAACTGGGCGCGATCTTGGCGGATCAATTCCGCAGCGCGAGCCGCCAAATCCTCGGGTGTCAGGATCTCCCACCACGGCGCCGAGGGGCTGGTAAGATTGTCGATGGTTCCGGTGTGCTGTGCCCGCACGAATGAGGGAATGCCGGCCGCCAGAAGCACCTGCGACTCGCGCTCGGCGCTGAGGGGATCCTCGGTGGTTCCGGCGACGACGAAGTTCCGCTGATCCATCCGTGCGGCCGGACGCTTACCGCGGCCGCGAATCTCTTCGTCGTGCACGAGCTCGGTCGATCCGCAGTCCGCGCATTCCTTGATGTCGTCTCGATACTCGGATCCACACTGCGCGCAGTACTTCATCGGTGATCGCTCCTGGGCCCCAACCTTGCTGGGCAAGAAAGCTATAAGCGAGAATGGGAGTGCATGGTCCAACTCAAATTCGCGGTTTTTGCCATCATAGTGTTGGCATTTTGGATTGGACACCTCTTCGTCATTTCATCTTCGCTGAGCGCCCGGGCGCTCGACGCCGCCAGCGCCCACGCGATATCGGCGCCAGCGTCCGTCGAAGCGCGAATTGAAGAACAGCGGCGAGAGCTGCAGCGGATCGCTGCAAGGGCCTCCGGAACCGGTGCAGTTGCCGCGTTGGTCGCGGCCAAAGCCAAGGGCGAAGCCCCAAGCGCTGAAAAGTTTCTGCCGTTTCGGGACGCCTTCGTGGGCGCCGTTCCCGAGTCGCTGCGGGACAGTGTCGTGCTCGGGTTGGTCAACGAGGTCGGCCACATCCATTCGAGCGGCCGAGGCAAGCCCGTCACCGGCAAGTCGGATCTGGATTTCGCCTCATTAACCACCTCCGCGGGTGCCGAAGGAATTTGGCAGGAGGCGCTCGGAGCGACTCAGGTGTTCTTCTCGTTTTCGTTGGCTTCACCGGATCGGGCCGAGACCAAGCCCTTGGGCTTTGTGGTGGTTGGTTTTCCGGTGGCGACACCAAGAGTTCTCGAGGAAGCGGCCAAGAGAGGGGGGCTGGGCGCGATTGCGCTTTTGCGCGCTGGCAAAGTCGTGTCCATCTCCGGCCCGGAGAAACTCAAACCGGAGGAGATCGACCGCAACCTCACCCCTGGCAAAACCGCGATCGCTCGGCGGGGTTCTTTGAGCTCGCTGGGTCCGTTCAAGTTCCCGATATTCACAAACGGGGACGTCTTCGGAGGCCGGGCGCCATTGTGGATTGCCTCCCGCCAAGCCGTGGTCTCCACGCCTTATGAAGTGCTGGGACTGGTGACGGTTCGCCCCTTCATGCAGTCCCTCGCAAACTATCAGCGACTGGCATTCTTGGGGTTCATCATCATTCTCGGGCTCTCCCTGGTCGCCGTCGCGTCGGTTGGCCCACAAGGCGCGCTGTTCGACAGCAACGACGAGCCCCGGGCGGTTTTGTCCGCTGCCTTTCTCCGCACCGGAGCCTTTCCCTCGCGGCAAACCGAGTCGATTGAATCCATCTTGCAGTCGTCGTTGCCGCAGGAATCGTCCCCGTCCGTACCGCCGGCTCCGATCTGGGCCAGGGCCGACGAATCCGCCGCGCCGCGCAGCAGTTTGGGCCCTCCGCCTCCACGGGTCGAGACGCTCAACGGGGCGCCTACCGCCGTCGCTTCGGACGGGGCCGAGGCGCTGCAGCCGGACGCGACCCGGGTTGCCACCATTCCCGAGGAGCTGCTGCGGGCCAGCGCTTTCCCGCTCGAAGAGGAACTGACGCCGCTGCGCAGTCTTCCCGACCCCGCGGCCTTGATCTCCCATCCGGTGGACCCTGAGGAGGAGCACTTCCAGCAGGTTTTCGAAACTTTCGTCGCAACCCGGGCGCAATGCGGTGAGCCGACGGAAGGGATTAGCTACGAGAAGTTCGCCACCAAGCTTCGCAACAACCGCGATCAGCTGATTCAAAAGTACAACTGGCGAACCGTGCGCTTTCACGTCTACGTGAAGGATGGCAAGGCGGCGTTGCGAGCAACTCCAGTCCGCGATTAGACGGCTTTCAGGGCTCAGGCGGGGCCGGTAGCACCAGTCGAAACAGCGCGCCTCCGCCGGCCGTCGCGTCCAGCTCCAGCCGGCCCCCATGCTCCTGGCAGATTCGTGAGGCAATCGCCAACCCAAGGCCGCTCCCATCCGCTTTGGTGGTGAAGTACGGCTCGAAGACGCGGGCGCGGTGCTCAGCCGGAACTCCGGGTCCTGAATCCTGGATCTCCACCGCAACGCCATCCGAGTGACGGCGAACGCGGACGGCGATTTCGCCTTCTCCGCCAATCGCCTCATCGGCATTCTTGAGCAAGTTCATCAACACTTGGGTGAGAAGATCTCGGTCCGCCTGCACCGTCATCCCGTTCGAGATTTCGGTCTTCAAGCGCACTCCCGCGGGGCGCGCGGGGTGGAGCGCCAACACCTGGCGCACCAATTCCGCCGGGTCCACCGGAGCCAACCGAGGCTTCGGCAGGCGGGCAAACCGGGAGAACTCGTCAACGATCCGACGCAGCCGCTCGACTTCCTCGAGCATCGCCTTGACCCCCTCGTTGAAGAGACGATCGAACTCGGGGCTGCCGGCGATTCGCGCGGCGGCGAGCGTTTCGAGCGACATCTGAATTGGCGTGAGCGGATTCTTGATTTCGTGCGCCAAGCGCCGCGCCACTTCTTGCCAAGCGGCGGTACGCTCGGAAGAAATCAGTCGTTCGGTCACGCTTTTCAGCTCGGCGCTCATCCGGTTGAAGGAAGCCACCAAATCTCCCACCTCGCCGGAGCTTTCCTCGCGCACCGAAACCCCGAGAGATCCGGCGGCGAGCTGTCGGGTCGCCGTGGTGAGCGCCTCGAGCGGGCGGGTGAGATGCCGCGCTACCACCCAGCCCGCGACGATCGCGAGCAGCAAGCCCAAGCCGGTGATCAGCACAAAGGCGCGCAAAATACCGCCCTCAGCGCTCACCTGAGGGGCGCGGCTGAAGGCGAAGGTCAACCGAGCGATCGGCTGAAAATCGATCGTTTTCTCGGTATTCGGCGCATCGGCAGCGCCCGCGTGTGCCAGAGCGGAGCCGGCGCCGGCGATGGTAACTTCCGCTCCAGTCAGCCGCGAGAGCTGATCGGCCAACCGGTCATCCAGCAAGATGCCGGCCACCACCCAAATGCGGGTTTCGCCATAGTCCACCGCCCGCGCAGCCACCAGCGCCGGAAGTTGCAGCGGCCCGGCGTCGCCGCGGACCTCCACCATCACCGGCAGTGGCTCGCGCCCTGACGGTTGCTCGGTTGTGGCGAACAGGGCAGGGTCCCGATCCCCGAGCCGAGCCGGCAAATGCCCTGAGGAAAGCGTTACCCCTTGGCTGTCGAGCAGCGACAGCACGGAAAGCCCTCGGCTCTTCATCAGGCGTTCCCCAAGGGTCGTGGTGGAGGGCGTCGCGTGACCGGCGTGGACTTCGCGCGCGAAGTCCTCGAGCACGGGGCTGTCGGCCAGCTCCTCGGCGCCGACGGTGCTGGCCTTCGATACTTGTTCGAGCACCGACCGCGCGGCGATCATCGCGCTGGCGACTCGCGCATCGAAGCCCTGCGTCAGCGTGCGGCGCAAATTGCTCAGCGCCCAAGGCAGCACCAGCGCGAGCGGGACGATGGCCAGGCAGGCGAAGGCAAGCGCGAGTTGAGTTCGCAGCCGCATCGCTTACTCCCCGACGGCGTAAGCGTCGTCAAAGCGGGGAAGCCCTTGGCCGTCGAAGGGCAGGTACCAGCGTGGTGACGCGCTGAGCACCGCGCTTTGAGCGTAGAGGGGAATCAGCGGCAGCTGCGCGGCCAACGCGAGGGCCCGCTCCCGGACCTTGAGCTCTCGAACAGCGGCTTCCGCCTCTGCGCCAATGCGGGGCAGCTCGGAGGCGAGCAGCTCGTGCTTTCCGGCGAGCTCTATGGCCAGAGCGAGCGCCGGAGCCGGCAGCGGCGGCATCAGCACTGCATGCAGCATCAGGTCGAATTGTCCAAGAGCCCATCGCTTGCGCAGCTCTGAACGAGACACTGGTTTGAGCACAATTCGGTACCCCAGATCGTGCAGCCGGACTTGAATTCGTTCCGCCACCAGGCGCTGCTCGGGAAGGGCCTGGTCATAGAGTAACGTGAGGGGCGGCGCGGCGCGGCGTTTCGACGCTGCCGACGCCCTCGTCGCCGTCGTCGCTGATTGTGGCATCAGCGCTGGAGGCAGCAGATTGAACATCGGGACGGACGCGGTGGGCGCAAAAAACTGGGTCAGCTGCGCGCGGTCCACGGCTCCTTCGAAGTCGCCGCGGAAGTCGGCTCCGGTTCGCTCCGCCTTGAACGCGAGGTAGGTAGCGTAAAGCTCGAGGGGGGATCGAATCAAGTTGGTTTTCTCCGCCTCGCCGAGGACCAAATCCACCTGGGCCAACGAGAGAAGGCGAAGCGCGCGCCTGCCGTTGGCGAATACAATCTTGAGCCGGTCCAGGTAGGGACGGCCCAGCGGAAAACTGAGATTTTCCTCCAGCACGTCCCCGCGCGAGGTCGCTGTAAATGGGCCGAGTCCCACAGCGCCTCCGCCGGCGATCGGAACGGCTATCGCCAGCGCGGGATGGCACAACGAAGCGGGCAAATCCGGCCAAGCGAAGGCGGTCGACAGCTCTATCATCGAGGACGAGAGGATGGCTCCTTCAAGCTGGCGACCTTCGCCTCGCAGCGGGTATAGCAATGCGCGGTACGGAGAAAGGGTGCCTTGTTGGCTCAATCGCGCCCAGCTCTGCGCGACATGACGGGCGGTGAGCCCTCCTGCGCTCCTTATGCGCGCGCCCTCGACGAGGCTGATGCGCCACGTCCGCGCACCTGTTTGTTCCATTTCGGTCGCAAGCACCGGCTGAAGCTTGTCGGCGCTCTGCAACCGGCACAGCCCTTGAAACGACGTCTGGAACAACGCCGCGTCCGCCGGCGCATCGGCCAAGGATGGCTCGGCCTGCGCTTCCGGGCCGGTGAACGCGATCCTCAGCGTCCCGCCGTAGTTGCCGCGTTCTGCGGCGTCGGCCGGATGGACGCAAAGAAAATGGACGAAAGCCGCGATCGCCCAAAAGGGACCGACTTGTTTCGGGCCCTTCATTCCGCCGGCAAGCTCCGGAGCACCTGAATCTCTCCGCTTCCATCGGGCATCCACACGCCCAAGACCGCGGCTTGGCGCCTTGTTCCGTCGAGGTCGGCTCCTGTCACTTGGAGGATGAGCCCGATCGGAAGGACTGCGGTCCATTTGAGCGTCGGCGCCTTGGTGAGTTGCAGGACCCGGACCTCCTCCGGCTCGGAATGGAATCGCGGCGAGCTGGTCACCAGGGCTGGCACTCCCCGGCCCTCGAAATCCACCAATCCGCTGCCGGCCCCCAATTCGCGCAATGCCCAGCGATCTGCACCGGATGGTCCGCCGCGCGCCAGCGTGCCCGTGCCACCGGGGAAGACCGCAAGGTAGACCGGAGGCGTCGAAGAGAGCAGGTACGACAAGGTCCAGAAGGCTTGTCCCAAGCTGACGGCAGGTTCACCTTTCGCACCAAACTCCGGGCCGAAAGTATTTTGACCAGGAAGTACCTTCGTCCACAGAAGCGACTCTCCAGACCGCGCGATCGGCGCTGCGTCCGCGGTCTCGACGAGCTTGAGCGATCCTTGACTGGGTTCAAACTCCAGCACCTCGGCCTTTCCCAGGCGGCAGGAGAAGTACGCCACTTGGCGGGTTTTGGGCACCAGCACGACGCTGCCCACGGGCTCGCGGCAAGGCGTCGGCGAAGCAGGCTGTTTGCGGTGATTTCGCTTTGCCAGGACTCGCCCATCCCAGGAGAAGACAACCAGCTCGTCGTCGGTCAGCGCCACCACCTCATCGCGTCCGTCGCCATCGAGGTCGCCGGCGGCAAGCGCCGCGGTCCTCAGCGGCAGGGAAGCGAACCCAGTTAGACGAAACGGGTTCCTGTCGCTGGATGAAGCGAGAATGGCAGCGACCTCGGGGTCCGCATCGACCGACGCGCGAATGATGGCCGCGGGTTGTGGTGGCCGCGTCACTGCCTTGCCGGACCAGAAATTAACCCAGGTGCCGAACAGGTCTCCTCGAGCGATGAGCTGACCGTTTTCGACCCGAAGCTCCAGGCGAACCAGGGACTTCACCAAATTTGCGCGCGCCCACTGGATTGGATCGGCCACGTTGTTAAGGACCGAAGGCCCCATCTGGGCACGCGCCAATGCCGCTGCCAGCACCGTCGCGAAGCCGTCGCTCAGCGCCTGTGAGCTCGATCGGACCAGAATTGCGACCGGTGCTTCCGCGCCCTGGCTGACGATTCGCTCCGCGACTTCCAGCGCCAATCGGTGGGCCGAAGGAGGCGGAGGAGGCGGAGTCGGGAGTTGTGGAAAGGTCATCGTCCCGACTGCCAGCAGCAGCAGCAGGGGCCTCACAGACCTTCTCGGCGACCTGCCTCGAGCGAGAAACGATCTGGGTTGACCTGGCCGGCCGGTGGCGCTTCGGCAGTTGGGGCTGTACCTTCAATGAAAGGCTCGAGCCGGCCGGGCATCGACGGGCCGGCGAGCAGGCCAGTTGCCGGATCGATGCGCGCGAAAGTGACGCCGGTTGGTGCGTCGAAGTCGCGCTCGGGCAGATCTTCATGCGCAGCCTTCATGAACGAAAGCCAAATGGGCAGAGCGGCGCGACCGCCCGTTTCTCCGTTTCCCAGGCTGTCGTGGTTGTCGAACCCCACCCAGGCGCTGGCCAACAGATCTGGCGTGTAGCCGGTGAACCAGGCATCGCGGAATTCCGAGGCGGTGCCGGTTTTTCCAGCCGCCGGTCGACCGAGCTCCCTCACCGCCGCGGCGGTTCCTTCTTCAACCACGCTGCGCATCAGCGAAGTGGCCATGTAAGCGACGGCCGGCGGTAGTTTTTCCTCGAAGGCGGCGTCGTGCTCCTCGAGGACTTTTCCGGAAGCGTCGGTGACTCGGATCAACATCACCGGGTCCGCGTATTTGCCGAGCGAGTGGAAGGTTGCGTAAGCATTGGCAATCTCCAGCATCGTCACTTCGCCGGTCCCGAGCGCTAAGGTGAAGTTGTCAGGCAGTTGCGACTGGATGCCGGCGCGGTGCGCGAAGTC
>Ga0126369_10004459_pt1 | contig 10278 bp, 8 predicted proteins | sample PanSoiMetaPlot_1_FD_109646 | JGI IMG/M metagenome (GOLD analysis project Ga0126369, IMG submission 109646) | Tropical forest soil microbial communities from Panama - MetaG Plot_1 | ecosystem: Environmental > Terrestrial > Soil > Tropical forest > Bulk soil | place: Panama | collected 2016-02-17
CGGCCCAATTGTTCCATTGACTCCAGGAGCCAATGCCCCGGCGCAAGCGGTAGCAATGTTATAGCCGGTACTGAAATCTATTCCGTTTCCAGAATCGCACTGCTTTTCTGTTCCGGTCGCGCCTCCAGCAGCCGTGGCATAAATGTGATAAGACTGTGCCATCCCCGGCTGCGAGACTGGCGCGTTCAAGGAGATATTGCCGCTCGGTGGAACAACAAAGATTGCTTCAGGGCCAGGGGTAGTTTCCTGCCCGAGAATATTAACGTAGGTCCACTGAACCCTGTAGCTACCAGCCGAAAGGCTACCGGCATTGTTCGTGGTTCCGGCTGGAGTTCCCGCCGTCAACAGGCCGCTGTTATATTGCTTCTGAATGTCCAGAGGATAGACTGGCTGCAAACCTGCGCCAATCGACAGCCGCACCGGAATAGGCAAAACGCTGTCAACCTTGGCGTTGAAAGCGTCCGTAATGCTGTTCGTGACGTTGGTAAAAACATTGTTAGGCCCGATAATCAGAGAAGGAACGTAGGAGTCGAGGCGCACGTTAACGCCCGCTGAGTCGCAATAGTTTCCATCAACGCGGCCGCTCAGGCCAGAGACATTCGGCAGTACCGCTATGCAATCCCGATAGGTTCCTGTCGAAGCCACCACGTCCGTTACCATGTTGCCGTGAATATTCACCCGCGTTACACCCGCCGCGAGTTCTATACCGTGGCCCCCGGCTCCGTGAACCGTATTTCCCACCACTTCAACGTCATCGCAGAAGTTAACGCCGATTCCAGACTGGGTATCGTAGAGGATGGCCCGGTTGGCATTGTTGACCGTGTTCCCTGAAATGGACCCGTGCGAGGCAACCAAGCCCGATTGCCCATTGCACGCTATCCCATAGCCCGAGGGCTGCGAAGATGCAGTTAAAGTCCCGTTCATCGTGTTCCCGACTACGACCCAGTTCATGACCGCATCGGGAGCTGCAAAGGGGATCAGGGAAACCAGCGTCGAGACATTGTTACCAACGTTCGCAGTTATGGTGAGGTTTGACCCATCGTGGATCAGGACCGCCTCGGTATTTGGATAGTTGGTGGCTACGTTCCCGTCGATCACCCCATCAACCGATGGCGGGAAACCTGTCCCACTTACCGAGTCAACTGCATATGGGATCGAGAGGATAGTTGCAGCGTTCTGGGTATCATGGAAGTTGTTATGGTGGATCCTGAAATGCCGGACGCCGATCAGCCTTATCCCGCCTGAAAGGGAATACCCCTCGTTGGAGCGTATGGCGACATCAACCGAGTTCTGAACTTTGACGCACTCAAGCTGCAAGCCAGTGCATTTTAGGTCATGGGCACTGACGCGGGTTCCTTGGATTATATCGACTCCGTTGTTCCCGCCGGCGTAATTCGTTCCCGGCACTCCAACCAGCTTAAGGTTGTCGGCTTCAAAGTCCGTTATGGCGGTAGTCGTCCCGCTCGTATTGGAAATAATGTTCCGCGGGGATCCGGTTGTTCCAACGTTCGCCTGCTGCAAAACGCTCGCGGAACCGACCCCAGAAATGCGTACACCATTTGACGAGACGGTGATACACGGCGCACCTCCGGGTTGAGAACATGCAAGAGTGATACTACCAAGCTTCAACGTCACAGGCTTGTTGGCAACGATGCTGGCTGCTGCGGTTTGCGCTCCGGTAATCAAGCTCGCGTCCACCACCCCGCCAGAGGCCGGAAGGACGTTAATGCAGTTCTGAATCGAAGCCCCGGCGTCTATTCCCGTACCAAGAGTGCATAAGACTGACTGCCCGCTCGCGCTGATATTGACCGGGTAAGCATAGACCGAGGGCCCGAACTGGATATTTAAAACATAAATTCCTGTGGCGGCAAAGAAGTTGAAGTTCCCGTTCTGGTCGGCATTGAACGGGTTCGGCTTCGCCGTACCGTTGGTATCGTAATAGATTGTCGCCTTCGGGCTACAAGGGGTTCCACTAGCCCCGTAAGTGCAGACCGTAATGTTTGAGAATGCCCCGATTTTAGCTCCGTTACTGTTAATAATACTTTGCCCAGAATAAGGAAAGAACTGCCCCAAAGCAGCGCATGGAAGCAATAAAATGGAGAGAACCCGAAGGGCATGTTTCATGAACCCGCCCCTATAGTAATCGGCAGCAAATAAATCACCTGGTTGCCATAATTGACCGAGACCCTATAAACCCCCGCTGCGGCCCAGAAGGTGTAATTCCCTTCTTCATCGGCAATGAACGGATTGGATTGCTGGGCACCGGTTGAATCGGCGTAAATCGGAGCTAGAGGAAATGGAGGGTTACCCATCGACGCCGCAGTGCCAACATGAATCAGAGCAAATCTGCCCACCTTCGCACCTTGGTTGTTGACAATCGCTTGATTGGAATACGGAAAGATCGGGTTAGTTGGTGGAACTGAGGGCGTAGGTCCATAGACAAGCAGCGCCGCACACTGGACGGTCGTCAAATCCAGCGTTGTCGTCCAGTTAAGTGTTGAATTGTTCCGGGTATCAATTCCGATAGTCGTAACATCAACCGCCGTAGGAGTCGGGTATGTGCCGCTGGGTGAAAGTTGCAAGGTAAATTGCGTTGTGGCCCATGGCGCCTGAGTGTTCTGCATATTGAATACGCCGATCGGAAGGCCAAATGGAGTTGTCGAACACCCGTTCCAAGGCGTCGGCCCTGCATCGTGATAGACGACCCCGGAATTTCCAGTGACCTGATGATCGCTCACAATCACCGCGTATATATATTGCTGCTGGGCCGGAACTACTCCGGGCGGAAGACTGAAACCCTCACATTCAATTGAAATCCACTGACCGCTGAGGCTTGATGAACTGGTACGGGAAACCGTTCCGCTTCCATCGGTATTCGCCACCACTGTGCCATGTGAGATATCCGTCAGACACGTGTTCGCAACCGTAGGATTGAGAGTGATAAACGGCAGGTCTGTTCTCGGTGGAGTAATGGTACACGCCATTTTAGAACCCTTGACCGAGAGTTATCGGCAGCAAGAAAGAAGAAGTTAGAAACTGGATCGAAACCTTGTAAACCCCCGGTGCCGCATAGAAAGTGTAGTTTCCATCTTGGTCCGCAAAGAACGGATTATTCAGTGGCGTTCCCGAAGCGTTGGAATAGATTGGTGCCAAAGGGAACGGCGGGTTCCCGGTCGAATTTGCGGTTCCTATGGAAACGATAGCTAGTCCTCCCACTTTCGCACCTTGGGAGTTGACAACTACCTGATTCGAGTACGGCAGGAAGGCCACTATTTGCCTTTCGGAATCTCAGGTTTGGGAGGCTCAGTCCACCACCGGGATTCCTCTGGCACGTCAGCTTTTGTTTTTAGGCCGGCGGCACACGTCCGCTTCCAGTCAAGGATGCAAATTCCCCCGACCGCCGAGGGGTGATAAGCAATCCCCGGCTTGATCGGTTCGCCACAGTTGGGGCACGCCTCGGGGACCGCCGTTACCACATGCCACGAGCTACCCATGTGAAGGTAATCAGCGGCAATGTGGTGTTCCCTGCCAATCTCGACAGCCTTGCCGGAACGGGCAAGATCCTCGGCCCGCTGGAAGAGTTCACGATAATGCCTTTCCATCCGGGTCTTGGATTTCTTTAACTCTTCCTTAGTGGGAACCTCGTTGCGGCTCCAGAAAACCCCACGCTTTGAGAGGTCGTCCGTCCCGCCGTCGATCCATTGATTTTCTGGGTTAACTTCAGCCCACATGTCGTTACTAAGATTTGAAGGATTAATGAGATCAGTTGCAAAGCGCTCAGCCCTCTCACCGTAATAAGTAAGCTGCCCAGTATCAGGATTCGGCCACTTATGGTTAACCACATCCGGTATTGGGAGTGCCCTGATGTACTCCTTATCGGGAGGGCAAGCGGAAATTCTTATTGCTGAATACTGTGGTGGGCGGTGCCGGATATGCTCAATCGGCGCAATGTTGTAGATATAGATCCAGTAAGCAGGGGGACGCTGCAAGTTAACATCAAAACCCAACACTTGAATCGCTTGACTCATTAGGTTAGCATCCCGTGCCGACTCATCGACAAACGGCTTGACCTGATTCAAAACCTGCTGCTGTTCTGCCGTAACTGCCATAATTCTCCTTTAGGGTTGGGCGGTGGTCAGGCCGCGGGGCCAGCGCCGCGAGAAGTCCCGCAGCCGGGGCATCATCTGTTCTAGCTTATCCATCTTCTGTTTGACTACCGTGTTGCAATTCTGCTGGCCGTGAAAAGATGCGGCCTCGAGAAACGCCGGGGCGCCGTCCTCAATCTGATCGACCAAGCGCCTCGTTTTTGCCAGCTCGGTTTGCTCATGCTCGGTTTCAATGGCCGCCCTGCGCTTCTGCATCGAATCGTACTTGTGGTTGAGAATTACCTTGAGCCATAGTCCTAGCATATTCAGGTTAAGCCATTGTGAATCTATGGGAACGGGCTTGCCGTCTTCCTTGAAAATCTGAACCGGCAGGTACGCTCCACGTGAAACATCGAACGGAAGGTCTCCCCAAGTATCGGGAGCGCCGAATTCTTCCGGGGGATTCCATTCCGCAAGCACCCAGCAGCCAATGTAAGGGGCCATGAACGCGAAGGGCATTAGGTATTGGTCGGAGAGGCCCACGCGTTTGATCGGCGCAGGCCCCCAGTGCAGGATGAACGAGGGCTCATTTAGAAGATTTAAGCCCCCGTACTTGGTCAGGAAGTCTCTATACTGCTTTGGAGTTTCCATACACTTTTTGACGTTCCGTTTGCATGAATACACCTCCACTTAAACCTCACAATGGAAGCGTAGTATTTGCAATAGGAAAGTCGTAACATATTCATTCTTATAATGTTGGTGTACTTGCGTTCTGCACATAGCAGCCCGCCCTAGGTGCCGAGTTAGCAAGGTTAAAGGCGCTCGTGTAAACAAACATACTCGAAGTGAGGTACGTCCCACCGGATGTCGGTATATCCGGAACCGGAGCAACGGTAATACCCCCTCCGAAGTCGTACAGTTCCACCGGAAGCAGCTCACCCAAGTACCACGTGTCGAATGTGAACAGGTCCAGCCGGCCAGGAAGCGCGTTGTAACCAACAATTAGTTCGTAGGTTCCCCACGTCCGCGGCCAGCCCTTAGGCGTCATATCAGGAGCGTTACCGGTGACTTCCTTGGCGTCATTCATGCGGGCCGCAAGGACGTTCAGGTAGAGGTTGCCGATTTGGAACGCTTGGTCGGGACCACAGTACCAGCAGACGTTGCGGAAAATCGGGTTCTCTGGACCCAATGCTCGGCCAAGCAGGACGTTCGCACGCCAGCTTGTAGAGTTGGAGATTGAAGCGCCCGCAAGGTTGATGGTTGGAGTTGACAGACGGCTGGGGAAATTAGCCCGCGGAATTCCAGCCAGAGTGCCGGTGTTGGAGTTGATCTGCCACGCCCGCAGGCCGAGGATCGACCCGCCGGCGCTGCCCGGAGCACCGTTGACGATAAGGAAATCGCCGTTGGTTGTTCCAGCCGGGAGCGCTTGGCTTGAGTAAATAGTCTGGGTTACGGGATCGGTATAGGTAATCGTGAACGAACCCCGATTAGTGCCGCCGATTGCCGAGAACACTTGGACGGTCTGTTGGTCTGCGAATTGGAAGGCGTTGTTCAAGCCTACGATGGACGAGAAGGAAGGTCCGGCGCCACCCGTGCCGTTGTTAACAACCCCACCTGCGCCCACTGAAGGGATTTGATCGAGGGCGCCGCTGCCGTCCTGCTGGCAAAGCGCCTCAAGCTGCTGCATAGCCTGCTGAAAGGTATTGGCAAGCTCTTGGGCCTGGACATTGAACAGCCCGCGCTTCCTGCCTTCTGTAGCTATACGAGCAAGAAACGAAATTTCACAAACGTTAAAGGTGAAAATCGGCGAGAGGGCGAACGCGGCCCACTGCGAGCCGGACCCGCGAAAAAGCGAGTCAGCATTGCCGGTTCCCTGGCTTATTCCTGCACCCGCCTGGGCACGGAAAGGCACGCGGAAGGAGGGCCGGGTAATGCCGCCGGCTGCAGTTACGTTGCTGACTGGGATTGTGGTCGCAGACTTCTTAAAGCGACCGTAAAGGGTTTCACTGTGAGGTACGAGGTCAGGGATCTGCTTGGAAAACGCTTCAAGCTCGATGGACTGTACGCTCGCTTCAAGCAGGGGCGAGAATGATGCTGGCATTTATCATGTTCACCTCAAGTTTACTCGTCCGCACCGTAGTTCGGAAAGCTCGGCCAGCTTAGGTTGCGCAGGACGGATTAGAACTGGAACGCTTGGACGGTTTTATAGAGCCGTAACTCTCGTTCCAGTCCGATTGGAAGGATTAGCCTATTTGGGAATGAATGTCAACGGGAAATTCTTATCGTCCAAGCGCCAGGGACAAAAATGCTAATGAGCCATAGAACCACGACAACTATAATTACAATCCTGATGACCTGCTTCATGCTGGCGTCAATCCAAGGAATCTGGCCTAGAACCCAGAGGGCGAGACCAGCAATTAGCAATACAACAATAATCCATCCGAGCGGGATAACCATTTCAACCTCCTACCTTCCAGCGGACATACTTTCCGTTTTTCAGGCGGGCCTCACCACGGATATAGTTCACCCGAGTCGGATCGTTACTCCAGTCTATTTCATCACCGGGAGGGGCTTTCTGCACCGGCACAGCCGGCATGGTCTGTTGAGCTATGGGGCGGTTGGCGGGGTTGGGGGGTTGCGCCTGCGTTGTCGCTTGACCGTTGTTTGTAGCTACAGGCCGGCGGACCGGAGCACTTCCATACCGCCGCGCCCAAACCTTCGGCGCCACTGCTTTGCGAGCTTGGTCAATCTGCGGCTTGGCAAAGGAAATTACCCTGTCAAGATCCCCTTGCTGTAAGAGCGCTGCTGTTTCGTCCATGTAGAACTTATTCTTGCTGAGGCTATCCCAGACCTCGAAAGTTATGCTCTTCTTGAGGTCCGCAATTCCTTCCGCCGACATCTTGGAACCGTTGGTCATCTGGCGCAGGATCGGGTCAAGCGATTGGGAAAGGTAGGACGAAACCTCACGGGCCGCGTGCTGGCGCATCATATCTGACTGCTGCTGGCGAACGGACTGCTCGCGCTTCTGGAGGTCTTGCAGGCGCGGGTCTTGCCAGCGGTTACGGAAGTCCGTTTCCTTCTGCTTGATGTCTCTATACCAGGTCGCAACTCTATCTAGTTCGCGTGAGGCCCGGTCGGCATTTCCGGCCTTGAGCTCCTCGATTGCCGCGCCGATGGTCTGGATAACCCCGTCACCTTCGAGCGACTGCAGGATAGGGCCGCGCAGCGTATCGGCATAAGCCTGCCGGTCCATGTTTTGTAGCCGCTCGAGGGCTGGCTGAACCAATCGCTTGAATCCTTCCGGGTATTCGTCGGCAAGGCTGTGAATTGCCCGCGGGTCGCCTTCCTGCGCCAGTGAGTCTAGTTCTCGACTCGCCTGAATCTCAGATCGCATCCGGGTTATTCCCTCGGAGCCGCCGAGAGCATCAATGGTTGATTTGGCTGTTCGGGCTTCGTCTATATTCGGAAACACCTCCCGGTAGGCCCGGTTAGCATAGAAACTGTCGTTGAGCGACTTCAGGGATCCGGCATGGTTCGGGTGCGCCTCACGTAGCTCCCGCAGAGCCCTGGAAAGTTCCCGCGGCAGGACTTCCTTGGGAACAACCGGAGGTCTGGCTTCCGCTTCCTCTTCCGGCTCTTCAAATGGAGGTTGTTCCGCAGGCTCTTCGGATGGTTCTCCTACCGGAGTTTCGATTGGTTCGGGTTCCGGTTCTGGTGTCTGCACCTCCTGAGTTGCAACCGGCGATTCTAGTTCGCTACCTATTAAACCTAAATCTGCGCCCATGGGTTAAATCTCCTGGTACTCCCTAAAGTGATTCGCCCTAAAACTTTTCTTGAACAATGCCCTTATCTCTTTCCTTCTCAGGCGTGAACCATTTCCCTTTTGGGCTTTACAGAGGTCCGAGGCAATTCGGGCCATGTATGAAATCCGGATTAAGTCATTAACAAACCTCGGACCCATAGCCCAAGCCGTCCATTCTTTCCCACTTCGGCTGGCGTTTTCCAAATTCCAATCAACTCTCAATTCACTCCTTCCATTTCCGATGGTGGCTTTCCTTTTTCCAGTCCTCTTCCTTTATCCAAGCGACGAACTTTTTGCCACTCTCCGGATCTTTTACTTCCCAGAATTGCATGTTGTTTTCTTCATCGGTTTCAAGCAGCTTTACAAGTTCGCATTTGCTTACCGGGTCTTCGCGGCTGACAACATCACCTTCGCTGAATCCCATCTTCTTAACCTCCTGTCGGTGAGACTTTACTTTCTTTTTTAAGCTCGGCTTGGTACTCGCGTGTTTGGACAACATCCTGCCCCCTTGCCGGAAGGCCGGCCTTATTCAGGAATTGGGCAGCAGCGTCAGGCGGAAGATCCTTGTAATTGGCGCTGATTGAGGGCGGCTTGGGCATTCCGTCTTTTGGCTGAATCAGGACTTGGTGCTCCTTGAAATGAAGTTTTAAGTTCTGAAATCCCATTTGCTCCTGCTGCGTCCCGTTCCGCATCCGGCGCCCTTCGGGAGAGTTCAATTTGTCCAAGCAGGATTGCGCTTCGACCTCATGGTTGTCTGTATCCTGATCGACCGGAACCGACGAAATCAGAGGCGGGATCTGCTGGAGCTGTTGCTGCGCCATCGCAAACTGCTGGATCTCTTCAGGAGGAATCACAACCCCCATCGCCTGCTGATTCTGCATCCTCATGGCTTCGGCCTGCAATGCCTGTTCCGCCTCGATTCGCAGAGGGTTGGGCAGAGGGCCGGACGCTAGAAGAAGCTCGAATTCCCCCATCTGCTTTTCGTAGCAGTCAGCCTCTGGAATCTTGAATTCATCGTAGCCGGCCATGTCTTTAGCTAACCGAAGATTTGAAATACCCGCAAGAAACTTATTTACGAACGGATTTTGAGAACCATCGATAATGAGCTGCTGATAGCGCTGCTGCTTCTGTGTCCAACTCTCGGGAAAGTTGGCGTCTTCCTCGGGATAGGCATTAATGCTGCCCTTGAGTTCCGAAAGCTCAATCTTGATGCGGTTGGATGCCCGGTCTGTGCCAACAATGGCTTCATGCCGGCAGCGGGCCGCCAGTTGAACCGCTTGCTTGAAATAGCTAGCCGTCGCTACCTGGATATTCCACCAAGGAGTTAGCAAAACGCCGAGGGCTTGATCCCGTTGCAAGACCGCGCCCGTTGCAGTATCCGTATTGTCTTGAGCACCAAATATGGAAGGCAGGGCATGAGAAACAAGCTGCGGCAGTTCATAAGTGAACATCCTGATAAAGTCCGGCATCGAGGGCTGGTGAACGGGGAATGGCTCTTGCCAGATTACATCCTGCACGCCGCGCTGCGGTGGAATCATGTCCAGAATGAAAGGAATATAATCGCCAGGGGCGCCGGGTTGGTCCCGAAGGGCTTCAAGGTCAAAAATCTTCGAGTCAGCGTAACGCATCGGTACGCAACGGACAAAGAACTGGTCAAGAAGCTCCACCCAGTTGTTCAAGCGTTTCTGAACGGACTCAAGCTTTGAGCACAGTGCCAGACGGTTCATCCCCGTTCCAGGGAATGCATGAACAAGTGTGCAGTGGTCATCAAGTAGGCAGTTGCGGGCTTTGATGAAAATATCGCTGGCCTGGATTACCTCAACGCCATCGGGAAAATTCTTGAATAGTTCCTCGCGGATTTCTTTTTTCTGAATCTCCATAAACATTGCCGGACGCATCCAAGTACGCTGTATAGTACAGTCGCGCACCATGCTATCGCCAGTAACGTAAGAAGCTTCGAGGGCCAGAACGGCATTAATACGAGCAATACGGTCCAACTCATTTTCACCCGCAATAGATCCACCCGCTCTAATTCTGTCAGCTTTCTCGGGAGCCATCGCTTTTGCATAAGATACGTCATACTCCTTGGAAAGCTGAATCCAAAGACAATCCTCTTGGTTCTGGGCATTCATTGGCACTTTATGTTCAAGCTTTCCGTACACAGCCGCAGTTTCACGTCCCCGCGGCACCCCACGGTCCCGGCCTGAATCGGGAACCGCGCTCATGCAAGGAAACACCACGTTGGGCTTAAAGGTTCCGTCCGGCTGCGGCTCAAGCGCGGCAATGCCCCCCGGCTCGACCGGCGTCATGGGGATTTCTTCGCCCTCGAAGATTTTGAAGATTTGACTTATTACGGAGTCGTGTGTTACGATGGCTACCAGTTGACCCCTA
>Ga0126369_10004460_pt1 | contig 10276 bp, 6 predicted proteins | sample PanSoiMetaPlot_1_FD_109646 | JGI IMG/M metagenome (GOLD analysis project Ga0126369, IMG submission 109646) | Tropical forest soil microbial communities from Panama - MetaG Plot_1 | ecosystem: Environmental > Terrestrial > Soil > Tropical forest > Bulk soil | place: Panama | collected 2016-02-17
CATCGACAAAGTAGAGATCGCCGCACGACCGGCACAGCAACTCTGACTGGTTCGGTCCTTTGCGGATTTTGGTCGGTCCCATTACCTGATTAGGTTGTGCTTCGGGATTTAATGCGGATCTGAGTGCCATTGGATTCCCTCCCTGGAAAGTTTGGAGTGCGGTGATTTGTCACCGCTTTGTTTGCGGTTTTGAGAAGACGCCGGCAGCCAGGCGCACGCCAAATTTGGAGCGCGGTGGCAGAGTCCCGATTCAGCGGGGCGGCGACACCGCTCTGGATAACTCGCTGCGTTCCCGCAACTCAGAAAGTCCGGGGCGACTGCCGGCGCACTGCAAAAAAAGGGGCACGTTCCCACATCGCTTTGGAACGCGCCCCATAAAAAATTGCTGTCCTTTTACTGCAGTCTTTGTCCTTTATGAAATAGAATCACCGCGCCATACCGATCCTCTCGGACCAGCGGTCTCAATGAAGCCTTTCCCGAACCGGACTGGCGTCTTTCAACGCATCCGGCTCTCCGTCACGAGCGAGCTCTACCAATAAAGTGTCCAATGACTACCCAATTAGATAACTCGTGACTGTGGTCCTTCGCCTTGTGAACGGTGCTACCGTCTCCGCGGATGGACATCACTCCACCGACTACTACCACCACTCTGCCCCGGCTGCGATTAGTAACTCAGCCTACCTATCCCGAAGGAAATCGCAGCGCGGTTCCGGCGTAGCTCGCCTGACAATTCACCCGCCGACTATAGGTCTCCTTCCGATTCTGTGACCTGGGGACACCAGGCTTGAGATTTATCCGCGAGATTTGCGAAGACCTCTTGGCCCTGCGGCGGGCAACCAGAACAACCCGTCGCAGCGCGAGGCCAAAGGCAACCTGACTAGAATCTTCTTCGGCCCGCTCATCTCCCGCGCCACTTAGTTACCTAAGCGCGTGATTGGAAGAATCTCGGATTCGACAATAACCGTCTGACCATATCGGCTTCCGTAGTGTGCTCATTTTGGAATGGTAACTCTTCCGCAAGCCTCACCCGTTTTCCCTGCAAGCTTGATCTCATGCCCGTTCATTACGGCTCATGTAACGAACTTCGGCAGGGTCAGGACATCACTGCTTCGCCAGTGAAGGCCGGTTCCAACCGGCGTTGCCACGGCGGCCTTTTCGCCGCGCCCTCTGGCTTGTCCAAAACAGTCGGACTCAGACTCTCAGGGCGCAGGACAGCAAACTTTCAAAGATCATTTCTCAGATGAATTTCCGTCCGCGATATTGGCAATGAACGTGCCAGCCGCGCGATCAGGAAAATGCTCCGGTTTAGACCGGTTGCGTACAAGTACTCAGGGTGCTTTTCCCAAGTCCTGAGTAACTTTCCACGCGACGTTTGTCAGAATCGGGGCGGTAGCGACCGGGCCAGCTGACACATTGAACGAGCCTGCATGGAGATCGTGTGCGCCTCAATTGGCCCGGTCGCTACCGCTCCCGGTTCTGACAAACGCCGCCTCCCACGATCCGGCGAGAACGCTTTGGATCAGCCATTAGCTGCGTGCGGAACAAAAATCCAAAGCGCTGCCGCCGACGCACTCCAAACGACAGGCTATCTAGTCGGTAGTCTCAGGCCTGGTCATCGGCACGAGATGAGCGCAGATGGCCTGGTAAGTCTTGACCACATCGCCGTATTCGATCGCAGCCTTCTTGCCATTGGTCGGCTTGGCTTTGAGCACGATGTCGTTCATGGACACAATTCCGGCGAGTTCCCCTTCGAGATTGAGCACCGGCAGCCGGCGAATCTTGTGTTCGCGCATGGTCTCCAGCGCATCCTTAATGTCCTCCTCGACTTGCGCGGCAAAGACCTGCGTGGTCAGGATCTCTTCGACCGAAATCTGCGACAGACTGCGATCCCGCATCGCGCCGGCCATGCAAATGTCTCGATCGGTCAGCATCCCGACAACCTTGTGCTCCTTCACCACCGGCAGCGCACCACAGTCGTTCTCCCACATCTCCTTGGCGGCTTCGGCCAGATTCTGGGTAATCCAGATTGACTTCGCACCCGGTGTCATTACCTCTTTAACTTTCATGTTTTGCCTCCTCAGGGCTTGGTTAAGGCGCGGCAGATCGGGGGCTCGAAACCTGCCGGGCACACATCAAGGTTTGATTGTTGCGGTTAATCCTCGCAACGGACATACCGTTTGAGATTGCTGGGAAAAACGGAACTCCGCGCCGGTGCAGTGAGCAAACTTGCGCAGGCGACCGGCGGAAAATCGCTGAGGCAGAGCTTTCGTGGGAGATCGACAGGTCGACGGCGTGGATCAGCCTACGACGCAGCGGCAGCCTGTTGATCCAGCGCCGATTGCGCTTCCTGATCGAGAATCTTGACGGCCTTAGCAAACAGCGCGTCGGCTTCGTTGCGATTATTGCCCACGGCCGTTAGTCCGACCCGGCCATGCGAGCCCAGCGCGTTCATCATGTGAAAGACCACGCCCGACTGCCGCGTCTGATCGAAATGGATGTTATGCCGCGCCACGATGTCGAATAGATCGTCAGGCGTGAAGACCCGGTAGAGCGGCGAATCCTGATGATCGCTGGCCACGAAACATTTCTCGTGACCGAGAGCCGTGCGGAAAATACCCTGGTCCGCGTCGTACGATCCGTCGGTCAGGAACTGCAAGGTCAGAAATGGATGCGTGGTGCCGCCCTTGCGCAGGTTGATTTCAATCGCGTAAGCCTTCCATTCATTCTGTTCACGCACCGTCACAAAGTCGATGGCAAAACGGCCGACCACGCCTTCACGCGCCAGACGCGCCCCGACCTTCGAGGCCTCGCGCATGATCGTCCCGGCATATGAGGTGTCGGCCGGAAAGCGGCAGCCGAGATAAGTCTGGCCGGAAGCGCCCCCCAGGACCTGATCGTGCGTCGAAAGTTTCTCGACCTGGCCCAGAGGCGTGATGCGGAGTTGGGCGCTGGGACTGCGGAACTCTTCCCCGGTGATGCGCTCTTCCACAATCCCGCCGCGCTCGTTCAACTTGGCGACGTATTCATCGTAAGTGACACCCTGCAATTCGAACTTCATCGATTGCAGCCGCTGCAGGATCAAATCGTGCTCGGAAGTTCCCGGAAACGTGAGGCCCTCCAGGTCAACCAGCGCGTTCCCTTCACCGGACACGCCTTCGTTCAATTTCACCAGCACCTGCCGCAGACCCGGCTTTTGCGCGCGCATCTCGGCAATCGCCCGCGCCACGTCATCGATGCTCTTCAGGTTCTCGATGCCTAAGGGATGGGCCACGCCCTCATCGTCAAAAATGCGCCGGCTGCCGCTCTTGGTGCCAATCCAGAAAGTCTTCGGATCCGCGCCATACATGGGAATACCGAGGCGGATCGCCAAATCGCGTTCGAGCGTCGTGGTGTTGTAAGGCACCAGGTGCGCGCGCTCGAAATCGATGATTAGCGAGCGCAGATGATCAATCAGCCGCGGCCGTTCCAGGACCTTCAACGACAAAGGCCGCGTCGAGGCATCCAGGGGCGAGACCAGAAACAGACGCTTGCGCGCGTGACTCGAAATCACCCCCGGCAACAGATCGAGGTAGTAATCGATGACGTTCGGATTAATCATCTGCGAGGTGACATAAATCAGCCGCGCACGCGGCTGCCGCAGCAGCAGCAGGAGAAACAAAAACCGCTCTTCATAGGCCTGTAGCTCGGAACTGGAGAAGTCGGCGTCAATCGTCATCGACGGCACCACCACGATCGTCTGCTCGTCCTGATTGAACGACTGGATCGAATGCCACAGCGGCACGAGTTTCTTTTGCAGTTCCGCGAAACGCGCCTCGGCTTCTGCTTCGGTCAGACCGAGATTTGGTATTGGAAGATTCTCATTCATGGGTATAGCATCCCGCTCATGCGGTCCTTGTTGTCTCTGCTGTTAGTTGCTTTTGTTTTAGAGGCCTGCCATTTCGGGGGCTCGGAAGGGCGTGAGACTCCGATTGAAACTCTCATACCGCCAGTCAAACAGCCTGATTTTAATACCGAGATCAAACCAATCTTGCAAGCGCGCTGTCAGCCTTGTCACTTCCAGGGCGGCCAGGTTTACGCCCGGCTGCCCTTCGACAAACCCGAAACGATCAACAGACTCGGGACCAAACTCTTCACGCGCATCAAAGACGAAAAAGAACGGGCGCTGATTCGCGAATTTCTGGAGCATTCATAAAGCCAACGCGAACCTTGCTAGTGGTACAGTTTGGTTCCCGATGTATCACTACATAATTAGCGTTAATGGTTCGTTTTGAGAGAATCTTCTCATTCACGCCGCCGCTTTAGCGCGGCGAGTTGGCTGAGCTAGAAGCTGGAAACCGTTTAAACGGTTTCCGATCCCGTTATGGTGACCACCACACCGGGCTAAAGCCGCGTTGTGAATAAGAAACAACAAACTGTACCACTACCCGGATGTTTCAAATTTGCACCCTTGCCGGGAAGACCATTTCGCATTTGCCCCGCTGCTTCTAAGTCGCGTCACACTTCTCCAGGATCTTCGCGACCGCCTTAGCCTTATGAAAGGTGGTGTGAAACAGCGGCGTCCGGCCCTCGCGATCCATCGCGTTAATGTCCGCTCCGCGATCAATCAACATCTGCGCGATTGCGGATTGATTCGCATGTGCCGCGGCATGTAGGGGAGTCGTGCCCCAATGATCATTTTCATTGTGCGCGTTCACCTCGGCGCCCGCCTGGAGGAGAAAACTGACTACGTCTTCATGCCCTTTCCACACCGCGCAATGTAAGGCCGTAGATCCATCCTTGTCGCGCGCATCGATTAATGAGGCGTCCTCCGCCAACAACTCTCTGAGCCGCGCGATATTCGCGGATTTAGCCGCTCTAATAATCTCCTTTGCAGGTTCAGACATCGCGGTTCAGGGCTTCGCGTTGGCCGAGTCTGTGTCCGGAGCCCCAATCTCATACTCCGGCTTCGCCACGCCCATCAACCACTTATCAAACCACCCGGTGATGTGCTGCAGCCGCTCGATGCGGTGCCACGGCTGGCCGGAGCGTGAGAGTTCGTGCGTCTCGTTCGGAAAGCGCACCATAACTGCCGGAATCTTTTTGTATTTCAGCGCGCGGAAAAATTCTTCGCCGCCGGCGTAGGTCGGAGTGCGCCAATCGGCTTCGCCCAGGATAAACATCATCGGCGTCTTCACGTTGTTGATGTAGGTAATCGGCGAGCGGGCTTTGAAGTCTTCGGGATCTTCGAAGGGCGCGGCCTTGAACCAGGTCGGTTGGAACAGAGTGAAGTCGGCGGTGTACCACCAGTCGCTCCAGCTGGCGATGTCGCGTTGCGCGACCGCCGCGGCAAAGCGCGTCGTGTGGCCCACGGTCCAGTCGGTCAACAATCCGCCGCCGCTGCCGCCGGTGACGCCCATCTTTTTGTCATCGATGTAGCCGCGCTTGATTACTTCATCGACCCCGGCCATCAGGTCCTTATAGTCGTCGCCCGGATATTGGTATTGGATGATGTTGCCGAACTCCTGTCCATAGGTCGTGCTGCCGCGCGGGTTCGGATAGAGCACGACGTAGCCCTTCGCCGCCATGAATTGAAATTCATGATCGAAGACCCAGCCGTAAGCAGCGTGCGGCCCGCCATGGATATTGAGAATCAGCGGATATTTCTTCGCGGGGTCAAAGTCCGGCGGCTTCTGCACCCAGGTCTGAATCTTCTTGCCGTCAAAGCTCGTATACCAGATTTCTTCCGGCTCGCTGAGATTCAATTTCGAAAACAGCTCGTCATTAACGTGAGTGAGTTGCTTGCGTTGCCCGCTGGCTTTATCAAACCAGTAGAGATCGCCGATCTTCGTCGGGGTCGAAACCACCAGCGCGAACTTCGATCCATCAGGTGTCGCGCGGAAACTCACAATCGCTTCGTTATTTGCCGAGACGTCGGTCTCACGGCCGGTGGCGGCGTCAAACGAGCCGAGCATCGCCTTACCTTGTTTGCCAATCAGGGCCACAATGCTCTTGCCATCTGCCGACCACACGGGGGGAAATCCGCCTCCGCCCCGCGGCGCTGTGTTATCGCCACCGACACCACCGCCGAGATCAAAATCGTAATCGGCCGTCAGATTGCGCGGTTGCGCATCCGGCGCCAGATCCATCACCCATAAATCCGGTTCGGTATAAGAGCGCACCGGTTTGTTGGTCGCCGCATAAAACGCGACCTGCTTGCCGTCGGGACTGACGGTGAAAGCTCCGGCTCCCATATCGAAGGACGTTAGCTTGGCCGGCTGACCGCCGGTGGCCGGAATCCAATAGAGGTCCGTTTGACCGAGGTCGTAATAAGGCTCGTCGCGATGATCGGAGGTGAAGTAAACGCGCGAGCTGTCTTTGGACCAGGTGGCGTTGCCATCGGAATAACGTCCGCTGGTCAACTGTTTGGGCGTCACCTTTTCATCGCCGGTGTGCGGCGCCGCGACCACCCAGATGTGTCCGGGATGCTTGAAGTCGAGATAACCGGCGTCGTTATTGCGGTAGACCGCCCGCGTGATCACGCGCACGTCGCTTTCCCGTTCCGGCGCCGGACTGGGACCCGGACTGGCGCCGGGCGAGGGGCTGGGACGCGCAGCTTTCGCAATCTCTTCCGCGGTGGCGCCGTTGCCGAAGGCAATCATCTTCCCGTCGGGCGACCATTGCGGGCCACCGGCGCCGCGCGGCACCGAAGTAAATTGAAACGCTTCGCCGCCATCCATCGACAACATAAAAAGCTGCGGCGGCTCAACCCGGCCATTGGTTTCAGGTGAACGCACAAAGCAGAGATACTTTCCGTCGGGCGACCAGCGCGGCTGTCCATCGCGGGGACCGGCGGTCATTTGTCTTGATTCGCCGCTCGCGGTCGAGACCGTCCAGATCGATGTGTCATAGCCATCCTTGCGCGAATTTACCGTCACTCGCACAAACGCGACGCGCTCACCGTCGGGAGCGACCTGGGGATCGGCAATCCAGACAAAATTGAATAGATCTTTCTCAGTGATGTTTCGCTTCTGCGCGTGCGCGGGGACGATAAAACACACGAGTGCTATCAAGACGAGCAACAGACGGTGGCGCATAAGGTTGTCCTCTGGAAACAGGGGTTGGCATTGGCGGGCGCTATTCTACTCTAAGTCGGAAAATTGAGCAGGCTTATCTGTTAATATCGGCGTATTCCGTGTCAGAAGCCCGACCGTGAGGGAGGGCCGGCCGCGCCAGAGGCAAGCCAACTTGCTTTGTGAGTCGCCCTCCCTGACGGTTGGGCTTCTGACACTTCATAAGGAGTCGCCCATGGATCTAGATCCGATGCAATATGTAGAGGAAGACGAAGATAAAAAACCGCCCACACCCACCTTAGAGGTTGCGGCGGCCAGGCGCGCGCACCTCAATACCCTGGTGGCCCTTTCGGTGGCTCTGCTCGCCACCTTCATGGGCATCTGCAAAATTAAAGACGACAATATCGTGCAGGCCATGCAGCAGGCGCAGGCTGCCAAGATTGATAACTACTCGTGGTATCAGGCGCGGAACATTCGCGAGGAAATTGCCAATGCGACGGTGGCGCAATTGAAGGCCATGCAGGCCACGGCCTCACCACCGGCCCAGGCTGTCATTCAAGAGCAGATCAAAACCTACCAGGCGCTGGCGCTGGAACAGAGCGAAAAGAAAAAGACGCAGCAGACCGACGCCGATAATGCGGATAACGCTTACAACGAACTGAATTACCACGACGATCAATTCGATCTGTCGGACGCAATGCTGGCCCTGGCGATCTCTCTGCTGGCGATCACCGCGCTGACGCAAAAACGTTGGCTGTATGTGATTGCGATGGTGCCGACGTGCTTCGGTCTGTTGATGGGACTGGCCGGATTACTAGGCTGGCACCTTCATTCAGGCTTCTTCACGCGCTTGCTGTCGTAAGCGGCGTCAGCTTCAGCCGGGCTTTCGGGGTAACGCAAACTGTCAGTTTGCGTCGCTGTTCGCCAAACTAACAGTTTGGGTTACCTGCCCGCCTATCGTAGGCGGCGTCAGAGTACCGGCTTCAGCCGGGCTTTCGGTGTAACGCAAACTGTCAGTTTGCGTCGCTGCTCGCAAACTAACAGTTTGCGTTACCTGCCCCGCTTATCGATCGTTTGTGATCACACTCGACGAACCTAAGAGCCGGTCGGCTTCAGCCCGCAGCTCATCCAACTCCTTCTTCAATACCGCATACCGCTCAATCGCGTCCCGCCCGATCTTTTGATCGACGTTCGCCGTCATGCTGGCAAGATAAGTGATGTGGGCCTGAAGTCCCGGCTTTGAATAGCGGATCGGATCCGTCAGCAGCCGCGCCGCCAGCGCGCTCACTTTCGCCGTCATGTCATTGTCACTCGTGGAAGCACTGCGCAGCTTGGTCTGTGCCTCACGCACGCGCGCCACCAGTTGATTGACCTGGGTCACCAGCTCGCGCATACGCATGTTGTGTTCATACTGCTCCTGCAAGTCGGCGACCGTAACGCCGTCATCGGTAAGGCGCGGATCGATCAGCAAATTGAAACCTTCGGTGAGCGTCTTGTCTCCCACCTTGAGCCGCGCCTGATATTTTCCCGGAGGCAGCGTGACGCCCTCGCGGTTGCGCACGTCCCAAACTACCCGGTTCAACCCGGCGTTCTTTGTTACCCGCGGCGGCGGGGCCCCAAATCTCCTCGCCGGCGCCGCGTCGGGATCGTCAGACGGCGCCGCTTCGCCAGCGCCCACATCTCCTCCGCGCCGGCCGCGACCCGCATTCGCCGGCGTTTCGCTGTTATATGAATTCAGCACCGCGCCTTTGGCGTCGAGGACTTCCAACGTCACAGCTCCCGCAACGCCGGCCGGCAAATAGTATTCAAGCGCCGGCGCCAGATTGGCCGGCGCCACTCTGGTGCGGTAACCATCTCGCGGTTTGAACAGGTACGCCTCAGTCGTCGTCGTTTGCGGGGTAATCTGATGCAGCGAACTGAGGTCATCGATGATCCAGAAGGCGCGGCCCTGGGTCGAGACAATCAGATCGCGGTTGTGGAGTTTGATGTCCGTCACCGGCACATTGGGCAGATTTAACTGAAACGGCTGCCAGTGTCCGCCGTTGTCGAACGAGATGAACATGCCGAACTCGGTTCCGGCGTAAAGCAATCCTTCGCGATCGGGATCTTCACGCACTACTCGCGTGGGCCAATCGGCCGGGATTCCGTTCCGCCCATCAGTCAAACGCGTCCAGGTCTTGCCGTAATCATCGGTGCGAAAGATGTAGGGCTGATAGTCGCCGAGCAGGTAACGATAGACGGCAAAGTAGGCCGAGCCCTTGCGATGCGGCGAGGCTTCGATGTATTGCACGCGCCCGCCTTCCGGCAGGTCTTTCGGCGTGACGTTGGTCCAGGTCTTCGCATTGTCACGCGTGACGTAGAACGGCCCATCGTTTGAGCCGGTCCAGATGACGCCTTTCTCCAAAGGCGATTCAGTAATCGCATACAAGGTCGAATAGAACTCTTCACCGGTTACGTCGCGGGTGATCGGCTCGCCGCTGGCGCCCTGACAACATGCAGGATGCGCGGTCAGGTCGGGAGAAATCTTCTCCCAGGTCACACCTTTGTCGCGCGTGCGATGCAGGTACTGCGATCCGTAATAAAGCACCTCCGGATCGTGAGGCGAGGTGGCCATCGGCGAGACTCTTTGAAAACGCAGGATCAAATCGCTCGCGGGATTGCCGTATAACGACTGGGCGCCCACCCAGTAATTCTTCTCCTGCCCGCTTTTCAGATTCATGACGCCGTACTGGCCCTTGCACGATCCATACACGATGTTCGGATCTTTCGGGTAAGGCATGATAGGGCCGGTTTCGCATCCCGGACCCGTGCGCCAGTCCTCACGGTTCTGCGCGTCGGGCTGGCTGGAGATGATCACGGTGGTGTTGTCCTGTTGCGCGCCGTAGAGCTTGTAAGGAAATTGATTGTCGAGCCAGACGCCGTAGATCTCCGCCGTGGGCTGATTCAGTTGCGAAGACCAGGTCCGTCCGCCGTCGAACGAAATGTTCGCGCCGCCGTCGTTCGACTGGATCATGATGTTGCCGTCCTTCGGGCTGATCCAGATGTCGTGATTGTCGCCGTGCGGCGTGCGAAAGACCGCGAAGGTCTTGCCGCCGTCGGTCGATTTATAGAAACTTTCGGCGCCGGTGTAGACGACGTCGGCATTGGTTGGATCGGCGCCCAGCGCCACGTAATAGAACGGCCGTTGAATCATGCCGTTGGCGATTTGGGCCGGCTGCGGCTTCATG
>Ga0126369_10004462_pt1 | contig 10275 bp, 10 predicted proteins | sample PanSoiMetaPlot_1_FD_109646 | JGI IMG/M metagenome (GOLD analysis project Ga0126369, IMG submission 109646) | Tropical forest soil microbial communities from Panama - MetaG Plot_1 | ecosystem: Environmental > Terrestrial > Soil > Tropical forest > Bulk soil | place: Panama | collected 2016-02-17
AAGCCGTGCATCGCGCAGCCGTTCGCTTGTGGTTACTGCCGAAACCACTTTTCGGTAGTAGACGTTGATTCCGATGAAATCGAGCGGCGCGCGCACCAGATCCATGTCGTCCTGATGAATCTTCATGAACACCGCCGGATTAAAGGCGAAGATTTGCGGATACCGTCCGCGCAAGGCCGGGTCGAGGACCCAGATGTTGGTGATGCCGTGGGCGCGCTCGGCCGCAAGGCGGTCGGCTTCGGAGTCGGTTGCCGGATCGCACGGCGACATGAAGAAGACGCTTCCGACGCGAGACCGGGGCCGAGCCGCTTTCAGAGCGCGAAATCCTGCCCCCTGCGCGAGATTGGCCACATGGGTCGCACGCAGAAACTCAAAAATGTTTTTCCGCCCGGGCGCGTGCACGCCCTCCAGATAACCCTCACTCGTAAAGGAGATCGCTTCGTTCAACAAGCACCAGTCACTCACACGATCGCCGAGCGCTCGAGCCACAATGTCGGTGTAATCCGCAAAACGACCGGCAAGATCCCGGTTTGTCCAACCGCCGGTTTCATCGAGCTTCTGCGGCAGATCCCAATGATAGAGCGTCACCAACGGACGAATCCGCGCTTCAAGCAGCGCATCCACGAGTCGGCTGTAGTAGTCCAAACCCTTTTGGTTCCGCGACCCGGAACCGGTGGGCTGAATCCGCGGCCAGGAAAGCGAGAACCGATAGCTGTTCAGGTGCAGCGCCCTCATGAGGGCGACGTCTTCCCTGTAGCGATGATAGGAATCGCAGGCCACGTCGCCGTTCGTGCCGTCTTTAATGTGGCCCGGTGTGTGCGCAAACCGATCCCAGATCGACTCGCCCTTGCCGTCCTCGTTCCAGCCACCTTCGATTTGATAAGCCGCCGTGGCCGTGCCCCAGTAGAAATTCTTGGGAAAAGTAAGTTGCGGACCCGGCGCTGATCCGGCAACCCGCTCGATCAGCGGGAAGGCCGCAGCGGCCGCCAGAGATCCGAGAAATTGACGACGTGTAGTCAGTGCCGTTCTTACGCCGGGACGGCCTCGGCCGTCCCCGAGGGCTTCCAAGAAACTTAGTTATGTTTGATAAATTTACCGTTATTCTGGCCTGTCAAAGAATTGTAGACCGTTTCCAGAAACACATCGCTGGATATGAAATCCCCACTGTATTTTTTCCACGGATCCAGAATCTTGTTTTCCTTCATTTGTGCCAAGGTCATCCTGCTCTCGATTGCGTGATCTACCGCCGCGCGGGTCTCTTTGAGCATTTTCAGATAGGCGCGGACGTCATCGAGATTGGAAACGGGACCGTGGCCGGGAATAATCTTTACATCGGCGGGAAGCTGGGCGATTGCGTTCTCCACTCCGCTGATCATGCCGTCAATGCTCCCGCCGCCGTCCACGTCAATGAACGGAAAGCCGTAGGTGACGAAGTCGTCCCCCATATGCACGACATTCGATTTCGGGAAGTAGATCACCGAGTCGCCGTCGGTATGTCCGGCCGGGACATGGAGCGCCCGGATGTCTTCTCCGTTCAGGTGCACGGTGACATCGTGATCGAACGTAATGATGGGCAGCGCCGCTCGAGGAGACGGCTTCATGTCCATCTTGACGGAGCCTCCGTTACCTGCGGTCGAGCCGGTCTCCAGGCGCTTGCGGACATTGTCGTGCGCGATGATCGGCGCCTGCTTCTGGAAGAATTCGTTTCCGCCGGTGTGATCGGAGTGGTAGTGCGTGTTGATGATGAACCGCACCGGCTTGTCCGTGATTCCCTTCAGCGCCGCCTGGATCTTGTCGGCCAGAGGAGCGTACTGGTCGTCCACCACGACGATGCCGTCCTCGCCAACCGATGCACCAATATTGCCGCCCGCACCCTCGAGCATGTAGACGCTGCCGGCAACTTTGTTGACCTTGATCTGGACTTTGCTGAAGTCGCGATCCTGCGCGACCACGACTGCCATGGCCAGTAACAGCAACGCCGCCCAACTTACCCTCATGCCCATGTCGTCTCCTCGAAGAAGGAGGCATTGTAAATCAAGCAGCCGAAATTCATCGCGGCATCATTAGAATAGCCTGGGAGAAGACGCGAGACCGGACACCTGTTACGGCGTGCCTTCGTACAGCAGATACAGCTTGTCGGCCGTGACCCGATAAATCCGGTAGGAACTTCCTGCGTCCGAAGTCGTGCGGAACAGCAGTTCGCCGCGCCCGTCTCCATCGGCATCGACGGCGTCAATCAACTCCATACGCGGTGCATCATACAGACTTCGGGAATCGGTCTTCGAGAAAAACAGCTTTTGCATTTCGCCTTCGAGATTGGTGCGCGCCACGAGGGTAATTTCTTCGCCCTCCATCGCATCCGCGGCGGGACGCGTTGTTGCCGAAAGCACAAGGATTGGTTCATTCGCATTCGAAAGGTCGAAGGCATGCAGATGCACGTCATCAAATGCCGGAGCAACCTTCCTCGTGGTCTTTGTCTTCTCGGCCGCTCGACGGCCGCTCGATCCGACTGGCGGCACGGAGGGCTTGCCCCGCAACTCGTCCCCTGCCAATTCAAGGATCTTGGCGCGATACTCCGCCTCTTCCCCCGGCTTCATTTCGAATGCGTATGTCCGGGCCTCGGGACCGCCCGCATCCGAAATTGCCGGGATGAGCTGAGCCGCCGCTGTGTTCGGAGCAGACCTGGCCGGCTTTTCCTCTTGATCGAAATTCTTCACCAATTCGCGCCGCACGCTCGGATCCGGCTTGCCGCGCCGCAGAATTGGCCGGTTGGGATCGTTGACCGACGATTCTGGTTCAGCCACCTTTGCTGTCTCCTCCGTTTTCGCCGGCGCTGGCGGTTGAGCCGCAGGTTTCTCGGCCTGAGGGGCTGCTGGTTTCGAACCCCCGCGTTGCAAACGCGGAGGTGCATCCGAATCCTCGACGTTCGGGGCCTCGTACTTCATGGCTTGCCGGGGCGGCTTGGTTCCAGCCGGGAGCCAGGTGCCTTCTGCCATCCAGTTGTGTCCGGCTTGGCCCGGCTGAGTCACGGTGAAGAGTCCTTGCGACACTCCGCTGCGGAATCCTTCATAAACCACGCCGAAATCGAGCGCCATCGGCACCGGAGTTCCCTTGTACGAAGCGGCGTCGTAGAATTTGCCGTCGACCATGATCGCCACCGGAATCAGGTGGGCCTTGCCGTTCGGAAACAGTTGGACCAGTCCTAACGCCCGCGGGCCCTTTGCATTACCCTTCCGCCCGTATTGCGCAATTGTTCCCTGGGCCCACATCACAACCCCGGCTAGCAAGGTGACGCCGAGCACGCTGGTGCGATATAACCATCTGCGGCGAGGTGAGGAAAACATGCAGGTCAATGATAAAGCCCCCGAGTTCAATACGACGGACGAGAACGGCCAACAAGTTGCCTTGAAAGATTTCCGCGGCAAGACTGTAGTCCTCTTTTTCTATCCCAAAGCCGATACCCCAGGTTGAACGAAAGAAGCGTGCGGGTTCCGCGACGCATTCAGCCAGATCAAGAAGCTGGGGACAATCGTGCTCGGCATTTCCGCCGATTCTCCCGACAAACAAAAGAAATTTCAGGAAAAATACCACCTTCCCTACACCCTGCTTGCCGATACCGACAAAAAGATCTGCCAGGCTTACAGCGTAATTAAGGACAAGAACCTGTACGGCAAGATGGTGAAGGGGATTGCGCGGACGACGTTTGTGATCGGTCCGGAAGGCAAGATCCAGCACATTTTCAACAACGTGAAAGCGGAAGGGCACGCGGAAGAGGTGCTGGAGTACCTGAAAACGGCACGAACGTAGTGACGGGGCTTGCCCGTCTCTACTGTTCCATACCGGCGAGTCGCGCCGCGGGCACCGAGTCGGTACAGCGCAGACCCCGGGGGGGCGCCCCGAGCTGCTTATTTCACCTTCGCGGCTGCCGCAGTGGTGAAGGTAATCACCGTCTCGGCATGGATTATCGCTGGTTCTTTTCCGGTGGCCGCAGCCACGCCAGTTCCCGCTCCGGCGCCCACTGCCGACCCAATCAGTGCACCCTTACCGCCGCCGGCCAGTCCGCCAATTAAAGCCCCAGCAGCCGCCCCACCGCCGATCTTGGTGACATTGCTCTTGGTGTGACTCTTGCCCTTGGCGAAAAACGCGCTGCTCGTCACAGGCAGCATCTTGCCGTTGATCTCGACCGAGGTCAGACGGATGGTTACCTCCCCGGGCGCATGCAGGCGTCCGCTGGACTTGACATGCGTCACTTTCCCTTTTGCCGGGGCACCTTTCGGTGCCAGCGTTTTACCGTTCACGACCAGATCATTCGCCAGGTTCGCGCTGAAATGGCTGCCGACCTGGGCGCTTTCCGAGCTGATTTGCGAATCGGTGCGCACGGTCAGTTTGGTGCCGGCCGGAATGGTTTGGGCCACGGCTAAGGCGGCCACCAACAACAGGGCCCCCATCAGTAGAATCTTGCGCAGCATGAATTGCCTCCTCGCTGTACGCGCTTGTATTAGTTGTCGAGCGGCCAGAAATTGCGATCTGATCCTACAATTCTAGAGGGTTCTTTCCCCAGGCGATCGGTGCCGATAGTACATGATCCGAAGTCCCATCCATCTACTCACGCCGGTATTTTTCGACCGTGACCCACGGCCTGTCGCCCGCTCTCTGCTCGGCAAGTTGCTGATCCGGAAAGTCGGACGACGCCGGCTTGTCGGACGCATCGTCGAAACCGAAGCCTACCTGGGCGCAGGCGACGATGCCGCCCATTCTGCCGCGGGCAAGACGAAGCGAAATGCCGTGCTCTGGGGTCCGCCCGGCTACGCCTATGTCTACTTCATCTATGGCAATCACTACTGCCTGAACGTCTCATGCCTGCCAGAGGGCCAAGCCGGATGTGTTCTGTTCCGTGCTCTGGAACCAGTCGAAGCCATCGAAGACATGGCCGCCGCGCGAGGGATCACGCTATCAGCCAGCACCAGTTTGAGGAGCATTTCCTCGGGCCCTGGACGTCTTTGTGAAGCGCTGGGAATCACCCGCGATCGCGACAATGGCAAGGATCTGACGAGCGCGAAATCCGATCTCCAGCTTGGTGAGGACGGCTATCGCGTCCGCCGGCTCGTCGTCAGCCAACGCATCGGGATTACAAAATCGACAGCCGAACCACTGCGGTACGCGCTAGCGGAAAACGCTTTTGTCTCCGCCCCCAGGTTACCGGCATTGCCGCCGGTTAGGCGCTGAAACGGCTGTTTACTGTGGTTGGGTTGCGTTATCGGTCGCGGTCTTCTTTTGCCGCGCCTTGCGTGCAGCATCGCCTAAAGACATCTGATCTTGAGCGGCAGGCGCTCCGTCGCTGAGCGTCTCGCCATGAACAACGTGTTCATCACTGGCCTGCGCGGCGTGGCCGGTTTCGATTGCGACCGGCTTCAGGATTGGCGTTGGACTCGCCGGCGGGGCGGCGGCCACTGCCGGAGAATCGAGCTTTATTAGCTCCACGGAAACCCGGGCCGTATCGACCACCTTGCCGGCATCCAAGGGTTTCAGCTTGTCAGATTGCAGCTCATATCGCGCCTGCTCGGCCGCCATGAGAACGAGCCGGCCATGCCCTTTCATGAAGCCGGTAGCAATCTCCATCCGGAGGAAGTACTGCTGCCCTGCCTTGACGTCCAGCTGCACGCCCGACTGCGCGTCGTTAGCACGGAACGCGTGCTGACCAGGATCGATCTTCACCGTAAAATAACGGCCATTTTCCATCCGCGCCAGTTGTGCATCGTCGCAGTAGACAGACGGGGAGAGCGCGGCACCGACAAACTGCTTGTAGCGGTAAACGTACACTACTGCCTGCTGCTTGCTACTCCCTTGGGGAGGAGCGGGCTGCGTTTGCTCCTGCGCTGGGACCAGACTACCGGCGAGGGTGAATGCACAAAAAGCTAATACGGCAACGCGCATCTTGTTACTCCAGGCGAATGTTTTTGAACGCGAAAATCGCGTCCCCTGAGAGTTAGCACGCGTTCGCTGCGATCACAAGTTACCGCAGTGACAAGGCAAAACACGCGTTCACACAACATTCACGTGCCGAAGCAGCGCCGTTATTTTGATGGGATTGGGGTTTCCGGAAGCTCAAGGCTTCGTCGCCGCGGATTCGACCTTAGAACGGAACTGTTTGACCAACTTCATTTGTGGGGGGGTGAGGCCCTGAGGCTCACTGCCTCTCCATAAAGGTGATCCCTCGCGCTGCGATGTCGGATAAAGTTCCAGTGTGTCTTCCGGATTTCCGGCTTCCACGCCGATGGACTTTCCTGAAACACGATTGCTGCCACTATGGGTGCCGACCTGCACGCCACCTTCGACCGAAGCCGTCCTGCCGGTTCGCACCAGGAGAATCAGGTCAGCTTCCTGGCGTTTGTAAACAAGCTTGTAGCGCCCCCAGTGCTCGAGGGCGGCCTGCACCTGTTTTACAGCTTGGCGGTCCTCGGCGGAGATGTCGAGGCTGAAAATGTCCCCCGATGGACTCGTAACCATGACATATTTGGCGTTATTTACAACCGCCGAGATGGGCTGCTCTTTGGCAAGCGCGGGAACGATTAGCAAAAGAGCTGCGAGCCCCAGACCAGGTGTAGCCATATGCTCACCTCGAACAGCAATGTAGCACTGATTGTCCAGATGCTGAGCGTTTTAGCAGCGGGATGTCCGGAGGAATGATTTCTTTCGATCATCGTTCCGCATTGAAATGCTGCATGATCCGTGATCTCCCGACCAGTTCCATCCGACTGGACTCCGTGTCCAAGCTCGCGTATCGTGAATGCCTTTACCCGGGAGAAAACACATCCCATGCAACGTTGGCTTCGCCGTCTCGCGTTCGTTGTCTTTGCTCTTTCCTTGTCTGCCCTTGCACAGTCCACCAATCTGGACGCACTCAAAAAAGACGCCCTGACCGCGGTCGACGCACGCCGGCAGTTGGTGCAACAGATGGTCGATCAGATCTTCAGCTATGGCGAGCTTGGGTTTCAGGAATTCGAAACGTCGAAGTACGTCACCAGCATTCTCGAGAAGAACGGCTTCACGCTTGAGCGCGGCGTGGCCGGGATTCCAACCGCCTGGGTTGCCACCTGGGGATCGGGCAAGCCCGTCATCGCCTTTATCACCGACATCGACTGCATTCCGCGCGCATCGCAGAAGCCGGGCGTGGCCTACCACGATCCCATCATTGAAGGCGCTCCCGGGCACGGCGAAGGCCACAATTCTGGTATGGCGGTCAACGTCACCGCCGCGCTCGTGCTGAAAGAGCTGATGCAGGAACACAAAATCGCGGGCACGCTGAAAATCTATCCCGGCGTAGCCGAAGAGCTCCTGGGCACAAAGGCCTTCTATATTCGCGCGGGCCTGTTCGAGAAGGTTGACGCCGTTCTCGGCGTTCATGTATCCGACGAATTCGGCACCGGGTACGGACAGACTTTCGCGCCTCAGGGGCTCGTCTCCGTCCAATACTTCTTTCACGGCAAAGCCTCGCATGCCGCCGGCGCGCCTTGGGACGGCCGCAGCGCACTCGACGCGGTCGAACTCATGGACACGGGATGGAATTTCCGCCGCGAGCACCTGCGCCTCGAGCAGCGTTCGCATTACGTGATTATTAACGGCGGCGATCAACCGAACGTTGTACCTTCCGAAGCCGGCGTCTGGTACTACTTCCGAGAAATGGACTACCCGCACATCCGCGAACTCTACGATCTGGGGGATACCATGGCCAAAGCTGCCACCATGATGACCGGCACCACTTTCAACAAGAGAGTTGTTGGGTCAGCCTGGCCTCCCCACTTCAACAAAGTGATCGCCGAAATGCAGCAGAAAAACATTGAAACCGTCGGAATGCCGAAGTGGGACGACGCCGATCAGACCCTCGCGAAAGCGGTGCAGAACGAACTCGGCAAGAAAGAAGACGGCTTAAAGACCAGGGTGGAAGAATTGAAGGAGCCGCACCCCGAAACCGAACACGGCGGCTCCGACGACGTGGGCGATATCTCATGGGTGGTGCCCATGGTCTATTTGCGTTACCCGGCGAACATTCCAGGAACTCCCGGCCATAGTTGGGCCGACGCTATCTCGATGGCTACCCCGATCGCTCACAAGGGTTCTTTAGCAGGAGCAAAAGTGCAGGCGCTCACCGCCCTCGATCTCCTGATGTCACCGGACATGCTGCAGAAAGCATGGGCCTATTACAAAGATGTCCAGACTAAGAACCAGAAATACATCCCGCTCATCGCTGCCGACGATCAGCCCGCCATCGACATGAATAAAGAAAAAATGGCCCGCTTTCGTCCCGAAATGCAGAAGTACTACTACGATCCGGCAAAATACAGGACGTACCTGGAACAGCTGGGGATTCAGTACCCGACGCTGAAGAAGTAATCGAAAGGCCGGCGGCAGCCGGCTGGAAGTGCTTTCCGGAGTCCGGTTCGGGGACCGGGGTGGGCGGTACGGTTGGTCCAGGCTGACTATGTTTACCTCCACTTCAATGGCGACAGCTTGAACAATAACGTTCGAGTTTCAACCGGACTTGTATTTCTTCTAGGGAGTTTGGTGATTCGGCAACGGAGAGCTAGACCTGACTGGCGGATGGGCTTCCTGTCTCCTTCAGGTCTATTTCCGCCCAACCGTGCTTGGTGACTTTCGTTACCTGTGAGGTCTAGTTAAGTCCTTTGCAAGCGACTACAGTAGAGCGCATGCGGATCAGAACTGTGTTCGTATCTTTCAGCGTGGCGGTTTTCCTTCTTTCATCGTGGGGATGGGGGCAGCTGGCGCCAAAGATCGACAACGACTTTGTGCAGCGGACTTTCGGCAAGGATTTCACCATGGTACCGGAAGTCGGAGCGATGGTCGGCGATCTCGATGGCGATGGTGTCGAAGATGTGGTAATTGCAGCGCGCTGCAAAAATCCATTGCCGGATCAAGCGGAACACAACTACGAAGTGATCGACCCCTTCTACACCTTCTTCGGGTATGGCGATCCCAAGGTTACGATGAGTTTTGTGGACGATAACCAGATGCGGCGCGGGCTGGTCGTACTCATCATCCACGGAGCGGGGTCGGAGGCCTGGCGATCCGAAGCACCGAAAGCCAAGTTTGTCATGATCAATCTGCCGTACCTGACCATTTCTGTGCGGCGGATGAAGCTTAGCAAGAAGGTCGTACAGGCGATCTACTGCGAAGAAGGGAACGCCTTGCACGAGACGTCTGCAGTGTTCTTCGATGGCAAGAAGTACCGCTATGTACCGATGGGCGCGAGCATGGAGTAGCGAGTGACCAGCGGCGACCTCTTGTAGTACCCTCCATCAGGTTGCCCCATAAACTGAATTACCGAGTTCTTCCCGAAAAACTGGCCGTGTGTCAGATGCCGCTCGACACGCGCGTGACGGACTGGGCTATCGGAAATGGATTTTGCTGTATCACTCGAAGCCTGGACGAATTTTCACTCGTTTGCGAACAGAGCCGGATACCGGCCGATGCTCCGAGTGAGCGGGGATGGGTGGCGCTGAAACTGGAGGGCCCGTTTCCATTCTCGATGACGGGGGTACTGGCATCATTCCTCGACCCTTTGGCAACAGCCGGGATTCCGATCTTCGCGGTATCGACCTTCGACACCGACTACGTGCTGGTAAAGCACGAACATCTGGCCAAGGCAATCCAGGCGCTGGCGTCGGCCGGGCATGCATTAGCTCCTTGAGCATGTTCAGACACGTAACCGAGGGGAGAACCGGCAGGCGCAATGCAGGTTTGTCAGGTTCGACCTCGAATTTCTTCCGAAAACTGCCGAATCGTTGGGCCGCATTTACCAGTATGGTCGAATCCATTTAGAATTAACTATTCATGGCATCCGCTGTTACCAGACTCCGCCGCAACTTGAAGGCGCTGGAACGAACCGCGCATGGAGTGTGGCAGGTTGTGAAAGCCGTCGCTTCGACCGATCATCCCCTGCTGGCGCACCTGATCCCCGTCCGGCGCTGCAATCTCGCCTGCACGTACTGCAACGAGTTCGATGATTTCTCCAAGCCGGTGCCGACCGAACTGATGCTGCGCCGCGTCGATAAGCTCGGCGAGCTTGGCACTTCAGTCATTACGATCAGCGGCGGTGAACCCCTGCTGCACCGGGACTTGGACGACATCATTCGCCAGATGGTGAAGCGCAGGATCGTCTCGGGTCTGATCACGAATGGTTACCTGCTTACTGCAGAACGTATTCAGCGGCTGAACCGTGCCGGGTTGGAGTGGCTTCAGATCTCGATCGATAACGTG
>Ga0126369_10004463_pt1 | contig 10274 bp, 9 predicted proteins | sample PanSoiMetaPlot_1_FD_109646 | JGI IMG/M metagenome (GOLD analysis project Ga0126369, IMG submission 109646) | Tropical forest soil microbial communities from Panama - MetaG Plot_1 | ecosystem: Environmental > Terrestrial > Soil > Tropical forest > Bulk soil | place: Panama | collected 2016-02-17
AACCAGCCGCGTATCAATGCGCGCGATCGCATCGGCAGCGGCCCCTGGTACAATGTCAGGGGCCAGCTGATCGCCAGCAACGTCGCCGACCTGCATGGCGACCAGCAGCGCGACCGCAACAACGTCCAGCGTGCGACCGCGCTCGACGTCAAGGGTAACGACGTTCCAGGGGTGGGGTCTCCTCCCGGCGGCAACCAGCACGACATCCTGACCGGTTCGGACTCCTTGGGCCGTGCGTTCACCGACGGCACCGATCACACCTGCAACAACTGGACCTCGGACGGCATGACGCTGACGCAGCAGAACCCGAACATCCCGGCGGATCGCGCGCGGGCCATGCTTGGCCACAGCGACCGGTCGGGCGGCCAGAACACGTCGTGGAATGCGGCGCATATGAGCCAGGGGTGCACCAAGCAGGCCCTCATCAACACCGGAGGCGCTGGCCGGATCTACTGCTTCGCTGCCAACTGACGTGATGAAGCCGTCGAAGAGCTGGGAGATTACAGCGGAACCGTAATCTCCCAAGACCTGCATATTGCAAAACCGGCCTCTGCGCCGCCGCCCACGCAGCGGCGCAGTTTCGCCTTTTCGTGCGAAGCCGTTATGGAGGGAAGTTGTCATGAATGCATATTCGAGGATCGTCGCCGTCACAATCGCGGCTTGCTTGAATGCAGTCGCTGCTGGCGTCGCGGCAAATGCTGCTGAAATCATCGTTGTCGCCAGCGGCGGCCCGCTGCCTGACGTCTTGGGAACGCTGGTGCCAATGTTCGAAAGCGCCACCGGGAACAAGGTGAAGATCAGCTTCAAGGGTGGACCTGCGATCACCGCCGATGTCAAACAGGGAGCTGCGGACCTCGTCGTCACCAACACCGAGGCCGTCGACGAGCTTGCTACGGCCGGCGATGTAACGGGCAACGGTAAGACGTTGCTGATGATTTCGAAGGTGGGCGTCGCCGTGAAGGCCGGCGCGACGAAGCCGGACATCAGCACGCCGGACAAGCTCAAGGCCGCGCTGCTGGCGGCGAAGACCGTCGGCTACAGTCAGGGGGCCAGCGGCCAGCATTTCCTGACGGTGATCGAGAAGCTCGGCATTGCGGATGCTATCAAGGCCAAGGCCGTGATCGCGCAGGGTCGCCCGGTTGGCGCCGCAATAGCGTCTGGCGAGGCGGAGATCGGCGTGCAACAGGTCACCGAACTGCGGCCGGTGCCCGGTACTGAGGTGATCGGCGAGATGCCGGCCGACTTGCAGAAGCAGATTCCATATTCGGCCGGCATCGTGGCAAAGGGGAAGGACCCGGAAACCGCGCGGGCGCTGGTGAGCTTTCTGCGGTCCGAAGTGGCGTTGGATGTCCTCAGGCGCAAGGGCATGGACGTCCCTTGATACTGCGCTCTGGCGCGGGGTTGCCGCGACCGCTCCGCGCTCGGATAGTTAGACCGCCGCAGGTGCTGTTGGCGATCTAGGAGCCAAGTGCTCCCAGCGATCAAGGAACACCGTCGTAGCAAAATCAGATCGCACCAGCGGCGATGTTCACGGTCAGGGCCAGCAATGTTGCATTGAAGATGAACGACACCACCCCGTGAGCGGCGACCAGACGGCGAAGCGCCCTCGAGGTCACCGCCACGTCGGAGACTTGCGACGTCATGCCGACCACGAAGGAGAAATACACAAAATCCCAATAGTCGGGAGGCTCATCGCCCGGGAAGTTCAGGCCACCGCCCTTGTGGGCCTTTTCATCATAGTACTCGTGAGCATAGTGGATCGCGAAAATCGTATGGGTGAAGGCCCAGGACAACAGGATAGTAGCGGCCGCAAGCGCAAGGTGCATGGGCTGGCGATTGGCGCCCCCAAGTTCGGCCAAGATAGCGAGCAGGCTTGCCATTGCCGAGGCCACGACAAGCACCAGAATCGTGATGCGCCCCTCGTCCTGGCGCGCGGCCCGACGCCTGATTCGGTTGACATCGCTATTCGTCATCAGGCGGAAAGCGAGCGCCAGATAGAGACCGACGGCGATGTCCCATGCCATCAATGAACGCGTCGCAAGCCGCCATTCCGCCGGCAGGAACGTCAGCACAGCAAGTCCAAGCAGGACGGCCAGGAACAACCGCGGCCGCGCCCGAACCACCCGAAGCCAGCGCTGCAGCGGATCGCGTCGCTTTTCCGGTACGGTCATTTTCGCTCCGATTTGCTGCCGTTCTGTTTTCCCAGGCATCCGCGCAGGCGGAAGATGCTATACCGGCAGTCGGCATACCGGGGAGCACGCCGGACACGTGATCCTGCGAATGGATCAGCGGCGCCAGATAGCACATGAGCATAGCGCTACCACAGACATCGCCGCGGAAATGGTTGCCGCAGGTGGTCCGGGTGCTGGTCGTGGCCGCTGCTTTTCTGGTGGTCCTGCCATATGCGCTTACCCCGCTCTACCGCTTGGTTGATCCGGTCTCGACGCTCATGCTGTGGCGTTGGGCCAAGCACGCACGGGTCGAGCGGATCGTAGTGCCGATTGATCGCATGGCGCCGATCCTGCCCCGCTCCGTTCTCGCCGCCGAGGACGAGCGTTTTTGCAGCCATCGCGGGATCGATTTCCACGAATTCCAGCGCGTCGTGAAGGCCGAGGCCGACGGCGTGGGCCGGCCGCGTGGGGCGTCCAGCATCACCCAGCAACTCGCCAAAAATCTGTTCCTGTGGCCTGGCCGCAGTTATGTCCGTAAGGCGCTGGAAATGCCATTGGCGCTGTGGATCGATCTGGTGATCCCGAAACACCGGCAGCTTGAAATCTACCTCAACATCGCGGAATGGGGGCCGAATGGGGAATTCGGCGCCGAAGCCGGCGCCCGCCGGGCGTTCGGCAAGTCGACCGGCGTGTTGTCTCCCGCTGAAGCGGCATTGCTGGCCGCAACCCTTCCCAATCCGGTACGGCGTAATGCGCAACAACCCGGCCCTGGTTTGCGCCGGCTGGCCGCTACCTACGTGGCACGAGCGGCTGTCGTAACCGACATCGACCGGTGTGCGCGGTCGCGGCGCTGAGGGATTGACCTCTAGCCACCGATCGCTTCATCCACTATAAGCGCGGCTATCCATCGATAGCCCGATTTCGGCGCCTGGCGCCATTTCGAATGCAAGGAGACCGTCCATGGCCGTGCCGAAGAAAAAGACGTCGCCGTCGCGACGTGGCATGCGTCGTTCCGCCGACGCCCTCAAGCAGCCGACCTATGTGGAAGACAAGGACTCCGGCGAATTGCGCCGTCCCCACCACATCGACCTGAAGACCGGCATGTATCGGGGCCGCCAAATTCTTAAGCTGAAAACCGAAGTGTAAGCGGCCGCCCGCCGCAGCCATCGAGCCTGCAAGAACCGGCCGGCACTTCCGTCCCAGCGCTTTCGTCTCTGTGATTTGCCGTATGATTCCGGCGGAAAAGTCTGGGACTTTTCGGGACGTCAGGTTGGATTCGGTGCGTCATCCGGCCGGACCGTCCGCGACCTTTCGTCGACGCTGAACTGGCAGCGCCATCGTGCCGCGGGGACACGCAATGGTGGGTTTGCACTAGGCATCCCTGCGGCCCGGCCTGATGTTCTTGTCGGAGAAGCCGAGCGCGCCCGCACCGCCTGATTACCGACCGCGGAGGAGGGCTGCGGCGCTCACATCGCTGACGAGCACGCGTCCGAAAGCATCTTGACCCGAAAGATGATGCGCGACTTCCACAGCCCCGGCCGCTCCGCGGTGTTTGCCTGTGACGCCATGGCGGCGACCTCGCATCCGCTGGCGAGCCAGGTGGCCATCGATGCCCTCAAGGCGGGGGGTACCGCGGCGGATGCCGCGGTTGCGGCGGCGGCCACGCTCGCGGTCGTTGAACCTCACATGACCGGCATAGGGGGCGATTGCTTCTCCCTGGTGGCGAAGCCGGGTGTGCCGATCTGGGGCTATAACGGTTCCGGTCGCGCCGCCGCTGCGGCACGGGCCGATATCCTGTGGGAGCAGGGCGTGCGTGCGATCAGCGACCGCTCGCCCCATCGCGTCACGGTGCCTGGCGCCATCGAGGCGTGGTCGGCGATGCTGGAGACCCACGGCCGCTTTGGGCTCGATCGTGCCCTTCGCCCCGCGATTCACTATGCCGAGTACGGATTTCCGGTCGCCCCACGCGTTGCTTATGATTGGACCTTTTCGCGGGCAGCGTTGCGCGGCGATCCTGGCGCATCGCGCCATTTTCTGATCGATGGCCGCGCGCCGACGGTGGGCGAGGTGATGCGGTTTCCGGCGCTTGCCGCAACATTGAAGGCGATTGCGACGCGCGGACCGAAGGCCTTTTACGAGGAAGCGGGTGCGGAGATCGTCGCGACGCTGGCGCCGCGCGGCTCCTGGCTCACGCGGGAAGACTTCGCCAGTCACCGTGGCGAGGAGGTGACTCCCGTGGTGTCGAGTTATCGCGGGCTCGATCTGGTGGAACTGCCGCCCAACGGGCAAGGCCTTGTTGCCCTCGTGCTGCTCAACGTGCTTGAGAACTTCGATCTCCCCTCTCTCGATCCCAACGGGCCGGAACGCCTCCACCTCGCACTCGAGGCTGCCCGTCTGGCCTATGCGGTCCGCGATACCCATGTGGCTGATCCGAAATCCATGCGGGTTTCAGTGCCGTCGCTGCTCGACAAGGGCTTTACACGGGAAATTGCCGACCGGATCGATCGCCGTAGGCGCAGCAACTTCAGCAAGGCGCCAACGCTCGGCAGCGATACCGTCTATCTCACAGTAGTCGATCGCGACCGCATGGTGGTGTCGTTTATCAATTCACTGTTCAGCGAGTTCGGGGCGCGTATCGCAACGGAGAAGACCGGGATCATGTTGCACAATCGCGGCGCCTGCTTCGTGGTGGACCCCGAGCATCCCAATGCTATCGGCCCGGCCAAACGACCGATGCACACCATCATTCCGGCGCTCGGGGTCCGGGACGGCCGCTGCGAACTGGCGTTCGGCGTCATGGGAGCGCACTACCAGCCCATGGGCCATGCCCACCTGGTCACCAATCTGGTCGACTACCGCATGGATTTGCAGGCCGCGATCGATTCGCCGCGCGTGTTTTACGAGGATGAGACGACCATTGTGGAACGCGGGATTTCGGCCGCGACCATCGAAGGACTCACTCAGCGCGGCCATCGCGTGACGGTGCGAGAGCGACCGTGGGGTGGCGCCCAGGCCATCGCAATCGACTGGCAGCGCGGCGTCCTGATCGGCGCGTCGGATGGCCGCAAGGACGGCTGTGCGATCGGGTATTGAAGAGCATCAGTAGCCGGCGCGGTTCTGCAACGGTAGGCCGCCGTCCGGCACATCTTGCGGAACGGTTTTTTACTTGGTTAGCGCAGTTTGGTGTCAACGGGCTTTTGATCAGCTTTTCGTTTCGCTCAAACGATCAAGCCGTTTTTGCACGTCATCGAGCTGGCGCTTGAGATCATCGATCTCGCCGCCGCCCGAGCCGGCCTGCTTTTCAGCATCGCCAGCCTGGGTTTCGCGCCGCGCGAACGGCGCAAACATCGCAAACGTCCGCTCGAACATTTCCATGTTCCGCCGCACCTGATCCTCCAACGGCGCAAACGGACCGACGCCGAATGCCTGGCTCATATGCTGGCGAAACTTTTCCTGCTCGCGGGTCAGCGATTCGATCGAGACTTCGAGATAGCGCGGCACCAGCATCTGCATGCTGTCGCCGTAAAAGCGAATGAGCTGGCGCAGGAACATGATCGGCAGAAGATTCTGACCGGCCTTGTTCTCCTGCTCGGAGATGATCTGGATGAGGACCGACCGGGTAATGTCCTCGCCGGACTTGGCGTCGTAGACGACGAAATCTTCGCCGGTCTTGACCATGCCGGCCAAGTCCTCGAGCGTCACGTAGGTGCTGGTCCCGGTGTTATAGAGCCGCCGATTGGCATACTTTTTTATGACGATCGGCTCTTCGGGCTTGGCCATGTTCTTCAATGCTCTACGGTGATGGGGTGACGAGGATGGGGTGATATGAGCTGGTCACGTCGTCGCCGGTGTCAGTGTCGATGACGACGAATTTCTCGCCGCTCTTCGCCATCGCTATGAGATCATCGCGTGTCAGATAGGCGCTGGTTGCAGGACCACAGAGGCGTCGCCCTCCATATCTCTTAATGAGCAATGGTCGTTCTAATTCGCCCATCTGTGTGGTCTTGCCGATTGCCGGAATCCCAGCTGCCTCGTTGAGTCCGCGTCAAAAATATGCCGTTTTGTCACAATGGGCCACTGTTTTTGTACGGCTGCCAACCTATTTTGCGACCGGTAGCCGGAATGAAAGCATGACCTGAGTATGCGCGGGGTAGCCAACTGTGTTTATACGCTGGAATAATTGACACGGGGAGGAGGCAACGGCATTGACCAGGGCAATCGCCGTGCCGATTTTGCCCGTGATGTCCCCCGCTCTACCTCCGCGAGAGGAGAAGGGCGGGGGGCGCGCAAAACCAGCCGGCCGGGCACCCAAGACCGCCAAGAGACCCGGAAAACCTATCGAACGAGGAGCTTTTGTGATGAAGCACGACATCGCCATCGTTGGGGCAGCCCGCACGCCGGTTGGAGCATTCAATGGCGCATTCGGCAATCTGCCGGCTCATGAACTCGGCAAGGTTGCGATCAAGGCTGCCCTTGAACGCGCCGGTATCGAGGCGCCGCGAGTATCGGAAGTGATCATGGGCCAGATTCTGACGGCTGGCGAGGGACAGAACCCCGCCCGCCAGGCCTCCATCGCAGCTGGAATTCCGGTCGAAAGCCCGGCGTGGGCCGTCAATCAGCTGTGCGGCTCCGGATTGCGCACGGTCGCACTCGGTTACCAGGCGATCCTCAACGGCGATTCGGAGATTGTCGTCGCGGGCGGCCAGGAATCGATGAGCATGGCGCCGCACTGCGCCCATCTTCGCGGCGGCGTAAAGATGGGCAACTTCGAAATGGTCGATACCATGATCAAGGATGGCCTGTGGGACGCCTTCAATGGCTATCACATGGGCAACACCGCCGAGAACGTCGCCCGGCAGTGGCAGATTACTCGCCAGCAGCAGGACGAATTCGCAGTCGGCTCGCAGAACAAAGCCGAAGCGGCGCAAAAAACCGGGCGCTTCAAAGACGAAATCATCCCGGTGACCGTCAAGACCCGCAAGGGTGATATCGTGGTGGACACCGACGAACATCCCAAGCACGGCACCACGCTCGACTCGATCGGCAAGCTCCGCCCCGCCTTTGCTAAGGACGGGACCGTGACTGCCGCCAACGCGTCGGGCATCAACGATGGCGCCGCGGCTGTCGTGCTGATGAAGGCAAGCGAAGCCGCAAAGGAGAACCGCAAGGTGCTGGCCCGCATTGTGTCCTGGGCCCATGCGGGCGTGGACCCCGCCATCATGGGCACGGGGCCGATCCCGGCTTCCCGCGCAGCCCTCAAGAGGGCCGGATGGACCATCGCCGATCTCGATCTCATCGAGGCGAACGAGGCGTTTGCCGCCCAAGCCTGCGCGGTCAACAAGGACCTCGGCTGGGACACCGCCAAGGTCAACGTCAACGGTGGTGCGATCGCGCTCGGCCATCCGATCGGCGCGTCCGGCGCGCGCGTGCTGATCACGCTGCTCCACGAAATGGAGAAGCGCAACGCCAAGAAAGGCCTCGCCACGCTGTGCATCGGCGGCGGCATGGGCATTGCGATGTGCGTAGAGCGCGGCTGACGCAGGCAAGGCGTCCTTCGTTCGGACCCGGTCATGGCCGGACTTGTTCCGGCCGTCGACGCCTTGCTTGCTGATGCTCGGCAAGAAAGACGTGGATGCCCCGCGACAAGCGTGGGCATGACGACGCACGTGGTTGATCCGTACGGCCTTTTTTGCCACGCTCTTCTGAATCTCGTGGAGGAGCAAAATGGGCGGCGCGGTCCGCGCGTTGCGATCGGTTGTTTGCGCCGTTGCGATGCTGCTGACGGTCGGTGCCTTCGCGCAGGATTTGGCGCCCATCTTCAAAGGAAAGACCGTCGACATCTACACCGGCTACACGGTCGGAGGCGGTTACGACCTCTACACGCGGCTGCTGGCTCGCCACATCGGCAGATATCTGCCTGGTAACCCGACCGTGGTGCCGAAGAACATGGAGGGTGCGGCCAGCATCCGCCTGGCCAACTGGCTTTACAACGTGGCTCCTAAGGATGGGACCGCATTCGGCACCATCGGCCGCGGCACCGCGCTTGATCCCCTGCTCGGGCAGCCGGGCGCCCAGTTCGACGGCACGAAATTCAGCTGGATCGGCAGCGCCAATGACGAGGTGAGCGTGTGCGTCGCCTGGCACACCGTCGGCATGACGACCTTCGACGATCTGTTGCATCGGGAACTGTTGATCGGCGGGACTGGGCCGGGCGACGACACCGTCCAGTTCAGCAAGGTTTTGGCGGGCGTGCTCGGCGCGAAGTTAAAAATCATCGCCGGTTATCCGGGCGGTAACGATGTTGTGCTTGCGATGGAGCGCGGCGAGTTGCAGGGCCGCTGCGGCTGGTCCTATTCGAGCGTGAAGGCCGCCCACCCGAACTGGCTGGCACAGAAGAAGATCGCGATCCTGGTGCAATTCGGGCTCGCCAAGCATCCGGAGCTTCCCGACGTGCCGCTGGTGACGGACCTCGCCACGACCGCGGACCAGCGCCAGCTCCTGAAATTCGTGTTCGCTCGCCAGGTGATGGGGCGCCCGTATCTGGCGCCGCCCGGCTTGGCTCCGACGACTGTCGCAGCGCTCCGCCGTGCCTTCATGGACACCATGGCTGACAAGGAATTTCTCGCCGATGCCGAGCGCTCCAAGCTTGAGATCACGCCGGTTTCCGGCGAACGCATCCAGGAACTGGTGGCGGAGCTTTACAGGACGCCGCCGGAGCTGACGAAGCGGTTGGCAGATATGCTGAAGTGAGATTGAGTCCCCGCAAGACATTGTCTCAGGTTGACGTTTCTACTCGCCCTTTCAGGCTATCGCTGCTTGCCAGACCGACGCCCTTCCGCGAGGTTCCGGATGGCTGCAACGGTTGGCACCTCCGTTGAACCTCCTCACGGGGATCGGAGACTAGATTAGAAAGGCATCAGCGGCCTCGATAGATTCCATCGTGGCTTGTGATCAACCATTGTCGCAAAAGGGGAGACAACAATGGATGTGGCAGGGCGACTTTTGCTGTACGCGCTGGAGTGCGTACACCAACTAGAGCGCGAATACGAACCCGTGCGCGGCAACTGGTAGCGGTATCTTAATGAAGTAGCGGACGCACAGACCAATGCGACTAATCACGTTAGGGATACCTTGAACCACATTTTAGAGATGCAAGCTGAAGCACAGGCTGAGTTAAATCGTATTTCGTTCATCGCGTTCTCTCTTATGGCAGTCGTTGGATGTTCCTGGATCGGCGCAGTTGTTGAATTAACGCTATATCCACGCTTCTTCGGTAAAGTTCACATTAAGGGTGCTCTCACGAGTTCTGGATATACCGTGAATGTCACACACGAGTACAGCGAAGTGTTGGCAAAGACGGTTGGTGACAGTACTCACGAGTACGTTGGGCACGCACTTGACACGCTTTTTGAGCATATTTGGCCGGAGAAAGAGAAGAAAAAGGATAATGATAGGAAAATTGAGCTCAATTCGCTTGCTACCACTATCGAAACCGGCCAGTCAGCAAGCTCTAAGACCAAAATAGATAACGCGCTATCAGCCGCTAGTGGGGTCGTAACGGCCCAGCTGATGGCCCTGCCCTGGAAAATAAATAAATATCAAGGACCGATGGTAGAAAGTTTCGGCGATGAATTGGTTAAAGTTATACAGAAAAAGTTTCCCCGCCCTACAGGCATGAGAGACAATGATTACATAATCTCTTGTGGAGTCACGGAGGAGCGATGATAATCGAATACTTCGATAGGTTACGGTAAAATTATGCACGTGATTGGCAGTACTATGGAAATAAACCATTGAGGTTGATATTGCCATTTTTGCAATTCCATTTCTAGCTAGAAACTTGGACTCTTTGGATTCTCAATCAAGAATGGGAATTAAAATCTTATACCGGCGGAGCCTTCGATGACGTGGAATTCACAACAGTTTATTGGCCTGTTACGAAAGACGGTGGAATAGAGCTTAACAGAATCGTGGATGCTTTGTACGCGTCCGGTGAGGGCCACCGATAGACTCAGCCGGCGGCTCGCTTCGCGGTGTTGCGGCGGGTGTTCTTGCGTGGCGCAAGCGATGCGAGGCGACGATTGATTTCGTTGATATCGAATT
>Ga0126369_10004466_pt1 | contig 10269 bp, 10 predicted proteins | sample PanSoiMetaPlot_1_FD_109646 | JGI IMG/M metagenome (GOLD analysis project Ga0126369, IMG submission 109646) | Tropical forest soil microbial communities from Panama - MetaG Plot_1 | ecosystem: Environmental > Terrestrial > Soil > Tropical forest > Bulk soil | place: Panama | collected 2016-02-17
AGTGCACGTGGGATCCGGGACCGAGGCGAGCATGAAGGAGTGCACGTGGGATCCGGGACCGAGGCGAGCATGACGGAGTGCACGTGGGATCCGGGGCAGTACCGGCAGTTCGGCGGTGAGCGGGCCCGCCCGTTCTACGAGCTGATCGGCAGGGTCCGGGCCGTCGATCCCGCTTTCGTCGCGGACCTGGGCTGCGGGCCCGGAGAGCTGACTGCTGACCTGTGCCGCCGCTGGCCGGCGGCCAGGGTGGTGGGCGTGGATAGCTCGGCTGAGATGATCGCCGCAGCGGGCGACGTCCTGTCAGGGCTGACCGAGGAGGGCGCGCCAGACGCGTCGGCGCCAGCAGCGGGACGGTTGTCCTTCGAGCTCGCCGATGCCTGGGACTGGCAGCCCGGCATGCAGGTGGACGTCATAGTGTCGAACGCCTTGCTGCAGTGGATCCCGGGCCACGAACGTCTGCTCGTCAGGTGGCTCGGCATGCTCGCCGATGGCGGATGGCTCGCCTTCCAGGTCCCGGCCAACTTCGACCAGCCAGCGCACGCGGTGCTCCGCGAGCTGGTCGCGTCGCGCCGATGGCGCCCGCTGCTCGGTGATGTGGCGCTGAACCGGCAGGCCGCCGACCCGGCCGACTACCTTGACCTGCTCGCCTCCGATAGCTGCGAGGTCGACGCGTGGGAGACCACCTACCTGCACGTGCTGGGCGGCGACGACCCGGTGCTGCGGTGGTACCAGGGCACGGGCCTGCGGCCGGTCCTGGCCGTACTCGACCCGGATCGCTCGGCGGAGTTCCTGGCCGAGTACGGCGAGCTGCTGCGAAGCGCGTACCCGCGTGCCCGGTTCGGAACCGTGCTGCCGTTCCGCCGGGTGTTCGTGGTCGCGCACCGGACTTGACCGGCCGGTTACATCGACCGCGGCCGCTCCCGTGCACGCCGCAATGTCTCGGCCGAGATCTTGGGCTTGGGGTCGAGCTTGGACAGGCCGTTCCAGGCCAGGTTGACCAGGTGCGCCGCCATCTCCTCGAGCTTCGGCTTGCGTACGTCGAGCCACCACTGGCCGGCGAAGGCAACCATGCCGACGAGCATCTGCGAGTACACCGGGGCGAGCTTGGGGTCGTAGCCGCGGCTCTTCAGCACATCCGCGAGCAGGTACTCGACCTGCCCGGCGATGTCGCTGATCAGGCTGGCGAAGGTGCCCGAACCCGACGCCGGGTTGGAGTCGCGGACCAGGATCCGGAATCCGTCGCTGTTGTCCTCGATGTAGCGGAGCAGCGAGATCGCGGCGGCCTCGAACTTCTCCAGCGTGTCCTCGCCCGCCAAGAGGTCGGTCGCCATCCGCAGGAACCGATCCACCTCACGGTCGACCACCACCGCGTACAGGCCCTCCTTGCCGCCGAAGTGCTCGTACACGACCGGCTTGGAGACGCCGGCCTGGGCGGCGATCTCCTCGATGGAGGTGCCGTCCAGGCCGCGCTCCGCGAACAGCCTGCGCCCGATGTCGAGCAGCTGCTCGCGCCGTTCCTTTCCAGTCATCCGTTGCCGTCCGGAGGCCGTGGCCTGGCGCCCGGAGGCCGACCCAGACGGCCGCGAGCCGCGGCTGTTCCGGCCAGCTGCGGGGGTATGGCTGGTCACCACCCCATCATCGCAGGCCTTCAGGTCACGCCGAAGCGTCGCTCCAGCGGGTCATGGAGCCGAGCTCGCGAGCGTCGCCGACCTTCTTGCCCGTCAGCCTGCCCTCGTCCGGCCATCGCACATTCCACACCCAGCCGAGCTTCTCGGCCAGCCAAATGCAGCGGGCGGCGATGTCGATCTGGCCCTTGAAGACGCCGTGCCTGGCGCAGGTCGGGTCGGCATGGTGCAGGTTGTGCCACGACTCGCCAAACGAGAGCACGGCGAGCCAGGCGACGTTCTTGGACTCATCCCGGGCTTCGAACTCGCGTTTGCCAAAGGTGTGGCAGATCGAGTTGATCGACCAGGTGACGTGGTGCAGGAACGAGACCCGGACCAGGCTCGCCCAGAAGAACGCGATCAGCGCGCCCTGCCAGGACCAGGTGAGCAGAAAACCGAGTGCGGGCGGCGCGAGCAGGGTGACCGCCACGAGCGCCGGGAACAGCTTGTTGATCATCCGGATATCCCGGTCGGCCAGCCAGTCGGGCGAGAACCTCTTGTGCGAGCTGACGTCCCTGTCGAACAGCCAGCCCATGTGCGCCCAGGCCAGGCCCTTGGCCAGGGCCTTCACATCGTTGCCGAACCGCCACGGCGAGTGCGGGTCGCCTTCCTTGTCGCTGTACTTGTGGTGCCTACGGTGGTCGGAAACCCAGTCCAGGATCGGGCCCTCGATCGCCATCGAGCCCGCTACGGCGAGCGCGATTTTGAACCCCCGTTTGGCCTTGAACGAGCCGTGGGTGAAGTAGCGGTGGAAGCCCATCGCGATGCCGAGCCCGGAGAACAGGTAGAACGCGACGCCGATCACGACCGCCTGCCAGTCGAGCAGGCCCCAGATCCAGGCGACGGGAACGGCCGCGATCAGGGCGAGCATCGGCCCGCCCGTAAAGAGGGCGACCATCGCGCGGGAGAAGTTGCTCTTCGGCTCGGGATCGATCTCGGGCAGCGGCGCGCGGCGGGTCGTCGTCGGCCCAGCCGGTGCCGCCGGCTCGGCCACTTCGGGCACAGTGGTAGCAGTGGCCTGTGCGACGGATGGGTCGTCGGACACGACGGAAAGATCGGCTGTAGCGGTCATCTCGGATCCTGAAGCTCGATGTGGCCGGTCGGATGAGCGATCCGCATAACCGAGGGCATGGGCCGGGCGAATACGCTTACGTAACCGTAGCTTACGGTAACGTAGGTTGTGAGTGCGCCACCAGTGGGGGATTCGACAGACTTCGGCCGCCAAGTCTTGTAGCCATCACTGCAACCGGGCACCAGGCTACCCAGCCGCCCGGACAACCCGCGCCTTCCGTGATCGTGGACGATCTTCAGTCACGGCGACTGAGAACCGTCCGACGACTGGCCTCGGGCCTCCTGGACTGGGCCGCGGAGCGTCGCTGGGTGCCTCTGCTGACCGCGGCACTTCGGCTCCGCCAGGTAGGGTGTGCATGCTGCCTTCCCGGGTCGTCTAGTCGGCAGGACAACGTCTTTTGGTGTCGTTAACCGAGGTTCGAATCCTCGCCCGGGAGCTTCGGGCAACGTCCCACGCCGAGTCACGGCGACGACATCGATGCGACATCGGTGCTGCCGGAGCGACACCTATGTCACATCGATGCGGTGGGCGTGTGCTCAGATGTCGGCGAACTCGGCGCGAACGCCGAGCAAGCGCACCGGATCGCGCCTGGTGAAGCGGCTGAGCGCGGCAAGGGATGCCTGCTCGATGACGTCCGCCTCGCGGGTCGGCTCGGCCAGCGTGACGCCGTGGCTGCTCGTGAAGAACGGCGCGTAGCGTACCTTCACGACGATGCGCCCAGCGGGCCTGCCGTCCAACGCGACATCGGCGGCGACCATCCCGGCAATCCGGCTCACCTCGGCCTGTACCTGGGCCCAGTCGGCGATGTCGCGCTGGAACGTGACCTCCCGCCCATGCCCACGAGGCACGTACGGCTCGGCCGTGACCTGCGAGAGGTCGATGCCCCGGGCCAGCTGCACCAGCCAGGGCCCGATCATGGGCCCGAACTGCGCCGCCAAGGCCCGCGGGCTGGCAGCGGCAAGGTCGGCGACCGTGCGGATGCCGAGCCCGGCGAGCTTCCGCGATGTCTTCGCGCCGATGCCCCACAGGGCATCGGTCGGCCGGGTGCCGAGCACCTCGTACCAGCTCTCGCTGGTGAGCCGGAAAATGCCAGCGGGCTTGCCGAGGCCGGTGGCGAGCTTGGCCTGGAGCTTGTTCTGCCCGATGCCGACCGTGCAGTTGAGCTCGGTCGCCGCCTTGACCTGCTCCTGGATCTGCCGCGCGACCGCCTCCGGATCCTCGGTGTCCACAGCGAGGAACGCCTCGTCCCAGCCCATCACCTCGACCACCGCGTCAAGCCCGCGCAACGTCGCCATCACCACCTCCGACGCGGCCTCGTACGCCTCCCGGTCCACGGGCAGGAACACCGCGTCCGGGCACCGCCGCGCCGCGGTCCGCAGCGGCAACCCTGAATGCACCCCAAAGCGGCGCGCCTCGTACGAGGCGGTGGAGACGACCCCGCGCTTGGTCGGATCCCCGTCACCGCCCACCACCACCGGCCGCCCGGCCAGCTCGGGCCTGCGCAGCACTTCGACGGCCGCGATGAACTGGTCGAGGTCGACGTGCAACACCCAGCGAGCCACGATCTCAGTGTCGCCGAGCACCAGCTGCCGCATGCCAGGCTGCCGGTATTCACGTGGCCTATGATGGCGCGAGGTATCGTGCTTGAACCGGGGCATACTCTCATCGCCCCCGCTGCCGTGCCGCCGCGATATCCACTGTGATCTGCCGCGATGCCAAGGAGCTAAGCCGAGTGAGCGCAGCACGCTCAGCCGCCGCAAGGGTTGCCGCCGTGATCGTTCTCGCCGCCGGCGAGGGCACCCGGATGAAGTCGGACCTGCCCAAGACGTTGCACAAGGTGTGCGGGCGGACGATGCTGAGCCATTGCCTGGCCGCCGCCGCTGAGCTACGTCCACAGCAGCTGATCGTCGTCGTCGGCCACCACGGGGACAAGGTCGCCGCGCAGGTCAGGGACCAGCAGCCGGACGCGATCATCGTCGTCCAGGACCACCTCGGCGGCACCGGCCACGCGGTACGGGTGGCCCTGGAGGCCGTCGGCACGATCACCGGGACCGTGGTAGTGACCTACGCCGATACGCCGCTGCTGCGCGGCAGCACATTGGACCGGCTCGTCGCCGAGCGGGAGACCTCCGGCGCCGGGGCGACCGTGCTGACCGTGCGGGCGCCCGACCCCACGGGATACGGGCGGATCTTGCGCGACTCCGCCGGAGCGTTCGCCGGGATCGTGGAGCACGCTGACGCCACGCCGGAGCAGCGCTCGATCGATGAGATCAACTCCGGTATGTACGCCTTCGACGGCGTCCTGCTCGCCGACGCGATCAAGCGCACGCGCACCGACAATGCGCAAGGCGAGGAGTACATCACTGATACCGTCTGCGTCCTGCGTGACGACGGGCACCTGGTGGTCTGCGTTCTGGCCCATGACTACGAGGAAGTTCAGGGGGTGAACGATCTCGCGCAGCTTGCTCACGTCAGCGCGGTGCTCAACGCGCGGCTGCTGGCCGACGCCATGCGGGCGGGCGTCCAAGTCGCCGACCCCAGCAGCACATGGGTCGACGTGGGGGTGCGGCTCGCGGCCGGCGCGTACATCGGACCTGGGACGCAACTTGAGGGCAACACCGTCGTGGGCGCTGGCGCCCGGATCGGGCCCGGCTGCCTGCTGCGCGACACGGTCGTCGGCGCGGGTGCCACGGTCCTCGACTCCTTCTGCGAGAACGCCGACATCGGCGCGGGAGCCGAAGTCGGGCCATTCGCCCACGTGAAGGGTGGGCGCGTCACCTGACGCAGGCCGGCTAGACTCGCTGAGTTCCGCCTTATTACTCCGGGAGCGTTACCGTGCCTGAGGTACATATAGCCGCCCTGCCGCGGACCGAACTCGGCAAGGGCCCGGCCCGCCGTGAGCGCCGGTCCGGCCGGGTTCCCGCCGTCCTGTACGGGCACGGCACCGAGCCCAGGCACATCAGCCTGCCAGGCCACGAGGTGCTGATGGCGCTGCGCACGCCGAACGTGCTCATCAGGCTAGAGGGCATACCGGGCGGCAGCCAGATGGCTCTGCCCAAGGCGGTGCAGCGGGATCCGATCAAGGGCTGGGTCGAGCACGTAGACCTGCTCCTGGTGCGGCGCGGCGAGAAGGTGACGGTCGACGTCCCCGTCGTCGCAGTGGGCGAGGTAGTGCCAGACGGCCTGCTCAACCAGCCGCTGGTCCAGGTGTCCGTGCAGGCGGAGGCGACTCACATCCCGCCGTCTATCGAGGTGAACGTCCAGGACATGGCGGTGGGCGCTGTCGTCAGCGCCGGCGAGCTGGAACTGCCAAGCGGCGTCACCCTGGCAGAAGAGCCTGACGCGATGGTGCTGCACGTGATTCCCGCGCCGACCGCCGCCCAGATCGAGGCCGAGCTTGGCGTTGTTGCCGAGGCGCCGGAGGAGGCTGCCGAGCCCGTTCCGGGCGAGCCGAGGGCGGAGGCTGAGGCCGCGGCCCAGCCGACGGGCGAGCCGGACCAGGCGGGCTAAGCCCGCCTGCCTCCGCAAACGGCCGCCGCATGGGCACGGCCGAGCACACCACCGGGCACCCAGCAGCCGACGATCGCTGGCTGATCGTGGGCCTCGGCAACCCGGGGCCGCGCTTCGCCGCCAACCGGCACAACGCCGGGTCCATGGTCGCCGACCTGCTCGGTACCCGGATCGGCGCCGGAACCAGGCATGACGCCGGGTCCATGGTCGCCGACCTGCTACGGGGACGGCTCGGCACCGCTTTCCGGCGGGAGCGGTCCGGCATGGCCGCGGCCACCGGGCGGCTCGGCGGGCCCACCAGCGGCGCGGCCGGCTCCGGCGGTACTGCGGTGATCATTGCTAAGCCGATGTCGTTCATGAACCTTTCCGGCGGCCAGGTCGCGGCCGCGTGCCGTTATCACAAGATCCCGCCAGCACGGCTCGTGGTCATCCACGACGAACTCGACTTGCCATTCGCGACGATCAGGCTCAAGTTCGGCGGCGGCGACAACGGGCACAACGGCCTGCGGTCGCTGGCCGACGCGCTTGGCACCAGGGACTACTACCGGGTGCGGATCGGCATCGGGCGCCCGCCCGGTCGGCAGGACCCGGCCGATTTCGTGCTGACCGATTTCTCACCAAGAGAACGCAAGGAACTGCCGCTACTCATCGAGCGCGCTGCCGATGCGGTCGAGGTACTGCTCGCCAGAGGGCTGGCAGCGGCGCAGAACGAGTTCCACGGCGCTCCGCTGTGAGCTGCCTGGCCGAACCTGAGCCGAGCCGGCGCCGGGTAGGGTGACGGGCGTGGTCTTCCCTGCCGACGACCTTATTGCCCGGGACCTGGCCGATGCGGCCGGCCGCCGGCTGCTCGCGCTGCGGGCCGCGGCCAGTGACCCGAACGGTGCGGACGGCACCGGCCGCGCTGCCGACGGCGCCGAAGAGCTCAGGCGGGCCGGCGACCTTAGCTCGCAGGAGTTCCTCGCAGGCGAGCTCGCCAGCCTCAGGCCGGGCGACGCGGTCCTGTCGGAGGAGGCAACCGACGACCTGGGTCGGCTCTCCGCCGATCGGGTGTGGATCATCGACCCGCTGGACGGGACCAGGGAATTCGGCGAGCCGGGCCGCACGGACTGGGCCGTGCACGTTGCCTTGTGGGAACGCGCCACGGCGGACCGAACGCGAGGGCGCGCCCCCGGGAGCGGTGATGGCGACCTGACCTGCGGCGCAGTGGCGCTGCCGGCTCAAGGGCTGGTGCTGTCAACGGCCGAACCGCCCGAACCTAAGCCGGCAGCCGCAGAGGGCAGGCCGCTGCGTATCGCGGTCAGCCGGACCCGCCCGCCCGAGTTCATCCCGCGGCTGGCCGACGCACTTGGGGCTGAGCTCGTGCCCCTCGGCTCGGCGGGCGCCAAGGCGGCGGCCGTCATCACCGGCGAGGTCGACATATACGTGCACAGCGGCGGCCAATACGAATGGGACACCGCTGCTCCGGTCGCCGTGGCCAGGGCCGCCGGCCTGCACACGTCGCGGATCGATGGCTCGCCGCTCGGATACAACGCCGAGCAGCCGTGGATGCCGGATATCCTGATCTGTCCCGTCCCGCTGGCCGGCCTGCTGATCGATGCGATCAGTGCGTCATGATCGCCCGCAGGGAGCGGGTCCGCAGTGCCTGGCCGTTGCCGGGCCGGTGCCCACGCGTTCGGAGATCGGTAGATGACAGCGCCACGCTCTGATTACCAGCTCTCGCAGCTCGATGTGCTTGAGGCCGAGTCGATCCACGTCATGCGCGAAGTGGCGGCCGAGTTCGAGCGGCCCGTGCTGCTGTTCTCCGGCGGCAAGGACTCCATCTTGATGCTCGCGCTGGCCGAGCGCGCGTTCTGGCCCGCTAAGATCCCGTTCCCGGTCATGCACGTCGATACCGGTCACAACTTCGACGAGGTCCTCGAGTTCCGCGACCGGCGTGCCGCCGAGCTGGGGGTCCGGCTCATCGTCGCCTCGGTGCAGGACTCGATTGACTCCGGCCGGGTTGTGGAGGAGACGGGCAAGTGGGCGAGCCGGAACCGGTTGCAGACCACGACGCTCCTCGATGCCATCGCCCATCAGCGGTTCGATGCCGTCTTCGGCGGCGCGCGCCGGGATGAGGAGAAGGCGCGGGCTAAGGAACGGGTCTTCTCGTTCCGCGATGAGTTCGGCCAATGGGACCCGAAGAACCAGCGGCCAGAACTGTGGAGCCTGTACAACTGTCGGATCCGCCGCGGCGAGCACATCCGGGTGTTCCCGCTGTCGAACTGGACCGAGCTCGACGTCTGGCACTACATCGCCCGAGAGGGCTTGGAGATCCCCTCGATCTACTTCGCCCATCACCGCCGCGTATTCGAGCGGGAAGGGATCCTGCTCGCCGATCACCCGTACGCGGGCCGGGCCGACGGCGAGACCCCGTTCGAGGCGATGGTCAGGTACCGGACGGTAGGCGACATCTCCTGCACCGGGGCGGTCGAGTCAACCGCAGCCAGTCTGGCCGAGGTCATCAACGAGATCGCGGCGACCAGGATCACCGAGCGCGGGCAGACCAGGGCCGACGACCGGACCAGCGAGGCCGCGATGGAGGACCGCAAGCGGGAGGGCTACTTCTGATGACGTCTGGGCACGACGGCAGGGTCATGGACATCCTGCGGATGGCCACGGCCGGCTCGGTGGACGACGGCAAGTCCACGCTGATCGGGCGGCTGCTCTACGACTCCAAGGCGATCTTCGAAGACCAGCTTGCCTCGGTGGAGCGGACGAGCAAGGAACGCGGCGAGGACTACACCAACCTGGCGCTGCTGACCGATGGCCTGCGCGCCGAGCGGGAGCAGGGCATCACCATCGACGTGGCTTACCGGTATTTCGCCACCCCGCGGCGCAAGTTCATCATCGCCGACACCCCTGGCCACATCCAGTACACACGGAACATGGTGACCGGTGCCTCGACCGCCGACCTGGCGATCGTACTTGTGGACGCGCGGAACGGGCTCACCGAGCAGAGCCGGCGCCACGCGTTCCTGACCACGCTGCTGCGGGTGCCGCACCTGATCCTCGCGGTGAACAAGATGGACCTGGTCGGTTACGACGCGGCCGTGTTCGACGCGATCAGCGAGGAGTTCACCGCATTCGCCGCCAAACTCGCGATCGGCGACCTGACGTTCATCCCGATCTCCGCCCTGCATGGCGACAACGTGGTCGAGCGCTCGGCGAACATGTCGTGGTACGACGGCCCGTCGCTGCTGCACCACCTGGAGCACGTGCACATCGCCTCGGACCGTAACCTGATCGACGTCCGGTTCCCCGTCCAGTACGTGATCAGGCCGCACCAGGCAACGGACCACGACCTGCACGACTACCGCGGCTACGCCGGGCAGGTCGCGGGCGGCATACTCAAGCCAGGTGACGAGGTCATGCACCTGCCGTCCGGGCTCACCACCAGGATCAAGCGGATCGACACCGCGGCCGGGACGGTGGACGAGGCGTTCCCGCCCATGTCGGTGACGCTGCTGCTCTGCGATGACCTGGACATCTCCCGCGGCGACATGATCTGCCGCCCGCACAACCAGCCCCACGTGACCCAGGATGTGCAGGCGATGGTGAGCTGGATGACCGACGCGCCCCGGCTGACGGCGCGCAGCAGGCTCGTCGTGAAGCACACCACCAGAACCGTGAAAGCCATGGTCCGGGACATCGCCTACCGGCTCGATGTCAACACGCTGCACCGCGACGATTCGGCCGAGCAGCTGGGACTGAACGAGATCGGCCGGGTCGGCCTGCGGCTGACTCAGCCGCTGTTCTGCGACCCGTACTCGCGCAACCGGATGACCGGCGGCCTGATCCTGATCGATGAGGCCACCAGCGCTACCGTCGGCGCCGCCATGATCACCGACGTGGGTTAAGTCGCGCGAGGCGCTAGGCCAACGCCTGCAGGTCCGGGAGGATCTCGGCGACCTGCCTAGCCTGGCTGACCGGGTCCTCGCCAACGAGGAGCAGCAGTATCTCGGTGACGCCCACCGCGCGATACCC
>Ga0126369_10004467_pt1 | contig 10268 bp, 9 predicted proteins | sample PanSoiMetaPlot_1_FD_109646 | JGI IMG/M metagenome (GOLD analysis project Ga0126369, IMG submission 109646) | Tropical forest soil microbial communities from Panama - MetaG Plot_1 | ecosystem: Environmental > Terrestrial > Soil > Tropical forest > Bulk soil | place: Panama | collected 2016-02-17
ACGAACGAGCGAGCGTGGCCAATGGGCTGTGAGGTTTCTTATCGGGATTTTGCGCCCGAGTCGCTGGCGGAGTTGCCCGCGGCAACAAACGGTACTGTTACCGTACTGTCCAGCCGAACCAGCATGGCGGTCTGCTCGGGCATATTAACTTCCTTACCCTTTCGTGCCATCACGTAGATGGCGCCCGCGGCAAAGCCGATGCCCATGCCGCGTCCCAAGCTGCCGGCGATCAGGCCGATGGTCGAGCCAGTGCCACCACCGATGGCGACACCAATCACGTCACCTTTATAGTCGTGCTTTTCCTGGATGATTTCGCCCTCGGTGATCTTCACGTCCTTGCGCGCCGTACTGGTGCCGGAGTCAACGCGGGGACGGCCAACCGCCAGCAGCGTCGTCTCAATCGGGATCAGCCGACTATCCACTTCCAGAGTCTTGAAGCTGGCATTCACGTATGCCTGCCCCTTGAACAACGAGAACAGCTTCGCCTTCTGAACGATACCGACGGTGCCATGAAGACGTGTGCCCACTGGGAGGACTGTCAGCCCGCCAAGCACAACAGGCTCCGAAGTGACGGCGGTGATCGCATCGCCCTCCTGAGCGGTAGAAGTGTTAATGGGAGTCAGCAGCGTCAAATGGATTTCGGTGCCCTGCGAAATCTGGCGTGCCTCAGCAGACACCGGCGGCGCGGCGGGGCATACCAGCGCCAATGCCAAAATGAGCGATACAACAACGTTCATGACCATCCTCCTGGCTGCACGGACGTGCAGGGTTGTCCCCGTGACGTGGGGCAGTCGTCCCGACTGGGCGGGACGCAGCGCTGGCGCGCGGACCGTGCTTCTGCGCGGGCAGAAAGCCGGGGGTTGGGGAGGAACTCCAACCGAGAGGAAGTCTAAACCACGGCCGAGTGATCTAAACAAGATCTTTTGCCGATGTGCTGATTCTGGCAAGGCTTGGAGGCTGGTCGCGCCAAGCCCTCAATCCATTGCACAAGAAATCAGACGGCCTTCCCTTTCATCGTGCGTTTATCAGACCTTCGGTGATATGAGTGCCGTCAGAGATAGAATCTCCAGCGCTACAATCGCGCATATCCGGGCAGGTCGCCCCGATGAGCCAGAGCTGAAGCGCTAAACTTCAGTGAACCAGTGCAGCATTCCCTCACAGGTTCACCGCGAAGTCTGCAGTGGAAAAGCGTGCGACGATCTCCAAGAGAGACCTGATGGTTCGCTTAGTGGCATGTGTTGTTCCGGTCGTTCTGCTGTTTGCCTTCTTCACGACCATCGCGCCGGCGCAAACTGCCGGTGGGAACCCGGCTCCAGCGCCGGCAGTTGACGACCAGCATGCAACACCGGAAGCATCCGAAGGTAACGCAGCCGTAGATGCCTATCTGGCGAAGATGCCCCCGCAGAACGGGCCCATTCCAATGTCTATTTCGAAGCCGGCTGTTTGCTGCTCTTATGGGATTTCTCTTGAGCGTGCGTGATCTCGCCGAGCACATTACACGCTCTTTCGCCCACTTCAAGACCGCGCTTTATTGGCTTCAATTCATTATCGTCGCGGCTGTGCTGATCTTCCCACTCACCGTTTATGAAGGCTACTACCGCGAACACAGTGTGGCCTTCTGAATCAGACACTCGGGCCGTGGATGCGGGACCAGGTTATCGCGCTGGCGGTTAGTCCGATACTGGGCGGGATTCTGCGGGTGCCGCTGGTCGGGTTGGTGTGAGCAACGCTTCGGCTTCAAGAACAGGAGTTGGAATACCGAAGCTGAGCCTCGCCCACAAACCAAACGCCGAAATTGATCGCGTAAGCCAGGACGACAAAGCCGAGGCGGAAATTGGAGGTGTTTGGAGCGGTGTGTTAAGCTTGATTTGCAGTCGCGAATGGTTGACTGCCACCTCGTGGAACTTCGGACTTCGTGCAACGAGGTCCCGCGAACCCCGCCAGGCCCGGAAGGGAGCAACGGTACCGGGTAAGCCAAGTGTGCCGCGGAGATTCCGAAGTTCCTCGAATTCAGCAGTTCTCAGTAATCAGTTTTCCGTTCTAAGCGGGAAGAAACTGTTCTTTGCCTGACGTTTGCGTTCACTCCTTCGAGATTCCTCCCACACTTTTCCTGGAGATGTGTGGGCATCCGCACGGCAAAGAGTTTTGACTTTTTCCCCGCGGCTGGTGAGAATGCAAGGCACGTATGACCTACCAAGTGATTGCACGAAAATGGCGACCGCAGACCTTCGCGGATCTCGTTGGGCAAGAGCACGTCACCAACACCCTGGCAAATGCCATCAAGAATCATCGTGTGGCGCACGCCTACATTTTCTCGGGCGCGCGAGGCGTGGGAAAGACAACCGCCGCGCGCATTTTGGCCAAGGCCATGAATTGTGTGAACGGGCCCACGGCGGAGCCCTGCGGCGTGTGCGATGCTTGTAAGGAGATTGCGGCCGGCACCTCGCTGGATGTGATCGAGATTGACGCGGCTTCGAATCGCGGTATCGACCAGATCCGCGAGCTGCGCGAGATGGTGCGCTATGCCCCGGCGGCGGCGCGCAGCAAGGTTGTGATCCTCGATGAAGCGCACATGCTCACCGGCGAAGCGTCCAACGCCCTATTGAAAACTCTGGAAGAGCCGCCCGACCGCGTGATTTTCGTGATGGCCACCACACAGCCCGAAGATCTGGAAGATACCATCCGCTCGCGTTCGCAGCATTTTCATTTTCGCGCGCTCACGTTCAACGAAATCACCGACCGCCTGAAGTTCATTGCGGAAAAAGAAAATTTGCAAATTGACGGCGGAGCGCTTTCCGTAATTGGACGCATGGCCGAAGGCAGCATGCGCGATGCCCTGTCGCTGCTGGAGCAGGCGCGCGCGTACTGCGGCGACAATATTACCGATCAGGCCGTGCGTGAGTTGCTGGGTGTGGTGCCGGAAGATGCGTTGCAGGAGCTGGTCGAAGCAATCGCGGAACAATCCGCCGAGCGCGCCCTTGGCCTGGTGCACACGTTCCAAAAAGAGGGGCGCAACCTGCAGCACTTCTGCCGGGAAGCCATCCGCCACATGCGCAATCTGTTGATCGCCCGCGTGTGCGGAGCCAATTCGGCCTTGATTGCGGCAACACCGGACCAGCGGCCGGGCCTGGAAAAGGCCGCGGCACTTTTCACGGAAGAAGATCTAACGCGCTTCTTCCAGATCTTGTTGCAGACCGACGACGACCTACGAAGAAAACCGGATCCGCGAGTGCATCTGGAAATGGGCCTGTTGAGACTGGTGAACGCGGCGCGGCTGGCGCCATTGGAAGAATTGTTGGCTGATGCACGTAGCGGAGTGACCGGCGGATCAAGCGCCGGAAGGCCCACGCAGAGAACTACGGTTCAAAGTGCGGCACCGTCGTCGTTCCCTTCGCGCACCGTTCTGGCCAGTTCCGTGAGCTCGTTTGCGGCACCAGCTTCCGTGAGCATGGAACCAAAAACCGTCGCGATGCCAGGCGCGCTTTCCCTGGGCGCAGCGGCGACCGCAGCCGCGCCCGCGATGAAGCCGTTCGACGCTGTAGCGGCACCGACGCGCGAGACAAAAACGGAAACAGCGGCGATGGGAATCAGCGCCGAGCAAGTGACAGAAATCAAAGCGGCCCTACAAGCGCAACAAAAATTTGTTGCCGAAGTTCTGGAACACGCCGCGCGATGGGAGTTGGAAGGAAGCGAATTGCGCATTTGTTTCCGTCCGGACAAAAGCACGTTCGCGGGATTGATGGAAGGGCGGGAGACGCTGGAGAAGATCCGTGGCGTATCGAGCAAGGTACTAGGGCGCGCGGTTCGCGTCTGTGCTAGACTCGAAAGTGGTGGAGCGAAGGAAGAAAATTCTTCGCGACCCGCATCGAATGGCGGAATGAGCACGCAGGAACTCCGGGCTCAGTTTGAAAACGATCCGATGGTGAAGTCTATGCTGCAACGCTTTGGGGGAAGAATTTCAGAAGTGAAGCGGCAAACGAAGGAGTAAGGTCACATCGCGAGGTGCGGCCTTAAAGAACATGGAAGTAAACGCGCTCCAACAGATGCTCTCGAGACTTCGGCAGGTGCAGGAAGATCTGCAGCGGCAAGTAAACTCGGTGGCGGTGGAAGCTTCGGCCGGCGGTGGAATGGTGACGGTGAAGATGAACGGCCAGAAGCAAGTGCTGGAAGTGAAGATTGAGAAAGAAGTGTTTGCCGGCAAGGATCACGAAATGCTGCAGGATTTGGTGCGAGCCGCGGTGAATGAAGCGTCGCGACGCGTGGACGAAGAACTGGCCAACCAGATGAAAAGCATGGCCGGTGGCCTGCCCGGATTGCAGGGACTGAAGATTCCCGGATTGTTCTGAATTTCCGCGAGTCCCATCTGAAGCTAAATCTGAAATTGCGGCAAAGGCAACGCCGTAGACCTCTGTCCTTGTCATTCGTGTGAATGGTGCGCGCAGGAATTTGCGTGGATGAGTGCGCTTGTGTTACACAAGGGGCATGCCTGATTTTGCCGCCCCTGTTGAACGACTCATCGATGAATTGAAACATCTGCCCGGAATCGGGCAGAAAACCGCGCAACGCTTGGCGTTTCACTTGCTGCGTGCCACGCCGGAAGAAGCTCTGTCGCTCGCCGAGGCGATCCGCGACGCCAAAGAGAAGATTCGCACCTGCACCACCTGCTATAACATCACCGACACGGATCCGTGTCTGTATTGCGTGGGAGCAACCCGGAATAAGCAGACGATTTGCGTGGTCGAAGAACCGCATAACATTTTGGCGATCGAAAAAACCAGGACCTATGGCGGCATGTACCACGTGCTGGGCGGCTCGCTTTCGCCGCTGCAAGGACGGGGGCCGGACCAACTGCACATCAAGAGCCTGATCGAGCGGTTGAAAGGCGGCACGGTGGAGGAAATCATCATCGCCACGAATCCGACGGCCGAAGGCGAGGCCACCGCGATCTATCTGTCAAAATTACTGAAACCGCTGGGTGTGCGCGTGACGCGCATTGGCGTCGGAATCCCAGTGGGCGCGGATTTGGAGTACGCGGACGAAGTAACCATGCTGAAAGCAATGGAAGGCCGGCGAGAATTGTAGAAAAATTAGAGCGGCGAAGTTGCCGCCGAAAGTTGCACAAGCAAGCCTCGGAGAACGTTGCCGGGCCTTTTTTTGCAGGAGAAATGGGGATGGGACTGATGGGACCACGGAGCTAGTACGTACAGAATGATTCTACCTCTAGGCAGGCACCCCAATTCGGGATACAGTTCTGTTCCCGTGGTGGAAGTCCCCGCCAAGACGCTGTTGTTTCCGCGGTAGCGGTTAGGAGGTGCGCTATGCCCGGGTTGGCGCACTACATGGCTCAGTATGACCAGGAGCACAGTTCAGTCTGGAACAAAGTACTGCACGGAATCGGCATTCCGCTGATTTTTGCAGGGGTTATTCTCCTCGCGCTGATCCGATGGCGGTGGGGAATCGGTTGTTTTCTCGGTGGTTGGGTGCTGCTTTTTTTGGGTCACCGCATTGAGGGAAACAATCCGGCCTTTTTCCAGGGTCCTGTGTATCTGCTGGTTGGACCGATGTGGGTGGCGAAAGAGATTTGGACGTTTGTGACGGGAAAGCGCCTCGCCGAAGGTCAAGTCAGCGAGCCAGCGAAAAAGTCCTGATGTGCGCAATTATGCGACTTGGACAGAATCCCAGGAAATTATGCAGAGAGAAAACGAAGGCCCAGAACTGTCTCCGCACGCGGCCGATGATCCGGCAGATATGATGAACGAAAGTGCGGCTAACGCCAGTTCCGATTTACGCAAGCGCCGCAGCACGCGCATCGTGCAGGCTGTGCCGCTGAATGTTACCGGCGTCGATGCGTTGGGACGGCCGTTCAACGAGCGGACCTCCACGCTGATTATTAACTGCCACGGATGCCGCTACCAATCCAAGCACTATGTTCTGAAGAATATGTGGGTGCACCTGGAAGTGCCGCACCCGGAGCCGGGGCAATCGCCCAGGCGCGTAAGAGGCAAGGTGGCTTGGATCCAACGGCCACGCACCGTTCGGCAATTGTTTCAGGTTGCGCTCGAATTGGAGACGGCCGGCAATGCTTGGGGCATCGCGTTTCCGCCCGAAGATTGGTTTGCGTTTCCGCCCGAAGGGGAATCGCCGCTGGGCGGAACACGTTCGCCTGAAATTCCGAGCGCACTACTGAGCGCAACTGGCGGAGACTTGCCGGCGGCGCCTGGCGAAAGCGAAGTTCCCAGCGGAGCACCCGACAATTTGCGTGTGTTCCCTGCTCTGGCGAGTGCCACGGACGCTTCCCTGCAACTGGCGCGGCAAGTGGCCAGGTTACTCGGCGAAGCGAAACAACAGATTCAAGCGGCGGCCAGGGAATCGGCGGTGCAAGCGGTGTCTGCGGAACGCCGAGTCACGTTCGAACAGTGGGATCAGAAGTATGCAGCGTTTCGCGAAGAAGTTGCGCGGGAAACGGCGCACGCTGTCGAAACCATCCAGGGTGAGGCAGCCACTCGCGCGCGCGTCGCACACGAAGCGGCCGCGGAAGCGCTGAAGATCGAATTGCCCAGATGGCTGGCGCCGCAACTGGAACAGTTGACACACGAATTGACGGCGCATCTGGCGCGAGAAGGCGCGCTGCAGCGCGACCAACACGAAAAGCAATTGTCGAGCGCGCAAGACGCATTGCAAACGCTGTGCAATCAGGCAGAAGAAGCCGCTGCGAAGCTGCGGACGCAGGCAGAAGTGGCGGAATCGCAGGTTGCCGAGAGGATTGAGGCGACCGCTCGGCGCGCGGAGGAAGAAGCGCGCAAGCGGGAAGAATCGGCGGGAAATCAACACGCGGCCTTAGCCGCGGGAATGCGGGAGATCCAGGAACGCATAACTGGCTCTCTGGCGGAAGCGCAGAATTCGCTGCACGAGCAATTAGCGCGGGAATTGCAGCCTGCAAAGGCCAGCCTGCTCGGCGACGCGGAAGCTTCTCTCCGCGAGCAGCACCAGAAAGCTGCGGAGGAGCTGCAGCAAAAGGCGCGCAATCTCCATCAGGAAATCCTCGAAGCAGGACAGAAGCAGAGTGCCGCGGTTCAAGCGGCGTTCGAAGCTCAGTCGAAACAACTGGAAGACACACTGGCGAGGGCCAACCAAGCAAGCGAACGTTTGGAACAATTCGCGGGCCGCGTCGAAGCGGTGCAGCAGCAAGCCATGACCGGATTTCAATCCCAATTGGACGACGTACTCACATTGCACCGCAATGAGTTGCACCGCCAGTCGGGTAATCTGTTTGAGGAAATCCACAAGCGCATTCAAAGCAGCTTCGAGGCGGCCAACAGCCGGGCGCTGGAGAAATTTGAAGAACAAATTGCCTCGTTGGTGAATCCGCACGTGCGTCAAGCCGAGGAGGCGGTGCACCGCCTGGCCGGGGGGCGGTCGCTGCTGGATGCCGCGATGACCATGCAGCAAGACCGTATTCGCGCGTCGGCAGATGACGCGTTTGCAGAGTCGATGACGCGGTTCCGCGAAAACCTGGGAAGCGTGGAGCAGTTGTTGAGCGAATCTGCCCAGACCATTGCTAATCGGAGCCTGGAAGAACTGGAGAACCGGACCGCGGATTCGAAACACCACGCTCTGGAGGAAATGTTCAAGTCGGCGGAGTGGTACGAGAAAAAGGCTCAGACCCAGCTGCAAAACATAGCCGAAAAGCTCGTGGAGCAGTCGGGGACACACCTGCAAGAAAAGGCCGCGGAACTCTCCAGCTTGTTCGCCACGGAGCTGAGCCAGTCCAGCCAGGGCTACATGGGGCAAACGCATCAGAAAATCGACGAGACCGTGCAAGATGCCTTTGAACGAGTACGACTGCTCTTTGCTGAGGCCGCGGACACCACCTCAGCGGCGTTTACAGATGAGATTCAGCGAACCGCGCGGCAGGAACTGGAAGGATTCACGGAGCTGATGACCAAATCCGTGGAACTTTCGCGCGATCGCTTGGACGCCGCGCGAGAAGAGACCACCCAGCGTGTCTCCGCAGAGCAGGAAGAATTCCTGCGGCGATTCCGTGCCGGGGCCAACGGGGCTGTCGAGAAAAGCCTGAATGAAGCACAGGAAGAGCTCCGGACGAGTTTCGCGTCCCTGCTGGAATCCTGGAAAACGATGAACGAAGCAAAACGCGGAGAACTACGCGAGACCTTTGGGAAAATCAGCGACGAATCCGCAACCGGTTACCGGGACCGGCTGGAAAACATATCGAATTCATGGATGGTGGCGACCGTGGCGACACTCGATCATCAATCTCGAGACGTTATCGCGAAAATCGCGGCGGCGGCGGAAGAACGATTGCGCGAAGCTTCGTCGGAGGTGTTCTCCCGTTTCGGGGACACCCTGCGCGAAAGGCTGCAGCAAATTGCCCTGGGATTCGAAACCGGAAAGAACCCGCCGAAGTCGTAACCGTGTAAGCTCCACCCAGTGTTGGCGCCGAGGCGCCGTAGCCTTGTATAATTCAGCGCATTGCCTATGGCCAACCGGGCTTACCTGCGCGTCTGGACGCGCGATTTCAATGAACAAACGATGATCGTGCAATTCGCGCGATTTCTCGCCACCGCTCCGGTTACGGAATCGGGTCCGGGATTCGAGCGTTTGATCATACAACCCATCGATAGCACCGAAACACCCATCGCCGAGTGGGATCTGAAGACCGGCAGGTTTGGTCCCGCCGAGGTGGCCGCGCTCGCGGCGCAGAACCTGGCCCCAGATACCGCATACATCGTGGACGCGAAGTGGGATCTGTGGAACTTCGACATAGAAACGTTGAAGTGGAAGCAGGAGCCCGCGACGCTGGAACTGCTTTGCCGGGGACCCCTTCATGATGACGGCATCGCCGCAAGCACCGGCAACTTCGCGGCAGACCTGGGATTTGAGCACCTCTTCACCGGCCACGCGGGATTGCTGGCTCCGGGCGCGGCAAGAAATCCGTTTGAATCCTCGGATCATCCGCTGGAAAAAACCTTCCGAAGCTGGATGAGCAGCAGCGAAAATCTTAAGCAATATCACGCAAAGACCCGGGAGAACATCCAAAAACTGTTCAGCTGGGTGGAAGCGATCGAGGCGGCGTTGCCGGTGGAACGAAGCGAATTGCGGAGCGAGGGAGAAGAGAATTTTGAGGCGCGGCTGGATGCCATTCTGGCGCAAAGGTAATCGGCCGGCGCGATTGCCGGGCTCGCGTCGGTCGCGTATCGGCCGCACGCCACATTTTGGCCAGCCGGCGTTGTGGGTGTTGGGCCTGGTAACTATGCTCGCAACCGCCGAGACTGTAGCTCACCCCCTCAGGGGTGAGGCTCGACAGAAGTCCACGCCCGAACCGACGGCGACGAAGAAAGCGAACGAATTGACGTTAGCAGGATTGCGCCCGGGACGGGACAGCATGACGCGCGCAGCACAATTTAACCGACCGTTTCGCGATGGCAAGGATCGGCAAGCGGACCAATCGGTATGGGTCGATGGGTGCAGGGGCCTAAAGCTGACTATCGACAGCGGCAAAGAGAAAAGTATTGAGGTGATTCGTGTCGGTTTCTATTCAGGACCCCATCCCGATTGCGCAAAGCAGGTCCCAAGTCCATGGAGAACGGGAAAGGGATTGCGGCCGGGAGACCCATCAGCAAGTGTCATCCAGCTCTACGGCGAGCCGGATTCGCGGAGTCCTAGCACGAAGGACGGCCAGCCATTAGAATTGTGGTATTACGCCTTTGACTGGGCCGGCCCTGACGTACCCCAGGTGATGGAAGTGGTTTGCACCAGAGAGAAGGACGGGCAGGTCGGGCAAGTGGTAGAAATAACCCTGGCCGCGCCGAGCCTGTAAAGAAACGACTTGTGGTCGAATTTCGTAGTTACAGTCGTGCGCGGCGTACGTCTATTTGAGAAAGGACCTGAATGTTCCGCTCCCCTTTTGCTGCAGTGGTGCTCGTCCTGATGCTGGTGGGCTGCGGGTCAGAACCACCCAAACCCGCCACGGAAGCCGAGAAGAAACCCGAGGCGGAGAAGAAGCCCGAGGCGGCGGCGATTCCCGAAGAGGTTCAGGATGTCGCGAAGAAACTGCTGGGAAGCGATGCCCAAGTGCTGCTATATGGCGACCTAGCAAAAAATGGCAAGCAAGAATTGCTGGCGGCGAACGTGGTCCCCAATACGCCGAAAAGTGTTGTAGCGGGAACGGTAGTGACACGTGCCGTGGTTGCGGAAAATGATGGCGGCAAGTGGGTGGAGCTGGTGCGCGCTGACGAGCACCTGAAAAA
>Ga0126369_10004469_pt1 | contig 10268 bp, 7 predicted proteins | sample PanSoiMetaPlot_1_FD_109646 | JGI IMG/M metagenome (GOLD analysis project Ga0126369, IMG submission 109646) | Tropical forest soil microbial communities from Panama - MetaG Plot_1 | ecosystem: Environmental > Terrestrial > Soil > Tropical forest > Bulk soil | place: Panama | collected 2016-02-17
CCGACAGTATTCGCACCACGCTCGACGCAGGCAGCATGGTACAGCAGGCAGCCTCTCTTCCGCGCGCACAGAAAGACGCCATTGTTGCTTATCTCACTCGAGACTCGGCGCCGCAGCCGGTTGTTGTGGTGAATTCGCAGTGCGTGCCGGAGAAGCAACCGTACTCTGCGACGCTTCGCACGCCTCACTGGACCGGCTGGGCTAACGATGTAACCCAGCATCGCTTCCAGTCGGACGAGCAGGCACAGCTGGCTCCCAACCAGGTATCGCGGTTGAAACTCAAGTGGGCCTTCGGCTATCCCGACGCGCAGACTGCGGCGGCGCAGCCGACGATCGTGAATGGACGCATCTTCGTCGGCAGCGCCAACGGCAACGTGTACGCACTCGACGCCGCCACCGGCTGCACTTACTGGACCTACAAGGCCGGATTCCCAGTACGCAGCGCCATCAGTGTCGATGAAAACACCAATACGCTGTACTTCGGCGACCGGCGCACCGGCGTTCATGCGGTCGATGCCGTGAGCGGCAAGGGAGTATGGACGACGCGGCTCGACGAGCATCTCATCCTGAGCATCACCGGTGCACCGACACTGTCCGGCGGCGTGCTGTACGTGCCGATGACGACCAACGAAGATGCTGCCGCCGCCGACCCGCGATACGAATGCTGCAAGGTGCGCGGCACCCTCGCCGCCCTCGACGCCGCCACCGGCAAGGTGCTGTGGAAGAGCAGCACCATCACCGACGAGCTCAAACCGACTCGCAAGAACAGCCAGGGGGCGCAGCTCTGGGGACCGGCCGGTGCGGGCATCTGGTCAGCGCCCACCGTGGATGTGAAGGCACACCGCCTGTACGTGACCACCAGCAACAGCACCGCCGATCCGGTCGCGCCAACTTCGGACGCGATCATCGCCTTCGACATGGACAGTGGAAAAATGCTGTGGTGGTATCAGGGCACGGCCAACGACGGCTACAACCTCGGCTGCGATCTGCCCGATCCATATCGCGCCAATTGCCCCAGTAGCAATGGGCCGGACTTCGACTTTGGCTCCTCAGCAATGCTGGTAGAGCTGGCTGACGGTCACCGCGCACTGATCGCGGGACAAAAATCCGGCGTGGTGCATGCCATCGATCCCGACGCCAATGGAAAAGTCCTTTGGACAAAGCAGCTCGGCAACGGCGGAAAACTTGGCGGCGTGCAATGGGGGCCTGCCACCGACGGCAAGACCGTGTACGTGGCGCTTTCGGATGCGAAGCTGGGAGTTGCACCTGCAGGCACACCGGGCGCACAGCCGGCGCTCGGTGCCAACTTCATATTCGATCCCAAGGTCGGCGGCGGACTGTTCGCGCTCGATGCAGCTACCGGCGAGACGCTCTGGCATACACCGAATCCAGGATGCGCAAGCAGCCGACCCGGCTGCAGCCCTGGACAGTCTGCCGCGGTCACTGCCATTCCCGGCGTTGTGTTCTCGGGCGATATTGGCGGCATCCTGCGTGCCTATGACGCCAAGACGGGCCGCATCGTCTGGGAAGCCGACACCACGAAGGCATTCAAGACCATCAACGGCGTCGCCGCGCATGGCGGCTCTCTGAACGGACCCGGTCCCGTGATTGTCGGCGGCATGCTGTACGTCAATTCCGGCTACGTGCACATCGGCACGGCACCGGGCAATGTGCTGCTGGCGTATTCGGTGGACGGGAAATAAGAGACGGCTCGCTGTCCGCAGCAGTCCCGGGCCGAGTTTTGGATGCTATCCTTCGTCATGGCTCCCCACCCTCGCCGAGAAATGCGATCCCTTCCCCGTGTCTCGGGCGCCGTGCTCTGGTTGATCCTGGTGGTTCTCGTCGCGCTCGGCGCAGGATGGATCTGGTTGATGATGCAGTGGAACTACTCGTCGGGCGAGCGCGCTGGGTGGGTGCAAAAGTTTTCCCGCAAGGGTTGGATCTGCAAGACGTGGGAAGGCGAGATTGCGCTCGTGACGATGCCTGGCACTGCGCAGGAGAAATTTCTGTTCACCGTGTGGGACGACGACGTGGCCGCGAAGATCAACGCCGCGATGGGCAAACGCGTGTCGCTCCACTACGAGGAGAAGGTCGGCTTGCCTGGTAGTTGCTTCGGCGATACGCGGTATTGGGTCAACGGTTTGAAGGCGGTAGAAGATATTCCGCTTGCGCCCGGCGTAGTCGTGCCAACGCAACCGGGTGGCGCGCCTGCGGGGCAATCTTCGCAACCGTCGGACTCACCCGCTCCAAAGTAATTGAAACGCCTGTCGTGACGCCCGAGTTCGAACCGGCGACCCGACTCTAGCCAACGAAAAACGGGCGCGCGGCCCGTTTTCTTTTGGCGGACAGAGCTCCGACGAAAGCCCCGAAGTTATGAGGCCATATCGTCTCGACTACCCCTTCAGCTCCTTCTTCAACTGATTGATGAAGCGCCAGTCGGTGCCCTGAGCAATGATCTTGGTGGGGGTTGATCGAACGAACCCAACCTCGTGAAGGCGTAGGCTCAGAAAGCGCACGGTGTCTTCGGCGTCGTAGTCGCGCCAGCGGCCATAAGGTAGTTCGCGCATGGCCTGAGCGACAAAGTCGCGATGGGATGCCTCAACGAACCCGCTCTCCACATACAGCCGACCGACGCGCTCTGGGTGGGTCACGCAGAGGTCGTTGGCCTTGAGGATTGCGCGAACGGCGCGTCTGGCGGCAACCGGATTCTTGCGCACGAACTCGCGGTTTGCGCCGAGCATGCAGCAGAAGTACTGAGACCAGGGTGGGTCGGTCGTCATATTCCAGATGGGGTGTCCGATCTTCAAGGCACGGAGCCGTTGGGGTTCCGGTGGGAAACCCATCATGGCGTGAATCTTTCCCGCCGCGAGGAGACGGATGGCCTCGTCGGTGGAAGGCGTGACGAAGGTCAAGTCCTTTTGGGGATCAAGGCCCACGTAGGCGACTAGCATCATCACAATAATATGATGGCTACTCTCCATGCTCGGGACAGCCACTGTCTTGCCGCGGAGATCCTTGACCGCCAGCACATCCGGCGTCGCGAACAGCTCGAAGCAGCCGACGTGAGTTCCGGCAAGGATCAGGATAGGGTCTCCGGCATCGATTCGGATGACAAGCTGGGCGGCGAGGCCGATGTTGACGTCGGCCCCGTGCTCCGCCAACGCGCGATAGGGGCCGCCTTCGGCACGGACATACTGCACGTCGGTAAAGCCTTCGCTGCGAAGAAGGTCCTTCGCCACGAACTGAGGGGCAAAGCAAACCGCCGGGCTCAGGGCGAGCCTGAGAGTTGTTGTCTCGGGCGGCGGCTCCGCAGCAGCGTGGTTCGGCCTAAGCAGAAAGCCTGCCCCTGCCAACGTCAGTCCACCCACGAAAGCGCGTCGACTCCGGCTTACACATCGGTCACTCATGAAGCCCTCCACCGACTACTTGGGATGCTCGGGGACCGATGGAACGAATGATGTGGCGGAGAGGGCGGGATTCGAACCCGCGTTAGGGTATTAGCCTAAACACGCTTTCCAGGCGTGCGACTTAAACCACTCATCCACCTCTCCGTTTGCCCCCGAAGCAGACAGGGGCGAATTTTACGCGAGAAGGTCCGCGAGCGGATCGGCCCATCGTGAGCGGCACCCCTCCCCTACCCGCGTCGGCCTCAAGCGAATCCGAGCCCGAGTTCACTCAGCTTCTCGATTTCCGCCGGATCGAATCCCCAGTCGACAAGTGCCTCTCGTCCCAGGGCGCCGCGCTCTGGCGGGCCGCCCCGCACCTGCCCCGGCGTGCGCGAAAAACGCGGTGCCGGGGCGGGCTGATCGATGCCCGCGACGTTCACGTTGCTGCCGCGCGCGACGTGATGCGGATCCAACCGCGTCTCGGCGAACGTGAGCACCGGAGCGAAGCAGGCATCCGAATCGGCAAATACGCGGCACCACTCGTCGCGGGTCCGCGTGCGGAAAATCTCCGCAAAGCGTTTCCGCAGCACCGGCCATCCTGAACGGTCGTCCTGCGCCGGCAGCTTTGCATTCGCGAGCCCCAGCCGCTCGAGAAGCTCCTGATAGAACTTGGGTTCGATCGCCCCGACCGCGACGAAGCGTCCGTCGCTTGTCTCGTAGGTGTCGTACCAAGGCGCGCCCGAGTCGAGCACGTTCACGCCGCGTTCCTCCCGCCATTGCCCCGCAGCGGCCATTCCCTGGTGCATCGTCGCGAGAAGCGACGCGCCCTCGAACATCGCCGTATCGATGACCTGCCCTTTGCCAGAGCGTCGCGCTTCGATGAGTGCCGCGCAAACGCCGAAGGCGAGCAGCATGCCGCCGCCGCCGAAGTCGCCCACGAGGTTGAGTGGCGGCACGGGCCGATCGCCGGCGTGCCCGATGGCGTGCAACACTCCGGAGAGCGCGATGTAGTCGATGTCGTGTCCCGCGCGTGCAGCGAGCGGGCCGCTCTGCCCCCAGCCGGTCATGCGTCCAACCACGAGCTTCGGATTGTTCGAGAAAAGAACGTCGGGGCCGAAACCGAGCCGTTCGAGCACACCGGGCCTCAATCCTTCGATCAGCACGTCGGCGCGTTCGGCGAGTTGCAGCAGTGCAGCCACGCCGTTCGCGCTCTTGAGATCGAGCGTCACCGAGCGACGCCCTCGGAACATGAGGTCGTAGCGGCGCTCGCGGGTGACGCCGAGCTGCGGATCGAAGGGACGATCGACGAGCAAGACATCCGCACCCATGTCGGCGAGCAGCATGCCGCAGAAAGGAACTGGGCCGATCGATTCGAGCTCGAGGACCTTGACGCCGGCGAGCGGACCCGCGCTCATGCCGTCCCGACTCGTTCGTTGGGTCGATGCGTTAATCGGCACGTGCAGGCTTGGTCCGCACCGCGCTCCAGTCCTGGAGCAGCGCGAAGCCGATCGCCAGAAGCGTCGGCCCCAGGAACAGGCCAATGAAGCCAAACGCCACCACGCCACCGAGCACACCGAGCAGCACCAGAATGAACGGCAGGTTGCTCCCGCGGCTGATGATGAGCGGCTTGATCACGTTGTCGACGCTGCTCACGACCGCCACGCCCCAGATCAGCATGAAGATGCCCCATCCGGTCGAGCCGTGATAGAAAAGCCACAGCGCCGCCGGGAACCAGACGAGCGGCGGACCGATCGGCACCGGCGACAGGACGAACGTCGCCAAGCCGAGCAGCGTCGCGGCTGGAACGCCCGCGATCCAGAATCCGATCGCGGCGACCACGCCCTGCGCGATCGCGGTACCCAATATTCCGTACACGACGCCTCGCATCGTGTTGCTCGCCACGCCGACGAGCTCCTTGCCACGCTCGCCGGCGATGCGACTCACCCCGGCATTCAGTCGCGCCGCCATCGCTTCGCCGTCGCGATAGAAGAAAAACGCGATCAGGATCGAGAGCGTGAGCTGGAGCAAGCCCTGCGCGAGCGCTCCGCCGCTCGCGAGCGCGAAGCTGCGCAGAGGCTGAAGATATTTTTCCAGCTCTGCCACCAGCGCCGGGCTGTCGTGGGTGAACCCTGCCCAATAGGTTTGCAGGCGTTCGCCGACCAGCGGAATCTGGCCGACCCACGCCGGTGGTTCGGGCGGCCCTTCGTCGACGAACTTCTTGCCGAGCACGAGCAGCTGATTGGCGTTCTCCGCGAGCGTCATGCCGACGAAGACGAACGGCGCGAGGAGCACCAGCGCGATCAAGGTGGTCATGAGCAGCCCGGCGAGCGATGCGCTCAGATGCGTCACGCGTCGCAATCGGTTGAATGCCGGCCAGGTCGTGCAGCACAGGACCACGGCCCACAGCAGGGCCGAGAGGAAAGGCGCCAGCACCAGATAGCAGCCGACGACGATGGCTGCGAGGACCACGATCGTGATGCCCTGCTCGATGCGCGTCGTATTGGAGGATCGTTGCGCGGGCTTCGTCCCGGGATCCTGATCGTTCATGCGCCTCCCTCAAGGCGCAATGTACGCAGTCTTGACGATGGTGAAGAACTCCGCCGCATAGCGCCCCTGCTCGCGCGGACCGTAGCTCGATCCCTTTCGCCCTCCGAACGGCACGTGGTAGTCGACTCCGGCAGTCGGCAGATTCACCATCACCATGCCGGCCTGCGCGTTGCGCTTGAAGTGCGACGCGTGCTTGAGCGAGGTCGTGACGATGCCGGCCGATAAGCCGAACTCGGTGTCGTTGGCGAGCGCGAGCGCTTCGTCGTAGTTCTTGATGCGAATCACCGATGCGACAGGCCCGAAGATCTCTTCGCGGGAGATGCGCATCTCGTTGCTGGCCTCCGTGAAGAGCGCGGGAGAGAGGTAGTAACCCTCGGTCTTGCGTTGGAGCCGCTCGCCACCGAGCACAAGGCGCGCGCCCTCCTGGCGTCCAAGCGCGAGATAGGACAGGTCCTGGTCGAGCTGGCTCTGGTCGACCACCGGACCGATATCGGTGCCGGGTGCCAGCGCATCGTCGACCTTGAGCGCGGCGAGCTTCTCACTCACCGCCGCAACGAAGCGGTCGTGAATGCCCGCGGTCACGATCAGGCGTGACGACGCCGTGCACCGCTGGCCCGTCGAATAGTATGCACCCTGCACCGCGACGTTGACGGCGGTCGCCAGATCGGCGTCGTCAAGCACAACGAGCGGATTCTTGCCGCCCATCTCGAGCTGCACCTTCGCCATGCGCGCGATCGCCTTGGCGGCGATGCTGCGGCCGGTCGAAACCGAGCCCGTGAAGCTGATCGCCGCAATATCGGGATCGTTCACCAGCGCTTCGCCGACGACCGATCCGCGGCCCATCACCAGGTTGAACACGCCCGACGGAATGCCCGAGCGCACGATGATGTCGGCAAGCGCCCAGGCGGAGCCCGGGACGAAATCTGCAGGCTTGAACACGACGGTGTTGCCGAAGGCCAGCGCCGGCGCGATCTTCCATGCCGGGATCGCGATCGGAAAATTCCACGGCGTGATGATGCCCACCACGCCGATCGGCTCTCGCGTGATCTCGATCTCGACGCCGGGACGGATCGAGGCGAGCTTCTCGCCTGAAGCGCGCACGACTTCGCCGGCGAAGAAGCGGAAGATCTGCCCTGCCCGCGTGACCTCGCCTACGCCCTCGGGCAGCGTCTTGCCCTCTTCGCGCGAAAGCAGCCGTCCAAGCTCGTCCTTGCACGCGAGAATCTCCGTGCCGATCTTGTCCAGCGCGTTCGCGCGTTCCTGAATCGAGCCGGTCGACCAGGCGGGAAACGCGCGCTTGGCGGCTTCGATCGCGACGCGCGTCTGCGTGGCATCGGCCTGCGCGTACTCGCCGATCACGTCGTCGAGGTTCGACGGATTGCGATTGGGTTTGGTCGACGTCCCGGCGAGCCAGTCGCCGGCGATGTAATTGGCAAAGGTTTGCACGGCTTTCCTCGGATGCAGCACCCAATGACTGAAATCGCCGTCTAGGAAAATGCCCCGCCGGGAGCAATTGCAGAATCTAACAGAGAGAGGGATTAGAACCCCAGTCAGGTGGCCCTGAACCTGATTTCGAGTCAGGCGCCTTCGATCATTCGTCCGTTTCTACACAATGAAATCATAGCATTACGAGGAACGTCCGGGAAAATGACGCACCAACCAGGAAAATGGGCGTGAGTCTGGCCAACGTGGCAAAAAATCAAAGACTGAACTTGTGACAATGGGAATCACCATCTTCTTGTCACTGCTCTACTTCGCTCAATGCTCGATTTGCGCCTCGATCCGACCCTTGCGAATCGCATTCATGAAAGCCGCATGGTCGCGCTCGGATTGGTCCGCGTAACTACGCGAGAAACTAGCCACAGCGCGGTCGAAAACATCCTTCTTGCCGAGATACCCGGCGATCATCGCGGCGTCGCCGGACCGAGCGTGGGCGCGCGCGAGCGTCCAGCCGCACAGCTCGGCATAGTCGAGCAACGTAGTTTGGTTGAAGAGCTCGACCAGGGGTTTCATTTTCATGTCGCGCAACTGGCGCACGTAGAAATGCCGTCCTCTCTTCCCCTCGCTCCAGCCTAAGAAGATGTCGCTCGCCGATTGCATCAGGCGCTGCCCGGTCACGATGCGTTGTCCATGGTTGGGGTAAGCGCTCTTGCCGATGTAGGCCTCGAGCACCGACGCCCGTGCCTCCTTGACCTGCAGGAACAGCGGATCGGTGTCTTCGGCCATCATGAGCATGATCGCGCAAAAGGTGCCGACGCTGCCGACGCCGACCACCTTCAGCGCGAGGTCGACGAGCCGATAGCGGTCAAGCAGCACCCGGCGATCTTCCTCAAGCGATTTGCGGTACCAGGCGACTGCCTTGAGGATATTGCCCCCTTCGGAGCCAAGGTTGATCTGCTGATCGTGGTAGACGAGCGGCGGAGCGTCCTTGATGACGAACTTGGCTTCGCTACCTTCCACCATCTTCGGGAAGTCGCTTTCGGGAACGCTATGGGCCGCTGTCTTGGCGAGACGTTTGCGTAAGCGCCTAGCCGTCCCCGAGTGGGACAGCGACGCGATGATGGTGTCCAAGTCGATGCGCGAATACCACACGTCAAGAGCGCGCATCTTCGCGTACTTCGCCATATGCTCCCGGTACGACCGCGCGCACGCCGTCGCGGCCTCGCGTTCTTTGGCGTGGGAAAAGCCGTTCGTACGCGCTGCGTGCACGAAGCTCGCGGCTAGACGTTTGAGGTCCCATTCCCAGGGACCGGGCAGCGTCTCGTCGAAGTCGTTGATGTCGAAGATCACGCGCCGCTCGGGCGTAGCGAATCCGCCGAAATTCATGAGGTGGCAGTCGCCGCACACCTGCGCGCGGATCCCGGTCATAGGCGTATGCGCAAGGTCGGCTGCCATGTTGAGCGCCGTGCCCCGATAAAACGTGAACGGCGATGCGGACATGCGGCCGTAGCGGATGGGAATGAGCCCCGGAATGCGTCCCTTGCTCGACGCGATCACCAGCTCGACGGGATCATGCCGGTTGCGCGGAGCTTTCCATTCGCCATGCACCTCTCGCGGCAAGCGATCGCGCAACGCCTTTCCGGCAGCGTAACGATCGCGGTGGTTCGCGTCGTGCAGCCGTGCTGCGACCGATTTGCCGGCACTCGTCTTGGCGATAGTCTTAGGCATGGGTGCCTCTAATACTGGAGGAATTCTGATTGGCGCGCCCGCGCAGTCCGTCCGCAGTTCACTTGGCTGCTTTCAGCTGGAACTTGCCCACGTCTGCGACGATGCCCCTCAGTTGATAGCTGCGCAGCTAAAGTCGGGGCGTCGCGCTAGCGACCATCCTATGAAAGATAGCCGTGCTCGGTCTGATGGAAATAAGACCGTTATGAGCTCTTGTGATGGTCGTTTCATTGGGTACCCTTCTTCTGCTGCTCGATACATTCGCCGAAACGCGTGATGTCGTGCGGATAGAGGGCGCAGACGTCGTCGGCGAGCGCTTTGCTCAAGCGTGTGTTAAGAAGCCCACAGAGGACATAGAGCGCTTGCGAAGCCGTCACTTGGGCGAGCAACTGCTTGACCAAGGGAAAACTCCCACCCGCTACCGGTAGCCAATTGCCGTAGAAGACCGGATGGAATTTTCCCGCGCGGCTCGAACTACCAGTTGGTCGTCAAGCAGAAACAACAGTTCTTACGTGCTGATTTCGAGTCAGGCGCCTTCGATCATTCGTCCGTCTCTTCACAATGAAATCATAACATTACGAGAAGCATCCGGAAAATTCGTAGGCGTCTAGGAGACTAGAGCCTGCTAAGCCCAATTCGCTGAGAGACTCGTTGGCGCTCAACAAGATCCTGCGAGCCTTCGGGAAAACATTTTGCCGCGATGCTGCCGAGGCCGCCTGCCAAACCTGGACGAGCGCAGTCGCATGGCGGCCTTTGCCGAGACCCTTTGAGCGCCACGTAAGAGCAGCGACCCGGCGCGAACGGCGCACTAGCGCTGCTCAACCACAGACGCGCCGATTAACTCGGGCGCGGAGAGAACGGCGCCAGCTCTCCTGGTTTTCGCAGCATCTTGTCGACGTCGGCCGCGTGCAGTTCCTCGGCATGAATCATCTGCCTCGCGAACTCCTCGAGTGCGATTTGGCGACCTTCCACCAGTGCAAGCAGCTCGCGATAGGCCGCAAGCGCATCTGCTTCGGCTTCCAGCGATTCCTGCAATATGGCGGCAATATCGTGTTTGTGCGAGTCCAGCAGGGGACCGATTGCCAGCGACGGATAGGCTCCGAGCGTCGTAACCCATTCCCCAACTTGTTGAGCGTGCGCGAGCGATTCGTTGGCCTGCTCGCGCAACCA
>Ga0126369_10004470_pt1 | contig 10267 bp, 13 predicted proteins | sample PanSoiMetaPlot_1_FD_109646 | JGI IMG/M metagenome (GOLD analysis project Ga0126369, IMG submission 109646) | Tropical forest soil microbial communities from Panama - MetaG Plot_1 | ecosystem: Environmental > Terrestrial > Soil > Tropical forest > Bulk soil | place: Panama | collected 2016-02-17
GAACGTGTAATTCATGCTCGTGACGCGCGCGTTCGCGTCGGACGACTGCCGATCGACCGGAATCACCGGCAGCGCGCTGTTGACCGTGAACGGAATCAGCGCGTTGTCCTGCGTCCAGTTGCCGATCGACAGGTATGCGGTCGCATGACTGCGCGCCGCAAAGTTCAGAGCGCCGCTGATGCTGCCGGTGTTCTGGTTGCTATCGGGCCACAGCGATTCGCGGCCCTGGAGCGGTCCGAGCGTCGGCGAATCGGTGATCCGCAGCGGGTTGTCCCATATGAGCGTGTCGAACTCGTTGCGGAAGAACGATCCGTCGTAGCCTACGCGCGCCGATCCCCGATGGTTGGCCCACTCGAGGCCGACGCCGAAGTCCGTCGTCCGCGTCTGAACGGGGACCGGGAGTTCCACTGCGTCGCCGAAGCCGAACGTGCCCGCCCACGGCTGGTTGCCGCCTTTCGCGCTGGTGCGGAACAAGAAGTTCAGATCGAGACTGCGCATAGCCGAATACGTCGCGTTGAACTCGGCCACGGTGCGTTTCAGCCGCAAGTCGAAGGGCGATGCGAGCGCGTCGACGCTCGCGTACGGCAGCGTCTTGTTCTGGAGTCCCGTCTGGATCGCGTCCGGAATCCTCAGGATGTTCTCGATGTTGCCGCCTTCCGGCGCGAACAGCGTCTTCGTGTCTTCGCTGAAGAACAGCGGGATGGAGTTGAATTGAAACCACGCTTTGAACTTGCCGAAGTCGTTGTACGTGGCCGAGTATCGCTGGTCGCGATAGCCGGCATGATCGATCTCGACGTTGAACCAGTGCGTCGCCGTGTCCTGCTTGTATCGCAGGAACTCGACGGTCCCCCCGCCGCGCAGGTCGCGATAGCGCTGCGCGCGTCCTTCATCCGAGCCGGGCGTGTACACCGTGTCTTTGACTGAGACGTCCACGAAGTTGTCTTCCGACACCGGAATCGACTGTGCCGCGGCCGGTGTGGTGGTCGAGGGTTCTGGCGCATTCGAAGGCGCCTGATTCTGCTGCGCGAGCGGCGCGCCTGGCATTGCCAGCAGGGCGAGGAGGACGAATGGAAGATGGCGTCGTGACATCATCGTCGCCTCACCGCAGGAACGTGTTGCCGGCCGGGCTGTTCGATCCGTGAATCTGCGCGTGGCAGTTCACACAGCCGCGACCGATGAGCCGGTTGCTGCGCGCGGCGAGCTGAGCGCCGTCGTAAATCGTGGACGGGTGACGCGTGCCGATGTGGCAGCGCTGGCAGAGCATCGGCAGCTTCGCGACGAGCATCCGTTCGTTGTTCGAACCGTGCGGATCGTGACAGGTATTGCACGCCTCGCGCACCGGCGCATGGTCCCAGAGGAACGGCCCACGTTTCTCGGCGTGGCAGCTGACGCACAGCTCGTTGACCCAGTTGCCCACCTTCAGCAGGCGCACGTTCGTCGACCCGTGCGGGTTGTGGCACGACGTGCACTGCATCTTGCCTTCGCGCACCGGCATGTGTCCGAAGCGCTGCAGCTTCGCCACCTCGGTCTTGTGGCACGTCGCGCAGGTCTCGGTAATCGTCGCCGCCTTGAGCTGCGCGTAATCCGACTTCGGGCTGTGCACGGAGTGACAGGTAATGCACGACAGGTTGCGCGCGTCGTGCGTGCTCCCCTTCCACAAGCCGTGTGTCGACCGGTTGTGACAGCCCACGCAAACTTCTGAGACGTCGCGTGGCTTCATCGACGTAAACACGCGAATCTTCGCCTTGTCGCCCGTTTCCGAATGCTCCTTGCCGGGCCCGTGACACGTCTCGCATGCCTGGTTGGGGTTGGCCGACGGCGTCCGCGTGTTCTGCGACTTGCCGTGCAGCGTCTTGCTCAACTGCTTGTCTTTGTTGTCGTGGCACGCGACACACGTGTCATCGCCGACGTAACCGGAGGGCAACGCGGCCGGCTTTGGCGCGGGCGCTTGTGCCTGTGGTGTCGCGGACGCAGCTGCCGCGACCAGCACGAATGCGAAGACGAGGAGAGCTTTCATAGGTCGGCGCGCCTAAGTGCATTCCCGGTGCCAACCCGCGTCGCCGAGGCTCCGGCGGGCACACTACTCGATGGCATGGCAGGTCTCGCAGTCCTGGCCGATCTTCTTGCCGTCAGCCGATTTGTGCTCGTCGTCGTGACAGCGGAAACACCCAGGAGAATCGATGTGGCCGATGTTGTTTGGGTACGTCCCGAACGTCACTTTCATTTGCGGAAACACGTTGCGCAGATAGATGTCCTGCACGGCGGCGACGGCGCGATCGACCTGATCGCGCGGTTGAGCCTGGTAAAAATCCCGCAGCGCCGCGGGATTTCCCGCCTTCAGCGCCTTGACGGATTCCCGGTGGACGAACGGCAGCGTCAAAGGAATGACGCCCGCGGCCATCGCTTCGTTGACGGCGCTCTCTGGCGTCGCGGCGATCACATGGCTTGGTCGATTGTGACAGTCCATGCAGTCCATTCGACGACGCTCGCCCTTCGAGAGCTGCTCGGGCGTCGTACCCGCCACGACGAACTCGCGCACGGTGCCGTCGCGGCCTTTCACTCGCACCCACGGAATGGTCTGCCGCGTCTTGTCGGTCGCGACGTATTCGATCTCGTTCGCGACATTCATGTGCCAGTGGATGCCGGTCGCGAGGCCGCGGCGCTCGTCGCCTCCGACCACGTGCACCTTTATCGTCGTCACCGTTTCGGCGTTCTTCTCGTTGTCCGCATATTCGACGATGCGTTTCGTCTTGTCGCCGTGGTATTGCGCGGGCGAGTGACATTGCTCGCACGTGTCGGCGGCCTTCACCAGCTGCGTCGGTTCCGGAACGATCGGACGCGGGTAGTTGTGGCGAATCATCGCCATCACCCGCCGAGTGCCAGCGGCTTTGGCCGAGACGAACGACGCGGCGCCGGCGCCGACATGGCAGTCCACGCACTTCACGTTCGCGTGCGCGCCCGTCTGATGCGCGACGAACTCCGGCTGCATCGGCGCGTGGCACACCTGCCCGCAAAACGCGACGGAGTCCATGTACTCCACGCCTCGATAGGCGGCCATCGACACGATGACGACGTTGGCAATCGTGAGGGCGAGCACGATCATGAGCGTCGTTCGCTGCGTGGGTTCGTTCAGATCGATGCGCGGCCACGATGCAGGCCAGTGGCCGAACGCGAACAGCACGAGGCCGATCACGAACGCGGCCGGCAAAATCAGGAAAAAGACGACGCCAAGGTACGGATTCGTGTGCAGACCGAACAGGTCCGCGAGAAACACGACGAGAAACAGCACGGCGCTGATCGTCGTCAGCACCGCGCCCACGACGCGCAGCACTATTTCTTCTTGAGGCTGGACAGGTAGGCGACGAGGTTGTCGACGTCGCCCTTCGGCAGCGAATACGCCTTCATCGCCGGCTTGCGGGTGGCGTTCGTCTTCGTCGTCATGCCTGCGGCGTCTTCAATCCACGAGCGAATCTCGGCTGCCGAGAGCTTGCTGCCGACGTCGTCGAGGGCGCCTTTCGCGTTGCCCTTTCCCGCGATGGAGTGACAGACGCTGCATTTCTGATCCGCGTACACTTTCGCGCCAGCGGCCGCGTCTTGCGCGTGCGCAGCGGCAGCAAATGCCGCGAGCGCAGCCAGGGCCAATGCGACTCGAGTGAGAGACATCACATCCTCCGGAGCTTGGAGCATACCGCACGGCCTGGCGGCACGAGCACTGGCAATCTTGACAGTCGCTGCCGGAAAGCCGGCAATGACCTCGGCATGCGGGCGGGAATGGCAATTGCTGTCTCAGAGAGCGCACAGGTCAAAGGGGGCTCTATGAAACGGGCTGCCGCACTCCTCTTCCTGGTTTTCACCGCAGGGCTCACGACCTCGGCATCGGTTCGGTACGAGGCCGTCGCACGGTTCAGCGCACGGAGCGTCGAGATGACGAGTCCGGCGCGGCTGTCGTTCAGACACGTCGACATCTCGATTTCGCAGTGGTCGACGGATCAGGATCATCGTCTCCTCGCACGCACGTTCATGGAGAAAGGGCCGGTCGGATTCGTCGACGTGCTGTGCGGCTACCCCGCTGTCGGCACGATTGCCGTCGCCGGCGGCGGGACGTTCACGATCCGCTATGCGTGGCAAGTGCCCGACCGCGATGGCGGCCAGCGCATCTACCTGGCTAGCGACGAGCCGATTGCGCTTGTGAGCTTCTCGGAGTTCCGACGCTTCGGCGAGATGGAGCGGATGTACTTCGTGGAGTTGCGCCTTGATCGATACGGCAACGGCGAGGGCAAGCTGTCGGACAACATCCGGCTGTCCGTCGATCAGAGCCGCAACGCGATCGAGCTTCGCGACTACGACCGCCGCCCGCTGCACCTGGTGATGGTCCACGACGAAACGGTGGAGTGAACCAGTTATGAAAACCACGTTCATTGCGATTATCGGGGCGCTGGCAGTGCTGGCCGGTGTGGCGCGTTCGCAAGAAACCGCGGCCAAGCCGGACATGCACGCGATGATGGCCAACCAGCAAAAGATGATGACGTCGATGCAGGCGACGGACAAGAAGCTCGACGAGCTCGTCGCGCAGCTGAACGCCGCCAAGGGCAACGATCGCGTCGACAAACTGGTCGCCGTCGTCAACGAACTCGTCGCCGAGCGGAAGCAGATGACGAGCATGATGTCGATGCACGGCGGGATGATGCAGCACATGATGGAGAAGCCGCGATGAGAGCCGCAGTCTTCTATGCCACGCGGGAAGGGCAGTCAGAGCGGGTGGCCGAGCGCGTCGCGAACGACCTGCGATCGCGCGGGATCGATGCCGACGTCGTGAACGTGAAACACGTGCACGGCGAGCTCGACTGGCGCGACTACAACGCGGCGTTCGTCATCGCGTCCGTGCACCTCGAACATCACGAGAAAGAGATGATCGAGTTCGTCAAGGCGTCGAGGGCCGACCTCGAGCGTCTGCACGCACCGTTTCTGTCGCTGACGCTGTCGCAAGCCGGCGCGGAAGAGGCGATCACGGCGACGCCGGCGCACCGCGAGCAGGCGCACGCCGATGCGCTGCGAATGATCGAAGGGTTCACGAGAGATACCGGCTGGCGCCCGGAGCACTCGCTCACCGTCGCTGGAGCGCTGGCGTACAGCAAGTACAACTTCATTGTGAAGTGGATCATGAAGCTGATCGCGCACAAGGCCGGCTTCGACGGCCCTACGACGCGCGATTACGAGTTCACGAACTGGCCGGCGGTGGATCGGTTCGTCGAGGAGCACGCGCCGTAAACGTACGTAGCCGCAGAGGCGCAGAGAGCGCAGAGGTATTTCTCTTGTTAAGAAGAACTCTGCGACCTCTGCGCCTCTGCGGCTATGTACGTGAGCGACTGACGCTACGAACGCAGCATGCGCCGCGCGCGGGCGAGCTCGCGGCGCTGCGATGCGGTGAGCTTGGGATACGAGAGGTCGAGTTCGTCGAGCGTCTGGACGATGACGTCCGCCACGAGCACCTGGGCGAACCATTTGTGGTCGGCTGGGACGACGTACCAGGGCGCATGCCGATGGCTGGTCGCCGCGATGGCGTCGGCGAAGGCGCGCTGATACGCGCGCCATTCACGCCGCTCGATCACATCTGACTCGGCAAACTTCCAGTTCTTCGTCCGATCGTCCAGCCGCTCGAGCAGCCGCTTCTTCTGTTCGCCGCGTGACACGTGCAGGTGGAATTTCCTGACGACGGTGCCGTTGCGCCAGAGATGCTGCTCGAACGCGTTGATGTCTTCGAACCGCTCCTCCCAGATCTTCTTCGTCACGAGCGGTGGCGGCAGCTTCTCCGCGTCGAGATACTTCGGATGCACGCGCACCACGGCCACTTCCTCGTAGTACGAACGATTGAACATGCCGATTCGACCGCGTCCGGGCAGAACCTTTGCGGCACGCCAGAGGAAGTCGTGCTGCAGTTCCTCGTCCGACGGCCTCTTGAACGAGTGGACCTCGGTCCCCTGCGGGTTGATGCCGGACATGACGTGCTTGATCGCGTGATCCTTGCCCGCGGCATCCATGCCCTGGAAGATCAGCAGCACCGCGTAGCGGTCCTGCGCGTACAGCAGCGCCTGACGCTCGGCGAGCCGCTCGAGACCCTTTTTCAGATGCGCAGCCGCGTCGTCCTTGCCGTCGAACGGCCCGACTTCGTCAGGTTCGTGGCGAAGAAGCGCTTTGCGGTCGCCGTGCCGGACACGAAAGCGGTCGATATCCACTACAGATGTGCTAACGAGCCGGTTCAGCGGTGTAGATCAGCCCGGTTTGATTGCTGACGATCGCGAATCCGCAGGGATCAGTCTTGTCCTTGATCATGAACCAGTAGTGGTCTACCGCGACGTCGAGCATCAGCGTCCAACCTGGCAGAATATCGGTTCCCGGGACGAGCGAAATGCGCTTGCCCGGCCCGCTCGGCGACTGTCGCATCTGTACTGCGAACGGTGAACTCGCCAGATCCTGATAGCGAAAATATCCAAGCCCGCCGTGATTCGCCTGGATGTTGTTGATCGTGCGCGCCGCGTTCACGGCTTCCGTTCTACGCGCCGCCTGCTCGGCAGATTCCGCAGGTCCGTGCAAACACTGCTGACCGTGCGCTGTGCCCATGGCGAGCGTAAACATGACGACCGACATGACCAGTGTCCGGCCCATATCGCACCTCCTCGAACCGATCGGACGACACCATTATCCGGCTGGTCTCAATGAGTAAGGCCGTAAATCAAATAGTTCACGCCAAGTTTGTACGCCTCGTTCGTCTGATCGAACGGGCGTAGACCTCGGCCGGACCACTCCCAGAACTGCGAGACGTCGGTGTTGTAGTTGATGATGGCCATCAGCCGCTTGCTCTTGTCGTTGTCCTCGTAGATGCCCTTGAACACAGGATCGCCGCCGACATACGCCTGTGGAAAGTGTTTCAGATCGTTGATCTCGAAGAAGGAGTGGAACACCGAATCGCGTGGGTCCATGTCGAAAAACTTCACGCCCGGCAATACGCGCTGCATCGTCGCGGCAAAGGGTTCCCACCCGCCACCGGGGACGCCACGCCAGCCTTCCGTCTTGAAGTCGTCGACGAACAGAAATCCACCCTTCTGCAAATAGGCGCGAAGGCCTTGCGCTTCGCGATCGGTGACCGTCCACCACCCGACTTCGATGATGTAGGCGATCGGATACTTGAACAGGTCGGGATCGTCGAGCGTCACCGTGTTGATGTCGTCGTGCGCCCCGAGCAGGCTCACTTCGTTCATGATTTGCATCAGATTGCGTTCAGCGAGCGGATAGCCGTGGATCCACGAGGGACGCCGCCCAGGCCAGTAGCCGCCGGGCGCAGGCGTGTACCGAACTCGCACGAACGTGAACCTGCCGTCGTAGGGAATGTTGCGAAGCGGTTGGTATTGATCCCGAAAGCCGCCGAATCCGAATTGCGCGAGCGCGACGCCGGCCGTCGCCACGACGACGACGGCAGCAGCCGTGACGAGGCTGAACGAGCGAAAACGTCGTGACACGCGACTACGGCGCCGGACGCGGCGCGGCAGCGCGCTCGGTCAGCGTGGATCCGTCTGCGAGCGTCACCGACTGAAACAGCCCGCCTGGATCGCCGCCCCGCAGCGGGAACACCTTCACCGTCACCTTGTCGCCTGGTTTGACGGTCGTCGACTTCCAGCCCGCGCGAATCAGGAACGCGGGCGACGTCATCTCCACCTTCCACGTCGTCACGACGCCGCCCTCGTTCGGCACTTCGACTTCCATCCACGAGTGCGGGTTCTGCCAGCCGAACTGCTTCACCGTCCCCACAAGCGTGACGGTCTTCGACCGGTCGATGCCGGCCGCCGAGTGATGCGCGAACACCGGCGCGGCAACGGCCATTGCAGCAATGAACGCCAGGCGCTTCATCGCACGTTCTCCTTTGATTGGGTGCTCGGGATATGCGAGTTGAGATCGGGCAGGCACTCGACTTCGGCGATTTCCATGTCGCGCGAGTCGACGCGGTTCCACTGCTTCGTCATCTTCCACTCGCCTTCCCAGCTCTTGGGATCGGTCATCGTGTACTCGATCTGCATCTTCTTTCCGCCGTCCACGAGACGCACCCGTTCGACGATGTGCAGCGCGTCGCTGGCGGGAATGCCGCTGTCGATCCAGTGGTGGTGATCGACGAAGCCGACCGTGTCGATGACGAGCGCGTCGCCCTCGAACCGGCCGATCGAGTCGCCGTTGAACGTGCGCACGAGCAAATCGGGATCGGTGTGCGGCCTGCCGTCGATGTTGACGACGCGCAGGCTGTTCATGAAGCCGCTGATCATGTAGACGACCGTCGGCATCTGCACCATCGAGATCGACCACACGCGCGTCATGATGAGCGGGACGCCGGCCGGCCAGCATTGGCCGATGTCGTCGCGGTAGACCTTGCCTTCGGCCTGCGCCTTGCGCGCCGCGTCGAAGTGCTTCTGCGCTTCGGGCGTGAGTTTCGGGTACGGCGGCCCAAATCGCCACGACCCGGGGAACTGCAAATCGATGAACCACGTGCCGGTGATGTCGATCGAAGGCTTCGGACGCGGTTTCGTCAGGTTCGCCGGCGCCAAGACTCCGAGATCCTGAGCCGACACACCGGCCACCGCGAGCACGATCGCGACGACCGACGCCGATACGAGCTTCATAACATGCCCCATGTGATCAGCGATCGCGCACGCGAAGATGCGTGCCGCCTTTCTCGTCGATGTACTCGCGGTTGTTGTCACAGACGAACTCCACCATCTCGTAGCCGGGCATCCTGCGATAGGCCAGCGTGTACGTGACCGGTTTCTCCAGCACCACGGGATCGTCGATGGTGATCTGATCGTGGAGGTAGTCGGTCGCGACGAGCCGCACGCGCTCCGTGATCCGCATGCGATCGCTGTGCGGCATATTCTGATACGACGGCACGGTGGTCTTGACGCCGATCGTGTCCACGACGAGCGTGTCGCCCTCCCATCGTCCGACGGAGCGGCCGTAGTAGCCGGGCGGGACGTCGCCCATCGGCTGCTGCGGGACGTTCATGTAAATCCGCCGCACTTCGCTGAACGCTTCGGTGACGATCGTGATCTGATTTTTCGTCGGAAGAATCTCGATCGGATACAAAGCGACCGACATCATGCGCGGCATGCCGTACGGCACGCACGCGACGGCGCCGCTGGCAATCGGCTCGCCTTTCGCGGCGGCGTCCGCTTCGGCCTTGCGCTTCGCGTCGAAGGCCTGGGCGTATTCGGGCTTGAGCACGATCGGCGACGCGGGAGGCGCCGCAAGCTTCGGATCGGCGCCTCGTCCTCCACGATACGGCGCCCAGACGCCCGTGAAATCGGGCGGCGACGGCGGGACCTGCGCGTGCGCAGACGCGGCGAACATGACGAGCGCGACGACAGCGAGGCCCTTCACTGACGTCCCGACGCTCCCGGGCCGTTGCCGAGGACGCGTCCATCCGGCAGCGTCACGCGCATCAACAACGCTCCCGTCTGTCCGCTCTTGAGCGGGTTGACCACCGCCGTCACTTTGTCGCCGTACTTCAGGTCCTTGAACTTCCAGCCGCCCTGCTGAAGGATGCTCGGGCTGCCAAGCTCGATCGTCCAGTGTTTGACGGCACCAGTCTCGTCCGGCACGTCGAGCTCGATGTACGCGTGAGGATTTGTCCACTCGAACACCGTGACGGTGCCGACGAGGGTCACCTGTTTTGCCGTGTCGAACATCGCGAACGAGTGGTGCAGCACGCCGAGGAGCAAGACGAACACTGCGGTCATGCCGCGGAGTATTGCACGACCGTGGTAGAGTGCGCGCATGAAAAAAGTCGTCTACGCCCTCTCAATCGCGACATTGCTGGCGTGCAGTGCTTATGCGCAAACACCGGCGCGTGGACCGGCACCTGCGCCCACCCCAGCGTGTGGGCCGAAGCTCGCTATGAAAAACACAGCCAAAGACTCCCGCTGCTTCGAGCTGCGGACGTACACCGTCAAGGAAGGCGCGGGCAACATCGACGTCCTGCACGCGCGGTTCCGCGAGCACACGAACGCGCTGTTCAAGAAGCACGGCATGACGATCGTCGGCTTCTGGCAGCCGGTCGCCAAACCCGATCAGCTGATTTACATCCTCGCCTACAAGGACGGGGCAGCGCGCGACGCCGCGTGGGCTGCGTTTCAGGCGGATCCGGAATGGGTGAAGGTCCGCACGGCGATGGACGTGAAGTTGCAAGTCGACAACGTCTTCATGGTCGCGACGGATTACGGACCGATCA
>Ga0126369_10004471_pt1 | contig 10267 bp, 11 predicted proteins | sample PanSoiMetaPlot_1_FD_109646 | JGI IMG/M metagenome (GOLD analysis project Ga0126369, IMG submission 109646) | Tropical forest soil microbial communities from Panama - MetaG Plot_1 | ecosystem: Environmental > Terrestrial > Soil > Tropical forest > Bulk soil | place: Panama | collected 2016-02-17
ACAGTACTCGGACCCGGAGACGAACCTGAGTTACTTGCAGGCACGCTATTATGATGGCAGCAACGGGGAATTCCTGAGCGAAGACCCGGTGTTCTTGGGTGATCCGAAACAGCAAGTGCTGACAGACCCGCAGAGCTTGAACAGTTACTCATATGGAAATGACAATCCTACCACAAAAAGTGATCCGACGGGCAAATTCGCGCCAGCCGTTGCGGGTCCACTTCTCGGCGGTGCGGCTTTAACCCCAGAAACCTTGGGTGTATCACTCCTGATCGGTGCGGGAGCCGCAAGTGTCCTCTATCTGGCAAGTCGTAATTCCTTCCCAAGCTTCCCGGATGGGGCTCCCGGATACTATCAAGCAGTGAAATTGGCCCAAGGAAGCGGGTACAACACGGACCCTGAGTTTCCTTCACGGCCACCTAAAACCCCATGGGGTAAGGTGGCGCTTACAGCTTTCGGAACTGTAGTGACAATAGGAGGCATCGAAGAGTTCTGCGGAGATTGGTGCTTGGGAGCTGCCCTCCGTGGGAAAGTCCCGACTGGATTTAATCCAAACGATCCAATCAGTAGCCTCCCAGGAATTTCAATAGGTGCTTACGGAACGTTCTCACCAACTGATCGCAGCGCTTGTGGTACATTGTGTATGGTGCCACAGCGATCACCAATGCCAGCAACTTCCGCTGCTTCGGCAAGGCCATCGTCAGGCTCCTCCGGCAGCGGGTCATCCGGGCGCAGTAGTTCTGGTTCTGGCACATGGGGTGTAGTCGGTCCAGGATCGTTCAATCCATACATGCCACACTAGCTATGCAAGGCACCGCACTACATTACGGTTTAGCATTCAATTCCTGCTTATGATTGGCGTTTCTTCACTGGTTCAAATCACGGCAGATATCGCAATGATTATTGGTGGCTCGTACATCTTTCTTCAGAACTATCGATATTGGAGCAAGTACGGCGGTAGCCCCTCCGTCTATTGGTCTGTGCTCGGGGCGTCGGGGGTTCTGCTTGGATGTTGGGTTATCATCACGCGCTTTCTTTTGCCCACATTCGTTACCTTAGATGCTCACGTGACGGATTTGTTGAGTTTGTCGCGTCGAATTATGTATGCTGGAGTGTTTCTATATTTCGTCGGTCTCGGTTTCTGGGAATACGTGTGGAACAAATAGCCTCATCCACTCGCGCTTGCCTTACAGCCTTGCCTCACAGAGGCGGCACGCTTGCCTATTTGCAGGGCAAGCTGTAAGGCAACTTCGGCCCGACCATATTGCACCATCACGCGCCATGTCAGCCGCGTTGCAAGGCGCGTGCAGCGGTACCTACTGGCCTCGGCCTTTCCGTTTTCACTCACATAAAGCGGCCGACGAAACGCCCCTTCACCTAAACAAGCGCTGTCCTAATGTGACCGGACGGATGCTCGGGAGCACAGTGTCAGTATGTATATTAATGCTCTGGAGCAAGAGAGGGGACTGAATACGCAGGAATCGCCGAGATGGTCGGCGGTTTGCGGCCGGCGGAACCATAGGTTTTCAACCGCCCATCAACGACCTGCAAAACGCATGGGGCGGAAACGTTTTCGTAACATCAAGCTGGAGGACTTGCACTCCCGGGGATAGTGCGGAGCAGCGGTGTAAGGTTTTTCACGATGGCATAGGACCAAGGTACAACTTGCGGTGCTGGAAGAAAGGGGGTATAGCGCCCCCACATCTTACTCGTGCTGCCGAGCGATTCACCGATCGGGGCACACATGCGATAGCTGTACTTTCCCCCCACGAGAGCATTCGCTCCTTTGATCCCTGTTATCGCCGCTTAGCCAACCGGGGGGTAAGCCGTGGTTCTGCAAGTCCCCAGTCTAACATTCGGGAAGGAGAGGTAATCGCAATGAATGCACGAGCGGCCTATATCAGCCTCCTCCTAGCAGGGGCATTCAGTGGCTTGTATCCGGCGATTTGCTGGACGCAAGAAGCCAGCCCTCCCGAGTGGACCATCATGGTGTACATGAATGGAAAAAACAATCTTGAGGATTACGCGGGAATTATCCGGTTGACGTACCAAGACGCAAGGTGTAGGATGCTCTCAGAGTTGAGGGGCATCCCACATGACCACGGCAAAAGTTGATCTCACCGACCCGATCTATCACAACGATGACGCGGCCCGCGAGCATCTTGAAAAGGTGCTTTGGCCCGGCGGGCCGCATTGTCCGCGCTGCGGCGTCACTTCCGATCGCATCACGAAGATGCAAGGCAAGAGCACCCGCCCCGGCGTCTACAAATGCAAGGACTGTCGCAAGCCCTTCACGGTCACGGTCGGGACCGTGATGGAGCGCTCGAAGATCCCGCTGCACAAGTGGGTTCTTGCCGCTCAACTGATGGCGTCCAGCAAAAAGAGCATGAGCGCGCATCAATTGCACCGCATGCTCGGCACGAATTACGAAACCGCTTGGTTCCTGTTTCATCGCCTTCGCGAGGCTGCGAACGACGTTGGCGGCTCAGGCCCGCTTGGTGGACAAAACAAGGTTGTTGAGGCGGACGAAAGCTATATCGGCGGCAAGGCCAAGAACAAGGCGTATGGTCCGCCGCCGAAGAAGATGGCCGTATTTACCCTGGTTGAACGCGAAGGCCGGGCGCGCTCGCGCCATGTCGCCGATGTGACGGGCAACACGCTTCGCGAGGCGATCGTCACGCAAGCAAGCCGCAAAAGCTACCTGATGACCGACGAGGCCGCCGTGTATGAAAAGATCGGCCGCGAGTTCTCAGGCCATGGCACCGTTAATCACTCAGCGAACGAGTACGTGCGAACTGGGGGGTTCCATCACACAAACACTGCCGAGTCATTCTTCGCACTATTCAAGCGCGCGGTGTTCGGACAATTCCATCACGTCAGCGAGGCGCATCTGCACCGCTATCTCGCGGAAGCCGACTTCAAATACAATCACCGCAAGGCACTTGGCTTCGACGACGTGGCGCGGGCCGAAGCCCTTTTGCGCGGCGCCAAGGGAAAACGGCTTCTCTACTCCCAGCCTCACTAAGCCGAGAACGATCAAGCAGAAGGCGCGCGCTTTCCTACGTTGGCGCGCTTCACACCGATCTGAGTAGATTGTTCCTTGCCACGGTCTCGTTTGGGGCGAGGCTGTGGCGGTGTTTTCAATAAGCGCAGCAAGAGCTTATCGCGCTGCTCAGTGTCCCCATTCTCATCCTTGCCCATGTTATCTCCATGGACTTGAAACGCATCGAACCAGGAAAATATAAGGTCTATCCTCCCGTCGGTAAATGCATCTATTGCGGGAACGAGAACGTGACTCTTACAAAAGAGCATGTCATCCCGTTCGGACTTGGGGGGAACATCATCCTTCCGAAGGCAAGTTGTCTTGAATGCAACGATGTTACCAAAAAATTTGAGCATACATGCTTGCGTAACATCTACGGTCCCCTCCGACTCAGCCTAGGCGTCCGAACCCGGAATCCCGAGCAGCGGCCAGATACAATCCCGTTAACCGTACGTCTGGCTGATTGGACCACTAAGGAAATATCGGTTCCGATTTCTGATTATCCGCCGCATTTGTTGATGGTTGCATTTGACCAACCGGGAATCATTAAACGGCTACCTCCTTCAGAACACTTTTACTTTCAAGCCACAGTTCGGGGGAAAATGGATGAATTTGACGCCTTTAACGAGAAATATGGCTGCATAGGAATTGCTGGACCGACAAATTATGACGTATTGAGTTTTATGAGGATGATTGCAAAAATAGGCTATTCATTCTCAGTTGGCGAGCTTGGAGTCGATAATTTCGAACATATCGTCTTGCCTGTTATCATGGGCGAAGATTTAAGGGCCTCACACCTCGTAGGCGGCGATCTTGTCATTCCACCTCCCTACGAAGTTCCCTATGGAGAAAGTGTGAATCGCATAAGTTGGAAAGTCATTAAATCTACGAAACTGGTTATCGTCGATATACGACTTTTGGCCTCGCTAGGTACCCCCCAATACCGCGTTGTTGTCGGAAGGTGGAAGGGCGACCCGAATCAGATTGTCGTGCGCTAGCAAATATTCAATCAGCGTCCGACAGAACTCCCTTCGCCGCTCCGATAATGATTCCCATTCATACGGAAGATTGCTCGGTTCAAGGTGCTCCATCTTTTCGTGAAACGCCCGAGCGAGCAGTTCAATTGCTTGCTCGGGGCTTCCGCGAAAACGTCTGGGCGCGCCAGCATCCGCCGAAGGTTCCGATTCTGGTGGATGCGGGCTTGACACTATATCTAGCACCTTGGTACGTCAACCGGATAATTCCCGATTACGCCATCAAGAACTTTAAGGAAATTGCCGATGTCGGCAGTACCCCATCAGTTAATGTGGTTGTGGAATTGGGCCGTCCCAAAACTAGTCTGGGTTGGTCTGGAGTACTTCGGTTCCATATGACTCAGGGAGCAAAGCCGGAGCCGGCCTATGCAATCACGGATTGGAAGGCAAAACCTGATGTGAAGGGTAGTGCCTCGCCCGTCGAACTTGACATGGCGTCTCCGACGACGCTAGCCGACTTTGTGGATTGGACTTTGCAATATTACAAGGCAAAGCATTATATGTTGGTGATATGGAATCACGGGCAAGGCTGGCGTTTTCAAGCGGCTACGAGTGCTGAATTGAAGGCCGCATCGAAAACACAAGAGGTCTTATCCGATTTTGTTGAACAAGGCGGCGACGTTAAGTCATATGCTGAACTACTTGATTCAAGCTCGCCAATTGGCGGATTTCGGTCGGTGTCAGTAGATGACGACACTGGGGGTGTCCTGTTTAATAACCAAATTGAAAAGGTTCTAGCTGACCGCTTTGCTGTGGGCAAAAGGCCGTCCGACCCACAGAAGCCTTGCGATCCGAAGAAGAAGGAATGTAGCCTCGATGTACTGGGTTTCGATGCTTGTTTGATGTCTATGATTGAGACTGCATATGCGTTCCGAAAGTCCGTGGATATTATGGTCGGCAGCGAAGAATTGGAGCCTGCGGAAGGGTGGGATTATAGAGAGTTTCTCACAAATCTTACCAAAACGCCATCAATGAATGCAGAGCAGGTTGGAAAAGCTGCGGTTGATGCCTACAAGAAACGTTATGTCAATCCGAACGACTTGGTAACGCAATCCTCCGTGCGCGTGCAGTCAATACAATCGGTTGCGAGCTCAATTAGTGACCTCGCGACTCTTATGAGGGCGGACATTAATAACGAGCGTAACTTCATAAGGCTAGCTCGGATAAACAGTAAAACATATGGGACTCGATATAATTTTAAGACATCTATTGATCTAGCAGCGTTCTTGAGTAAATACAAATCAACCACTAAAAACCCAGATATCAAATTGGCAATAGACACTGTACTTCAAGATATTAAGGGTTCTGTCGCAGCCAATTGGGCATCTCCTTACTTCCCAGCCAGTGCCGCCGACGTTGTTATGGAGCCGGTCGACCACTCGGGATACCAAAAGGGTAACTCGTTATTTCCTGTCGACTTTGTGAGAAACGAATACTGGGCGGATTTCATTGCTGACTATTTGCGATGAAAAACGCACCGTGTTTACCCAGGGGCTTATCTGCGTGGGAGGGGACTCAAGAACACTATTTATAATTTGGATAATGGCAGTTGGCTGTTGACTCGTCTACCGAAGTCCGCGCAGACCCCATCCCCTTTAGATGTGGTTGGGGGTCTCGGGGCACGGTGTGGCCTGGACCTTTCGTCAATCGCTAGTCGGGCGATAACCCGCCGTCTGCGCCATTAAGACCAAACTTGCAAAAAATGTCCCTTCGGCCGTTGACAGAGCCAACGCCGAGTTGTTCTCCATTTTTGCTATGGCGGCCACGGCCGTTAGGACCTCGAAAAGGGCCTTATAAACTCAGCAGTTGTCGAGATTGATCAGCAATCTCGAACCGAGGAGACAATAAATGCTCAGGAAAAATACCCTGCATCGATTGGGGCTTGTCCTCGCTGCGGTACTCGTAACGACAACGACCTCGTTTGCTCAGAGCTGCTCTTTCAACTCGAACTTGGTGGTTGTCAATAACACCGGCAAGGTGCTCAAGTCAGTGGGCGTCGTACATAGATATGGCAAGTCCGGTGGGTCTGTAGAGGTCCGTTACTGGAATAATGTCGCTCCCGGCACGACCAATTCGCAGATTGTTCGCGGTCAGGGCGGAGGTCTGACCGGTCTTATACCGAATTGGTGGACAGTCGTCTTCACCGACGAGGAACAGGGCATGGAGACGACCTTCCAACTCAACCCATACAATTTCTTCGTAAGGGAGTGGGAGAATATGCAGTCGGCCCTCCTCGGTTTCGTGCAAAGCACCGCCGCGACCGGGTTCAAGAACATCCTCGGAACGTCACCGGAGACGGCCCTCGTAGATCCTGTTGTAAAAGTAGCTGTGGCGTTTTTGGCGGGCGATTCTAAGGCGCCTTCCGTAAGTCGCTATAAGGTCGCCCAATTGCATTGCAGGGACGCTGGCAAAACAATGAAGATCGTCATAGGCGGCTCAACTCCGACGTCGCAAAACACGATAGGTCTCTTCCCACCTTCTGGCCGTCAAGTGCCCAACATTCCTTACGGCGAGATTCTTGCTGACCTTGATATCAAGAAGCAGATCCGTGACGGACTGCAACCGAAGTCGGCAAGTGGTGATAAATCCGCAAATGACCAAGGTCCAGGAGGCGGGCAAGACCAAGGAAATACCACCAAGTCCACAGCGACGCCAGCCCCGAGCAAACAGAAAAAGTGACGCTGCAAGTCATTTCACTGGGAAATAGCATTCCGCGGCAGATGAGCCGCGGGATGTGCTGTTGCGAAGGATGAGTCATATTTCCACGAAACGATAATTCTTCCTGCACCTAGCGTGAGATGACCGCGGCGAGCGTTAATTCAGGTTCGATGCTCCAAAGCGACTGCTTGTCCGTGCTCACCCGCGCGTAGAGCGCCGCCCGCTTCATATGTCCTGAATCGATTCCATGAACTCGGCGAAGAGTCGAATCGGTGGTGGGGATATCGAAGTCGGTGGACACGCGCGTCTTTGCTCTTGCAGAACAAGCAAAGACTAGCGAACGCACTCAGACACGAATACGGTTTGACATGCGCAGAGGTAGAGAAGCGTGGGGCAGCGTGGCGTGAGTTGGTGGAACAACAAATATTTTTGGTTGCGTTAGCGGCGAACTCGCTTCCGATCGTTTGTCTGTCAAGCTAGATGCGGCCCATATATGGTGTAAGGATTATCTTCCGCGCTGACTTGCCAGTCAAGCAGGGGCAGGACAGCCCTGAAATCGCCGCTTTGTCGCGGCGTTGTCGGTACGTTACGGGCAAATCGGTGGCCGAGGAACGTAGGGGCTGCACGGCCATTGTTCCGGTTCGACGATGGAGACTGGGCCGTGGTTCGCTCTGCGCATAAATTAGTAGTCAAGACCATCCTGTCGATTGGTTTCGCGGTTTGTAATGTGGTGTCGGTCGATTTGTCACAGCCGAGTCCCGCGCGCGCTCAAGAAAATCCCATCGCTAAAGCTGTGAGCTATTGCCGCTACTATTCTCGCTCAATTCAATTAAGCGGCGACAAAGCGATACTGTGTTTCGACAGCGCAATACCTGCCAATTGGGACATCACTCCGATTCGGAATTTGAGGGAGGACGGAATGTTCGTCATTCGCAGCGGCGGTGGGAATGTCAAGACGGCAATGGAGATTGCGGACGCCCTGCAAGAAAAAAATGCGCTGGTCATTATCTACGACTGCTGTCTGTCAGCGTGCGCGGGCTTTATATTCATAGCTTCCGCAGAAACATTCGTTACAAAGAATACCGTCGTTGCCTGGCACGCGCCCTGCGCCAGCGGTCCCATCAGGGAGTACAGCTTTGCGGAAAAGGAAACACGTTGCCGCGCAATGATCCCGGCTAGCGAATTCGTCAGGAAACGAGCAATCGACAAAAATCGAAGAGTGGAGCAGTTCGTGTATTCACCGCAGAGTGCATACACAAGAAAAATGGTTCGGATTGCGTATGATGGCTCGTTATTTTACCGAGACATATTTTGGATGTGGAATCCTAGGTACTACAAGCTTTACTTCAAAGCAAAAATTACATATGAATCTTATCCAGAAAGCCAATCGGAAGTTGACGAAATTACGAACAAATTCCATCTCCCAAACGTCATTTACGATCCCTGAACGACCGGGCGCTCGGAAATTCCTGAGCAACGTCAATCCGTCAATCGGACTTGCAGCCGGCGGGTTAAGGTACAGTCACAACTGAGACAAGCGTTGCAGGCGTCCTGCATCGAAAGGGGAACCGCGCTCGCCGACAAGGGCTCGTTCCCATCCCGCGGTCGCACGGCACGCTCAGCTTTTGGCGTCATATACAGTGATCCGCTGGTTGCGCAGCCAAATCATGGACTTGATCGGCTGAACGGGCTCGCTGGCGATGCGCGGCATCATGGAGGTGCGTGCCGCCCCAAGCTTAACTTCATCACCTGATGACGTTTCTGCCACGTGTCGGATAGTAGTCGGTTACGACTGGTCGAGCACACGCTACTTCCTGCCAGACCACCTCAACAGCACGAACGTGGTGACCGACGCTTCAGGAACTTTGATCCAGGCGCTCGATTATTACCCCTATGGTTCAACCCGCATCTCGCAAACGACCGGTGGCTTCAACGAACAAAAGCAGTACATCGGGCAGTACACCGATCCCGAAACTTCGTTGAGTTATCTTCAGCAACGCTACTATGACAGTAGCAAAGGAGAGTTCCTTAGCGAAGACGCCGTATTCTGGGGCACTCCGAGTGCACAAAATTTAACAAATCCACAAAGTCTAAACTCATACTCGTACGGGAACGACAACCCCATTACCAATAAGGACCCCGACGGAAGGTACAGCGAAGCACTCGCGGCCATTGGCGGTACAGCGGTAGTGCTTGTTGCTGTTTATCCTTTCTTACCACCAAAGCAGCAAACAGGCCGTTGGCAGAGCAATTGCTGCATTGGGACTGCTTGTTCAGTCGATCGCCAGGGGCGGTGGGGGATCGCTGGTAGCTAATCCTTATCCAGCAGGCGTGAGGTCCACCCCGTATATCAACACCAATGTTACTATCAATACTGTTCCTTGGGCGAATATCAACTTCTCCACTAAGAAGGACAATGATCAATACGGATCGCTGCCGACACCAGACACACTAACAGGTAGGCCAAGACAAGATATCGAACAACAGCTCCAGGACAAGGGACTAACCGGAAAGCCATTGCCGGACGGAGGTGTGACATATCCGGTACCAGGTAGACCAGGTGATCAAGTGCGCCTGATGCCTGGCAATCCAAAGGACCCGAATCCGGTAAAACAGGGACCATATGGTAGAGTCTCGCAGGATGGTATAAAATCTGACCCGTTCCCACTTGAAGGTAATCCAACTCTAAATCAATGACAAATATGATCGAAGATCAAACACGGACAAATATACTCGAGCTTTGTTCCGAGAGCGAGTATGGTTCGTGGGAATTTTGGTTAAACACAGATAAAACCGACCAAGAATGCGAACATATAGTGAAAACACTCTCTGATCTAGTAAATGAGAAAAAGATCATTCCTGTCGAACACAAAACAGTTGTCGATCAGACCTATCAAGAAGTGCCACTCGATATCGCTAGGCTGAAGAACGAAGTTAAACGTTCGATGACGCCTTACAATGTTGATCCTGACAACTTTTATTGGTTCTTGGCAACCGAGTCTGGCAGAGACGAATACGAGGCGTGGGCGAAGGAATATTGGACCGAGGAAAGAATTGCTCAAGAGAAAGAGCGTTGGAAGGCCTTTCGAGGAAGTCGTGATTAGCTAGCTAGTATGCCTCCAGGCGTGTGACGGGCACACACGACCCCCAAGCGTTGCCTTGCACTCGTGCCTTACAAGCAAGGCAACCGTGCCTTTTTGTAAGGCAAGCTGCAAGGCAAATTTCGCATCACCATATCGCGCCATCTTGCGCCACAATGCGCCCGAAAGTCGGAGGCATGCAGTGGTACTGCCTCGGCCTTCCCGTCTTCGACTACTTACAGCGGCCGACTAAAGCCCCGTCGCCAAAGCAGAGTGCTGTCCTAATGGGACGGACAGAAGCTAGGGGGGCATTGTTAGGTTGTTAGAGACGTACACCCTTTAGGTGAGGGAAGAAAGAGAATGCACAGGTATTGGTACTGAAATTACTGGTTCCTTGCGACCGCCGGAACTGAACACTTTCATTCGTCCATCCTCGGCGAGCTTCTTGCGCG
>Ga0126369_10004473_pt1 | contig 10264 bp, 11 predicted proteins | sample PanSoiMetaPlot_1_FD_109646 | JGI IMG/M metagenome (GOLD analysis project Ga0126369, IMG submission 109646) | Tropical forest soil microbial communities from Panama - MetaG Plot_1 | ecosystem: Environmental > Terrestrial > Soil > Tropical forest > Bulk soil | place: Panama | collected 2016-02-17
CATTGTCTGTGCGGGAAATCAACAGACCGCTTCTCTCTGCGTCCGCGACTTGTGACCGCAGGATGGGCTTCCGGCGCGGGGACCGCGCACTGAAATATCTGCGCAAACGAAAACTGAAGTGTCAAAAGACATAACGAGCGATTTGCCAATTCGGCTGCTGGATAATCCGCCGGCTGTTGGTCATCAACAGGATGAAAAGGAGCAGCAGAACTCTGATCAATCACCCGATCGGGGGGGCAGATCGTCGAACCCGCAACGACGGCGCGGCCTGTTCAGCGTCTATCATTTACGATTTCCATCCAAGGAATGGAGCAATTTGGGCGCCTTGCGCAGAGCGTCCACGAACTGTCGGTATGCGCGGTGCCGCTCTGCTTCATCACGAATGCGAAGCAGTGCCGAAGGGTGCAGCGTGACGAGCGCCTGCCCGTGATCTGTCGCGATCGGCCTGCTTCGCGCGCTCGATATCGTCCCGAATTTGCCTAGAACGCTGCGCGCTGCGCTGGCACCCACTATCACAGTTACGTCAGGCTTCACGAATGCGCGCTCGAGATCGAGCCACCATTTGCAGCGCTCAATTTCGTAGGAATTCGGCCGCTTGTGTAGACGCCGCTTGCCGCGGTGCTCATACTTGAAGTGCTTCACCGCGTTGGTCACGAAACAATCGCCGCGATCGATCCCCGCATCGGCGAGCGCACGACCAACAGCCGGCCGGCGGGTCCGACAAAAGGAACCCCTGCCAAATCCTTCTGATCTCCTGGCTGTTCGCCGACGATCATAAAGTGCGCAGATTTTCGACCCTCGCCAGGCACGACCTGTGTCGCGTCACGGTGCATCGCTCACACTTTGCTTCGGCGGATGCCAGCTCCGCCAAAGAAATGATTTTCGCAGCATCGGCGCGTCCAGATCTTCGCTCAGCCGCCTCGGCTGTTGGACGTTTCGTCACCTTTGTTCTCCCTAGAAATCCAACGCCCTAAAGCAGGTCTCGATCCCCCGCGCGCTCATTGAACCGTGGCAATCAAGCAACAGTGCGCTAGCCAAATTTTGCGCTCGCAAGAATGTTATGTGCGTGGTGAGACGTTGCGGTCCATATGGATGGTGTTGTTGTACCCAGAGTACGTTCGACGAACTTGGCCCCGGCGATCGCTTTGCCGGGGCCTTTGTTTGTGCAGTGATCCCTGTCTGGCCCTCCTGCGGTTCGCCGATCGCGTCCGCGACGATTAGTGCCAATAGCGCGCCTTAATTCGTCGCGGCCGCTTCCTTTCTCATCGGGTGAACCGGTGAGGGCGGCCTGGCTGAACGCGTACGCTGCCTCGAGCGATTGGCGTCAAGCGGGAAACAAAATTCAACTGCGGTGCGTTGGCCTTCTGCGTGTGCGAGCCGAAGTTCGTCACGCGTCGAGCAGCCCTGGCCGCTGTCTCCCACTCTGCTGGGGCTGCTCCGATTGCTGCAATCCCCGTTTGTGTCACGGGAATGCACGGCGGCATCGGTGATGCCAATGCACGCAACAGCCGAGCACCTTTGAACGCCGGCGCAGCACGATTGCCGTTGTCGTCATGGATACGGAGAGTTGGACGGGCAAAAGATGCAAGCGCCGCCGGGAAAGGACGTTGCCGGCCTTGATCCAACCGTGTTCCGATCGTTGTTCCACAGCCAATGGCCCGGGTTGGTCGCGATGGATCGCGCGCTATTTGAAGGGTGTGAGTGCCGACGCCGGACGATGCTCTCTCTCCGCGGCACCAATTGATACCGCGTGTCCTCGATTTCGCCGTCGGACCCGCGACGGAAATGTTCCATGAAAGCGTGACGACCTTTCCTCAGCAGTTCCCCGCTGGCGAGATCGATTGGCATGTCCACGAGTTCCCGCTGCGCCTCCGCGGACGGCGGATTGAGCGGCGTGCGCGGTGCGTAATGCGCCCATGTCGCTTCGACGATGGCTTCGAAAATCGGAAGCGCGACTCTTGCGCCGGTTTGCCCGGACCCAAGCGTATGGCGCTGCCCGTCTGCATTGTCATAGCCCACCCACACGGCGATGGTCACGTCGTTGGTAAAGCCAACGAACCACGCATCGTTCTCGTCCTCCGTGGTCCCGGTTTTCCCCGCGACAAAAGGCGCAAGCTCTTGGATGGATCTCGCGGTGCCGCGCTCTACTACTCCCTGCAATATGGTCTTGAGCTGATAGAACGTCGCTGGGCTCGCGTCTCCCACTGGCGCCAAGCGGGGCTCGTGGCGATGAATAATCTCACCGTCCTTCTCGATTGAATCGAAGGCGTACGGCGTCGGACGCATGCCCTCGTTTGCGATCGCCGCGAAGAAGGCTGCGAGATCGATCATGCGAACTGGTTGCGCGCCGAGAACGAACGGATAGTAGCGCTGGCACACCTGGTAGAGCTGCGCGTCCTGCGCGATTTTGCAAACGCGATCCAGGCTCTCCTCGGGATTACGGGAGATCGCACCGTCGAGGAGGTGCGCGGTGACGCGATTTCTGGAGTTTTCAAGCGCTCGTCGCAGTGTCAATACGCCCGAGCGGCCGCGGTCGTAGTTTTTCGGAGACCAATAGTCCTCCTCACGGCGTTTCATCGAATTGACGATGGGAGCAAAGGTGATCGGGGAATCGCGCACGAGCGTATTGGGCTGCAGGCCAGCTTCGAGCGCGGCAAGATACGAAATTGGCTTAAACGTTGAACCAGGCTGCCGCCGCGTTTGCGTCGCTCGATTGAGCTGGCTCGCAGCATGGGAGAAGCCACCCGTCATGGCCAAAATACGTCCTGTCTTGTTCTCGAGCACGAGGGCGGCGCCCTGCACGACCGGGCGAACTCGCAGCTCCGCCTTCGCAGTTTTGTATCCCTTATCATCACGGATACGAATGAACACGACGTCGTACGGCTCGAGTTGTGCGCGATCCGCACGTGCCGCCAGCGGAAGAGTTCTGCCGTCCCGCAGCCCTACACGAAGCCCGGTACCCCTTTCGAAGCTCTTGCCGGCGGCTCGCGGCAAGACCAGTGCAGTGTCCCAATGCACGTCGTAGAGCGGAAGCCGCGCGAGTTCCAGCGCTTCTTGCCATGCGGGGATCCGAGTACTTGCAGGCGACGCGGATTGTAGTTGCGTTTCCAAGCGCTGAACCGCATCTGATATGTTGGCTTCCGCGCCCTGAAATTGGGCCCGGCCCATCTCCGCTTCGTATCGAGCGAGGCCGTCCTGCAACGCGCTCTCCGTCGCGCGCAGCAACTCCGTTTGCACCGTCGTGTGCACCGTGTAGTTTTGGCTATGCACGTCGATGCCGGCCTCGCTCTTGGCCTCCCGGGCGATGTGATCGGCTGCGTAAAAACCGGTATCGGGGAAATCGGGATCGCGCCGGCTTGCATCGTAGGCGATCAGCTGCGGCGATTGTTCCAGCGCCTGCTGCATGTCGCTCGGGCTGATGACGCCGTCCTCTTGCATCCGGGTGAGAACGTAGATCTCCCGCTCGCGCGCACGTTCGGGATGGCGATCGGGACCGAAATTGTTCGGTCCTCTGGTGAGGCCGGCGAGCATCGCCCCTTCGGCGAGCGTGAGTTCTTGTGCGGACTTTCCGAAATAGTGTTGCGAGGCCATTTCGATGCCCCAGGAGCTGCGGCCGAGATAGATCGAATTCAGGTAAAGTGCGAGGATCTCGGATTTCGAGAGCGTGTGCTCGAGGCGCGAGGCAAGAAGAATTTCCCGGATCTTACGTTCGTAAGTCGCATCATCGCCGGTGAGCAGGTTCTTCACGAGCTGCTGCGTGATGGTCGAGCCTCCCTGCGGGCGGCCTGACTTGCCGAGATTGCCGGCGAAAGCGCGGATAATCCCGCGCTCATCGACGCCATGATGCTGGTAGAACCGCTTGTCCTCCGCCGCGACAAACGCTTTCTGCACGTAGACCGGGATTTCGCCGAGGGGGATCCACACGCGCCGGCGCACTGCCTGGCGCAGTTCGGCGAGCTGCCCGCCCGTCTGGTCGAGCATCACGCTGGATCCAGGGAGTTCCTTGAGCTTGGTGTGATCGGGGAGGTCAGCGGCCGCTTTGTTGAAATGAGCGATGATCTCACCAATGTCGATCGGCGATTGCGCCACCGTCTCGTCCTTGCAGAACTGGCGATAGGCGGAGAACAGATCCTCGAAGCTGACGCCGTTGAGCGCTTTGACCTTTGCGGTCATCGCTTCTGGGTCATCCATAGCCGTGGTGATCAGGTCGTCCAGATGGATCGATTCAATATTGAACACCTCGCGAACGTGCGCGCAGCCGTCCTGGAGCAGCCGGACGACCGCGTCCTGATCGTGATGTGGATCAAACTGCGTACGCACCGCATTGGATTGTGTCGTCACCTGGCTCAGTGCCAGGGCAATGCCGAAAAGTTTAACAAGCACAGGATTCATAAAACTCTGCGACGTGCCGGAGGCCGTGCGTTGCTGCTAGGCTTTCTCGCGCTCGAAGACAGATGCTGCAAACGTCAAGGATAGGCATCGGTCAGCGGTAAGCGCGGGCAACGAGGGACCCCTGTCTTGTTTTGTTACGCGGGTACCCGCGCCTTGATCTCGGAATGCGCACTTAAAGTTTTTTGTTCCTGGGGGCAGTACAACAAAAAGTACTAACACCTTGCGCGAGATCGCATGACTTCAGCGGTCCGGTTGCGGGCGAAGACGCGCCAGCGCCTTCAGTGCGTGGTGGTGATTGGCCGCGCCCTGCCCAGCCAAGGCCACGTCCCATGTTCGCGCGACCACGCTTATTACGGGCGCGCCGCCATACTGAAATGGATGGAAGGGGCTCCTGCGCACCTCCTACTTCGGGTGGCCGGTGGGCTGCCGCAGCAAGGAGCGTCCTCGACCCTGCCCGAGCGTGCGTCTCGGGCTGATGTCGACACAGTTTTACTCAATGCTTCCGAATGAACGTCCGACTTGGAGTGGCCTCATCGACGCGACGACATTCCTCGCCCGTTCAGTAGTTACGGGTTATCGCGACAAAGGCCTGGAAAACACCCGCGGTAGTCGGGGGAATATCCTCGGGGCTGGTCATACAGCCTCCTGCCGATACCAATCCGGACGGCCTGCCGTGATAGGGCGGTCATAGTAGCGCGCCAGGCGGATATCGTACTGCTGAGCAGGAGTTGGTTGCGAGAAAGTCGCCACGGCAGCTGTTACCAACGCGGGCACCAACAGTAGCCCCATCTCCGACTCGGTCGTTCTGTCTTGTCTTGCCTCTATCGGCAACGGTCGGTTCGGCGAACGGTTCCGGCGTGGGTGCCTCGGCCGCACGACCCTCTGGCGTCCCTTTTTTGCGAAGCAATTCGATAGAGGGTCAGCGACTGTTTCAGGGGCTCGCCGATAACTCAATTCTTTAAATTCCGCAGCTCGCTTCGAAAAGCGAAATTGCGAGCAACAAATATGTCCTCTCCCGTTTTCGAATTGGTCAGGAGTGTTATCAGGTAGTGAGGAACCGGATTATTACGGAAATGGACATGGTTTTGCGGACGTTCTACCGGTTGGCGACGGTCTTTCTGTACAGTGCTTGTGTCGGCGCGATCGCGTATGTTCTGTTCACATAGCCGCGTGGTTCTGATTCATCGGGCCACCGGCGTCCGGCAGCACTGTGTTCTACCCCTTGCTTCTCTGGCGGGTTGTCTGCGGAGTTGTCGTATGGCTCGGTTGCAGGTTGGCAACTCTCTGCGAGGGACGGCACGATGGCGGTGGCCAGAGCGAAAAATGTGGCCCACGCAGGACGGTGCTTAGCCATTGTTTCCTCTCACGTATGACTTCAGTCAACGTGTGCTTGAGCCAAAGGTTGCAGCATCTCAGGCAAGGGCCCCAAACAAGTTTTGGACTTCGGCGCGGATCGTTGATCCACAACAAAACCGCTTGCGACCTGTCAAGCGTTGCGACGAGCCTCGTCGGCCGCGGCGCTCGAGGAATCATTTTTTCTGCAATAGCTTGGTACCCTGCTGTTGCACAACGTTCCGAATGCCCGCCGCGAGCCGCGCAAGCACCCACGGCAGCAGCACGTCCAACTTAACGTGCGTGTCCTGGATCTCGATTGTTCCACACACGGTCTGTGCGAGCGCTCGGATCTGAAAGCGTAACGTGTTGTCCGTCCAGATCTGTTCTTGAACAGCGAATACCGTGCTGAATTGCGTCTCGATCTGCCCTAGCCCGGATTGTATGCGCCGGATCGCTTCCTCTTTTCCGAGGTTGTGTGGGATCAAGACCGTGAGCGTGTTGGACATTGGATTGCCCTAGCTTCCGCCATGGGCGCCTAGTGGTCCGATCTTAACATTCGCATCGCTTTGCGGTAGGCCCTTTTGCGAATATTAGAATCAGAAAGACCATGAACAAATAAAGACCATGAACAAATACAGAGTGCCAGTTGAGCTTGGTTTTGATTCATTCGCTTCGCGGACTCGCGACCAAGTGGTCGCGAATGTCAATCCGCTCCCACTAGAGTCGCAAGCCTCCTCTTCGTCCAATCGCAATGCCGACGAGAGCCGCGAGCGCGAGGGTTGTCAGCAGCGCCTCGCGTGATCCCTCGCGCATGAGCTCCTCGGCGCGACAAGGGTGCGAGCAGTTGGACGCCGAAGTCAGGACTGGAAAGCGCCGGCTCCCGGCAACACTAGCCGGCGACAGCAAAGTGCCTGCGGACGGTAGCAAGCTAATTAAATCTTACGATAAATCTTCGTGGTTAGCGCGCAGCAGCTTCGCAGCAACGTCCGGCGGACTATGCGCGGCAGGCGCCGTGGCAGCCCAACTTGGCAATCCGGAGACTCCAAGACGGCTGAAATGAAAAAAGCCGGCGAACGTCGTCGGTGCCGGCAATGAAGAGGAACGTTATTGGTGCCGGCGCATTAAGAAGGCGGCGACCTATATTCCCCGCCCGACAAAAGGTCGTCACCGGGAGCAACCTCGGCCATCCCTCTGAGGTTGCTGCTATACGTCAACCACGGTCCTTCAGAAAGACACTCACTACGTCGGCAATCCGACTGCTTTTTGGGTGTTGATCGGTTTAGTTGTAATGGTTGGGAGTGGGTACGTTCTACCTATTCTTGCGTGATGACACACTTAGTCAGCACAGGTGGTGATACCGCTGGCGCTCACATTGCGTCGGTGGGAGCACCGCAAACAAATGCAATCGACGTTGCAGGGGCTCAATGGGCGGTGCCCTCGATCAGGACCGGCTTTGTGTCGCGGTTCAACCGAGCCGTCAAACGCTTGCTCGATATCGTCCTGACGATAGTCGCATTGGTGCTGCTGCTGCCCATTCTCGTGAGTGCCACCGTCTTGATCGTGCTCGACGGTGGCCCGATCCTCTCTGCGGCAGAACGTGTCGGGCGCGCTGGTCGCTCGTTCGGGTGCTTGCGATTCCGCACCACCGCTTTTGATCACGTGAAGCCGAATGATGGCCCGCACATGAGTTGGATCGGGAGCTTCCTGCGCGTGACCGGAATCGAGGAACTCCCCCAGTTGATTAATGTGCTTCGCGGAGACATGAGTTTGGTTGGCGTACGTCGCTCCCTCAATGACGGCGCAGCTGAGGAGCGTAGCGAGGTCAATTGGTATGGTTCCGTTGTTCGACCGGGGCTGACCGGCCTGTGGCGGGTCAGCGATTGCAATCCCTCGGACGACGCGGAGATGGCTCGTCTCGACGACGAATATGTTCGAAATTGGAGCCTATGGCGCGATATCTCGATCTTGTCTCTCTCGCTGCTGTTCGTTTTTCGCCGCGCCGGATAGTTCGCCTCGGAGGACGGCGGCCAATCGCGCGGGCAGCAGAAGCGTGGCTGTTGCCCCACCCATGTATCCCAATTCAACGGCGATGATCGCGACCGTGGCTTCGAGTACTGCGCTCAAGAGAGAGTTGCCCGTGAATATGCCCCGCGTCGCAATCGTCGCCAAAATAATGACGTTGACTGGCAGCAGGACCATGACCCGAAACCTGAGACCCAGAACAATCCCGATCACGGCACACAAGGTGGCCAGAGTGAGCATGATCTGCGATATGCATCTCCATTCGTGATCCCACCGCTCTCAACGTGCCCGCGCGATCGTTTGTGACGCCATGTCTTGCCCAGGGTGACGTAAATCGCAGCGTGATCGCACTGGAAAGTTCGCGTGCGGCGATGTCCGCTAACGAACCGTGGTTGGCGAGGCGACCTCACCGGCAGCCGCCGCTTTTGGTTTTGACTGCGATGGCCGTCACCGGGCAGCTCAGCCGAACGCGACTTGTTGCGATCTTTGGTCGGCTTACACGCGACTTTTCCGAGCGGCTTATCGATTCCCGGGTGTATCCACGCCGCGGTTGAAATCGCTCCGCAACTACCGACGCAAGCGAGGGTCAGGATCATAGGTGTAGCTCGGGTACGTTCCGTATCGGCTCGCATGGAATGGAGTGCCATAACCGTACGGCGCAGAGTGATGCCGGTGATGATAGGCGAACGTGGTTGTCGTCGCTACCGCAGTCGTCGCAAACGCAATTCCAACAATCATTAGGTTGTATCTCGTGTTCTCGTCCTCTCGTGGTTTAATCCCGAGTCCGTTCAGCAGTTCCATAGGCCGCCCGCATTGAGTTTCCTGTCTGGCCCGTTGCGCTGCGAGCACGGTCAGCAACGGGCACAAGGCGATTGACGCCAAGCCTGCTCAAGGGCCTGGTTTATTAGGCTGCTCAGCCCGGCAGTGTGACGGATGAATCGCATCGTTGCCCAACGTTTCCCGGGGGAACCTGCTGATGCCGTGGAACTTGTCGGAGTGAGAGCTTTGTTCTGCAAATGATGCATTGGCCGTTGTTGCATGGTGGCAATATCAACGGCGTCCGGTTCTTCTGACACCCAATCCGGGCTTCGCAGATTGACCCTCGGGGCGCTGGGAGTGGTCCTCGGCGATATCGGTACAAGCCCGCTTTACACAGCTTGACCCTGCGACGGAAGGACGCCGAGCGCCTCGCGGCGTGATGAGAAGCAAGCAGCCTTGTATTCGAGAAGGCGGCTACTGACCCGGGGAATCGAAGCGAGTGAACTCCGATGCTAGCCTATCTGTTCTGGCATGCACCTTCGGCAGATGTCGAACCGCGGGACTATGAAACCGCGTTGCTCGCTTTCCAGGCCGATCTGGTGCGAACACCACCTTCAGGGTTTGCCTCGTGCGCTGCGTACCGCATTTCCAAAATCCCGTGGCTGAACAATCGGAAGGATATGAAGACTGGTATTTCGTGCAGTCATCCGCAGATTTGGACCCGCTCAACGAAGCGGCAGTTCAGCCAGCGCGGTGGGACGTTCACGCGCGAGTGGCGAGCAAGATGCAATTCGGACAAGGCGGATTGTACGCGCATTTGTACGGCGCGGAGCAACCGCGCGAGGGTACGCATAGTGTCTGGCTCACGCGCCCGCGGGGCATTCGCTATGAGCTGCCACTTCGAAGCGCCATTGATGCGTCGCCAGGCTTTCTGAGCTGTTGGCGGAGGCAGATGGTTCTCGGGCCTGGCGATGAATTCGTCATCATCGGTACATCACAGCTCAACATGTCGTGCCCACAAGGTTGGCAAGCGCGGATCGTCGAACGCACTATTCTTGATTCAGACTAACGTCGTGCCTTCTACGCCAAGCAGCCGAAAGAAGCACTCGTTTCGGAGCAGCACTAGGTCGCCACGGCCGCGTTTGCCTTGTCCATGGCACTTTTCAACGCATCGAGGCAATCGCCTTCGATCGCTGAACCAACCATCTCGGACATGATCGAGAGGGCATCGCTGATCGACATGGCGGTATAGCCTGTCGGCGGTAAGGGCATCGAAAATGTCCGCTGTTGTGATGATCCGCGTTTCGCGCGCCAGTTGTTCGCCGGTCAGGCCGTGCGGATACCCCTTGCCGTCCAGTCGCTCGTGGTGAGCCCCGGCGACGCGGGCGAGATCGCGAAAGGCCGCGATGCGGGAGAGTATGGTTTCAGTGTAAAGGGCGTGGAGCTGCATCGCCGCGCGTTCTTCCGCGTCGAGCTTGCCGGGTTGTCGAGAATCGAATTGCTCACTCCGAGCTTGCCGATGTCGTGCAGCAATGCGGCACGCTTGCGCCAACGTCTCTGCTCCGGCGAGAACGCCAGCCGCTCCGCAATGAGGTCGCTGAAGATGGTGACGCGTTCGCTATGCCCGCTCGTGTATGGACTCTTGGAGTCAACGACCTGGGCGAAGGCGGCGGCGATGTCATCGAGATAGTCCTCGTCCATGACCTTCGTGTGTTGCGCGGGCTCAAGGGCAAAGATTGCAAATTGCAGGTCATCG
>Ga0126369_10004476_pt1 | contig 10262 bp, 10 predicted proteins | sample PanSoiMetaPlot_1_FD_109646 | JGI IMG/M metagenome (GOLD analysis project Ga0126369, IMG submission 109646) | Tropical forest soil microbial communities from Panama - MetaG Plot_1 | ecosystem: Environmental > Terrestrial > Soil > Tropical forest > Bulk soil | place: Panama | collected 2016-02-17
TCGGCCGGGGAACCGCTATGGCATTGGGTCAGGCTGGCTGGGTCGTGTACCTGACGGCCAGGTCATCGCTGGCACGCCGCACCGGACATCTGCCCGGGACGGTCGAGGAGACCGCGGCGGAGGTGACCAAGGCCGGCGGCACCGCCGTTCCCATCGTCTGTGACCACCGCGACGAAGTGGCGGTCGGCGTTGTCGCGGACCGGATCGACCGCGAATACGGCGGCCTCGACCTGCTGGTCAACAACGCCTGGGGCGGGTACGAGCGGGTGAACGCGGGCGAGTGGCAGGAATGGACGGCGCCGTTCTGGCAGCAGCCCAAGCAGCATTTCGATGCGATGTTCGACGGCGGCGTCCACATGCACTACACGACGGCGGTGCTGGCCGCGCCATTGCTGCTAAGGAGGCCAGGCAGCCTCGCCGTGACGCTGTCGGTCCCCAGGCCCGAAGGTGACCAGCCAGGCGGGGTGGCCTACGCCATGGCCAAGGCGGCCGACGACGCGCTGGCCGCAGCGGCAGCGCGGCAACTGGCGCCCTATGGCGTCATCTCGGTCGCGCTGCATCCAGGGTGGGTGCGTACCGAAGGGGTGATGCAGTTCGCCGACCAGCTGGACCTCTCTGGCTCGCAGTCACCCGAAGGGGTCGGCCGGGTTATCGCCGCATTGGCAGCCGACCCCGGCAAGGCCAGCCTGTCCGGCCGGGCCCTCACCGTCTCGGACCTGGCAGCTACCTACTGCATCGACGCGGCCAGCTAGGAGTTGCCCCAGGATCATGCGTCTCTCAGGCGCACCATGAGGCCGCCTGCCAAGAGCGCCGCGCCCGCCCAGATGGCAAGCACCCCGAGGCCACCCCATGGGGTGATCGGCAGGTTGCGCAGGCCGGTGGTGGCCTGGATATTCAGGCCTGCGATCGTGGGCGTCCAGCGCTCCAGCCGGCGCTGCCACACCGCATTCCCGACGAAGGCGAGGATCACCGGGAACAGGTACAAGATGCCGAGCACCGCGCCGATGGATACCGCGGAGTCCCTGACCATGGCCGCGACTCCCAGGCCGAGTAGCGAGATGAGGCCCAGGTAGAGCACCGAGCCGACCGCTGCGCGCACGGTCGGCCCATAGGACAGCCAGACCGGATGGAAGCCGCGCGCCACGCTGAAGCCGTGGCCCGGCAGGATCAGGTGGCCAGCCAGCACCGATCCCAGGACACCCACCGCTCCGGCCGCCAGTACCAGCGACGCGACGATGATCGCCTTGGCGGCGAGCACGACCTGCCGCCGCGGCATCGCGGCGAAGGTGACCCGGATCATGCCCGTGCTGTACTCGTTGCAGAAGGTCAGCACGGCCAGTATGGCCACGACCGCCTGGCCGAACTGGATCCCGGTGAGGCTGAGCTTGGTCGGGTCCACTGAGCACCGCATCCCTGCCGGGCAGCTCGTCGCCGCGACGGCCGCGCTGCTGACGGCCACCGTCGCCGCCGCGACCCCGAGCAGCAGCCAGGCCGGCCCGGACACGGTGCGCAGCTTGGTCCATTCGGCATGCAGCGCACGGACCGCGGTGCTCACGCGTCCCTCCGCCGCAGCAGGACGAGCGCCAATGCCATCGCAGCAGCGGCCCAGCAGCACAGCACGGCGAGCCCGGCGAGCGGCGACAGCGGATAGATCCCGCGCGCGGGGTCCACCACGTTCGCGACCTGCCGGTACAACGGAATGCTCTGCTGGACGGCCAGGCCAGCCGCCGGCGTCAGGCGCAGCAGCCATGACGAGATGCCGGACGGGAACACGTTGAGTGCGACCAGCAAGAATGGCAGCACGATCGTGACGATCGCGACGCAGATGGCCGCGCCGCTCCGCCGCAGCACCGCGCCAAGGGCAGTGGCGAACACGGCGGCGACGGCGAGCATGGCCGCCGTGCCGATCACTACCCGAGCCTCGGTCAGTGTGGATACCGTGAGCACCACCTGGCCCGAGTTCCGTTCGGCGGGGACACCGATAGCGATCGCGACTGCTGCGGCGACCAGCCCGACCGCGAACGTCGCGGCGCCGATGACGACGGACTTGGCCACGAGCACCCGGCCGCGCCGCGGAGTCGCAGCGAGAGTGGTACGGATCAGGCCCCGGCGGTATTCGGCGGTGAAGAACATGACCGCCACGACAACGATCGCGATCAGCCCGATGAACGTCCCGACCAGGCTCTGCTCGATGGTCACCGACGGCAGGGTGCTGGCGGGACCGGGAACCTCTGGGGCGATGTCCCCCGACCCGGCCAGCTTGAATGTGCCACCCGCCGCGGTGAACCCGGAAGCTCCCGGGCCCGGGCCACGGCCACCGCCACCGCCGCCGACCGGGGAGGGCCCGAGCGGGCCCGGCCCGACCGGACCGCCCCCGCCTATCTGCGCCACTGCCCAGCGCCCGCCCGCGGGCGTGCCTGACGCTGTGACGTGGTCGAAGACGCCGGTGGCCTCGCTGGGGCCGATCTGGTTTGCCTCCCCGCCGAAGGAGTTGCTCGTGAAGGCATAGTTCGGCGAGGCCGCGAACATCCCGACCTGGACCGTAGCAGGCAGTCCCGCCAGTTGGACGGCGCCGACCTTCGTCCAGTGCACGCCGTCGGCCGAGTCATAGCCGGTGATCTGGTCGCCCGCGCGGGTCAGTCGCAGCCAGCGGGGATGCGCGGCCGAGACGGTCCCCGGCAGGCCGGCGATGTCGCCGGTGTAGTTGTACTGCATCCGAACCCCGTTCGCACCGGTGACCAGCATCGCCGCATAAGCCGAGCCCTGGTGCAGGTTCTGCTTGATGATGATGCCGGCCTTGGACCACGGCATGAGGCCGGGAACGAAGTTCGGCCCCTGCCGGGCCTGGACCGTGTTCCCGGTGAAGTCCGGACGCTTCCCGGTGAGCGACATGACCCGCGCGGTGATGGTGCCGTTGCCGGTCAGGCTCTGATGCGCGAAGTTGAAGCTGTCGGTCACGACCTCGCCGCCCGGTCCGTGCGGGACTGGGGGCACGCATGCCTTGCCGCTCTTCTGGACGCCATTAATTACGCAGCCAATGCCGACGCTGCCCGCCGCGAACCGGCCGACGAACACCATGAGCACCGCGGCCAGCATCATGCCGATCACCCAGCCGCGCACGGTGCGGAACTTCGTCCACTCGGAGCGCAGCAGGTGCCCGAAGTGAGCGTGACCGGAGCCCTCGCCGGCACCGGGGCTGGCCGGGCGGACCTGGATCGTGCCCGTGCTCATCGCGCGACCTCCGCATCCGGCCCGGGTACGACGTCGGCGGGCCGGAACTCGACAGCGTCCGCCGTGAGCTCCAGGTAGGCCTGCTCCAGCGTCGCGCGATGCGCCGCTACCTCCGAGAATGGGACGGCTCTGGCGGACAACACCGCCACGACCCGCTCGGCAGGCAACCCGGAGATGGTGATGGCGTCCTGCCCGGTGGCGACGGCTTCGGCGCCAGCATCCTTGAGCGCCTTCATGGCCTCGGGCCGGGCGGCTGTCCGCAACCGCACCCGGTCGCCCGATGCGGCCGCCAGCAGGCTGGCGACCGTCGTGTCCGCAATGACCTTGCCGCGGCCCACGACGACGAGGTGATCGGCGGCGTCCTGCAGTTCGCTCATGAGGTGGCTCGACACCAGCACCGCCCGGCCCTGGGCGGCCAGGGCACGCAGGAAGCCGCGCATCCAGACGATCCCCTCCGGGTCCATGCCGTTGAAAGGCTCGTCCAGCATGATCGCCGCCGGGTCACCCAGCATGGCCGCCGCGATTCCCAGCCGTTGCCGCATGCCAAGCGAGTAGCCGCCCGCACGGCGGCGGGCGACCTTATCCAGGCCGGCCTGGGTGATCACCTCGGTGACCCGCTTGGCCGGCAAGCCCTGCGAGTGAGCCAGCCAGAGCAAGTGGTTGCGGGCGCTCCGGCTGGGCTGCAGCGCGCCCGCGTCAAGCAGCGAGCCGATCCGCAACATCGGTCGCTGGATGCTGGCATATGGCCGGCCGCCCACCAGGGCAGTCCCGGCGTCAGGCGCGTCCAGGCCGAGAATTATCCGCATCGTGGTCGACTTGCCAGCCCCGTTCGGGCCGACGAAACCGGTCACCTGGCCTGGCTGGACCGCGAACGTCATCCCGTCCAGAGCCACCGTCGGCCCGAACCGCTTGCGCAGCCCGTCCACTTCAATTGTCGCCTGCATCTGATCCTTCTCTCCGGCCGCCGCCGCGGCGCTCGTTGGACCTAGGTCTACGGGGACCGCCATAACATGGGCCGCACGATCACTGTTATCTCGTTGTTAGGTCCGGCCAGGCATCCTGGAACCCGGACGCAGGAGGGCCGATGAGGCAGGCGCGACGCATCCGGCTGCGGGGCATCGGCCGCGGCTCGGTGCGGGTTCGGCTGACCGCCCTCTACGGCGTGCTGTTCCTGGTGTCCGGCGCGATCCTGCTCGCAATCGCGGGCGGTCTGGTGGTCAGCCGCAGCGCCGAGGTCGCCGTGCCATTCCACGGCATCGGCGTTGGCCATGCCCCCGCGGGGAGTCAGCTGTCACAGGCCCAGGCCACGATCCGCCACCTGCAGCAGGAGCTGTCGGCGCAGTCGGCCGCCTCCCCTTCGTCGCTGTCCCGCAATGTGTTCATCGCCTCGGTGATCGCACTTGGCCTGATGACCGTCGGGGCAGTTGTCATGGGCTGGGTCCTGGCCGGGAGGGCGCTGCGGCCGGTGCGCCAGATGACCGACGCCACCCGGCAGATATCGGCGCACAACCTGAACGAGCGGCTCTCGGTGGCGGGTCCGGCGGATGAGCTGAAGGAACTCGGCGACACCATCGACGGGTTGCTGGAACGGCTGGAGGCAGCGTTCAACGCGCAGCGCAGGTTCGTGGCCAACGCCTCCCACGAGCTGCGCACGCCGCTCGCCACGATGCGTGCCTCGCTGGACGTCGCAGTGGCCAAGCCCGAGGGGGCGCCGCGACAGACGATCGCGCTGGCCACCCGGCTGAGGAGCGAGCTTGACCGAATCGACGCCCTGCTCGAGGGATTCCTGGTGCTGGCCCGGGCCCAGCACCGGAACCTGACTGGATCTGCCGTCGTGCCCTTGGACTACATCGTCGACGCGGCCCTGGCCGACCAGCAACCGGCGATAGCCGAGAGGAACCTGACCGTCCAGCATGACGCGGCTCCCGGCGGCGCGTGGGTCGAGGGCAGCCAGGCACTGCTGTCGCGCATGATCGGGAACCTGGTCGACAACGCGGTCTGCCACAACGAGGACGGTGGCTGGATTCACCTGGCGGCCGAGACTCGGGGCGATCGAGCCGTTGTGGTCGTTGAGAACGGCGGCGAGGTGCTCGACCAGCGTCAGGTCAATGAGCTGTCCCAGCCCTTCCGGCGGCTCGAGGCGGACCGGGTCGGCACGGACCAGGGGTCCGGCCTCGGCCTCTCGATCGTGGCCGCCGTCGCCGAGGCACATGGTGGGCGGCTGGATCTGCAGGCCAGGCCTGGCGGAGGGTTGCGGGCCTGCATCGAGCTGCCGGCCGCGGGCCGGGCGGGCCCGGCGGACCGCACCGCGAGGGCTGGTGCCCGGGCATGAGGGTGCTGGTGATCGAGGACTCGCGGTCGCTCGCCGATGTCCTTGTTGAAGGGCTGCGCGACCAGGGCCTGGCCGTGGACGTTGCGCACGACGGGCTGGAAGCGGCTGCCAAGCTGGACCTCAACACCTACGACGTCGTAGTGCTCGACCGCGACCTGCCGGGCATCCACGGCGACGTGCTCTGCCACATGATCACCGACCGGGACGCCCGGGCGATGGTGCTCATGCTCACGGCCGCTGGCGACCCGAGTGACCGGGTCAGCGGCCTTGGCCTCGGCGCCGACGACTACCTCGGCAAGCCGTTCCACTTCCCCGAGCTGGTGCTGCGCATCCGCGCTCTGGCCCGGCGGCGGCCCGCCGCCCGCGGCCGCACGCTGCGCGCCGCGGGGATCGAACTGGACCCGGCCCGGCGCACTGTGGCCCGCGACGGGCGGCCGCTGGACCTGTCGGTCAAGGAATTCGGCGTGCTCGAGGCCCTGCTGCTGGCCGCGCCCGCCTACCTGCGCGCCGAGGACCTGCTCGAGCAGGTGTGGGATGAGCAGGCCGACCCGTTCACCAACACGGTGGCGGTCACGATCGGGCGGCTGCGGCGCAAGCTCGGCGACCCGGCTGTGATCCACACCACGCCTGGCGTCGGCTACCGCATCAGCGACCTGCCCGTTCCCCGGTAGCGCGAGCTTCCAGCGCGTCCAGGTCCCGCTCAGCGTAGAGCCGGTGCTCCCACTCCTCGTTGAGGATGATCAGCAGGCATTCCCGCACCGGATAGCTGCCGGGCCGCGGCCATCCGGGCGCCTCGACCGGTTTGGTGTCGGCGTCCAGTGCCTGCTCGGTCAGCCGGTCGATCACCTCCCGCACGGTGGACATCCGGTCGCGGCGCAGCTCGAGCACCGCGGCCAGTGACGGCCGCGCCTCCCGGTCGCGGGGCACGCCGGGCGTGTCCGGCATCTCATCCCACGGCAAGTCCAGCGGGTCCCACGGCGATGGCTGGCCGAGGCGCGGAACTCGGCGCGGGTAAGGTCGGTTGCAAAGAATCGGCAGCCGCTAAGGTCGACCCGCTCGAACCGCGAACCCCGGAGATCCTCGCCGGAGAATTCAGCCATCACCCGACCGTAGCGTCGGCTTCGGACAGCGCGGCCAACTCGCGAACATCGAGCGGCGTTGCGTCACAGCATCCCGACATTCAGGCCGCTAAGGTACAGATAATTGCATGGCACCCACGGAGGCCCAGATGGCAACCAGGACCACCGTCGCGATCCAAGATGATCTCGAAGGCGGAGCGGCCGACCAGACAGTGCGGTTCGGCATTGACGGCGCCGACTACGAGATCGATCTCAATACCCGAAACGCCAACGATTTCCGCCGTCAGCTGGCGCCCTTCCTCGACCACGCGCGAACGGCCCGGCCACGGCCGGACCGCCGGCCCGCGCGCACGGTGGCCAGCCGCGTGCGCAGCAGCCGGATCCGGGCCTGGGCGAGGGACCAGGGCATCCAGGTCAGCGACCGCGGCCGCCTCCCCGCCAGCGTCACCAAGCGCTACGAGGCGGCGTGCTCGGCATGTTAACGTCGCCGGGCACCCGGCTGGATACCGGATCTCGCGCGTGATCGGCCGTTCCGGCTGTTCGCCGATGCCGAAAGCAACGTATCCTCCGCCGCACACGCATCGTGACGATGCGCGCCGCAGCGGAAGGCGGAGTGTCGAATGACAGTCGATCTGGCCGGGCAGGTCCGGACCATTTGCCAGGGATTGCCTGAGGTGACCGAGCGACTCAGCCACGGCGCCCCCACCTGGTTCGTCCGGGGCAAAAGCTTCGTCACGCTCTGGGCCAGCGGCCATCACGCCGATGACTTTCCGCATTTGTGGTGCGCTGGCCTGCCGGGGGCACAGCACGAGCTCGTCACCTCCGAGCCCGCCAGGTATTTCAGGCCGCCATATGTGGGCGGCAGGGGCTGGATCGGGGTCAGGCTCGATGACGACCTGGATTGGACCCAGATTGGCGAGTTGTGCCAGGACGCCTACCGGGCCATCGCGCCGCCGCGGCTCGTCGCGCTGCTCGACGGCTAGTGGCGCGTCACCGGCATCGACGCCGCCCGCTGCCGGGTCCGCCTGAGCCCCAGCGCCCGACATTCCTCTGGTCACGATGACAATTCGGCTGACATGATGGTGCTGGAGAGGCCGCTGGCCAGCGACCGCGAAGGAGGCTGCCCGGATGACTGCCGTGGACCAGCAATCCGGCCCCGCCCTCCCCCGCCGGGCGCAGTCCGACGGCGCGGTCATCCCCCTTCGCAAGGTCGTCCTCGGCTGCCTGGCCATCTTGAGCTTGGCCACCGCGGTCGTTCACTTTGCCGTGGCCGGCCCCCACTTCCAGGAGTACTGGCTGTTCGGGGTCTTCATGGTGACGGTTGCCTGGCTCCAGGTGCTGTGGGCCGCCATTGCCATCGCCGCGCCCTCCCGGCCAGTGCTCTGGGCCGGGGCGGCGATCAACCTCACGGTCATTGGTGTCTACGTCATGACCAGGACCATCGGCGATGTCCTCGGGCCGACGCCGCGTACCGTAGAGCCCGTCGGCTTCGGCGACGCGCTCTGCACCACGCTCGAGGCCATTGTGGTCACCGGGTGCCTGTGGCAGCTGACCGCTAGGGCCGACCGGCCGGTACGGCGCCGCAGGCTCGTCCTCGCATCCGCTGCCACCAGCGGCCTGACCGCGACTCTGCTCACCGCCGCGCTCGTGGCCGGCGGGCCGGACATGGTGATGGCCGCGAGCGGCAGCGGCGGCCATGGCCTGCACGCGCGGATGCCGGGCATGCACATGACCCGGGCCAACGTGCCGCCGATCAGGCTCGCCACCTCGTCCCCGGCGGGCGCGATTACCATGCCAAAGCCGATGATGCAGATGGCCGCCGGGATGCGCATGGCCAGCTCCGTGATGTGCACCGCGCGGCCGACCACCGCGCAGAAGGCGGCGGCGGTTCGGCTGGTGAACATCACCTGGAAGGCGGTGCGGCGGTTCCGCAGCCTGGCCGCGGCACAGGCAGCCGGGTATACCCCGATCACCCCGCCTGGCCTGCCGGTCGTGCACTACATCAACTACAAGTACTACATATCGACGCTGCACACCGGGCGGGTAATCAACCCCTCGCGGCCGCAGTCGCTCGTGTACGCGAACACCCCGAAGGGCGCGGTGCTGGCCGCCACGATGTACATCACGCGGCCCGACGGGCTGACGCCCCAGCCGGGAGGCTGCCTCACCCAGTGGCACGTGCACACCAACCTCTGCCAGACCGCCTTCGGCAACGTGGTGGCCCTGGTGACACCGGCCACCCCGACCTGTCCGGCCGGATCGACGAATCGGGTGACGCCGCCGATGATGCACGTCTGGTTCGTGCCGATCCCGGGCGGTCCTACCGCCGTCGACGCCACCGACGCCCAGATCGTGCAGGCCGCCGAGCACGTTCGCTCGCCGCACAACGGCACCGCCTGAGCCTGGCCGCTGATCGCGCCGACATGTCCGCCGTCCGCGCCTCCGACCCGCAGGCGCACTGGGTTGTCGCCGACCCCGAGAACCTGGCGGCACGGATCCGGCTAGCGGCGGTGCGGATGGTGGCGCCACACGGCCTCGGCTACCTCGGCCAGGCACTCTCGGCTGCCGAGCAGATCGCCGCCCTCTTCGCGATCGCACGCCCCGGCGCCGACCGGATCGTCTGCTCGCCCGGCCACTACGTAATCGGCGTCTACGCGGCCGCGGCCGAGCTCGGCCTGATCCATCCCGAGCAGCTCGCAAGCTACGGGCAGGACGGCTCGCCGCTCGAGGCGATCGGCACCGAGCGGTCTCCCGTGTTCGACTGGGTCGGCGGCTCGCTCGGCCAGGGGCTGTCGGTGGCCGCCGGATTCGCGCTCGCCGACCGCCTGCGTGGCACCGCCGCCAGGACGTTCGTCATGGTCAGCGATGGCGAGCTGGAGGAGGGCCAGGTCTGGGAGGCGGCGATGTTCGCCGCTCACCACGGGCTGGCGTCGCTCACCGTGCTGCTTGACGCGAACAACAGCCAGGTCGACGGTCCCGTCGACACGGTCACCACCATCGAGCCGATCGCCGCCAAATGGACGGCCTTCGGCTGGAACGCCATCGACGTGAACGGTCACGACACCGGCGCGATCTGCGATGCGCTGAGGACCGCCGCGGCCACGGACGACATCGGTGGACCGTTGCTGTCGCCAGGGGTGCATCAGGGGTCCATCGATGCACCTCGCCCGACGGTACTGATCTGCCGCACGTCGGCCCGGCATGGCCTGGACTGCCTGCCCGATGACGCGGACGGGCATTTCCTCAAGCTGCCCGCCGAGCTTGCGGAACGAGCCGTAGCCGAGCTCTCCGCACGGATCGCGGCGCCATCCGGGCGGCCCTGATGCGGCGGCCGCCCTACCCGACCGTGCTCAAACCGTACGGCCGGGCGCTGGTCGACCTGGCCCGCCGCCGCGAGGACGTCCTCTGCCTGAGCGGCGACCTGACCCGCCAGTGCGAGGTCGACCTGTTCCAGGCGGAGTTCGGCGGCCGCTTCATTCAGGCGGGCATGGCCGAGGCGAACATGATGGGCGTCGCCGGCGGGCTTGCCCGCTGCGGCTTCGTCCCGTTCGTGCACACGTTCGGGGTGTTCGCCACCCGGCGGCCGCTCGACCAGGTCATCAATGCGATCGCGTACCCCA
>Ga0126369_10004477_pt1 | contig 10261 bp, 8 predicted proteins | sample PanSoiMetaPlot_1_FD_109646 | JGI IMG/M metagenome (GOLD analysis project Ga0126369, IMG submission 109646) | Tropical forest soil microbial communities from Panama - MetaG Plot_1 | ecosystem: Environmental > Terrestrial > Soil > Tropical forest > Bulk soil | place: Panama | collected 2016-02-17
CGTGTCGGTCGCCTCGGCGGCGGTGGAACTGGCGCGCGGCATCTTCGATCGCCTCGCGCGCAAGAGCGCCATGCTCCTCGGCGCGGGGGCGATGGGTGAGCTCACCGCCCGTCATCTCCTCGCCCAGGGGGTCGGCTCGCTGATGGTCGCCAACCGGACCTTCGAGCGCGCGATCGACGTTGCGCGGGTACTGGGCGGCATGCCGGTGCCCTGGGACGGCCTCTCCCGCACGCTCCCGCTCGCCGACCTCATCATCGGCGCGGCGAGCGGTGACGACTTCCTCCTCGGACCGGCGGCGTTGGAAGACGCGCTCCGCGAGCGCCGACGCCGGCCGATGTTCGTGATCGACCTCGCCGTTCCCCGCGCGATCGACCCGGCGGTGAATGCCCTCGATGGCGTCTACCTCTACGACATCGACGATCTGGAAGGGGTCATCGCCGACAACCGTGGCGCGCGAGCCGCGGCGGCGGCCAAAGCCGAGACCATCGTCGACGCCGAGGTCGACGCCTTCTGGGGCTGGTTCACGAGCCTCGACGTCGTGCCCACGATCGTGGCCCTGCGCGACAAGCTGGAGGCGTTGCGGCAGCGCGAGGTCGAGCGCACACTCGCCGGTCTGGGGGAGCTCGACCCGAAGCACCGTCAGGCGGTCGAACGCCTGAGCGTCGCGCTCGTGAACAAGATCCTGCACGCGCCGGTCACGATGCTGCGTCGCCACCAGGCGGATCGCGCGGAGTCCTTCTACATCGAGGCGGCCCGTCGCCTCTTCCGTCTGGGCAGCGACGCGGACGCCACGGACGACGACGATCCCGAGGAGTAGCGACGTGGACGTCGCCGGGCTACGCCTCGGTACCCGCGGGAGCGCCCTTGCCCGCGCACAGGCCGACCGCGTGCGGGGCGCCCTCGAGGCCGCCAACCCTGGCCTGCGGGTGGAGATGGTGTTCATCCGGACCAGCGGGGATGCGGGAGCGCAGGGGGCGCTCGCCGCGGGTGGGTTGAAGGGTCTTTTCGTGAAGGAGATCGAGGAAGCGCTGCTGGCCGGCACGATCGACGCCGCCGTGCACTCCATGAAGGACCTTCCCGCCAGCCTGCCCCGGGGCCTGGTGCTGGGGGCGGTGCCCGTCCGCGCGACCGCCCATGATGTGCTGCTGAGCGCGGGAGCGGGCCCGCTCTCCAGCCTACCACGCGGAGCCCGCGTGGGCACCGCGAGCGTTCGCCGGAGGGCCCAGCTGCTCGCCCGCCGGCGCGACCTCGAGGTCGTATCACTGCGCGGTAACGTCGATACGCGGCTCCGCAAGTGGCGCAATGGCGAGGTCGACGCCATCATTCTGGCGGCAGCCGGGCTCGAGCGGCTGGGCCTGTCCGATCCGGGAGCGCGGGCGCTCTCGATCGACGAGTTCCTCCCCGCGGTGGGTCAGGGCGCGCTGGCGCTCGAATGTCGGGCGGACGACGCGCGCACGCGCGCGCGGCTCGCCGCCATCGGGGACACCGCGACGGAAGCTACCACCCGTGCCGAGCGGGCCTTCCTGCTCGCCATCGGGGGCGACTGCAACACGCCGCTCGCCGCGCACGCGACCGTCGAGGGGGACGGACTCCGGCTGCGGGTGCTGGTGACCGACCTGGACGGTCGACGGTGGCTCGAGGATGCCGCCAGTGCGCCGCTTGACGGCGCGGCCGAGCTCGGCCGGATGCTCGCCGAGCGGCTGCTCGCCGCGGGCGCGGCCGAGGTGCTCGGGCGGTGAGCGCCCGCGTCTACCTGGTCGGCGCCGGACCCGGCGACCCCGGCCTCCTGACACTCCGCGCCGCGCGTTGCCTCGCGGCGGCGGACGTCGTCGTGCACGACTACCTCGTCGGTCCGCGGGTGCTCGAGCACGTCCGCCCCGACGCCGAGGTGATCTCCGTCGGCCGCTCGCACGAGGAGCGACTCGATCAGGCGGCGATCGAGGCCATCCTGATCGAGCGCGTGCGGGACGGGAAGACGGTCGTGCGCCTCAAGAACGGCGACCCGTTCCTCTTCGGCCGGGGCGGCGAGGAGGCGCAGGCGCTCCACCGGGCGGGCATCCCGTTCGAGGTCGTGCCGGGGGTCTCTTCCGCGCTTGCCGTCCCCGCCTACGCGGGCATCCCGCTCACGCATCGAGATCGTGCCTCGCTGGTCACCATCGTGACCGGACACCAGGCGCGCTCTCCGGAAGGCGGTCCACCCGGTCCGCCGTCGCTCCCGTGGGACGCGCTCGTTCGGCAGGGGGGGACTCTCGTCTTCCTGATGGGGATGCGGCAGCTGGCGGCGATCACGGAGGCGTTGCTGGCCCATGGCCTCCCAGGTGTCACCCCTGCAGCCGTCGTGCAGTGGGGGACCACCGGCGGTCAGCTGGCGGTAACGGCCACCGCGGCGACGATCGCGGAGCGTGCGCGCGCCGCGTGTGTGGGGCCACCGGGGGTGGTGATCATCGGAAGCGTGGTGGACCTGCGAGAGCACGTGCGCTGGTTCGAGCGGCGGCCGCTCTTCGGCCGGTGTGTGGTCGTCACGCGCCCGCGGGCGCAGGCGGGTGGCCTCGCCGACCTCCTGGAGGATCAGGGCGCGGAGGTGATCCCCTTTCCCACCATCGCCATCGCGCCGCCGCAGGAGGCAGGTCCCCTGATCCGCGCCGTCGGCGCGGCGGGCGACTACGACTGGATCGTGTTCACGAGCGCGAACGGCGTGCGAGCCTTCTTCGATCGGTTCGCCGCCGACGGACGCGATGTCCGCGAGCTCGCATCCGTGCGGCTGGCCGTGATCGGACCGGAGACCGCGAACGAGCTACGGCGACGGCTGCTGCGGCCTGCCGTCGAGCCCACCGACTACCGCGCCGAGGGGCTCCTCGCAGCGCTCGCCGCCGAGGAGGTTGGGGGTGCTCGCATTCTCCTGCCCCGGGCAGAGGGCGCGCGGGCCATTCTCCCCGACACGTTGCGCGCCCGCGGTGCCCGGGTCGACGAGGTGATCGCCTATCGCGCCGTGGCGCCCGCTGGTGCCGACGTGGGCGCTCTCCGGGCCGCGCTGGAGGCTGGTCGGCTCGACGCACTCACCTTCACCAGTAGCTCCACCGTGCGCAACTTCGCGGCGCTCCTGGGCGAAGGCGAGCTGCCGCGTCTCATGCGCCCCGGCCGGCCGGTGGTCGCCTGCATCGGGCCGGTCACTGCTGAGACGGCCCGCGAGCACGGTCTCCCGGTGACGGTCGTGCCCAAGACGTACACCGCCGGGGCACTCGCCGCCGCCCTCGTCGACCACTTCTGCCGCGCGCCCGTGGGCGCGCGCTGAGGCCGCTGCAGCGTTTTTGCAATGGTCGGGATGATCGTCTATGCCGGAGGAGCGCGATGAGCCGCTTCCCGGCCTACCGCCCGCGTCGCCTACGACGCAGTGAAGCGCTCCGTCGTTTGGTGCGCGAGAACCGGGTCGTCACGGAGCAGCTGATCCAGCCACTCTTCGTGGTCCCTGGACGGGGGGTGGTGCGTCCCATCGGATCGATGCCCGGCATCGCGCAGCTCTCGGTCGACCGCGCGGCGGAGGAGTGCCGGCGGCTCGCCGACCTGGGGGTGCCCGCCGTGATCCTCTTCGGGATCCCCGAGCGGAAGGATGCGCGCGGCAGTGGCGCGACGGATCCCGACGGCATCATTCCCTCCGCGCTCCGCGCCATCCGCGAGGCGGCGCCAGGACTGCTCCTGGTCACTGACGTGTGCCTCTGTGAGTACACCGATCACGGGCACTGCGGCGTGATCCGGGACGGTGACGTCGACAACGACCCGACGCTCGAGCTGCTCGCGGCCGAGGCGGTGGCCCACGCGCGGGCGGGTGCCGACCTCATCGCGCCCTCCGACATGATGGACGGCAGGGTCGGGGCCATCCGACGCGCGCTCGACGGGGCGGGGTTCGCCCAGCTGCCGATCATGTCGTACGCGGCCAAGTTCGCCTCGGCCTTCTATGGGCCGTTCCGCGAGGCGGCGGAGTCGGCGCCGCAGTTCGGGGACCGCCGCTCCTACCAGATGGATCCCGCCAATGCCGAGGAGGCCTTGCGCGAGGTCGCGCTCGACATCGACGAGGGCGCGGACATCGTGATGGTGAAGCCCGCGCTGCCCAACCTCGACATCGTCCGTCGAGTGAAGGAGCGTTTCGGGTATCCCATCGCGGCCTACCAGGTGAGCGGCGAGTACGCGATGGTGAAGGCCGCCGCGGCACGCGGCTGGCTCGACGAGGCGCGCGCGGTGGCAGAGAGCCTGACGGCGATCCGCCGGGCCGGCGCCGACATCGTGATCACCTACTTCGCTGCCGACGTGGCACGGGGGCTGGGGCGATCGTGAGGCGGCGGCGGATGCGGGTGCTCGCCTTGGCGCTCGCCGCGACCCTGGGGGTGCGCGGTGGAGCGCAGGGCGCCGCAGGGGGCGAGGCAGACCTCGGTCGGCGCTTCCTTCTCGAGGCTCGCTCGCAGCTTCCGCTGATCGAGGATCCTGCGGTGACGGAGTACGTCGACCACGTCGGGCGACGGCTGGTCACCGTGCTCGGCCCGCAGCAGTTCGAGTACCGCTTCTTCGTGGTGCAGAGTCCGGAGCTGAACGCCTTCGCGGTCCCCGGGGGCTACGTGTTCGTGTTCTCCGGGCTCCTGGCCCGTGCGAAAAATGACGACGAGCTCGCCGGTGTGCTCGCCCACGAGATCGGCCACGTGAGCGGCCACCACTTGGTGCGCCAGCAGAACGAGGGGCAGGTCTGGAACTATGCGGCCCTGCTCGGCGTGCTGCTCTCGGCGGTGCACCCGGTGCTGGGGGCGGGAGCGGTGGCCGCCGCCCAGACGGCGCAGCTCAAGTACTCGCGTGAGTTCGAGCAGGAGGCCGACTACCTGGGTCTCCGCTATGCGACCCAGGCGGGCTACGACCCGCATGCGCTCGGCTCCTTCTTCAAGACGTTGCTCGCCGAGCAACGCGTGAACCCGGCGGGCGTACCCGCGTACATGCTGACCCACCCCTTGACCGAGGAACGCGTGGCGCACGTCGAGACCACCATCAGCGCCGAGAATCTGCGCACGCCGAAGGGGCGCCCTGCGGCCGGTGCGGAGCTCGCCGAGGTGCAGGCGGTGGCGCGCGCGGTGGCCGAGCCGGGAGAGGTCGTGGTCGGCCAATACCGTCAAGAGGCCGACCAGCATCCCAACGATGCGGAGCGGCAGTTCCTCCTGGGCCGCGTGTACCAGACGACCGGTCAGCTCGAGGGCGCGCGCACCGCGTTCGAGCGCTGCCGCGATCTGGGCGGGCTGGATGGCCGTGTCGATCGGCCCCTGGGGGCCGTCTATGGCGCGCTCAAGCAGCCCGACAAGGCTCGCGAAGCCCTCGGCCGTCACCTCGCCAGGCATCCCGATGACGGCTGGGCCCACCTCGAGATGGGCAAGGCGATGGCGGAATCCGGCGATCAGGCGGGCGCGATGACGGAGTTCCAGCGCGCGCTCACGCTCTCTCCCGACCTCGACGAGGCTCACCGGCTGATCGGGGTCGCGCTCGGTCGCAAGGGAGACGAAGGCGAGGGCTTCTACCACCTCGGCATGGCCTCCGAGCTGCGCGGTGAGCTCGAGCAGGCGCTCAGCCAGTTCGAGCACGCCGAAACCCTGCTGCCCGAGGGCAGCACTCGTCACGCCGAGGTCGAGCTGGCGCTCGAGGAGCTCCGCCCCCTGGTCCGCGAACGGGAACGCGAGCGCCTGGAACGCCGGCGAGCGGGGCGCCGCTCGTTCCCCTGACACGCCGCCGGCCGATGGGGGCCGGCGATCATCACGCGGGTCTTGAACCGCCCCCTCCCTGGCGCTGGCCGGTCGACGGCGAACGGTTGTATGGGTGCGCCCGAGGGGGACCTGCCGTGGCAACCATCGACGCTGACGGGCACGTGATCGAGCCGGCCGACCTCTGGCAGCGCGAGCTACCGCCCTCATGGCGCGCACGGGGGTTCCAGATCCGATGGAATCCCGACTCCCTGCAGGAGGAGGTGCACGTCGAGGGCCGCCTTCTCCTGCCCTTCGGGATCGTGGGTGTGGGTCTCGCGGGGCGGCCCTTCGAGGACGTCGGCCGGGGCGTCCGCTATGCCGAGCTCATGCCCGGCGGGTTCGACCCGCGACAGCGGCTCCGGGACATGGACGCGGAGGGGATCGACGTCGCCGTGCTCTATCCCTCCGTCGGGCTCTTCCTCGAGGCCGTCGAGGACGCCGCGCTCGCGGAGGCCTGCTGCCGGGTCTACAACGACTGGCTCGCCGACTACTGCCGGGCCGATCCCCGCCGCCTGGTCGGGATCGCGGGCATCCCGATGCAGAACGTCGAGGCTGCCGTGCGCGAGATGCACCGAGCCGTCGGTCAGCTCGGTATGCGGGGCGTCTTCATTCGCCCGAATCCCTGCAACGGCCGCGCGCTGCACGATCCGTACTTCGAGCCGTTCTGGGCCGCCGTTGCCGAGGCCGGCGTGCCGGTCGGCCTGCATCCCTCCGGCGCGGGCGATCTGCCAGGAGCGCTGCAAGGCCTCCGCCTGGACGCGCCAATCATGGGGCATCCCTCGATCTTCTTCATCGACGACCTGATCGGCTTCTCCCACCTCGTGTGCGGCGGCGTCCTGGAGCGACATCCGACGCTCCAGGTCGCGGTGCTGGAAGCAGGCGGGGGGTGGGTGGCGCACTGGTTCGACCGCTTCGACCACTTCGCCCACGTCTATGCCTGGATGGCTCCCGACCTCCGCGCAAAGCCGAGCGAGTACTTCAAGCGGCAGTGCTACGTGTCCTTCGACCCCGACGAGACGACGCTGCCGCTGCTCCTCCCGGTGATCGGCGAGGAGCGGGTGGTGTGGGCTTCCGACTACCCGCATCTCGACGCCACCTATCCGGGCGTGGTGCGCGAGCTGGAAGAGCAGCTGGTCCACTTGCCGTCCAGTGCGCGGGAGAAGGTGCGTGGCCACAACGCCGCCCGCCTCTACCGGCTTCCCTGAAGGAGCCCCGCATGCGAAACGCCCGTCTCCTCCACTACTCTCACTGCGTGTCGAACCTCGAGCGCTCGCGCCGTTTCTACGTCGAGGTGCTCGGCTTCGCGGTGGTGGCCGAGTTCGAGTTCGACGAACCGGCAACGGCCAAGGTGATGGATCTACCGGGTTGCCGCTTCACGGGAGTCTTCATGCAGCGGGACGGGATGCGGATCGAGCTGATCGCCTTCCGGGAGCCCCCGCCCGAAACGACGAGCCGGCCGCGGCGGGCGAACGAGGTCGGCCACTCGCACCTGAGCTTCTACGTGACCGACCTGGAGGCGACGCTGCGCGAGCTGCGGGAGCAGGGGGTGCGGGTGGAGGATCACACGCGGGCCCTCCTGCCGAGCGGTATCGAGTGCTGCGTGGTGCGCGATCCGGACGGCTTCCCGATCGAGATGGTGCAGATGCCGACCCTCGATCTCCTCCCCTACGAGGCTCCCGCCGGCGCAGCGGGAAGCTGACTCGATGGTGGACGGACGTCTTGCGGGGAAGGTCGCCATCGTCACTGGAGCGGCGCGCGGGCAGGGAGCAGGCGTGGCCCGCCTCTTCGCGGCCGAGGGCGCGCGCGTCGCGCTCCTCGACATCCTCGACGACGCGGGCGAGCGGCTAGCCGCGGAGCTCGGACCCGCCGCCGGGTACTTCCACTGCGACCTCGCGCGCGAGGTCGACGTGGTGGCGGCGGTCGATGGCGCGGCCGCGCGCTTCGGTGGCCTCGACGTCCTCTACAATAACGCCGCGGTGATCACCTACGGCCGGCAGATCGCCGATCTGCCGACCGCGCAGTGGGACCGTACGCTCGCCGTCAACCTCCGGGGCCCGTTTCTCTGTGCGAAGTACGCACTGCCCCATCTGGTGCGCCGGGGTGGAGGCGTCATCATCAACGTGTCGTCGCACGGCGCCTTCCAGGCCTCGCCGACGGGCGTCGCCGACTACGCCGTCGCCAAGGGCGGGCTCGTCACCCTGACGTACTACCTCGCCTCGGAGTACGGGTCGCAGCACGTGCGCGCCAACTGCATCGCGCCCGGGCCGGTGCCGACGGATCTGAACGCCCCCTTTCTCGGCACGCCCGAGGGCCGGGCGCAGACGGCGCTCTGGATCCCCCTCGGACGGGTGGGTGACATCGAGGACGTCGCCCGCGCCGCGCTCTTCCTGGCGTCCGACGATGCGAAGTGGATCACGGGCGCCGTCCTCCGCGTCGACGGCGGCATCGTCATCCAGTGAGCCCCGTGGTGCGGGGCGGCGGCGTGCTGCGACGCGTCCGCATGCCGTGGGTCGTCGCCGGGTTGGCGGCCGGAGCGCTGGCGAGAGTGGTGATTCCGATCGGCCCGGCCGAGAAGACGAACCATGTCCGTCTGGCGATCGTCGCGACGGGCGAGAAGAATCCCGCCGCCTCGGGCAGCGAGGTCTGGGTGTTCGGGCTGTTCAACGCCGAAGGCGACTGCCTCGTTCCGGCGACCGTCTTCACGCAGACGGGGGATTGGGCAGTGCGAGACGATGTGGTCGTCTCGCACGAGCACCAGCCCGCGACGCTGTCGTGGGAAGGTGTCCTGCCCGGTGCCGTGGAGCTGCGGCTCCTCTCGCACCCGTGGTCGGGAGTGGTGAGGGTGGAGTCGCGGGAGGGGATTCAGCGGCTGGATCTGTACGCGGCCACGGGGGGCGTGAAGAAGGTGCGCCTACCGGGCGGACGGCCGCGAGCCTGGTGGCAGCAGGCGCTCCTCGAAGCCGCGATGGTCGTGAGCGTGGGAGCTCTTGCGGTGTTCCTCATGCGGTGGCTCGCCGCGCGGCCGCCCAAGGCGCCCCCGGCACCCGTGAGCCCGTGGGCCTGGGCCGCGTGGGCCATGCCCTGTGCTCTCGTGTGGACGACCTATCTCCTCGCGTTCTGGCCCGGGGCGATGACGTCCGACACCTTCGACCAGTGGGCCCAGATCATCTCGGGGCAATTCAACGACTGGCACTGCTTCACGCACACCGCGTTCCTGTGGCTCATGACGCGTATCTGGTTGTCCCCGGCACCGGCCGTCGTGGTCCAGATCATCGCGCTGAGCGCGGTGACCGGATGGATCCTGGCGCGATTTGCCGTGCTGGGGATGCCCCGGCCGATGGCGTGGGTCCTGTGCGGGCTGTTCGCCCTCATGCCGGGGACCAGCATCGTCCTCGTGCTGTGGAAGGATGTCCCCCACAGCATCGCGGTCCTGGGCCTGACGATGCTCGTCCTCGATGTGGTGAGCAGCGCGGGCGAGTGCCTCCGGCGATGGAGCAGGCTCCTGCTACTGGGAGCCGTGACCACGCTGATGGCGCTGCTGCGGTCGAATGCACCTCTCGCGGCCTTCGGAACGCTCGCGCTGCTCTTGCTGTGCTATCGGCAGCGGTGGCGCGGACTCGCCCTGACCCTGGCGCTGAGCCTCGGCGTGTGGTGGGGCCTGCGGCAGATCGTGTTTCCGGGGCTCGGGGTCACTCCGGCCGCACCCAAGATGACATGGTGGTACGCGCATCAGATCGCCGCGCAGGTGGCCGGTGGCACACCGGTCACTTCCGACGAGCAGGAAGTGCTGCGCCGCATGGCGCCCGACCGGGACGGCGTCCTCTCGTACGATCCCTATCGAATCGACGCGACCGTTTTCGACGGACACTTTCGCACCAGCGTCCTGCTCGAACCCGAACCCCTTCGCCGCCTGTGGTGGACGCTGCTCTGGCGCAACCCGACCGTGAGCGTGCAACACTTCATTAGGGCGAGTCAGTCGATCTGGCGTGTGGCGCATCCACCGGAGATGCACCTCGTGACCATTCCCCTGGGCCTCGACGGCGAGGGGCACCTGAAGACGATCTTCGGGGCCGAGGTCCTCGATCGAGTGGTGCCGCCGGCCCTTCTCCGGACCGTGAGCGTCCCGGTCACCTCGCCGATCGTGCCGTTGCTCACGAGGCGGCTGGGGAGGTGGCTCAGGGCCTCGGCCGACCCCGCGTGGTCCTGGCTGTGCTGGGGGTCGGGGCTCTACCTCTATGTCGCCATCGTCGGGGGCGCGCTGGCGGCCGTCCGGACGCGGACGGCGACCTACCTGCTCGTGCTGGCGCCCGTCTGCCTCACCGCCTTCGGTCTGGTGCTCTTCGCGGTGAGCTCGGAGTTCCGGTTCGTGAGCCCGATCTTCATGGTGGGAATGCTCTTCGGGCCCTTCCTTCTGTGGGTCCCACGCCGTCCTCCGGATTGAACCGCGCCGTGACCTCCTCCACGCCCAGTGGCAGCGCGGGGAATCGCTCGAA
>Ga0126369_10004479_pt1 | contig 10257 bp, 10 predicted proteins | sample PanSoiMetaPlot_1_FD_109646 | JGI IMG/M metagenome (GOLD analysis project Ga0126369, IMG submission 109646) | Tropical forest soil microbial communities from Panama - MetaG Plot_1 | ecosystem: Environmental > Terrestrial > Soil > Tropical forest > Bulk soil | place: Panama | collected 2016-02-17
CGCGTCGCGGTGTATTTCACCGGGCGGCGCAGCTGGCCGGCAGCCCACAGCACGAGGGCGAATTCCACGAACACGCGGTTGCGGGTGCCGAAATTGCCGCCGACGTCGTAGGAGAGGACGCGCAGCCGTTCGGGCGCGATGCCGAGGATGCCGGCGAGCTCGCGCTTCTGCCGCACCGCGCCGCCGCTGCCGGCGTAGAGCGTGAAGCGCCCACTCGCCGCATCGTAGTGCGCGACCGCGGCGCGCGGCTCGAGCGGCACGCCGGTGACGCGGCCGATGTGGAAATCCTTTTTGATCACGTGATCGGCCGCCGCGAACGCCGTGTCGGTCGCGTCGCGATCGCCGAACCAGGTGTCGATCGGGGTATTGTCCGGCACCTCGTCCCAGACGGCCGGCGCTCCCGGCTGCATCGCATCTTCCGAGTGGATGACGTGCGGCAGCACCTCGTAATCGACCGCGACCGCCTCGGCGGCGTCGAGCGCCTGCGCCGGGGTCTCCGCCACCACCATGGCGACGGCCTCGCCGACGTGCCGCGCCTTGTCGGTTGGCAGCAGCATGTGCGGGCCGATGAACGCCGGCTTGCCGCCCGCCGCCGAGAGCTTCATGTCGTATTTTGTCCGCGGCAAGGGGTCGTGCGGAATGGGTGTCAGCTTGTCGGCGCGGCAGTCGGCGCCGGTGAACACGCCGAGCACGCCCGGCATGCTTCGCGCCCCTTCGGTATCGATGCGGCGGATGCGCGCGTGCGGATGCGGCGAGCGCACCATCGCGGCGTAGGTCTCGCCCTCGAGCTTGAAGTCGGCGGTGAAGCGCCCGTGCCCGGTGACGAGCCGCGCGTCCTCGTTGCGCGGGATCGGCTTGCCGATGAAGCGATACTGCGTGTCGTCGAGCTTGGCGGCTTTTTGCATACTTTATGCCCGTCGTTGCCGGGCTTGACCCGGCAATCCATCAGCTTTTCATAGGAGGATGGATGCGCGGGTCAAGCCCGCGTATGACGCGTTCGAAGCGCGATGGGAGGATCGTCAGATGGCCTTGGACTACGAGCGCATCATGGCCTATCGGCCGGCCGATCAGACGGTGTCGTACGGGCAGCGCGATTGCATCATCTACGCGCTCGGCGTCGGGGTCGGCATGGATCCGATGGACCAGGGCCAGCTCCGGTTCGTGTACGAGAAGAACCTGACGGTGTTCCCGACCTTCGCGGCCGTGCTGGGACGGATGACCGGGCTGAGCAGTCCCGAGTTCGGCATCGACCCGCGCATGACCGTGGCGGCTGCGCTCAAGATCACGTTGCACGCGCCGCTCGCGACCGAGGGCAAGCTGGTGAGCCGGCCGCGCGTGCGCGAGGTGGTCGACAAGGGACCTAACAGCGCCGCCATCCTCGAGATCACGCGTGAGCTGCGCACGCCGGACGGGCAGCTGATCGCGACCGTCGACAACAGCAACCTGGCGCGCAAGCACGGCGGCTTCGGTGGCAAGGTCACCGAGGTCGCACCGCCGCACCAGGTGCCGACGTCGGCGCCGCACCGGATCATCGAGCTGCCGACGCCGCCCAATCTGGCGCTGCTCTATCGGCTCACCGGCGACATGAATCCGCTGCATTCCGACCCGGAGCATGCGCGCGCCGTCGGCTTCGAGCGCCCGATCCTGCACGGCGCCGCCACCTACGGGGTCGCGGCGCACGCGGTGGTGCGGCACATCGGCTATCGCGCCGAAGAGCTCGCCAGCATCGAGGCGCGCTTCGTGCGCCCGGTGTTTCCCGGCGACACGCTGCGCACCGAGATCTGGCAGGAGGGCAACCGCATCTCGTTCCAGTGCGGCGCGGCGGGCCGCGACGGGTATGTACTGACGAACGGGCTGGCGGTGTTGCGCGAGTAGTCGTCAATCAGCGCCGGTCCGGTCTACGTATACTTCGGATCGCGATCCAGTAGTTCGATCGAGACGCCCTGCGGCGCGCGCAGGAACGCGATGCGCGTTCCCGGGCGCACCGTGGTCGGGTCGCGGGTGAACTCGACGCCCTTGGCCTTGAGCTCGGCGACGATCGCGTCGATGCCGCTGACGACGAGCCCGAAATGATCGAGGCCCTGGTACGGCGTGGTGGGCGGCGGGTTGACGCCGTCGCCGGGCGCCACGGGGGCGAGAAACAGATTGTTGCCGCCGATCTTGAGATCGATGCGCGGCTTGCCCTGCTGCATGGTGCGGATCACCTGGGCGTCGAGCATGCGCTCGTACCACTGGGCGGTCGCCTCCGGATCGGGCGTTCGAATATGAATGTGGTCCCAGCCGAACTTGGCCATCGTGTCTCTCTCCCTGTACTGAGGGGCGGGAGGTTAGCACGGGCGGACGGGCGATGCGTAGCGTGATGGCGCGCCGGCCATTGCGGATTGCGACGCCGGATCATGCGTGCCGCGACTGTTCAGGTTCGGGCGAAGCCGCGCTATGGTGCGGCATGTCCGTCGATGCCATAGGATTGCAGGAGCTGATCGAGCGTGAGCTGGTGCAGGTTACCGATGCTCGCGTCGTCGCGCACATTTGCGGACTGCTGGTCGAGCCGAAACTCATGATGCGGGACTGGGCCTACGGCGAACCCGGTCAACAATACCCGTGCTGGACGGTCTTCGAGCATGATGCTTCGGACACTACCATCGTCTACTGTGAAAGCGGGTTTGGCCCGCGCTGCCCGTGGGGCTTGGTATGGTCAGGAGACGAGAAACGCAAATACTTCCCGATGGGGATGGACTCGGGCTGGTATCCGCGATTTCTCGACGCGTATTTCGAATCGTTTGCCGCCACCGAGCTGCCGATCTGGCGCGTGTTTCGGACCGACGCGTCCGGCACGCGAGAGTTGTTGACCGAGGAGGGCTCCTGGGAGGCCGCTTGGCAGCAGGTGTACGCTCGCCGCGGCGCGGATCCAGCGTGTCGCTATGACTGCGACCACAGCGTGGCCTACGGACGCTGATTGTCGACCTTGAGCGGGAAAGAGTGCCACTGCTGCGTCGTGCCCAGATACGCCGCGCGCACGCGCGCGTCCTCGAGCACGGCGTCGGGCGGACCGTCCGCGATGGTGCGGCCGTAGTCGAGCACGTGGATGCGGTCGGCGAGGTCGGCGACCATCTGCATGTCGTGCTCGATCCAGACCATCGTGATCCCAAGCTGGTGCTTGATGCGCAGGATGAAGCGCGCGAGGTCCTCGCGCTCGTCCCGCTCGTCGCCGAGATCGTTAACCCCGTCGTTACCCAAGTCGCGCCGTATCCCTTGACAGTGGTTTGTGCTTCAATGTACTTTGCGATGCAAAGTTATTGGCGGAGATCATGCAGGACCTGGAGAGGGCTCTGGCCGACATCACGGCCGCCCGGCGCCTCGCGCCTCAAGCTCGCGTATTTTTTTACGGGAGAACTTGGCAATGCAAAGTACTCTGGATAGAAAAGAAAAGCTGCACGTCGCCATCATCATGGACGGCAACGGCCGCTGGGCCACCCGGCGCGGCCTGACGCGCTCGGCCGGGCATCATGCCGGTATCCAGAGCATTCGGCGCGTGATGGAGGCCGCGCCCGGCCTCGGCGTCGACACGCTCACCCTGTTCGCGTTCTCGTCTGACAATTGGCGCCGGCCCCAGGCGGAGGTCGCAACCCTGATGGAGTTGCTGCGGCGATATCTGCGCGGCGAGGTGCGTCGCCTCGCCGACAGTGGCACGCGCCTCACCGTCATCGGTCGCCGCGACCGCCTGCCGGAGGGCCTGAGCGAGCAGATCGCCGCGGCCGAGCGCGCCACCGCGTCGGGTACCCGCCTCACGCTGCGGGTCGCCATCGACTACTCGTCGCGCGACGCCATCGCCGACGCGGCGACGCGCTGGCTCGGCGATCGCAGTCCCTCGCGCGCCGCGTTCGGCCGGCTGCTAGCCGCGCGGAGTTGCGACGCCTGCGCCGACGTCGATCTGCTGATCCGGTCAGGAGGCGAGAAGCGCCTGTCCGATTTCCTGCTGTGGGAGTCGGCCTATGCCGAGCTGCGCTTCGTCGATACGTTGTGGCCCGATTTCGACGGTGACGATCTCGCCGCCGCGATTGCCGATTTCCATCGCCGCGAGCGCCGCTTCGGCGTGCTCGACATGGGCGGCCAGCTCGCGGTGGTCGCGCCATGAACGCGCCATTCCCGACCCCGTCCCGCAGCGTCGTCAGCGTCATCGACGCCATCCCGGTCGAGGCGCCGGGCGAGCTGAGCCTCGTCTTCGCCGTCGTCTATCCGACGGCCGTGATCGCGCTCGAGCTCGTCTCGCGCCTGTGCGCCAGCACGTTCTTCGATCCGATGCCGACCGCCTGGCACGCGCTCGCGGTCTGCGGCGTCCCGGCCGGCAATCTCGTGGTCTGGGTGTTCCTGCGCCGCCGCCAGCCGCGGAGCGTCGGATGGCTCGCCTTCGTCAACGGCTGCGCCATCGCGGTCGCCGCATTCTATGCGCTCCTGTTCCTGCCGCTCCTGCCGTTTGCGGCGGTCCTGATCCCGGTCGGGATCGGGCTGTTGCCGTTCGGTCCGGTCGTCGCCTTCATGGGGGCGCTCTCCCTGCGCCGGCGTTTCCGCGCCCTGCATGCGCACCGGCGCTCCCTCGGCGCGCTCTGCGCTGGCCTCGCGGCCGGGACCGCGCTGCTGCTCGCACTCGACCTGCAGCAGGCCGCCACCCGTCTCGGCATCGAATGGGCGGCGAGCAGCGTCCCGGCGCAGCGGGCGCGCGGAGTGGCGCTGCTCCACGCGATCGGCGACGACAGCCTGCTGCTGCGCCTCTGCTACGACACCGCCGGCCGCCCGACCGGGCTCCTGAGCGCGCTCGTCCTGCTCGGCGAGCACGCTTGGCTCAACCCGGCGCAGCGCCAGATCGCCCAGTCGACCGGGGAGGTGCGCGAGATCTACTACCGGGTGCACGGCGTGCCGTTCAATGCGCAGCCCGCGCCGTACGTGCGCGGCCAGTGGTCGAGGTTCGCGGATCTTGCGGTCGACGAGGATCACGGCGGCGCACAGGTCGGCGGACGGCTGCGCGGTCTTTCCATGGTCTCCTCGCGCATCGACGGCTCGGTCGCCGGTGACGACGCCGTCGGCTATCTCGAATGGATCTTTGAGTTCCGCAATGCCGAGCCGCTCGATCGCGAGGTGCGCCTGCAACTCGCCCTGCCGCCCGGCGGCGTCGTGTCGCGCGCGACGCTGTGGGTCGACGGCGAGGAGCGCGAGGCTGCCTATGGGGGGCGCGACGAGGTCCGCGCCGCCTACCGGCAGGTCGCCGTGGTGCAACGGCGCGACCCCTTGCTCGTCACCACGAAGGGCGCCGACCGTGTCCTGATTCAGGCCTTCCCGGTGCCGCGCAACGGCGGCACGATCCGGTTCAAGATCGGCATCACGGCGCCGCTCGAGATCACCGACGCGGCCACGGCGCGGCTGTGGCTGCCGGCGATCGTCGATCGCAATTTCTCGTTTGCGTCCGACAGCTCCCATAGCGTGTGGATGGAGGGCAAGCAGGCGCTCGCGGCATCATCGCCGGGTCTTGCGCCGGGCCTGATCGATGCCGGGCGTTTCCGCCTTGCCGGCACCGTCGACGACCTGCGGCTCTCGCGCACTCGCCAGGCGATCACAGTCGCGCGCAACCCCGCGATCGATCGCGTGGTGGCGCGCATGGGCGACGACGCGCCGGTCGTGCAGGAGATCGGGCCGACGTCGGCCCCCGCTACCGCGGCCATGATGCTGGTGATCGACGGATCGGCGCGGCTCGCCGGCACGGTCCCGCAGTTGATCCAGGCGCTCGACGCAATCCGCCCCGGCATCAAGCTCGGCGCCATCGTCGCTGCGCAGCCGACCCAGGTGGTGCCGCTCGCGCCCTGGTCCGATGCGCAGCGACAGGCGGTCGTCCGGCTCCTACGCTCCGCCGCGTTCCTGGGCGGCCAGGACAACGCGCCAGCGCTCACCGAGGCGATGCAGACGCTGGAAGCCGAACCGAACGCCACCCTGCTCTGGGTCCATGGCCCGCAGCCGGTCAGCTTCCGCGGCAGCGCCGCTGCGCTCGAGCAGGCGACCGCCCGGCTGGCGCGCCTGCCCGAGGTGGTGCTCTACGCGGTCGAGCCGGGCCCGAACGAGCTTCTGCCCGACGCGCCCTGGGCCTGGAGCGCCCGCGCGCTGCCGCAGAGCGATTCGGTCCGCGCCGATCTCGCCGCCTTCTTGGCGCGCGCATCGGGCGAAGGTCAGGCGATCGCGATCCGCCGCACGCAGGCCCAGGCGGCCGCCGGGATCCCCAAGGGATCCGACCACATCGCGCGGCTGTGGGCACGCGACCGCGTGCTCGCGCTGATGCGGGCGAACCCGCGCAACCGTTCCGATGCGGTCGCGCTCGCGGCCCGATACCGGCTGGTGACCCCGGTCAGCGGTGCCGTCGTGCTTGAAAGCCGGCAGCAATACGAGGCCAGTCACCTGACGCCGGTCAGCGCCGCGACGGTGCCGACCGTGCCGGAGCCGCACGAGTGGGCGCTGGCGCTGATCGCATGTGCCGCGCTCGCGTGGCTCGCCTGGCAGACGCGGCGACGGCGGTTGGTGGTGGCGTAGCGCATGTCCCGGCGAAGTGGCCACCGGTTCGCCGACAAGGACATGCGCCAACGCGTGAATCTAATGCATCCGGTTCTCGTCTGTGCGCTCGTCGTCGCCGCGACCTGGGATGCCTGGCGCTGGTACGTGGCGCGGATCTGGGCTGCGCCCGAGGAGGCGGCGACGCTCGTCCTGACGGTGGCTTTTCTCGGGCTGCTCGCGCTCGCGCGAGCACCCGGGCTGCGCGGCCCGCGTCCCATGCCGCTCGTCGCGGTCGCGGTGTTGCTCGTCCTCTACGCGGCGGGCCACGCGGTCCTGCCGCCGATCATGTGCGCCGCGCTGGCCGTCGCGGCGGCCCTGTTCTGTCTTCACATCGCCCTGTGCGGCGAGCGGCCGCCGATCGCGTTCTGGGGCCTCGTGGCGCTGGCGCTGCCGGTGCTGCCGTCGTTGCAGTTCACCCTCGGCTATCCGATGCGTATCGTGTCGGCCGCGCTGACGGTCGGCCTGCTGCAGGTGCACGGCCTCGAGGTGGCGCGGCAGGGGACCTTTCTCCTCTGGCGCGGCGAGACCGTGCAGTTCGACGCGCCTTGCAGTGGCGTGAACATGTTGTGGGCCGGGTTGCTGCTGACGTTGATGGGCTGCGTGCTGCTGCGGTTGTCCGCCCCGAAGGTGATGCTTGCGGTCGCGCTGTCGGTCGTCCTCGTGATTGCTGGCAACGTGCTGCGCGCCGCGAGCCTCTTCTATGTCGAGGCGGGCCTCGTGCTCGATGCGCCCGGCTGGTGGCACGAGGGCATCGGCATCGCGGCCTTCGTGTTGTCGTCCGCCATCACGCTGTGGCTGCTCGGCCGGCTGCGCGATCGCCCGGTGTCGGCATGAGCTCGGTGCGCGCCCGCGTCGCCGCGTTTGTCCTCGCCGCGCTCGCCGCCGCGCTTGCGCCGCTCCTCGGCCGGCCGCCCGCCGGCGCAACGACTGCATCGCAGAACTTTCCCGGCTGGCCCACGCACTACGAGGGCCACGCCCTGGCCGCCCTGCCGCTGACCCGGCGCGAGGTCGGCTTCGTGCAGGATTTTCCCGGCCGAGTCGGGCGCTTCACCGATGGCCGGCGGGAGATCATCGTGCGCTGGGTCGGCGCGCCGACGCGCCTCCTGCATCCGGCGGCCGACTGCTTCCGCGGCAGCGGTTTTGCCGTCAAGCCGCTTCCGGTCCGCCGCGATGCGGCCGGCAACCCGATGGGCTGTTTCCGCGCCCGTCACCAGACCGACGACATCACGGTGTGCGAGCTGCTCCGCGACGCGCGCGGCGAGACCTGGCCCGACGTCTCCGCCTGGTATTGGCACGCGCTGCTGGGCGCGACGGCGGCGCCGTGGTGGTCGTTCGTCGTGGCGGAGCGGAGCTGATCAGGCCAGACTGCTCTGCCCGAGATACGCCGCGCGGACGCGCGCGTCCTTCAGTACCGCGTCGGGCGGGCCGTCCGCGATGGTGCGGCCGTAGTCGAGCACGTGGATGCGGTCGGCGAGATCGGCGACCATCTGCATGTCGTGCTCGATCCAGATCATGGTGATGCCGAGATCGTGCTTGATGCGCAGGATGAAGCGCGCGAGGTCCTCGCGCTCGTCGCGGTTGAGGCCGGCGGAGGGCTCGTCGAGCAGCATGAGGGTCGGCTCGAGCGCGAGCGCGCGGGCGAGCCCGACGATCTTCTGCAGGCCGAACGGCAGGCCGGCGACTGACGCATGGCGGTGGCGCTCGAGCTCGACCGTCTCGATGATGCGCTCGACCGCCTCGCGGTGGCGGATCTCCTCGCGCCGCACGCTCGGCAGGAACAGCATCTCGGCGAGCGGGTTGGTGCGGATGCGGGCATGCCGGCCGGTGAGCAGATTGTCGAGCACCGACATGTGGGGAAACAGCTCGCCGTGCTGGAACGTGCGGGCGAGGCCGAGCCGCGCGATCGCGTGCGGCGCAAGCCCCGCGATGTCGCGCTCGCGGAAGCGGATCGCGCCCGAGCCGCGGTAGATGCCGCTGATGCAGTTGAGCACGCTGGTCTTGCCGGCGCCGTTCGGGCCGATCAGCGCGAGGAGCTCGCCCGGCGCGGCCGCGAACGACACATCGTCGAGGACGACCAGCCCGCCGAATCGCAGGGTAAGGCGCTCGACCGCGAGCTCAGCCATACCACCTCCGGCCCCGGCGATACTGCTTGACGTCGCGATAGCTCCGGCGCGCGCCTGCGCTGCCGCCGAGGTAGAACTCCTGCACGTCGGGATGCCGGCGCAGGCGTTCGGCGGCGCCGTCGAGTACGATGCGGCCGTTCTCCATGACGTAGCCGTAATCGGCGATCGCGAGCGCGACCGCCGCGCTCTGCTCGACCAGCAGGATGGTGAGATCGAGCTCGCGCCGGATCTGCACGAGGCGCTGCGCCAGGTCATCGACCACGACCGGCGCGAGTCCAAGCGACAATTCGTCGATCAGCAGCAGCTCGGGCCGGCATACCAGCGCGCAGCCGAGCGCCAGCGTCTGCCGCTCGCCGCCCGACAGCAGGCCGGCGAGCCGGCCGCGCAGCTCGGCGAGCCGCGGGAAGAACTGGAACGCCATCTCCTCCAGGCGCCGCCGCTCGGCGGCGCTTGCCGCACGCGCGACCGGCACCAGCAGGTTTTCCGTGACCGTGAGATTGGGAAACACCTTCTCACGCTCCGGCACCAGCGCGATGCCGCGCCGCGTCACCTCGTGCGGCGGCAGGTTGTCGATGCGCTCGCCCATGAACGTGATGGCGCCCTCGGTGACGCGCGCGTCGTCGAGGCCGAGGAAGCCGGAGATCGCGCGCAGCGTCGTGGTCTTGCCGGCGCCGTTGGTGCCGAGCAGCGCGACGATCTGTCCGCGCTCGACGCCGAGCGAGATGCCTTGCACCGCCGTGATGGCGCGCTGATAGACCACCTCGAGCTTGTCGACCGCGAGCAGCGTCATCTGCCGCCCCCGCCAAGCGGCCGGTAGCGGAACGGCCACAGCAAGAAGTAGTTCTGGATGCGCCGCCAGATGCCGACCAGGCCGAGCGGCTCGAACAGCAGAAACAGGATCATCACCACGCCGAACGCCGCCTGGTTCACGGCGGCGAGATCGCTGGCATAGCGCTCCATGCCGGGCAGCGCGTGCAGCGCGCCTTCGATCAGGTAGGGAAACAGCGTGACGAAGACGCTGCCGAGCAGCGCGCCGAGCAGCGACCCCATGCCACCGATGATGATCATCGCGACATACTGGATAGTGAGAAACAGCGAGAATGCCTCGATCGACACGAAGCCGCGATAGTAGGCAAAGAGGCAGCCGGCGACCGAGGTGAGCGCCGACGAGATCACGAAGGCGAGCAGCTTGTAGGAGGCGATCGGAATGCCGAGCGCCTCGGCCACGGTCTCGCGATTGCGCAGCGCGCTCCAGGCGCGCCCGGTGCGGCTGCGCATCAGGTTGACGCAGACGAGCAGCGTCGCGGCTGCGAAACCAAGCAGGACCAGGTACCAGAGCCGGCCGTCGGTGAGCTCGTGGCCAGCGAGGCTCGGCGGATCGATGGTGACGCCGGTCGAAAAGCCGCGGCGCGTCTCGTACTCGCCGCCCAGATAGGCGACGACGAAATGCAGCGCCAGCGTGCTGACCGCGAGATAAAGCCCGCGCAATCGCAGCGACGGCAGCCCGAACACCACGCCGAGCAGCGCGCCCACCAGCGCCGAC
>Ga0126369_10004480_pt1 | contig 10255 bp, 8 predicted proteins | sample PanSoiMetaPlot_1_FD_109646 | JGI IMG/M metagenome (GOLD analysis project Ga0126369, IMG submission 109646) | Tropical forest soil microbial communities from Panama - MetaG Plot_1 | ecosystem: Environmental > Terrestrial > Soil > Tropical forest > Bulk soil | place: Panama | collected 2016-02-17
CCCGGGCACGCTTGCGGATCACCTCGTAGGCGTCCTCGGGGACCTCGCGTATCTGGATTGTCGCCACAGCGCTACCTTAGCGCCGCAGCGCTACGGGTGCCAGCGCAAGTGGACGGCGGGCGGTTTGCGAAACACCAGCCCGCGCGCTGCGGTGTCCTCGGCGAGGTGGAGGCCCCGAAGCTCGAGCAGCGCAGCGAGCGCGGTGGCCGCCTCGAGTCGGGCCAGGTCCATGCCGATGCAGACGTGCGGTCCACGCGCGAAGGCCAGATGCCGGCGGACGTTCGGGCGGCGGATGTCGAAGCGGTCCGGTTCGGCGAAGACATGGGGGTCGCGGTTGGCGCCGGCGATCGACACCGTCACTTGGTCACCGCGCCGGATCTCCGCACCGCCCAGGACGACGTCTCGAGTCGCGTAGCGGTCGACGACTGCCGCCGCCGGTTCGAGGCGCAGCGACTCCTCCACGGCGGCGCCGATCAGGCTGTGGTCGGCCCGGATCGCATCCAGCTCGTCGCGATTCGACAACACGTGTACCACCAGGTTAGAGATCATGCCCTCGGTTGTCTCGATTCCGCCGAACATCAGCACGGCTGTATTCGAGGCGGTCTCGTCGAGATCGAGGCCCGGGACTGCCGACTCGATCCGCTCGCGGAGTGCGGCGAACGCGGCCGGCCCCTCCGGCGGAATCGGCCGCCCGGCACTCACTCCCGACACCGCCGAGACGATCGCGTCGTACCAGCGCAGCACGGTGCCGGTGTCCACCTCGGGCAGGCCCAGCGCCTCGGCTACTACGGCCACGGCGAGCGGGCCGGCCAGGCCGCGGCGCAATTCGGCATGGCCCGGCGGTAGCGCCGCGACGAGCCGGCGCGTCTCGTCCGTGACGAACGGCGCGAAGCGGTCGGCGGGCCGCAGCGCGCCGTGGAACGGGGCGCGGTGCCGGGTGTGCTCGGCTCCGTCCAGAGAGAGCATGCTCGGGCCGACGACCAGGGCGGTTGAGAACCGCGGATCGTCCACGGTGAAGGTCGCCGTGTCGCGCAGCACCTGATCGGCGAGGTCGTAGCGAGTGACCAGCCACGCGGACAGCACGGGCAACCAGGCCACCGGCTCGGTGACGCGCAGGCGGGCGAGCACCGGGTGCAGGTCACCTTCGAGCTCCTCGATGGTGATCGTCACGATCTCAGCCTGGCACGCGTGGCGGGTGATGCGTGCCATGTGGTTACCGGTCAGTAACCCACGTAGGCTTCGGCGAATCGGCAACCCCCAGAAGGAGACCCGGTGGCGCTCCGCCTGACCATCGCGTTGCTCATGCTCGCCGTGACTGCGGTTATCGCGGGGCGCCGCGGCGCGTGGCTGGTGCGGCTGATCCGTTCGGGACAGCCGGCGCTGGGCCGCACCGACGACATCAAGGACCGGGTGCGGGACCAGTTCACCGAAGTCTTCGGCCAGCGCAAATTGCTCAAGTGGTCCGTGCCGGGTGTAGCCCACTTCATGACGTTCTGGGGATTCATCGTCCTGTTCATCACTATCATCGAGGCGTTCGGCGCGCTTACCATCAGCCAGGACTTCGCGTTTCCCTGGTTCGGCCACGCTCGCTGGCTGGGCTTCTTGGAGGATCTGTTCGCCGTCGCGGTGCTCGTGGCGATCATTACGTTCGCGATCATTCGCCTGCGCCAGGCACCCGAGCGGCGGCACCGCGCATCACGCTTCTACGGCTCGCACACCGGTGCCGCTTGGGCGGTGCTTGGCATGATCTTCTTGGTTATCGCGACACTGCTGCTCTACCGTGGCGCGCAATACAACACCGGGCACTTCCCGTGGGGCAAGTCGAAGGCGCCGTTCGCCTCGTACCTGGTATCGCGCGCGCTGGGTGACGGCGCGTACAACCAGGGCGTCGAGACCTTCTTCCTGATCGCGCAAATGGCGGTGGTCTTCGGCTTCCTCATCCTGGTGCTGCACTCGAAGCACCTGCATATCTTCATAGCGCCGCTCAACGTGCTGACCAAGCGCGAACCGGACGGTCTGGGGGCGTTGCTCCCCGTCGCCGACCCGGCGGGCAAGCCCATCGACTTCGCCGACGTGGAGAACCTGTCCGAGGACACCCAGTTCGGGCGCGGCAAGATCGAGGACTTCACTTGGAAGGGCTACCTCGACTTCTCGACGTGCACCGAGTGTGGGCGGTGCCAGTCGCAGTGCCCGGCCTGGAACACCGGCAAGCCCCTCTCGCCCAAGCTCGTGATCATGGATCTGCGCGATCACCTCTTCGCCAAGGCCCCTTACCTCATCGGGGGAAAGTCCGCGCCGGATGACACCAAGGTCGAGGCGCACGAGCCGCATGTGCCCGAGTCGGGGTTCGGCCGGGTGCCCGGATCCGGACCGGACCAGGCGGTGCGTCCGCTCGTCGGCGACCTTATGTCCGGCGGGGTCATCGACCCGGACGTGCTGTGGTCGTGCACCACCTGCGGTGCGTGCGTCGAGCAGTGCCCCGTCGACATCGAGCACGTCGACCATATCGTCGACATGCGCCGTTACCAGGTGCTGATCGAGTCGGCGTTCCCGTCCGAGGCCGGCGTGATGCTTCGCAACATCGAGAACAAGGGCAACCCCTGGGGCCTGGCGGAGAGAGCCCGCGAGGAGTGGATGGACGGGCTGCCGTTCGAGATCCGGCGCGCGGTGCCCGGCCAGCCTCTGGACGCCGACATCGAGTACCTGTACTGGGTGGGCTGCGCCGGCGCGCTCGAGGACCGCGCTCGCAAGGTGACGCGGGCGTTCGCCGAATTGCTAGACACGGCCGGCGTTTCGTTCGCCGTACTGGGCAGCGCCGAGACGTGCACCGGCGACCCGGCCCGACGGCTGGGCAACGAGTTTCTGTTCCAGATGCAGGGCATGCAGAACGTCGAGACGCTGAACTCCATCACCAGGGCCGCGCCACTCAAGATCGTCGCCACCTGCCCGCATTGCTTCAACACGCTGGCCAACGAGTACTCGCAGCTCGATGGGCACTTCGACGTCATCCACCACACGCAGCTGCTCGGCCGGCTGATCGCCGAAGGCAGGTTGACGCCGGTCGAGCCGGTGGCCAAGAAGATCACCTACCACGACCCCTGCTACCTCGGGCGGCACAACAAGGTCTACACGCCGCCGCGCGAGGTGCTGGGCACGATCCCGCAGCTCGAAGCGGAGGAGATGCATCGCTGCAAGGAGCGCGGCTTCTGCTGCGGTGCCGGCGGCGCGCGGATGTGGATGGAGGAGAAGATCGGCAAGCGGATCAATATCGAGCGCACGGAGGAGGCGCTCGGCCTCGACCCGGACATGATCTCGACGGCGTGCCCGTTCTGCATGGTCATGCTCTCCGATGCCGTGACCGCCAAGCAGTCGATCGGCGAGGCACGCGAAGACGTCGCCGTCCTGGACGTGGCGCAGATCCTGCAGCAGTCCCTGCGACGCTGAGCGGCCGTTCCCGATGATCTTGGACTTCCGGTCGATGTTCAGCCACAACTCCTAGATCACCGCGGGCGGGCAGGCTGGCCGGGCGTCGCGCAGCCGATTCGACCCGTGCAACGGTTGGCGCATGGAAGACGAAGTCATTCCAATCCTGCGCGTCGGCGACGTCGCCGAGGCGCTGAGCTGGTACCAGCGGCTGGGGTTCGCCCAGGAGTGGGAACACCGCTTCGAGGCCGGTTTTCCCGCATTCGTATCGATCGCTCGCGAAGGCATGCGGCTGTTCTTGTCCGAGCACACCGGCGATGCTCGACCCGACACGCTCGTCTACCTGCGCGTGCGCGACGTGGATGAATTCGCCGCCAAGCTCGGCCGGCCTGTCGAGGAACGTCCATGGGCGCGCGAGGTCCACGTTCGCGACCCTGATGGGAACCGCCTGCGGATCGGCACGCCGGTCAGTGCGCAGGCCGACTCGACATAATGCGGCCTATGCCCAAGCCACCTGTTCCTGCTGAGTTTTCCGCCGTGCTGGCTAACCCGAATCCCTGCGTTATCGGACTCGTGAAGGAGAACGGCGCACCGATCACGGTCGCGACCTGGTACCTCTGGGAGGACGGCCGCGTGTTGGTCAACATGGACGAGGGCCGCAAGCGGCTGGATTACCTACGCGTCGATCCGCGCGTGTCACTCACCATGCTCGACGGGGATCGCTGGTATCGGTCGATCAGTCTGCGCGGCCGCGTCGCGTCGCTGACCGACGACCCCGATCTCAGCACCATCGACCGGCTCGCAAGGCACTTCACGGGCCGGCCGTACCGCAACCGCACTCGCGGGCGGGTGAGCGCCTGGATCGACGTCGAGCAGTGGTACGCCTGGGGATTCCGCTGACCGGACAACGTGCCGCGACGCCCCCGACGTTTGAGAGGCCGCGCGTGGATCGTGGCTCGGCTTCGTGGTGACAGGCGCGCTCCTCGCTGGATGCGCCGACGAGCGCGTTGAGCCGGCGGCGGACCCGCACGAGGCCACAGCGACCGCCGAGGTGGCAGCGCTCGTCGCCACCTCGCCCGTGCCGCCCAGTGCACATGAGTCGCGCCGGGCACCGATGTCACGTCGGTGGACGTCGTGCTCGATCACGACCCGGGGCCACCGGTGCGTCGCACCCTGCCCGCCGCACCCGCGCGGCGATTCGTGGCGCTGATCAACGGCCTGCCGGTCTGGCCACCGGGCACTTACAACTGTCCGATGGGCAGCGGCGCTCGCGACCACCTGCTGTTCCACGCCCCGCGAAGCAGCGTTGCCGTCACCGTCTCGGCGACCGGCTGCGGCACCGTCGAGATCGGGTCCGGTGCCTCCTACCTGCGGGGGGCGCAGAGGTGGACCGGCTGTTGCGGTCGCTGCTCGGACTGCGATAGAGCTGTGTTACTCCCCGTCGCGGGGCAGGGTCGCCGCGAGCTGGGCGGCCAACACGGTGGGCGCCTGGACGAGCGACGGGCCGTACCACGTCACGTGTCGCCCGCTGACCAGAGCGACGTCCTGGTTCGGGAAGCACTCCGGTCCGTCCGTGGCGCTGAACGCGTACGGCTCGTCGGGTAACACGACCAGTTCGGTGCCGTGCAGGTCGTCGAGCCGCATCCGGGGGTAGCGCTCGAGGGCGTCAGCGAACGCGTTGCGCACGCCGAGGCGCGCCAGCACGTCTCCGGCGAATGTGTCGCGGCCCAGGACCATCCACGGCCGCCGCCAGATCGGCACCACCGCTCTGCGGGGCGGGCCCGGCTGCACCGCTGCCCAGGCCGCCTCGGCGTTGTCCAGCCAAGCTGGACGATCTACCCGGCAGGCCAGCGCGAGCAGGCGACCCAGAGAGGCGAACGCCTCGTCAACGCCGCGCACCCGGGTCACCCACACCACGAGGCCTGCGGCGCGCAGCGCGTCCAGGTCAGACGGGCGGTTCTCCTCCTCGTTGGCCAGCACCACGTCGGGGGACAGCTCGACGACCCGGGTGACAGCGGGGTTCTTCGTGCCGCCCACCCGCGGCACGTCGAGGTCGGCCGGGCACCAGTCCGTGGCCCCGACCAGCAACGCTGGTGCGGTGGCTGCCACCGACTCGGACAGGGACGGCACCAGTGACACCACGCGCGCGACCCGGGGCGGCACGGCCACCTGCGTGCCCAGATCGTCGAGCATGACCCTAGGCATACCGGATCGACCGAGCGGACAACGCCAGGGGCCTGCGGGCGCGTTGTCTTTCTGAGAGCCTGGCCCACAAGCGTACGGAGGACCGCATCGCGAGGGAGGCTCGGTGACGTTCGATGAGTTCGCGGCGACGCGGCTCGATGCCGTGCTGCGCTTCGCCGTGGTGCTCACGAACGACCGCGGGCTCGCTGAGGACGTCGTACAAGAGGTCCTGATTCGGGCCCATCAACGGTGGGACCAGATCGGCATGATGGAGCATCCGGAGGCATACGTCAGACGCATGGTGGTCAACGAGTTCCTGTCCTGGCGCCGCAAGTGGGCGCGTTACGTCCCGCAGGCGGACGTCGAACCCGCGACGACCCAGGCCGATCACGCCGACGCGCAGGCGGAGCGGGCGACGCTGCTCGCCGAAGTGGCGAAGCTGCCGCGCCGGCAGCGGGCGGTCCTGGTGCTGCGGTACTACGAGGGGCTGTCCGACGCGCAGATCGCCGAGGTGCTGGGCTGTGCGGAGACCACGGTGCGCGGGTACGCGTTTCGAGGGCTGGCTGCGCTGCGGATCGAACTGACGTCGGCGGACCTGACGTGAGAGACGAGGACGAGCTGCGGGCGGCTTTCCAACAGAAGGCCGCCGAGGCGCCTCGCGCTGCGGACGTGTTGCGCGCCGTGCGCACCCGCGAGGCGTCGCCGCCTGCTCCGCGGCGCCGCTGGCTGATGCCTGCAGTCGCGGGCGCGGCGGCAATCGCCGTGGGTCTCCCGCTGGGCATCGCGTTGTCACACTCATCCAGCAGCGAGAAGAAGAGCGGTGGCGCAGCCCAGGGTGAGACGGCCGCCGCCAATGGGCGTTACTCAGAGAGCTCCGGCGCCGGCGCCGGCCCACAGCGGAACGCCCCGGAAGCGACCGCTGCCCAAATCTGCAGCCGGGCTGCCGTCACGGTGAGCGTGCAGGGCGACACGCTCCGCATCACCTCGCGTGGCGCTGCGTGTCAGCTCGCCCGCGTCCCGAGCGTGCAGGCGGGCGCTACCCCGGGGGCCATGACGACTGGTCCGGCCCGGGAATTCGGCACGCTCCTTCCGCACACCACCGCGACCGCACCGTTGCATTGGACGGGGTCGTGCACCACTCGCACGGGTCGTGTCATCCGGATCGACTGGGGTGCCGGGCCGGTCGTGGTACACGCTGCGGGGCTACCAGAGGCCTCCTGCGGTGCCGCGTCGGTCGGTCCGTTTCACGGCTTGCACTAGCCCGGTTCGCGTACCCTCGTTCGCGTGGGAACCCGGGCCGTCATCGACTACGCGCTGCAGCGCCGCGCGCGGCTGTCCGATGTCGCGCTCGGCCGGGTGTCGCGTGACGAGGCCTGTGACGCCCACCCCTACCTGCGCCTCGCGGCCCGCCATTACGGGGTGCCGGCGCGGCGGGCCTGCCCGGTCTGTGACAAGACACGGCTCACGCTCGTCCACTACGTCTACGGCGATGCGCTCGGGCGCATCGCCGGCCAGGCGAAGTCCCGTGCCGAGCTCGCCCGCATGGCGGCAACCCTGCCCGAGTTCGACGTGTACGTCGTCGAGGTCTGCCCCGACTGCGGGTGGAACCATCTGGTCCGCTCGTACGTGCTAGGGGCCGCGTCCGCATGAGCGACGCGGCACCCCCCCAGCCTCCACGCATCCCACGCCGTTTCGACCCCAACCGGCGACGCCCCATCGAAGAGCACCTGCCGCAGCGATGGCAGCGCCACCGGCAGCGAAAGCGCGCTCGACTGGCCGCGATGACCCGCACGCGGCGGATCTGGCGGCGCGTGGGGCTGAGCTTCGTCTGGCTGCTCGGTTTCATTGCCGCGATCATGGCCAGCGCGGTCGTGCTGTTCTACACGCTCGGGAATGTGCCGCGTCCGGAGGATCTGCCGGTGCCGCAGGCGGCGCTCGTCCAGTACTCGGACGGCTCGGTGCTCGCCCAGCTCGGCACGAACCGGATCCCGGTGCCGCTGTCGAAGGTGCCGGAGCAGGTGCGATGGGCCGTCCTGGCGGCGGAGGACCGCAACTTCTACTCCGAGCCGGGCGTCTCGATCAAGGGCACGCTCCGCGCCGCGCTGCACGACATCGTTGGTGGTGACGTGCAGGGCGGATCGGGCATCACCCAGCAGTACGCCAAGAACGCCTACCTCACCGACTCGCGGACCCTGACCCGGAAGCTGCGCGAGCTGGCGATCGCGGTGAAACTGTCCCGGCAATATTCGAAAGACCAAATCCTCGAGTGGTACCTCAACACCGTTTACTTCGGGCGCGGCACATACGGCATCGAGGCGGCGTCCGAGGCCTACTTCGGGGTGAGCGTCGACAAGCTGAACGTCGCGCAGGGCGCGCTGCTCGCCGGTTTGCTGCGCTCACCGGGCTATTACGACCCAGCGGAAAACCCGGGCCCGGCTCATGAGCGGTGGCGCTACGTCATGGACGGACTGGTCACCACGCACCATCTGAGCGCCGAGCAAGAGGCGACGATCGCGTTTCCCAAAACGAGACCCGATCATTCGCGCGCGACGAGCGATCCGAACGGCCTGATCGGCGCCGCGGTCACCAGCGAGCTGCAGCAACTCGGTATCAACGAGGCGACCATCAACACCAAGGGCCTGCGCATCCGCACCACCATCGACCGTGCCGCGCAGACCGACGCGATCGACGCGATCCACCAGACGTTCGCCGACCTGACGCCCAAGCAGCGCAACATGAAGAACGCACTCGTCGCGGTCGACCCGCAGAGCGGGGCCATCCTCGCGTATTACGGCGGCCCGAACGGCAAGAACTACGCCGGCGGGGAGGACTACTTCGACTACGCGGGGCAGGGTTGGCGTCCACCCGGTTCGTCGTTCAAGCCGTACACGCTGGCCGCGGCGCTCAGCCAGAACCTGCGGGGGAACAAGCCGGCGTACGCCATCAACTCGATCGTCGACGGCAGCCAGACCCGGGTCATCGACGGCACCACGATCAAGAACGATCCGAGTGACGCCCAGTACGCCGGGCACGTCACGCTGGCGTTCGCGATGAAGGTGTCCCTGAACACGGCCTTCGACGGGCTCGCATCCGACATCGGGCCCTCGAACGTGGCCGCGACGGCCTGGGCGGCCGGCATTCCGAAGACGCGCGGCGACAGCCGGACACTGACCAGTGCCGACGGCAGGACGCACTTCGGCATCGGCATCGGCGACTACCCGGTGCGCCCACTCGATCAGGCGGTGGGATTCGCCACCTTCGCCGATGGCGGTGTCACGCACCCGGGCTACCTGGTGCAGGAGGTCACCGACGCGCAGGGGCACGTGCTGTACAAGCACAAGGACGCCAGCCAGCGCGCATTCGACCCTCGGGTGGCCAATGACGTGACGGTCACCCTCAAGCCGGTGCCCGGATTTTCCGGGGTCGCACTCGACGGCCGCGAGTCGGCGGCCAAGACCGGGACGGAGGGCATCCAGTCGGGGCCCAACGAGGGCCGCAACAGCGACGCCTGGATGGTCGGCTACACCCCGCAGGTGAGCACGGCGGTCTGGGTCGGCAGCGGCAATTCGACCCAGGCGATCTACAACGCCGACGGCGGCAACGAGTACGGCCGTGACCTGCCCGGCAAGGCGTGGAAGACGTTCATGGACAGCTACCTCGCCGACAAGCCTGACCTACCCATGGCGTCCACCCAGCAGATCGGAGGCGGCCAGGATGCCTACACGCAGCCGCCACCCACACCGACGACCACGGCGACCCCGACGCCCACGGTGTCGACGCCGTCCACGTCCGGCAGGCCTACGTCGGGCCGCCCCACGCCGACGCCGTCGATCACCGTGCCGACGCCCACAGTGCCGTCTCTGACCCTGACTCCGATACCGACCGTGTCCGTGCCGACCCCCTCGCTATCGCGGCCCGGCCGGGCTCCGACGCCGGCCGGCTAGCTCAGCACCGCGTGCGAGGATGCCCCGGTGAGTCACGCGGCACCGGCTGATCAGGTCCCGAGCCGCAACGACCCGACGGTGTGGCGGGCGAGCCGGGTCATCGGCGGTCCGTGGGGACGGCATGCGGGCGCGACGTCGTGGTGGACGCCGCTGCGCGCGTTGTTGCTGCTCGCGTCGTTCACCCTGCTGCTGGCCTATGGTCAGAAGGCGCCGTGCGCCGACGGCAACTGGACGGGCAACAAGCAGTACACGCATGCCTGCTATTCGGATGTGATCCCGCTCTGGGGCGCCGAGCGGCTCGACGCCGGTGCCGTGCCTTACCGCGACAACGCCGTCGAATATCCCATCCTGACCGGCGGATTCATGTGGGCAACGGCGGCGGTGACCCGGGCTGTACACACGATCTTCAACAACCAGGACGAGGGCGTGCTGTTCGCGGTGCTCACCAGCATCGGGCTCGCCGCCTGCGGGTTGCTCGTCGTGGCCGGCACAGTGGGCGCGGCGGGCCAGCGCCCGTATGACGCTGCCATCTTCGCGCTCAGCCCGCTGCTGGTGTTCCATGCGTTCTCGAACTGGGACCTGCTCGCCATGGCGCTGACCTCCGGGGCGCTGTGGGCCTGGGCCGAACGAAAACCGGTGCTCGCCGGAGCGCTGATCGGCCTCGGTGCCGCGGCCAAGCTCTATCCGGCCTTTCTGCTCGTTGC
>Ga0126369_10004481_pt1 | contig 10254 bp, 8 predicted proteins | sample PanSoiMetaPlot_1_FD_109646 | JGI IMG/M metagenome (GOLD analysis project Ga0126369, IMG submission 109646) | Tropical forest soil microbial communities from Panama - MetaG Plot_1 | ecosystem: Environmental > Terrestrial > Soil > Tropical forest > Bulk soil | place: Panama | collected 2016-02-17
GGAGTCGGCGCGCCCCTGGAACTCCGAGATGTCCCGACGCCAACGCCGAAGCCCGATCAGCTGCTGCTGAAGGTCCACGCTTGTGCGGTATGTCGAACCGACCTGCACGTCGTTGACGGAGAACTGGCCCGGCCGAAGGCCAACTTGATCCTCGGCCATCAGATCGTGGGAACGGTTGAGCAGGCCGGAGCGGCCGTCGAGGGTGTCCGATTGGGAGCCCGCGTCGGCGTCCCGTGGTTGGGCTGGACCGACGGGGTGTGCAGGTTCTGCCGCAGCGGAAGAGAGAATCTTTGCGATAAGGCGCAATTCACCGGGTACGATCTTGACGGTGGATATGCGGAATACGTCGTCGCCGATCATCGCTTCTGCCTTCCGGTTCCGGAGACGTTCCAAGACCTGGAAGCCGCCCCCCTGTTGTGCGCCGGGCTGATCGGCTTTCGCTCCTATCGCCTCGCTGGCGACGCGGCGCGCATCGGCTTCTACGGCTTCGGTGCCGCGGCGCACATCCTCATCCAGGTCGCCAAATACGAGGGGCGCGAGGTTTATGCGTTCGTCCGCCCTGGAGACGACGCCGGTCGGGAATCGGCTCTCCGGCTTGGAGCAGTCTGGGCCGGCGGCTCGGATGAGAAACCACCTCAGGAGCTCGATGCGGCGATCATCTTCGCCCCCGTCGGCGCGTTGGTACCCGCGGCTTTGGCGGCAGTTTCCAAAGGAGCCCCCGTGGTGTGCGGGGGGATTCACATGAGCGACATTCCCCGCTTTCCCTATGAGCTCCTCTGGGGCGAGCGGCTCGTCCGGTCCGTCGCCAACCTCACCCGAGAGGACGGGAGGACGTTTCTTCAGCTTGCCCCGAGGATCCCGATCAGGACCCAAGTGCGACGTTTTCCCCTGGAGCAAGCGAATGCGGCTCTCTCAGCATTCAGGGCTGGGGAGATTGAGGGCAGCGCGGTGCTGACCCCTTGAGGCGGCGGGCTGGCTAAGGGCGGGGAGTTCGGGGGAGGGTGGCCTCGTAGTAGATGTTGGCCCCTTCCTTCTCGTACACGATTAGGACTCGATCAGTACATCGTTCGAGCACTGAGACGATTTTCTTCTTGACCTGGCGCGCAACGGTTTTTTTCGCCGCCCGGGCGCCGGGCTTTTTTGTTCGGATGGTCAACACAGGCACTTGAGTGGCCCGCTCCTTCCTTGAGGTGGTCGCCCGTATACTGACTGGGCCCTCGGTTGACAAGCAAACCGTAAGGGTGCGTAACCACGGGTTAAAATAGGCCTTGCTGCGCTTGAGGTCGACGCTGTGAGGGGCTGTCGGGCGTTTGCAAGAAGCAGGCAGGCTGCCAGCTTGAACCCGGCCCCCGAGCGCTGGCCGCACCCGATCGCTTTGCGGAATGGGTTTGCCGCGAGTGGAGCTAAAGTTGGCTTCCCTTGCCCCTGATAGTCGAGGCATTCGGCCTCAGCGACGTCGGCAAAAAGAGGACCCGCAACGAAGACGCCCTGTTGGTCGATTCGGAGCTGGGGTTGTACGCGGTCGCGGACGGGATGGGCGGGCATGCGGCGGGCGAATTCGCCAGTGCCCGGTCAACGGAGGTTTTGAAGAAACACATCCGCGCAAACCGCGCGGTGCTGCGCTCGTTTGCCAAGGATCCAAGTCCGCCGCATCGCTACGCGGCCATGAGCCTGGTAGAGCAAGCCATCCAGCGAGCGTGCTCAGAGATCTATCGGATTGCGAGCAAAGACCCCAGCAAGCGCGGAATGGGGACCACCTGCGTATGCCTGGTGCTCGCAGGGTCCCGGGCGATCATCGGCAACGTCGGCGACTCGCGCGTCTATCTCTTGCGCAAGGGGCTTTGTCACCGGCTCACCGAGGATCACACGCTGCTCTCGGCCCAGGTGAAAGCCGGAGCCATCACCAAAGCGGAAGCGGAAAGCTCGGAGTTGCGCAACGTCATCACCCGGGCCGTGGGCATCGAACAGTCGGTGCAGGTGGACACGCTGACCACCGACCTACTGCCCAACGACCTGTTCCTACTGTGTTCCGACGGCCTGCACGCTTACTTCGAAGATGAGGAGATGGCTGTACTCGCCGGGAGTGCTTCGCTCGAGGAGCTCCCCAGGAAACTGATCGCTCTGGCCAACCAGCGCGGCGGCAAGGACAACATCACCGCGGTCGTGGTGGGGCTCGAGTGGGATGGCGCCATCTCGCCCGAAGAGGCCGCCGAAGCCGAATCGCGGATCGAAACCTTGCGCTCGATACCGCTGTTTCGACACCTCACCTACAAGGAACAGGTGGCGATTCTTTCGATCGCGACCAGTCACTCTTATGGGGCAAACCAGGAGATCATCCGCGAGGGGGACCCGGGTGACGAGCTGTTCATCATCGTCAAGGGTCGGGCGATGGTTGAGAAGAACGGGATCGAAATCGCCGAGCTGCAAACCGGAGGGCACTTTGGAGAGATGGCTCTGGTGGACGAGGCCCCTCGTTCCGCCACAGTTCGCGCGATCGAACCCACCCGCGCGGTCGCGATTTCGCGAGCCGAGCTGATGTCGCTGATGAAGCGCGAGTCGATACTCGCGGTCAAGTTGCTGTGGACCTTCGTCCAGGTGCTGTCCGAGCGAATCAGGACGATGAACACCGATCTGTCAGACGCGCGCCAGGAGCTCGCTGTGGCCCACGCAATTCGGCCGTTCTTGGAAGAGTGATGAGTCGGTACCGCGCGGCGTTGCCAGAAGTCATCCGCCGGAGCATAAGGTGCCAATGGACCTGGGTGCGCTGAAAGAGCAGAGGATCGCCGTGGGCGTCGGCGGCGGTATCGCGGCCTACAAAAGTTGCGAGCTGGTCCGGGAGCTCACGAAGGTGGGCGCACGCGTGCGGGTGGCGATGACCCCCGCGTCCGAGAAGTTTGTCACTCGGCTTACCCTCCAGTCGCTATCGCATGGGCCGGTTTTGGCGGATTACTTCGATCCGAACCAGGAAGCGCATTACGGACATCTTGACTTCGCGCGCTGGCCGGACCTGTACGTGATTGCGCCTGCGACCGCCAACTTGATAGCGCGGATCCGCTCCGGTATCGCGGATGACGCGGTGACCACTTCGGTGCTCGCGTACAAGGGCAGAGTGCTGCTGGCCCCGGCGATGAATGTTTCGATGTGGGAAAATTCGATCACCCAAGAAAATGTCAAAGCGCTGTTGCGGGACTCTCGCTTCCGCCGCGTGGGACCCAACGTGGGTGCGCTGGCGGACGGCGAGTGGGGCGCCGGGAGGATGGCGGAGATCCCAGAAATCATGGGCGCGCTGGTGGCACTGGCCACCACCGGAGATCTCAGCGGCGCTCGGGTGTTGGTCACCGCTGGCCCAACCCGCGAGTACCTGGACCCGGTGCGTTTTCTGTCCAATCCTTCCACCGGGAAAATGGGTCTGGCGCTGGCGCAAGTTGCCCGAGCGCGGGGTGCGAAAGTCACCCTGGTACTCGGCCCGGTGGAGTTGGCCGAGGTCGGTGGGTTGGAGATTGTCCGGGTAACCTCGGCGGAGGAAATGGCCAAGGAAGTTTTGGCCCGCATCGACGAGGTGGACTATTTCGTCGGCGCCGCGGCGGTGGGAGACCATCGACCAAGCGAGGTGGCTCCCCAAAAAATCAAAAAGTCCGGCTCCGAGTCGACTTTGGTGCTGGTCCCAACGGTCGATGTTCTGCGCGAGGCCTCCAAACGGCTCGCGCCGCGCCGCAACCGGGCGCTGCTGGTCGGGTTCGCGGCGGAAACCGAGAACCTCGAGGCGAACGCCAAGGCGAAGCTGATCGCCAAGGAGCTGGACGCCATCGTTGCCAACGACGTCACCCGACCTGGCAGTGGTTTCGCAGGCGATGCCAATCGGGTCACGGTGCTGACTCGCCGGGGCAAACGTCAGGAGATCTCCGGGTCGAAGCGAGATGTCGCGCGTGAGCTGTGGGACGTCTTCAAGGCGGAACGCGAAGCGCTTTCGGCCCGCCGGCCGGTGGAGAGTCGGCGTGGACGCGGCGACGCTTAGAGTCGGTTCGACGATCGCATGAGTCCCGTTCCCAAGGAGCTGGAAGACGTGGTGGAAGATGTCCGGCGCTACCTCGAATGGGAGGCTGAACAAGGGCGAGAGCTCATCTTGAACGCCATTGCCAAGCCGCAGCCCGCAAGCGCGGCGCTCCCGGCCCCCGCCGCGGTCGGCGCAAAAGCGAAGAACCCTCCGACGCTTCAGGAAGTGCGCAAGGAGCTGGGAGACTGTCAACGCTGCAAGCTCGCCCGAGGCCGGACGAAGATAGTCTTCGGCGTCGGCAACCCCAAGGCCGAGCTGGTGTTCGTCGGCGAGGGTCCTGGTGCGGAGGAAGACGCGCAGGGGCTGCCGTTCGTTGGAATGGCCGGTCAGCTGCTCACCAAGATGATTGAAGCGATGGGGCTTCGGCGCGAGCAGGTCTACATCTGCAACGTGGTGAAGTGCCGTCCTCCCGGCAATCGCGATCCAGAACCCGACGAGATCGAAGCCTGCGAACCGTTCTTGAAAGCCCAGTTGGCGGCAATTCGGCCCAAGGCGATTGTGGCGCTGGGGCGATTTGCCGTGCAAACGCTGCTTCGCGACAAGACGCCAATCACACGGCAGCGCGGAAGGTGGCGCGAATTCGACGGCATCCAGCTGATGCCGACCTTCCACCCCGCATACCTCCTGCGCAATCCCAGCGAGAAACGGCACGCATGGGCGGATTTGCAGCAGGTCATGAAATTTCTGGAGAAGGCGGCACCTCCGTGAGGGGATCTGTCGAAATTCAGCTCATGGAGGCGCCATCGCTCGTCGGCAATCCATTGAAGGATCCCGATTGGCGCCAGGTAACTGTCTATCTCCCTCCCGGGTATGCCCGGGGGCAGTCTCGATATCCGGTTGTCTATTTTTTGCACGGGTTTGCCGGCCAAGCGCTTTCGTGGACAAACAGTTCAGCGTTCGCACTCACCGTCCCAGACCGGATCGAGGCATTGATTGAGGCGGACGTCATCCCACCGGTGATGGGTGTGTTCCCAGACGGTTGGACCGCGTTGGGGGGCAGTCAGTGGATCAACAGCACCGCGACCGGCCGCTACGAGGACTACGTGTTCAAGGACGTCGTTTCATTTGTGGACCGTCGGTATCGGACGCTTGCCCACAGCGGCGCACGCGTCATCGTCGGGAAGAGCTCCGGCGGTTACGGGGCGCTCGTCATGGGGTGCCGGCATCCGGACGTGTTCGGCCACATGGGGGTCCACGCCGCGGACGCCTACTTCGAGTACTGCTACTTGCCCCAGTTCCCGAAGGCAGCGTCTGGACTACTGCGCGCGGACGGCATCCAGGACTGGTACGACGACTTTCTTGTCCGCGTCCGGGAGACTCGGATGCGCAGCGAGGACTTTCCGGTGATTGAGATTCTCGCCATGGCGGCGGCCTATTCGCCCAGAATGGGCGAGCCGCTCAACCTGGAGCTGCCGTTTGAACCACAGACTGCCCGCATCGTTCCGGAAGTTTGGGAACGATGGCTTCAACAGGATCCGGTTCGTTTCGTGCCTAAGCAGATCGAAGGCTTGAAGAGGCTCCACTCCATCTACATCGATTGCGGGCTCAAGGATGAGTACAACCTTCAATGGGGCGCGCGGATGCTGGCGGAGGCCTTCCACCGGGCCCAGCTGGTGTTCCTAGAGGAGGAGTTCGAAGACGGGCACACGGGGACCAACTACCGATACGACGAGTCGCTTCGCTACCTGTGCCCCAAGCTTGCGACCCAGTGACGCTTGACCCGCGCTAGGCACGCTCCCAATCGAGCGCCTTGCTGAGCGCCGGAACAAATGCCGGAACAAATTCCCGGATCCGGGAAATTGTCCCGGCAAAAGTTCCGGCAGTTGTTCCGGCAAAAGTCTCAACGCTTCCGGAGCATACCGTCGCCCGGACGCCTGCATAAGCCACCCGGTTGAACCTTGGCGCCCGAAGAAGGCGGTGTTATAAAGTACCGGAGCGGTACTATATTGGGTGTAGGTGTAGGAGCGTCGCGCTCTCATAAGGGGTCCTGCAATGATGAGGATGAGGAAGCTCACGGACTACGCGATCGTTTTGCTCTCGCATTTGGCGAGGGACCGCAAGACTGCATTGCATTCCGCCCGCGACCTGGCGACCGCGGCCCACATCCCGAGTCCAACCGTCAACAAGCTCCTCAAGAAGCTCTCTCACGCGGGCATTCTCGTTTCGCATCGCGGTACCAACGGTGGCTACAGCCTGGCGCGCGACCCCGCGGAGATCTCCGTGGCGCAGGTGATTGCCGCGCTGGAAGGCCCGATCGCGGTGACCGAGTGCGGAACCGAGGTTCCCGGCCAGTGCGGCTTGGAGTCCCTTTGTCCTTTGCGAAGCAGCTGGCAGAACATCAATCGGGCGATCCGCGGGGCGCTCGAAGGTCTGTCGCTGACGGACATGATTCGGCCAACGCCGCCCATGGGCAGCTTCAACGCGCTCAAGCAGTCAGCCGACGTCCGCGTCGCCGGAGGTGCGCTATGACCGCCAACGCCGCCGTCCAGGAAATTGCCAAGCGCGAGTACGAGCACGGCTTCGTAACTCCCATTGAGTCCGAGTCGGCCCCCAAAGGGCTGAACGAGGAGATCATCCGGTTCATCTCGCGAAAGAAGAACGAGCCGGACTTCCTGCTGGAGTGGCGTCTGAAGAGCTACCGGCATTGGCTCAAGATGAAGGAGCCGACGTGGCCGAACGTGCACTATCCGCCGATCGACTACCAGGACATCATCTATTACTCGGCGCCCAAGCCGAAGAAATCGCTCAACAGCCTCGAGGAGCTGGATCCGGAGATTCTGGCCACTTACCAGAAGCTCGGCATTCCGCTCGAAGAGCAGAAGCGGTTGGCGGGCGTGGCCGTGGATGCGGTGTTCGACAGCGTCTCGGTGGCGACCACTTTCAAGGAGAAGCTGGCGGAGAAGGGGATCATCTTCTGTTCGTTCTCCGAGGCGGTGCGCAACCACCCCGAGCTGGTGATGAAGTACCTGGGCTCGGTCGTCCCTTACACCGACAACTATTTCGCCACCCTCAACTCGGCGGTCTTCTCCGACGGGTCCTTCTGCTACGTCCCCAAGGGTGTGCGCTGTCCGATGGAGCTGTCGACGTACTTCCGGATCAATGCCGCGGACACCGGACAATTCGAGCGGACCCTGATCGTCGCCGACGAGGGCAGCTACGTCAGCTACCTCGAGGGCTGCACCGCGCCGATGCGGGACAAGAATCAGCTTCACGCCGCGGTGGTCGAGCTGGTGGCCTTGCCGGGCGCGCAGATCAAGTACTCCACGGTCCAGAACTGGTATCCGGGGGACTCCGAGGGACGAGGCGGCATCTTCAACTTCGTCACCAAGCGAGGGCTGGCGCACGCCAACGCGAAGATTTCCTGGACTCAAGTGGAGACCGGCTCGGCGATCACCTGGAAGTACCCGAGTGTGATTTTGCAGGGCGACAATTCGATCGGTGAATTCTATTCGGTGGCGCTCACCAACAACCGCCAGCAGGCGGACACCGGGACCAAGATGGTGCACCTGGGGAAGAACAGCCGAAGCACGATTCTCTCCAAAGGCATCTCGGCGGGGCGGGGGCAGAACACCTATCGCGGCCTGGTGAAGATCCTCAAAGGAGCGACCAACGCGCGCAATTACACGCAGTGCGATTCGCTTCTGATCGGTAGCCATTGCGGCGCCCACACGTTCCCGTACATCGAGGTCCGCAACAATTCCTCGACCGCGGAGCACGAGGCCTGCACCTCGAAGATCGCCGAGGATCAGCTCTTTTACTGTCGCCAGCGCGGCCTTTCGGAAGAGGACGCGGTGTCGATGATCGTCAATGGCTTCTGCAAGGAGGTTTTCCGGGAGCTGCCGATGGAGTTCGCCGTCGAGGCCCAGAAGTTGTTGAGCGTGAGCCTGGAAGGAGCGGTGGGGTAATGACCCAGGTCCCGATGCTGGAAATCAAGAACCTGCACGTCACCGTGGCTGACAAAGAGATCCTCAAGGGGATCAATCTGTTGATCAACGCCGGCGAAGTGCACGCCATCATGGGACCCAACGGTTCCGGCAAAAGCACGCTTGCGCAAGTGCTCGCCGGCCGCGAAAGCTACCAGGTCACCGCCGGCGAAGTGCTCTACGAAGGAAAAAACCTCCTCGAGCTGCCACCGGAGGAACGAGCGGTGGCCGGCATCTTCTTGGCTTTTCAGTACCCGGTCGAGATTCCTGGAGTTGGCAATCTCTACTTCCTGCGCACCGCCCTGAATGCGCTTCGCAAGCGGCGCGGTCTGGAAGAGCTGGATCCGATCGACTTTCTGGCGCTCGCCAAGGAGCGGATGAAACGGGTGGAGCTGGATCAGAGCTTCATGAATCGCTCGGTGAACGAGGGCTTTTCCGGCGGAGAAAAGAAGCGCAACGAAGTCTTTCAGCTCGCGGTGCTCGAGCCGAAGCTGGCGATCCTCGACGAAACCGATTCCGGATTGGACATCGACGCCTTGCGGATCATCGCCAAGGGAGTCAACAGCCTTCGCAGCAAGGATCGGGCAATGCTGGTGATTACCCACTACCAGCGTCTGCTCGAATACATCATTCCCGACCGGGTGCATGTGATGGTCGGCGGGCGAATTGCAAGCTCCGGCGGGAAAGAGCTGGCTCTGGAGCTGGAAAAGAAGGGCTATTCCTGGATTGAAGAGCAACAGGGCTCCAAGGCACCTCGAGCGGGGGCGCGGGCGCCATGACGGACAGCCGCGAAAGCTACGTCTCGCAGTTCGAGCAGGCGGAGCGACAGCTGGTCCGCGGTGGGGACTGGCTCGCGCGAATTCGCCGATCGGCGATCGAGCGCTTTCGCGAATTGGGATTTCCCACGCCGCGGCTGGAGGATTGGAGATTCACAAACGTCGCTCCGATCGCTTCGGTACCGTTTCGAATTCCCGCTTCAACCCGGGCCCTCTCGACTGCCGAGTCGTTGCTGTCGCGCGGGTTGGGATCCGAAACACGTAACCTGCTGGTCTTCGAAAACGGCCGATACCAGCCGACGCGCTCGCGCCTGGCGGATCTTCCCGAAGGAGCCACCGTTGTCAGCTTTGCTGAGGCGCTGCGCGAGCGCTCCCCCTGGGTCGAGGCTCATTTCGCTCGCCACGCGGCCTATCAGGAACACGCGTTTGCCGCGTTGAACACGGCCTTTGCGGAAGATGGTGCCGTGATTCACATCCCGAAGGGAAGCACGGTCTCCTCGCCCATCTACCTGGCGTTTCTCTCCGACGCGGACAAACCGTCTCTCTCGCATCCCAGAGTGTTGGTCGTCGCGGCCGAGAACAGCGCCGCGAAGGTGGTGGAAGCGTACTTCGGCCAGGGCGAATACCTGACCAACGCGGTCACCGAGATCATCCTCGGGCAGGGCGCGAGCGTCGAGCACTACAAGCTCCAAGGCGAGGGCGAAGAGGCTTCGCACATCGCACTCACCCAGGTTCAGCAGCAAAAGGACAGCCGGTTCACCGCGCACTCCCTGGCGCTCGGTAGTCGACTGGCGCGAAACGAGATCCGGGTTGCCCTAGATGCCGAGGGAACGGAATGCGCTCTCAATGGGTTGTATCTGGCGTCGGGGCGGCAGCACCTGGACAACACCACCTTCATCGATCATCTCAAGCCTCGCTGCACCAGTCGGGAGATCTACAAAGGGATCGTCGGCGACCGGGCATCGGCGGTGTTCAGCGGACGAATTCTGGTGCGGCCGGAAGCACAGAAGACGGACTCGAGCCAGACCAACAAAAACCTGCTTCTCTCCGAGGACGCCACGGTGGACTCGAAGCCTCAGTTGGCGATCTACGCCGACGATGTGAAGTGCACCCACGGCGCGACCGTTGGCCAAATCGACGAGGCCTCTCTCTTCTACCTTCGATCCCGCGGCCTCCCCGCCGAACAAGCCAGAGCGCTTCTCACGTATGCCTTCGCAAGCGACATCGTCCGCCGAGTCGAGCCCGCGTCGATCCGAGCGCAGGTGCAACGGCTGGTCGCCGCCAGGCTACCGGCGAACCTGGTTTTCGAGGAACAGCCATGATTGGCGCGGCCCCAAGTGTGCGGCCGGCGACCGCCGGGTTCGACGTGGAGCGGGTGCGAGCGGATTTTCCCGCCCTTCATCAGTCGGTCCACGGCAAGCCGCTGGTCTACCTGGACAGCGCGGCCACCAGCCAGAAACCTCAGGCGGTGATCGACGCGGTGCTGAAGTTCTACCGCGCC
>Ga0126369_10004484_pt1 | contig 10252 bp, 8 predicted proteins | sample PanSoiMetaPlot_1_FD_109646 | JGI IMG/M metagenome (GOLD analysis project Ga0126369, IMG submission 109646) | Tropical forest soil microbial communities from Panama - MetaG Plot_1 | ecosystem: Environmental > Terrestrial > Soil > Tropical forest > Bulk soil | place: Panama | collected 2016-02-17
CTCGTCTCCAAGTCTGTCATCTCCAGCGGAATTCCAGATCACTACCCTGGAGGATACATATAGGGTCAACTCAAAGTAAATGCTACTAGATATTGATTAAAGCCTACTGTGCACGGGGTTGTTTTAAAAAAATTTGAAGGGACCCCCCTCCCTGCCCGCGCGAGAACGCTAGGCCAGGCTGCGATTGATCCGTGGACACAGCTTCAGGCGATGTCGCTTTTGCTGAAGGTCGGCAGCGACGGCTGTTCTGGGCCCGCCGGTGTAAAGCTTACCTCTTGCACGGCCAGGCCTTTGCCATGGCCTCATTGGCAAGAAGTCGGAAATCCTCGTTCTTTCGGTCTGGGCGCGCGTCGATATACGAAACAATCGTACGCACCCGCTGCAGATTGTCGACATTGTCAGGAGGACAAAATAGTTTGGTGTCACCATTCAAGGCATCGAGAACTTCGACCGCGCCGACGCATCGGCCGGCGAAAAAATTTGACTTGCCGGCGATGAAATCCTTGCAGCCCGCCAAATAGAAATCAGCGGTAAAAATGCGTGCGGTGGCCGGCGCTGCGGTGGCGGCTTTCGAACCGAGCAGTGCCAAAGCAATCGCAAAAGCAAACCGCGCGGCGGTCATCTCTAGCCCTCCAGTCATTCCGGTATCATCATAGCAGCAAGCGCGCCGTTGCGCGCGCCTCGCAGGATATCCGGCGCCGCCTGCACAGTTATTTTTGGCTCGGGTACAATGCGTAACGCCAAGGCGTGTGAGCTATCGTTCGCGCCGGGCCGCAACGCGCCTTATTTGCCCCAGCCGAAGTGATAATTCAGGCCGGCGCGAACGACATCGTCGTGCATCGAGACGTTGTTCGTTGGCGAAATGCCGCAATTGAGGCCGCAGTTGAAGGTGCCGAGATCGACGTGAAGATATTCGGCCTTGGCCGTCCAGTTGCCCGGCAGCGCGATTTCAATGCCGCCGCCGACCGTCCAGCCCGCATTCGTGGTGCTCGCTCCGGCAAAGCCAGGCGCCGTAGCCCGGATGTCGCCCACCGCCAATCCGCCGGTCAGATAAGGCATGATGCCGCCAAAAGCGTAGCCAGCACGCCCTCGAACCGTCGAGAGCCAGCTGTCGCTGGTGCTGCAGCCGGGGCAGAGCACAGCTCCGCTGGTGCCTTTGAGGTTCGACCAATCGATATCGCCTTCCACCCCAAGCACCGCATTGCCGAATTGCCAGTTGTATCCGGCGGTGCCGCCTGCCTGCGCGCCCGAGAGATCGATTGAGGTCGTCTGCGATTGCCACCAGGAGCGGCCCCAACCGCCGCCGCCATTGGCGCCGAGATAGAAGCCAGTCCAATTATAAACGGGGCCTACTTGCGGCGGTGCCCTATACAAGGGCGCAACGGAAAGATCCGCCGCGGCGGCGCATTGCGCCGCCACCAGCGCGCCGGCGGTGAAAAATGTCGCGACAAGTTTCTTCGTCACGCCGTTCTGCCCTGATTTCAACGTTCTAATTCAAACCCGACATTCAGCATAGATGTAGTGGCGAGCGTAGCCGCACTTGGTTACCTCAGGCTTACTGTCGGGCCTCACGGAAAGGTGACTTTGCCTTCGTGTACATGATTGAACACAAAGGCAAAATTGTGCCGGACCGCGGGCGGCCCAAGGACGCTCCAGCGCCGATTCCGGTTGCCAAAGCGGCTGAGTTCGGAATGGTATAGTAGATCAGAGATCTCCCCTGAGCGAGTCACAGTGCGATGAACTGGATTTCCAACGTACGGCCGAAAATTCGCAGCCTTTTGCGCCGAGAGGTTCGGGAAAATCTATGGATCAAGTGCCCGGAAACGGGTCAGCTCGTCTTCTATAAAGACGTTGAGGCCAATCAATTCGTCATCCCCGGATCGAATTACCACATGCGCGTGAGCGCGACAGCGCGCTTGAAATCCATGTTCGACAATCAAACCTGGTTCGATATCGCCGTGCCAGAAGTGCCGCTAGATCCGCTGAAGTTCCGCGATGAGCTGCGTTACATCGAACGGCTGCGGACGGCGCGCAGCAAGACCGGCCTAAACGATGCGGTGAAGCTCGGTTACGGCAAGCTCGACGGTTTCGCGGCGGTCATCGGCGTCCAGGATTTCGATTTCATGGGCGGCTCGCTCGGCATGGCGGCAGGCGAGGCGGTGATCAAGGGGCTCGATACCGCGGTCGAAAAAGGCTGCCCGTTTGTCATGTTCGCCGCATCAGGCGGTGCGCGGATGCAGGAAGGCATCCTCTCCCTGATGCAATTGCCGCGTACCACAATTGCGGTGCAGCGCATCCGCGAAGCTCGCAAGCCCTACATCGTGGTCCTGACCAATCCGACGACCGGCGGAGTCACCGCCTCTTACGGAATGTTGGGCGACGTGCACATCGCGGAGCCCGGCGCTTTGATCGGTTTTGCCGGCCCGCGCGTCATCGAGCAAACGATCCGCGAGAAGCTGCCGGAGGGATTTCAAAAAGCCGAATATCTACGCGATCACGGCATGGTCGACATTGTGGTGCATCGTCACGACTTGCGCGCCACCATCGCGAAGCTGTGTCGGCTCTTTCTCAAGACGGCGAGCAGTGCGCCGCAATCAACGCTGCCGGCGCCGTCTGTGGCTATGGCGCCGGCCGCAGCGTGAGCGCGGGCAAGGCCAATGCCAATGCGGTGCCCATGGATGCCATGCTGGCGCGACTGTTGGCGCTGCATCCGAAACGAATCGATCTTTCCCTCGATCGCATCGAGCGACTTCTGGCCGCCCTTGATAATCCGCAGCGGCGGCTGCCGCCGGTCATTCATGTAGCGGGCACCAACGGCAAAGGCTCGAGCATTGCCTTTATGCGGGCGGCGCTCGAAGCCGCCGGCAAGAGGGTTCACGTCTACACGTCGCCCAATCTCGTTCGCATCAATGAACGCTTTCGCCTCGGCCGCGACGGCCGCGGGCGGCTCGTCGATGACTTCGAGCTCGGCGACGCGCTCGCGGAATGCGAAGCAAAAAACGGCGGTGCGCCGATCACGGTGTTCGAAATGGAGACCGCCGCGACATTCCTGCTGTTCTCGCGCCACCCGGCTGATGTTGCCTTGCTCGAGGTCGGTCTCGGTGGGCGGCTCGACGCGACGAACGTGATCGAACGGCCGCTGACGAGCGTCATTACCCGGCTCTCGCTCGACCATCGCGAATTTCTCGGTGACTCGCTCGTCAAGATAGCCGCCGAAAAGGCCGGCATCCTCAAACCTGGGGTGCCGGCTGTCGTCGCCGGTCAGGTGCGCGAGGCGCTTGCCGTGATCGAACGACAGGGGGCGCGGTTACGTGCGCCGCTCAAAATTGCCGGCGAGGATTGGACAGCAAGCGAGGAGCGCGGACGACTCGTCTACCAGGACCAGGACGGCCTTCTCGATCTGCCCGCGCCCAGGCTTTACGGCCGGCATCAGTTCGAGAATGCCGGAACCGCCATTGCGGCGCTGCGGCTGAGCGGATTAAGGCTTCCCACCGCAGCCTTCGAGGCCGCCATGGTTCAGGTTGAGTGGCCCGCGCGCATGCAGCGGCTGACCCACGGCAGGCTTGCCGAGCTTGCGCCGCCAGGCAGCGAACTCTGGCTCGATGGCGGCCATAACGTCGATGGTGGACAGGCCATTGCGGCTGCGCTTGCCGATCTGGAGGAACGCGTGTCACGGCCGGTGGTGGTGATCGTCGGCATGTTGTCAACCAAAGACTGCGTCGGGTTCTTGAGGAATTTTTCCGGGCTGGCCCGCCGCGTGATTGCCGTTCCGATTCACCAGGACAAGGCCGTGCCGGCCGGAGAACTCGCCGAAATCGCGGCGAGCATCGGCATTCCGGCACTCGCGCGACCCAGCCTGGAGAGCGCCATCAATCTCGCCGGCAAGCTCGATCTCGAGCCGCAGCCGCGCATCCTCATTACCGGGTCGCTGTATCTTGCCGGGGAAGTTTTGGCCGCAAACGGGACTCCGCCCGAATGACCGTTCCGACGGCTTGCTGCCCGGCGGCGCTCAGAGCCTGATCTCGCCGAGATTGACGCTGGTCCCGAGATTGGCTTGCAGAACTTTTGAGCGTCCGCCGGAGAAGATCTGGATGGAATAGATACCTGAATTTTCATCGAGCCTGTCGAATTTGAAATCGCCGAAATTGTCCGTGGTGGTCACGGCGAGTGAAATGCCATCTTTGACGAGCTGCACGCTCGCGCCCTCAAGGCATTCGACGAGGCCTTGCCGCTCTTCGGTAACCGAACCGCCGATGAAGCATTTCGAATAGCGCCACAGATTGCGGTAATAAACACGGGGCCTGGTGCTTAGCTCGGGCTTGAGCACTTCGAGATCCTGTTCGCGGATGAGCCGCGCCATTTCCTCATCCTCGACCTTGATCGCGTGCATGGCGCCGGTCGGGCAGGACTGCTGTCCGCGCGTCTGCTTCCAGCCGCTGTCGAGCAGATGCGCGTCGAACGGCCAAGCCTGCGGCAGCTGCAACTCCTCGTTCCACCAGATGTGACCATAAGGGCACGCGTCGACGAGCTGTCGCTGCCCTTTTGCTTTTTTCGGATCGATGATCACGATGCCGTCCCGGCGCTTAGTGACGACGCCCTTCGGCGCAGCCTTCATGCATGGCGGATCGTCGCAGTGATTGCACATGGTCGGGACATAAGCGACGTCGATCATCGGCGTCTGCCCGCGTTCCTTTTGCAGAATATTGATCCACTTGTGACCGTGCTTCGGCATGGACGCCGAATAGCCGGGCCATTCGTTGCCGATATATTCGTCCATGGCTGCAAGCGTGCACAAATTGCAATTGGTGCACTCGGCCACGTCAATGATCATGTTCCATTTTTTCATTCCAGTACTCTTTATCGCCCGTCATCGCCGGCTTCTCCCGGGGATACCGACTTGATTGCTGGCCGCGCAACGCCCTCTCGGGATCACCGCGTCGCGCTGCTTCGCGCCGACCCGGTGATGACAGCCCCGCGACGCCGTCACTTCACGGGCAGCAGGTGCGCCTCTTTGAGCGTGCGTTTGATTTCCTTGTCGTACTCCGGTGCGGCGAAGGCCGCCGACATGTGTTCGGTGCGCCGGTCCCACAGCTCGATCTCGACCAGCGAATTGGCGCCGGCAAGCGAGTGGGTGCTCTTGGTTTGCGTGCGCTCGGGCGTGAGCAGATTGAGACAGCCGCCGCGGTCGACCGACTTGCCCGGCTCGCCCATCGGGTCGTAGACCGCTGAGGACTCATAGCCATGCGCGACGCCGCGCGGAAGCCGTTGCGTCGGCCGCGCAGCGCAGATCACCGCGCCGCGATCGTTGAAAACTTTGACCAGATCGTGCTTGGCGATGCCGCGCGCCTTGGCGTCCTCGGCGTTCATGCGCACGATCCAGTAGTAATAGCCATCGATATTGACCCTGTGGTCCTCGATGTTGAGTAGGAACGAATCCTTGCCGTCGCCCTGGGTGTGGAACGAATATTTCGAATGCGGGGTGAGCAACTGCAGCGGATATCGCGCGAACAGTTCGGTGGAATGCGCGCCTTCCCACGACGGCTCGTATTTGACAATCGGCGGCCGTTCCGGATCGTCAAAGCGCTTGAGCGAATTGCATTCGAATTCCAGCTTGCCGGACTGGGTTTGCAGGCCGCGGAGGAATTCTTCGGTATAGTCGGACGGCAGCGGTTGCGCTTCGGGCACGTCTTTCTTGCGGTTTTCGTAGAACCAGCGGAACGATACCGGGGCCCGCAGCTCCTCCTTTTCCCCCGGCACCACGAAGTAGCCGCGCTTTAGGAATTTCCTCCAGGACATATATTTGGGCAGGTCGGATGCGAGGAAAACCCGCTTCACCCAATCGATCTCGTTGACGCCTTCCGAAAAATAATTGGCAAGCCCGAGCGGTTTGCAAAGTTCGTTGAAGATCCAAAAATCGGATTTCGATTCGCCGAGTGGCTCGATCGCCGGCGCCTGGAAAACAATGACGCGATGGTTGAGCTGTTGCTGGCCATGGTGCCCATAACCGCCAAGGCCCGCCCATTCGCTGATATCGGTGCGCTCGAAATTGGTGCAGGCGGGCAGGATGACATCGGCGAATTTTGCCTCGCCCTCAAACCAGATCGACTGATTGACGACGAATTCCAGGTTCGGCGACTGATACATCCGCACCCAGCGATTGGTGTTGTTCATAGTCGAAAGGATCGAGCCGCCATATTTGTAGAGCATGCGCACCGGCGCATGGCCTGGCGCCGGATAGGCAAAGCGCGCGAATTGATGCTCGATCGATTTTCCAATCCAGGGATAGCCTTCGGCCTTGCCATCGATGATTGCTTCGGGAACGAAAATGCGCGGGATGCGCTGGCCATTGGAATTCATGGTCGGCAGCTGCGGCATGCGTTGGTAGAGCTCGACCGGCATCGCTGTGTTTTCCAGGTCTCCCGACATTCCGCCGTCGGCATAACCGGGAAAATAGAAATTGAAATCGAGCGGGCAGCCCCATTGCAGATTGCCCATGTTCACGCCCGGTTTGCCGAGGCCCTGCATGGCGACGAGACAAACCATGACGCGCGCCCATTGAATTCCGGTTTGATTGCGGCAGGCGCCGCCGTGGCCATTGCCCCAGCCGCCAGGCGCGAGATAGACGCGCTTCTTCCCCCATTCCCGCGCGAGTGCGCGGACGTCCTTGGCGGGGACGCCGGTTTCTTTTTCCTGCCATTCCGGCGTTTTAGGAATGCCGTCATCTTCGCCGAGCAAATAAGCTTTCCACTTGTCGAAGCCGATCGTGTGGGTCTCGACATATTCCTTGTCGTAAAGGCCCTCTTTGATCCACACATAGGCGATCGCCATCGCCATCGCGACCGATGTCGTGGGCTTCGGCGCGAACCATTTGCCAGGAAGAAATTGCGCGCTGGCGTTATAATACGGATCGACGTGAACGACTTTGATGCCGAGCTTGGTGTCCTTGAGCCATTGCCGGCGCGTGGTGCCTTCCTGCGCGCCGTATGATCCCGAAGTCGATTCCGGATCGGCCGCCCAGAACACGATCATGTCGCAGTTCTGCAGGCAGTCCTCGACCGTGCCGTAGGTCTCCGATTGACCGACGCGCAGCGTGTAACCCCAGTGATGGACGGCACCCCAATACCAGCCTTCCCATGAATCCGGATTGTGATGGATCCGCGTCATCCCGACGGCATTGGCGAACCGGAAAAGCGCCGAGAGATAGTAGCCGACATTGCCCCAGGTGTGATGCGAGCCGTGCGAGAAAGCGATCGCGCCCGGACCATATTCCCGCTTTTGCCGTTTGATCTCGTCGGTGACGAGTTTGATCGCCTCGGCCCAGGAAATCCGCACATATTCCGATTTGCCCCGATTCTGCGGATTGCGTTCGCCGTTCGGATCGAAATCGACACGCTTTAACGGGTAAAGTAGGCGGTCCGGCGAATAGACGATCGACTTGGCGTTCTGTCCGTGCGGGGCCAGCGTTGTCTTGCGCGGCGGGGTCAATTTTTGTCCCCGCGCCTCGATCGTCCAGGAGGCGCCGTCTCCGTCGCCGAGATCGATCGGCGTCATGCGCAAAATCATACCGTCTTTGACATAAACAAAGACCGGCCCGCCATTGGTCATGTTGCAGTAGCGGGTAACGCCGCCGCGATGCCTGGTGCCGTATTTGAGACCGGCGGATTGGCTCATCATCAAGGTCTGCGCGAACCAGTTGGCAAGATGCTCCGGTCCTTCGACGGTGAGAACGAAATCTTTCTGCGCATTGATCTGGTCGAGCCAGTTGATCGGCGGCAGCAAAAGCGAAGCGCCGATTTTGGCATTCTTGAACGCGAGCTTGATGTCGGGCTTTTCGTGCAGTCCGGCGCGCGAGGTGATGATGCCGTCTTTGAACCTGAACCACCGCCCGATGCCCTCGTCGCGCGTCATGATCTGAGCGACGAAATTGTGCTCTTGAACGCGGCGGTTGAAATGCGGATGCCGCTCCGAGGCGCGCCTGAGGAGCTGCCCGAGGCCGAACAGGATCAGCGGCAGTGTCATCCTTGCGAGCGCCACGACATCCTCCTTGCCCCACCTGTGCGCCAGCTTACGCTATGTCCGGCAACATTGTGGCTGATTTTGCAATAGACCCGGTGCCTTGCACAACCCAACCGGCAAATCAGCGCCTGACGATGTTGGTCATTTCGTTCAGCCGTCCGGCCAGAAACAGCCGCATATTGTCGATGACGAGCGGCATGATGAAATCCTCGTATTCGACGACATAGCCGCCGACATGCGGCGTGATGAAAACGTTCGGCAGCGTCCAGAATGGGCTCTCCGGCGGCAGTGGCTCGTTTTGGAACACCTCCAAGGCGGCGCCAGCGATTCGCCGCGCGCGCAGCGTCTTGATGAGCGCCGCCTCGTCGACGGTCTGACCGCGACCGGCGCTGATATAGTAGGCGGCGGGCTTCATCGCGTCGAATATGGCGGCGTCGAACAGTCCGGAGTTTTCAGGCGATGCGGGGAGGACATTGATCAGATAGTCGGCTTTGCTTGCAGCCTCGCGTAGGCGTTCGCTCGGCGAGATCTCGTCGAAGCCATGCACCGGACGTGGCGTACGGCTCACGCCGATCACGTGCATCCCGAGCGCCTGGAGCATTTCCCCGATCGCGGCGCCGACGATACCGGTGCCGGCGATCACCGCGATCTTGCCGTATAGGGTCGCCCACAACCGACGCTGCCAGATATGCTGCTGCTGATCTTCCACTTGGCGTTTGGCGTCGTGAGTGATCGCCAGCATCAGGTAGAGAACGTGTTCGCGCATCGGCACGCCATGAATACCGCGGCCACTCGTAATGTGAACATCCCCCCGCAACGACGGACAGCGCAAGAAATGATCAACTCCCGTCGCCAACGATTGTATCCACTTCAGCCGCGGCGCATCGTGCAGCATTGGATCGCGAATCTCGATCCCAAACATGATCATGACGTCGATTGCGGAGAGGTCGCCGGAAACCTCTGCTGCCTTGTGGAATAGCATGAATTGGAGGCCGGGAAATTCCGCCTGCAGTCGGTCGCGATAAAGTTCGGCGTGAATGTCGACGATGAGAACTTTGGTCGCCATCGATGTGATCCGCCGCGCGGCTGCGAGGCGCGCTGTTCGCGCTTTTAGGCGGCGACCGACTGGGACAACCGCAGATATTTCGCGGCATTGTCCGCCGCAATCGCCATGCGCACCGGCTCCGCAATCGCAACCTCGTCCATGAACGCGCCAGCCTCCTGCGCGGACTCGAACGGATAATCGGCGGCAAACATCACTCGCTCATGCCCGAGCGCGGCGATGGTGCAGTTGAGCGGTTCGGCCGAGCACATGCCCGATGTGGTGACGATGAAATTGTCCTTGAAATATTGCGATGGCGGCTTGCCAAGCTTGATCGCATAGAAATTCGGTCCGGCGCGACTGTCGAACCGCCAGAGCAGGAACGGCAGTGTTTCGCCGAGATGGCCGAGGCCGACCTTGGCACGCGGGAAACTGTCAAACAGGCCGCCGAAGATCAACCGTAATGCATGCGATCCGGTTTCGAAGGTCCACTCCCAGGTGGCGCGCCGCAGTCCCTTGTAGCCGTCGAGCACCGGCGCGGGGCTGATCGGATCGACAGGATGCAAGTAAATCAGCGCGCCCAGCGCCTCGGCGCGCTCCCAGAACGGATAGAGCGCAGGGTGGTCGAGATACTGTCCGTTGGTATGGCCATTGATCATCGCACCGCAAAATTTCAAATCCTGCATGCAGCGTTCGAGCTCGGCGGCGGCTGCGCGCGGATCCTGCATCGCAAGGTGGGCAAATCCGGAATAGCGGTCGGGTTGGCGCTCAATTTGCCGCGCGAGGAAATCATTGGCCGCGCGTGCGCGCCGAACTGCAGTCGCGGTATCGCGCTCCGCCTGTACGCCAGGACCCGCCAGCGCAAGTACCGCGCGACCAATGCCCGCTTCATCCATCGCGGCGAGCCGCAGCTCGCCAAGATCGGTCAGCCGTGTCAGCGCCTTGTCTCGGCGCTCGGCCGGCAAGTCGATGACCGTTGGATTCCAATACTCGATGAAATCGGGGCAGAGGAAATGCTCCTCAAGCGCAATCTTTTTGACCATGCGTTCTCCTCGGGTGCATCGGTTGGAGCAAGCGATGTTTCGCTCTCTGTACCTCATAATGGATATTCGGTACAAACAGCGGTTCTTGGGTGGTTCAAGCAAAATTCAGTGGAGGAGTTCGGTGACGAAGACGATTCGTGGGGTCGCGTTC
>Ga0126369_10004485_pt1 | contig 10252 bp, 10 predicted proteins | sample PanSoiMetaPlot_1_FD_109646 | JGI IMG/M metagenome (GOLD analysis project Ga0126369, IMG submission 109646) | Tropical forest soil microbial communities from Panama - MetaG Plot_1 | ecosystem: Environmental > Terrestrial > Soil > Tropical forest > Bulk soil | place: Panama | collected 2016-02-17
CAAGCCAAGGAACAATTCCGCACCTGCCACTCTCTTCCTCAATCCCTCAAAGCTCACATCCATCGAATCGCACTTCGGACATCTCGGCTGTTCGTATTGGGCCGCTCCTTCCAAATCAAATTTCTCGGGCACATTCTGTCCTAACAATCGCTCCGATTGCTCGACATCTTTTTTCCGCACAACCAGCTTTACGCCGCCGAGCAGATTGGACCATAGCCAGTCCAACCTGACCATATTCTCGTCGAACAAATAGCACTCGATCCCGGCGCCTTCTAGCACCATACGGTCCGTCAACGCATCGGTCATGTCTCGATACGCCCGTAATACCTCCGGCACATTTCCCGATTCATCTGTTTTCACCGATGCTGCTTCTCGAACAGTCGCCAGCGGGGCGCCGGCCCCTGCCCAGTCGAGCCCTCGCTTTCTCATTTCGTTACGTAGCGCGTCGAAAGCCCATTCACTGAGCGCAGTGGGTTCACCGGCAACGTCCGCAAGTTCCAAATCGTTCATCGTTGCATAAAGCTTTGCTAGTCGCTGACGTTCCACTTCCGGATCAATTTTTGCCATGGGTCGGCACGACCTCGCTCATTTCTCGGACACGGTCTTCCCTTGCCTAGAACTTTCAGCTGATCACCGCAACGTGCTTCTTCTCGCCATCCTAGCCGCCAAGCCTCGATCCCTGCAATCCCCCATGCCACGACTCTCATAGCTCATAGCTCATCGAGTTGACTCCTGGCAAATTGCTGTAGACTTGTTTCGGCGCGGCACCAGCCCAATCGTTTAAGGAGTCCCCATGAAAAGAACCTTTCTACTGTCTGCAGCGGCGCTGTTAGCTGCGAGCTTTGTGTTGGCCGGCGAAAGGCCGCAAACCGGCACCATTATTTCTGAATCTTCCGTTGACTGTGGCTCTAAGACCGATAAGCACAAAAAAAGCACGGAACTCCTCTGCCAGGAATACGTTGTCCGCACAGCTACCACCGACTATCACGTCCGCCAGCAAAAGCCCTCCAACCAGGCCTTGATTCCCGTCAACACCAGCGTCGAATTCACCCTCGACAAGGACAAGATGAAGTTCAAGGCCAACGGCAAGTCTTACCAGTATCTCGTTGTCTCCGAGGCTGCTGTCGGCACTGCGAAGCCCTAACGGCCGGCTAGAGATCGCAGTTCGCCAGGCTGCCGGCCCTGTTCCGCACCAAGCAACTCCTTTCACATTTCATTCGCCATCATGCGCTTTTTCGTTAGCATTGTCTGTGGATAGACTCCTGGCCCCTTTCCCCAGGTTGCCAAGACGATGTGCCAAAGGGTCTGCCGCGGTCGCAGCGGACGCATTACCACTGCAGTTGCCATGCTCTTCATCGGCAGCGATTGCGAAGGCCGCGTGTTCTCCGAGGAGACCACAACGGTCATTATTAGCCTTCACGGAACCGGCGTGTTGTCTCGCCACAAACTCGTTTTCCGAGCAGGACCTGGTTTTCCGCTTTCTCGAATCCGATCGCGAAGCCGAAATCCGTGTCGTAGGCACCTAGGGCGATTTCCACGCCTATGGTGTGGCCTTCGTTCACAAAAACCCTCGATTTCTGGAAAATCAGTTTGCCTCCGCCAGAGGCTCCTCAGGAAACGTCTTGAGTGTCTTCCTCAAATGAGGCCTCATGGACGCTTGCAGAGGCGTAATGATAAGCTTGCCGCTCGTGAAAGACGCTTTTGACACTTTGGAAGATTAGTTCGCTCAGGCTAGCTCGGTTGACATCCGATGGAATCCAATCCCATGAGTCTCCCGGAAGCCGATAGCGGAATACGACAGGCCGCGCAGCCAATAGCCGCACCACTCACCCGCGCCGCAATCTTCGTGGTCGTGACCGTAAACGCAGGATTCGAGAACCACAGGACCATTCGATCGGTCTGTGCGGATCTTGCGGCCTTGATACGGGCGGTGGAATTTCGCGATCTTGAAGCGAGCCTCACCTGTGTCCTGGGATTTGGTTCCGATGCCTGGGACCGACTCTTCGGCTCTCCTCGGCCGTTGAAGCTCCACCCGTTCAAGGAGATTCGCGCGGGAGAGCGCCACGCTGTGTCCACACCAGGAGACTTGCTGTTCCACATCCGCGCGAAGCGCATGGATTTATGCTTCGAGCTTGCCACTCAAATAATGGCACGTCTCGGCGCTGCGGTCTCTCCGGTTGACGAAGTGCAGGGATTCCGGTATTTCGACGATCGCGATCTGCTTGGCTTCGTCGATGGAACGGAGAATCCCAGGGGCGACGAAGCGGTAGATGCCGTGCTCATCGGTGAAGAAGACGCGCCATTTGCGGGCGGCAGCTACGTCATGGTGCAAAAATATCTTCACGATTTGGACGGATGGAATGCGCTGTCCGCGGAGGCACAGGAACGAATCATTGGTCGCACGAAACTTTCAGACATTGAGTTAGATGATTCCATTAAGCCTACCTCCGCGCACAGCGCACTCAACACCATCGTCCAGGACGGCAAAGAAGTGAAGATCCTGCGCGATAACATGCCGTTTGGGCGCCCCTCGCACGGTGAATTTGGTACCTATTTCGTCGGCTACAGCCGTTCGCCCGGCACGATCGAGCAGATGCTCGAAAATATGTTCATTGGACGGCCGCCTGGCAACTATGACCGGATTCTCGACTTCAGCCGTGCGGTTACGGGAAACCTTTTCTTTGTGCCGACGAGAACATTTTTGGAGGGAGTAACCGAAGATCACCCGACGGATGCAGCGCCATCTGCGCCGTCCGCGGAAGAACCTTCGAAACCCAACCTGTCGAAGCACCCTGGTTCGCTCGGTATCGGCTCCCTCAAAGGAGACATCCTCAATGAATAACTTACATCGCGAGCTTGCCCCAATTTCCGACGAAGCGTGGGCTCAGATCGAAGAAGAAACTTCGCGCACGCTCAAACGCTACATCGCTGGACGCCGGGTTGTGGATTTGCGGGGACCGAGCGGCACTAGTCTATCCGCCGTTGGCACCGGCCACCTCAATACCATCACAGCTCCAGCGAAAGGGATCGTTGCGAAGCAACGCGACGCGAAGTCGCTCGTTGAGCTGCGCGTTCCGTTCGAACTCAATCGCCAGATGATTGACGATGTCGAACGGGGGGCTAACGATTCTGACTGGCAACCAGCTAAGGATGCCGCGCGACAGATGGCCTTCGCGGAGGACGGCGCCATCTTTGACGGCTATGCTGCCGCTGGCATCGAAGGCATTCGTGAAGCCACCAGCAATCCGAAGATGACTCTTCCGAGCGACGTGCGCGAGTACCCGGAAGTGATTGCGCAGGGTTTGAGCCGGTTGCGCCTTGTCGGTGTGAACGGCCCGTACGCGGTCCTTCTCGGAGCAGATGCCTACACCGCCCTCGCCGAGACCAGCGACCATGGATACCCCGTGCTGGAACACGTCAAACGGCTCGTCAAAGAGCAAATCATCTGGGCGCCCGCCATCGCAGGAGCATTCGTACTGACCACCCGCGGCGGCGATTTTGAGCTGCACATCGGACAGGATATCTCCATAGGCTATTTTAGCCACACCGACACTGCCGTTCGCCTCTATCTGCAGGAGACCTTTACTTTCCTACCGCTCACCAGCGAAGCTTCCGTCGTACTCGCTCCTCCTGCCAAGGCGAAGACTACCTGACGCCCAGGATATCTCGGGCGGGAACCCCCTTCGTCGTCGCTGAAGCGTGCGAAGCAGCATGCACACGCCCGCGAAAGCCTCTCGAGCGTGACCGTCTCGGCACCGTGAATTCGCCTCAGTTCGCGGATTGTACCTGAGCGCCAAAAAAAAGTGACGCTCCGCGACTTATCTGATAGCTTTCTTATTGCATTTTCACCCCGGCAGGGTCCCACACGAGGCGCTCGCATACCGTCAAGCCCACGTGCTTGTTCTTACAGGAGGGCTGCCCAATGACTTCCGTGTTTTCTCGCGCGAGGGTGACTGCATTCTGCTTCGCTCTCGTTCTGCTGGCGATGCAGCCCCTCGCCTCCGCACAACGGCCCGATATTGGCGGAATGCAGATGCCTTCTCCAGGCGGCACGGTCTCCGTGGCTATCGCAGTTCGCGATGTGCAGGGGGCTCCACCCTCAACTGCCGCGAATGTGCGCCTTTACTCACCGACGAATGGGTACGATACTACCTCAATTACGGGTGGAACCTCCGATGCCGTCTTTTCGGTCCCTCCAGGCGACTATCGCGTCGAGGTGCGCTGCGATGGATATCAGCTCGCCACTGATGAACTAACTGTCGCCCCACGTGATTTGGCGACCGATACCTACGTAACGATACTTCTCAAACCCGCTTTGGCAAACACTTCCGGAAAATCCCTTACGGGCGGGGCGATCATGACCCCCAAATTGCAACAAACTGTAGCTAAGGGAATGGACGCGTTGCGCCAGCGCAACTGCGACCTGGCGAAAAAACAGTTCCAGAAGGGTACGCAGATGGCGCCCGGTAATCCAGAATTGGCCTTCTTGATGGGCGCTACGGAATTCTGTCTTCAGCATACGGATCTAGCTCGCAAGAGCTTCGAGCGCGCGGTGGCGCTCGATCCCAATTTCGAAAAGGCCCTGTTGTCACTGGGAGAAATGCAACTGGTCGCTGGCGAAACCAACGTCGCCATTGTCACCCTACAAAAGGCTGTCTCCGTTAATGCCACGGATTGGAGAGCGTACCTTGTTTTGGCGAACGCCTACTACAGAATTCCTGGCCACTTGCCCGACGCGGAAGCACATGCACGCCACGCCGTCGATCTCGCGGGAGACAAAGGTGGATCGGCTTGCTTGCTGCTGGGACAGATCTATCTCGTGGAGGGAAAGACGCTTGAAGCGAGAAGAACATGGCAGAAACTAGCAGAGGATCTGCCTTCCGATCCTTCAGCAGTCGTAGCAAGGCGCAAACTCGAAGACATCGCTCTTGGCTTACGAAACTCTCGAGAGAACTCCAATCTTCCCCCACCAAAAGTCTTGTATGACACAGGCCTACCCATTCCGGAAACCGACACCCCCTGGTCGCCACCGGACATTGACGACAATCCTCCAACTGTCCTGGGGGCTTCGTGTTCGACAACGGATGCTCTCGACCGCGCCTTCCTGCGAACCAAAACCCAACTAGCCAACTTTGAGAAGTTCACCGCCACCGAACACATTGAACATCAGGAAATCGATCGCCACGGGGCTCCCGGCAAGGTCAAAACCCGTGAATTCTCCTACATCGTCTTCGTTGTTCCCTATCATGGTGATTCGTTCTATCTCGAAGAAAGCCGCGACGCCGACCAAAAGACAACCGATTCCTTCCCTACGCCACTTGCTACCACCGGTCTCAACAGCCTCGCCATTTCTCTTCTGCAACCCTCCGACAGAAGTAACTTTCGTTACCGGTGTGAAGGTATCACGCAACTCCGCGGCGAAGCCGTTTGGCGCATTCGTTTTCAGGAAGAAAGCACCGAGGCTTTGGGCGTACGCCGCTGGAAGAGGAACGGCATGATCTACAATGTTCCTTTCAAAGGTCGCCTCTGGATTTCGCAATCCACCTACGACGTGCTCCGCGTCGAAACCGATTTGCTTGCACCCATGAGCAAGCTCCAACTCACCCGCGACCATCTTCGTGTTGACTACGGCCCCGTCAAATTCGATCGCGGCAACCAGACTCTTTGGCTTCCTTGGGATGCCGAAATGTTTATGGAGTTGCGTGGCAAACGCTATCACCATCGCCACTATCTGAGCGATTACCGCCTGTTCGAAGTCGACACCACTAACAAGATTAGCAAGCCAAAGAACGCCCCGACCGACAACTGAATCACATCAACGACCTGGTAGCCTAAAGCTGAACGGGATTTTTGCGCACAAGAGAAGAGGAACCGTCTGAGTAGCCCTGCGGACTAAGTCTAACGGGGATTTCGCTGCAGACGGGCCGAAATTCTCATCAGAACTTAATCCGGTAGCCGGTCTTTCGCACAGTGACGATATGACGAGGCGAGGACGGGTTCTCCTCGAGCTTGCGGCGCAACTCCGCGATATGTGTGTCCACGGTCCTGCTGACGACTGCCGCGGAGTATCCCCAAACTTCCCTCATCACTTGTAAGCGGGAAACCACCGCTCCCCTCGCTCGCAAGAGTGCAAGCAGCAAATCGAATTCCTTTGGAGCCAACTCGACGGTTTGCGATGCACGGCGTACGGTGCGCGAAGCGGGGTCAACTTCGATGAGGCCGAAACGATGCACCTTCGACACATCTCCGGTGCTTGTGCCTCCCCCGTGAGTGCGACGAAGCAGGGCCTCGACCCGTGCCAGCAACTCCAGCAGTCCGAATGGTTTCGTCACGTAATCGTCCGCCCCCATCCGCAGCCCCCTGACCTTGTCGGCCTCTTCTCCCTTCGCCGTTAGTAGAAGGACTGGGGTTGCGTGTCCATCTTGACGCAAAGATCGCAATACCCGAAAACCGTCCAACTCCGGTAGCATCAGGTCGAGAATCACGAGATCGGGATTCACCTTCACGAAAGTCTTCAGGCCAACCATTCCGTCCTCAGCCGTATCGACTTCGTAGCCTTCGATCTCCAAGTTGTTTCGCAGACCGAATGCCAGATCGCGATTGTCCTCAATCAGCAGGATTCGGCTCAAGACGATTCCTCCGGCTGCTGTTTACGCGCCCGTTCCTCTCCTTCGGAAAACGGCAACTCGACGACAAACTTTGCTCCGCCGCGGTCACCGGTAGTGACTGAACACTGGCCGCCATGACGGGTCACCAAATCGTGTACGACGGATAGACCGATTCCTGTGCCCGCAATCGCTGACTGCCGATCGCGTTCTAGTCTCTGAAATCGCGCAAAGATGCGCTTTCGATCGGCGACAGGAACGCCTGGCCCTTCGTCGTCTACGAAGAGACATGCCATACCGTCACGGGCTTCAAGCCCCAAGATAATCCTCTGTTTCCTTCGTCCATACTTTACGGCATTATCCAGAAGGTTGATCACGATTTGCCGCAGGGCGTCGGGGTCCACGTTTGCCACCAGTCCAAAGGACAAGCGAAGTTCAATCTGGGCTTCACTGCCATTCATTACGGATTCAAAGTCCTCCACGATTTCCTGAATCACAGGCGCGAGTTCATGTTTCGCCCTCGAGAGTGAGTCCATTTTTCTGTCCATTCGGGAGAATTGCAGAATATTTTCGACCAGTTGCGTAAGGCGGCGAGCCTCGCGATCGATGATCTCGAGTGACCGTCGCTGCTCCTCGGTGGAACGGATGCGATCCAGTAACAGTGTTTCCGCAAACATCCGAATCTGCGTCAGGGGTGTCCGAAGCTCGTGCGAGACGCTGGAAACGAACTCGTCCCGCAGCTGCTGCAGAGCCATTTCCCGGCGCAGCTGGAGAATTGCCGTCACGATCAGACCCGCATTCAATACAAAGAGCCCCAGAAAGAACGGCAGTCGGGAGCGCGGCAGTCCGCCAATTACAATTTGCTGGGAAATCTGTGGATCGAGGGAGGCTTCCACCGTGAAACCCAAGAAGACTCCTTGGTAGGTATCACCAAAGGGCTTTATGACTGTCAATTTTAGTGGTGTATCTTCGCCCACCCGGAAGCGTTCCACTCCGCCTTGGTCGCGAATGCTCACATGTAGAAACTCGTTCGTCACTTGTCCGTGCCCCAGGGAAGGCGGCAGGAGGGGCTGACGATTCAAAGCGGTTCCAAACCATTGCGTCAGGTTCGGAAGGTCAACTTCGAAGCCAGCCACAATCTGACGACCTCGCGGTCCTCGCGTGGAGCCGGCCACAAATGTCTGCGGAGCGCCTCCGATCTGAGCGTTCAAGACTTGATATGCTGCGTCACTGTGCTGCGCGAAGGCGCGCGCTAGATTCTCCCGCAGCCAGCCTGCTACTTGGTCGGGCGCCGGCTCACTGAGAAAGCTCAACCGACTAGTGGATGGATCCATCTCGAAGTAGCCTTTCGCTAGGCCCGCCGCGCGCTTGACGCGCGGATCCTGTGCGGAGAGCAGCGTTGCTTTTATCGCTACGGGTAGCTTTCCCAATGACTGGACTTCGTGGAGCACATTCCCCACCAGCGGGTAATAGCCGTAATAACCGATCTCCGCACTTGATCTGCGGATGACTTCGTCGGCAACGAGTGCGGAATAGTCGTGGAGGACGCTCTCAACAGTGGTCCGTTGCGAAGCATTTGCGTATTGGGCCTGTAGCACGATCAAGCTCGCGGTTGCCAGGCTGACCAACAAGAGAAGGACAACAAGGGCTGTTCGAGTCCTTCGGGAATGCCAAGATAACGAAATCGCCATTCAGGATTGCGAGTATAGCACCCGCAGTGCGGACCAGCTGACTGTGGATGTCAATATTTGCTCTTGTTGAACACCTTCCTGACAGATTCCTGACAAAAAATTGAATTCCTCCCCACCACAATCGCTGGACAAATCGCTACCTTCGCATACTGCATTCAAGCGCTGATGGAGGCGAGCAATGTTGTTCGGGTTTCGCGTTGGAAGTTTGGCTGCAGCAACTGTGATGTTACTGTCCTTGACAGCTCTCGTAGCTGAGGCTCAAATGCCCGACAAATTCACTAATTTGCAATACTTTCCAAAAACGATTTCGCGCCAAGAGCTTATGGGAAACATGCGCGGATTTTCATTCAGTCTGGGCGTCCGCTGCCAATTCTGCCATGCTGGAAAAGAGGGCAACAAACTCGATCAGATGGATTTTGCATCCGATGAAAAAGACACTAAGAAAACCGCACGCGCCATGTTGCGCATGGTCGATGCCATCAACCAGGAATACATCGCTAAGATGGGGCGGACCGCACCGATCCGCGTGGAGTGTGTGACCTGTCACCACCAGCTCAGCATCCCGAAAACCATGAACGCACTTCTTGCAGAAACGATGGATAAGAAGGATGTTCAGGCAGCCATCGCGGTCTATCGCGAACTCAGGAAAAATGACCTCGGGAGCGGCAAATACGACTTTGGAGAAACGTCGTTGAACATTTTGACGGAGGGTTTGCTTAAACAGGATAAAGCCAGGGAAGCCGTAGCCATCATGGAGCTCAACGTCGAAGTCAACACCCCGCCTTCCGGTTGGGCCTACAGCCTTTTGGCAATGTCCCACGTGGCAAACAAGGAATTGGATAAAGCCAAGGCCGATTACCAGAAGATTCTCGAGCGGAATCCCCAGGACGAGTGGGCCAAAAAGCAGCTTGAGCAATTGAGCAGCAAGCAATAGATCCCTGGAGGCTTAGCTCCTTTAAGTTTCGTACTGGATCGCTGCTGCTGCACGGGCACGCAAGCACGTCAAGCCTCTTCACGAGTGGAAGTGACTTGACCAACCAAACTGCTTTCCAACACCAATTGAGAACACGGGGACTAGCAGGTCCAAATGAGAGGACACACCGACCGTATGTTCTTGAATACGCGATCAAAAAAAAGAGTGGTTATGAAAGCTCGATCCACCTCAATCTTCCTCGAAGAACCCCAGCTCGGCACGGCCCTCAATCAGGCCCTGCAAACTTGCCCTGACGTTTTAACCTCAATCTATGTCACACACTATCGTCAGGTTCTGCAGGTCTGCCGTCGGTTCTTTCGCCAGCCGGAAGACGCTGAGGATGCCGCGGCAGAAGTCTTCTTGAAACTGCACACTGTCCTCGAGAAAAAAAATGAGGAGCACCCCTTCCGCCCTTGGGTGTGTCGGGTCGCAGGCCGGCATTGCATTGACAAATTGCGCCGGCAGAAACTCGAGAAATTCTCGATCGTCGATGGAAATGATCTTTGCGTCGTCCCCGACGTTGCCACTCCTTCCCCTCTCTCCCAAGTTCTGCACAACGAAGTGAAACGCCAGGTGAGGGAACAATTGAATCGCCTGCCGGCGTACTATAAGGCTCCACTTGTGCTCCGCTACTACAAGCGGTTGAGTTACTCCGAGATCGCGAGCACGCTCAACCGCCGCCTCCCTGCGGTCAAAACCATTATCTTCCGGGCAAAAAACCGGCTGCGCCGCGATTGGGCGACGTCAGTCCCGCAAAATGGGCAGGATGAAACCGTCCACTCTAGAAGCTGACTCCAATCACTCATTTCCCAGAACCCGTTTCTAGATATACGAATATACACAGGAGTCATGCGGTCAGGATGCTGTTTGGCTGGAGCCCGGACAGTGCTTACTCGCCTCTGGTACTACTGTGCTATAAAATAGGGCACTTTCATGAAAAAATAGTAGCGATTGCTTCTTCTCTCAAAGAGGGTTCTCGCGGA
>Ga0126369_10004486_pt1 | contig 10251 bp, 9 predicted proteins | sample PanSoiMetaPlot_1_FD_109646 | JGI IMG/M metagenome (GOLD analysis project Ga0126369, IMG submission 109646) | Tropical forest soil microbial communities from Panama - MetaG Plot_1 | ecosystem: Environmental > Terrestrial > Soil > Tropical forest > Bulk soil | place: Panama | collected 2016-02-17
ATCTTCTACATCAAAACCATCCGCGACCAGCGCTTGGACGAATTGGAAGACATGAAAGAGGAAATCTCGCGGCGCCGATTCCGACATGAATAATTTACTTCGGAACGTCGCTCGGATCGCCCAGAAATTCCCAGCGTTGGAGCGAGATCGGCACGTTGCCGTTTTTCCAAACGAAATCGTGGAATGCGCGGAGGTTGAACTTGTCGCCTTGTTTCATCCGCGCTTCGGCGAGAAATTTTACAATCTGAAGTTTGCCGATCTGATAATCGATCGCCTGGCCCGGGCCAGTGGCGAACGCGGTCGCCTCCTGTCGCGCGGTTTGCTCGTCCATCGGAACTTTTTCGTGCAGATACTTCGCGGCTTGCTCGAGGGTGAATTCGCCGAGCGCGAGTTTCACATCCACTTCGACGCGAAGCGCACGCAACCGCATGAAATTGTAAATGATCTCGCGCGTGTGGGGACTGTCATCGAACAAGCCGGCCTGCAACATCATCTCCTCGGAGTAAAAGCCGAGGCCTTCGTTCGGACCCGAGTCATAATAATGCCGACGAATCGGATCTTCATGTTTCCAGGAAAGACAAAGTTGAAAATAGTGACCGGGAATTCCTTCGTGCACACAGATCGGCCGCGAGTCCATCGCGGTCGCCCGCCAAAAGTAGCCAAGTTTGTCCGATGGTTCCGGCACGTAACGAATGCAATTTTCGCTTAGGCGCGACGGCGAAGTGAAATCGTCGGTCTCAGTAAAACCGGCGGCGCGCAAATAATCCGGCGTTGAGCGCAACGTCCAATGCTGGATCCAATCGGGGACGGTCAGAATCTCGCGCTCCACCAGAAATTTCCGAACTTGTAATTCCTTCGCAGTCGCGTCTTTGATCCAGTTGTCAATGTTGTCGGCGATTTTCAATGGCGGGACATCCTTGTTCCGATTTTTTTCGTAAACTTCGAATGCGACCGACCGGCTCCATTCCTGCCGTCCCATCGCCAGTAATTCCTCCGGCGAATACGGCATTAAAGCGACGTTCTTGAGAAAGAAAACGTAAGCGGCCCGGCCAAGCGCGGTTTGTTGCGGCAAAGTTGGCAATTTTTGCTGAAGAACGGCACGAAATTTCTCAAACGCATCGGCCGCTCGCTCGACCGCGCTGTTTAACTCCTGCTCTGACAGAGTCGTCGATGGCCGCAATGCCGCGGCCATTTTCTGCAAACGCTCGCGCACGCCATCGAGCCCCAAGATGGCCACGGTTGCGAACGGCGCCGGAGGCTTTTCCAGATTCTGCGCCCCCTGTTCCAAAATCGCGGGAATGTTTTGAATCCGCGTGAGAATCTCTTTGCTGCGCGCTTAGTCGTAGGGCGCGGGAACGGTCAACGCTTCGACCAGCGCGGTCAGCGTTTGCGAAATGTAAAATGTCGGATCGCGTTTCCAACTTGGATTGACATCCAACTCCCACCGCACGCGCGACAACGCAGAGCCAATTAATCTGTAATCGGCCTGGCGCGAAATCGTCCCGTTATGAATGTCGATTCTCTTCCAGCGTGCCTCGAAGTCAGCGAGATCTTTGCGCCGTTTGTCGACGCTCGCGCGCGACCAATCGCGGATTCCACCGGGACGTTCCATCCGCGGCACGTCGTCGCCGTTGAACGGCGCATACTTCGCGCGCCATGTCCAGAAATCGTCCGCCAGTTTGTCTAACGAATCGTTTTGTTGTGCGCGAAGCAGCGATGGCGCGCCAATTAGCAAAACCACGATCCAGAGATTTTTGACGCGCATATCTTAATCCGCATTTTGCCGAATCACGATCACCGCCGGTGTTTTGTCGGGCCGATATATCGAAGCACCGTAACAGATCGCCGCCGCGTTCCGTTTCGCATACCGCATTTTTTGGAACTGCGCGTCCCAATGTTCCATGTAAGAGCATTTCGCCGACTTTGTCGTGCCGGGAATCGGCACGTATCGATTCTCGGTCAACGTAAGAAACGCGGACTCGCCCGGCAGCGGAATCGGCGTAGCCCAGTTTGGCGAAAGCCGGACCGAACGCGGTCCGTTGAGATCGAGCGCTGAACAGGTGTCGCCATCGGTGCTGTTCAGATGCAGACTGAAGAATGCGACCCGCAACAGGCCTTCGAGCAGAAACTGTCGATCCGGATTTTGTCGGTCGTGCAAAATTTCAAAGGCGCCGAAGAAGCCTGGCAGCGTTCCAAAATCGGCCTGGATTCCAGTCTTCAAGATCTTGCGCGAAGATGCACGCGATCCCGACGATCAAGTCGACGGCAAATCGAATCGAGCTTCTTCAAATCGCCGCCGAGCGGTTCGATGCTCCAAAATTCGAGCGGGCTATTCGTTTTCTCGCAAGTAAAAACAATGTTCGTTCCGTCCTGAGCAAAGATTGGATCGACATCCTGGCCGGAATTGTCGTTTGTCAGTTGGCGCAAAAACTTTCCGTCCTCGCGGTAGAGATAAAGATGCGAATGACTCGTTCCTTCGGCCTGCAAATATCGAATCGCGACGACGATTTCGGCCGTGGCGCGGAGTTCGATCGCGAGCGCTAAAAACGGCGCAACGATCAGGACTGACACGGTAAACCTCATCAACGCAAAGGTAATTGAGCAGTGCTGGCGCGATCGGAGTCGTGATAAATCTGGACATGACACGTGCGCGCGTCTTTCGCGGTTTCGTCCGCCACCACTCCGCCCGAACAATAATTTTTTTGCCAGAACATGGAGTTCGATGCGGTCACGACGAGCCGCAGGCGGCTGCCTTTCATCAGTTTTCGAGCGACGAACAAGTCGGGATTGAAATCGCACTTCACAACCTCGCCCGGTTTCACCAGTTTCGCGTCACGCAATGAATCGCGGTAGCGAAGCCGGCGAATGTCCGTCCACAAACCGATACTGGTCCCATCGGGTTGGATTTCATAAAGATCCGCTTCAAGATCGACATCCGGTGTATCGATCGAAACCCAAAGCGAAACGCCCGGGCATCCGACGAGCGGCGTTTCCTTCGGCAACGGATCAGTGTGATAAACGAGACCGTCGTTCCGGATGCTGAGTGGCAATTTTTGATCGAGACCGGCGGTTTTTTCGTTTGATTCAATCCCTTCAACTTCTTCGCCGCGATGCGTGTCGAGCGGATCATAAGTGAATTTGTCCGCGCCGGCCTGCGGTTTCGCCTCGGTTAACGCGCCCGAGCGAAAGACCCCGTTGGCGTCACCGTTCTTCGAATCGAAGTAAAACGTTTTCGGATTCGCGATTAGGTTCGCGTAGCTGTCGGTGTATTTCCACTCGCCGTTCGCGCCGGTGTTGCCGGACGCGATGAGATAATAAGCGACCTGATTTTTGAGAAACGCAGGCTTCGCACCGTTTTTCATCGTCCAGTCGTACCATTGCCGATGCAGATCGTTCAGATCGAGAATCGCGTCTTTGCCGAACTTCACGCCGCCGACCTCATCGGTCGGCGTCCGCGTTCCGGCGTGATCCCACGGACCGATGATTAGAAAATGTTTCGCGCGCGCTTCGGATGAGGCGTTCGCTATGTGATCCCGATAAAATGTCATCGCGCCGAGCTCGTCCCCGTCATATTGGCCGGTAATCGTCAGGATCGGCAACGTGAGTTTTTTAAATTGATCGATTGTCGGCACCATCGCGTCGTAATACGGATCGGCGGTTGGATGTTTCAGGATCCGTTGAAAGTTGACCGACGAGTTTCCGGCAAATGAATCAAGTGTCTTAAACGCAATGTGTTTCTTGTAGGCGTCCAAGAATTTCGTCCGCCAGAATTTTGAATCGCCGAAAAGATTCTGCTGGCCCGCCTTTCCGCCCGTGAAAGTGAACCATTGAACGTCATAGACTTCGCCGACGTTATCGAGCGACGGGTAATCAAGTGGCGGATGGGCGGCTGCGGCCGGAACGATTGTCGCCAGATGTGGCGGCAGCTCTTTCGCCGTTGCCCATTGATCGAACCCAGCGTACGAGCCGCCCCACATCGCAACTTTTCCGTCGCAGAATGGTTGTTGCGCCAACCACTCGACCACGTCGTGGCCGTCGTGCGGCTCCTGCGCGAACGGCTCGAACTCGCCTCCAGAGTTTCCGCGGCCGCGAACATCGACCAGCGCAAAAACGTAACCGTGCGAGGCAAAGTATGCGGCACGCGGATGATAGCTGTCCGAAATATAAGGCGTGAGCGTGAAGACCACGGGGGTCTTCAGCTGCAAATCGTCGGGCGTTTTCGGAAAATACAGAGTGGCGTTGAGCTCGACTTCGTCGCGCATCGGAATTTTGACGCCCCAGCGAATGTCGTAATCGGTGGTCGGCGCCGGCGTTGGACTGGCTTCCGCCTTTGGTTCGCGCGAAGGACCTTTTTGCGGATTTGTCTGCGCGACCGCGGATCCGAAGATCGACAGCGTTGCCAGAAAGAGGAGCGTTGAACGTTCGAACATTAAATCATTGAAGCTAAAGCCGAGCGCTAAACAAGGCCAGAGGCGGCTCTCGCAGCCTTGCTTTGTGCGACGGAAATTCCTATACCGCGGGAATGAATTTCCCTGCTTTCGCTCGATCTAGTTTCCTGTTGACCCTCTTTACTGCAGCAATCGCGGCGCAGGCTGCAGACAAAGTTATCGTTCTTAAAGCGGCGCAATTGTTCGACGGAAAGTCGAAGGCGCTCGTGCAAAACGGCGCCGTGATCGTTCAAGGCAACAAGATTGTCGATGCCGGCAGCAATTTACCGGCGCCGACGGACGCTCAGGTCATCGATCTCGGCGATGCGACGCTCTCGCCCGGTTTCATGGATGGGCACACCCATCTGGCACATGACTTCACTGACTACAAAAAAGAACGGATGGAACAGATCGATCTCAACGTTTCAGAGAAAGCGTTGATCGCGACCCTGCACGCACGCGCAACGCTGGAAGCCGGGTTTACTACGGTGCGAGATCTGGGTAGCCGTTTCCCTGGCAGCAAGGAAATGGTTGATGTGGCGCTACGCAATTCAATCAACAAGGGCGTCATCGCTGGCCCACACATGCTGGTTGCGACGTTTGGTGTCGGCGCGACCGGCGGACATTTCGATCCAACCAGCGGTTTTCGCGACATGATTTTCGGTCGCGAGCCTGATTACAGCGATGGAATCGCTGACGGCCCGGACGCGATTCGCAAGACGGTGCGCTTCGAAGTGAAGAACGGCGCCGATGTAATCAAAGCCGCGGTTTCGGGCGGCGTTTTTTCCCTGGCGGACGAAGTCGACACGCCTCAGTTCACGCCTGCAGAGATGGCAGCGCTGGTCGATGAATCACACCGGCTGCGCAAGAAAGTCGCGGTCCATTGCCACGGCGATCAGGCGGCGAAGGAAGCTATCGAAGCGGGCGTCGATTCGATCGAGCACGGCTCATTCTTAAAACCGGAGACGCTCACCTTAATGAAAAACAAGGGGACTTATCTCACCCCGACGTTAATGGCGACCGAATATGTTATGAGCAAAATCGACAGTTATCCGCCGGCGGTACAAGCGAAAGGTCGCGCTGCCGCTGCTGCCCGTTCAGACATGTTTCGGAATGCGGTAAGAATGGGAATTAAGATTTCCTTCGGTACTGACGCCGGTGTTTTTCCGCATGGACAAAACGCCAGGGAATTCAAATTGATGGTCGATCTCGGATTGCCACCGATCGAAGCATTGAAAACGGCAACCGGAAACGCCGCCGACTTGTTCGGCATCGCGCAAAAAACTGGAACACTCGAGAAAGGAAAATTGGCAGATGTCATCGCGATGCCAGGTGATCCGACAAGCGACATCACCGCGACCGAGCGAGTTTCATTCGTGATGAAAGAAGGAAAAATTATCCGGAACGGTCCGCCCAGCGCATCGCCTGTCGCCGAAGCAGGCGAAACGCCATTGGGAATTCCCACCGACTAACGGAATAGATTTCCGGTGACCAAAGCAGTCCCGGTGTCGTTCGGAACAACTGCAACGGTCGCCGAATCGCTCGATGCCTTGATGAAATAGAGCGAAACGCCCGGTCCGACATAAACAGGATAAAATGTGTACGGCTGGCCATCGATGAATTGCGGATTTCTCCAATCGATTGCCATTGCTCGCGAAACGGAACGTGAAGTTACCGCCACCGAATCACTGAAGTTGATCGAGCGCGGATCCCGGACGTCGCCCCGATTGTCGTAATCGTAGAGATTGTATGGCGAATATCTCCAGTTCCGAACCCCATTTGTCGGAAACCAGTTCGCCCCAAAGGCATCAACTTCACTTTCCAACGGAATTGTTCGGCTAACCACCGTGGCCGTCCCGACCTGATCGATCAAAGCCGGGAGAATGTGATCTTCGCCGGCGAAGCGGTACGAATAAAACGCGATCTCGTAATCCAGACCGCCCCACCGGCTCAAATTAATTGAATGACCAAATGCAACATCGAAAACGTCAACGCGCGGATACAAACTTTGCATCTCACCGGACGGACCATGGTTTTGATGGACGACGGCGGATTCCGCCGCGGCAGCTTCTTCTCTTGAGGCAACGAGGTTCGAATCGCGAAGCGATTTTAAAAGCGACTCGGTTGCACCTTGGGACTTGAGAATGCCTTCTTGCGGTTGGGTTAACGGATGCAAAAGTTTTCGCTCCGCGACGTCATTCTTGATGTCGGCTTCGGATTCGTGCATCCGAACCATGAGGGAGAGTTCGCTAAAACCGATCGGTTTGGCGGCGAGGTAGTTGGTTATGAGCAGGGAGGTGGCGACGATCAATAATCTATAATGAGTGGGGCTTTTCATAACTTTCGGGTTTTACCAAGTTCAGTAGAGATTTTGCAAGCCTAAAGAGGGACTGCAGGGCATCTCCCCAACCCCGTTACAGAATCATTTTGACACCCGACCGCTCTGCTTTATTGTGCGCTCCCCACTACCGCAGGAGAGCCAAAAAGCTCACTTGTACTGCAAAAAATTATGCAACAGAAACGCAGTAAACGTTATCGCGCATCCGCCGAGCAGGTGGATCGCAAGAAAAACTACAGCCTCCCCGACGCGGTCGCGACGTTGAAGAAATTTCCGCCGACCAAATTTGATCAAACCGTGACGGTTTCGTTCCGACTGGGTGTGGATCCAAAACAATCCGATCAAATGGTTCGCGGCACGTGCGCGCTTCCGCACGGCAGTGGTAAATCGGTTCGCGTTCTCGTTTTTGCCGAAGGGACTGCTGCCAAAGCCGCGAAGGACGCCGGCGCTGAACACGTCGGATTCAAAGATCTCATTCAAAAAGTTCAGGAAGGCTTCCAAGATTTCGATGTCGCGGTGGCAACGCCGGCGGCAATGGCTGAAGTGCGCAAGCTCGGAAAAGTCCTTGGTCCGCGAGGGCTAATGCCGAATCCGAAAGCCGGCACCGTCGCCGACGACACGGCAAAAGCAGTTCAAGAAGTAAAAGCCGGCCGCGTCGAATTCAAACTCGACAAAAATGGCAACGTCGCCGTGCCGGTTGGAAAATTTTCATTCGAAGAAAAAGCGCTGGTGGAAAATAGCAACGCGGTGATCGAAGCGGTCGTGCGCGCGCGCCCGGCAACGGCAAAAGGCCGATACCTTGACGCGATGACGTTAAGCGCGACAATGTCGCCCGGCCTGAAGCTCGATCCGTCGCCGTATCTCGCCGGCCAAGCAGCAGCCTAGGAACGCCGTCATGAGACCAGAAAAAGCCAATATTGTTTCGGATCTGTCGAAAGAGTTGAAGGATTCTTCCTTCGTGCTGGTAACCGATTACCAGCACATGAAGGTCGACGATTTCAGCGAGTTACGGAAACGGCTCGCCGCTGCCGGCGCTGAAGTTCACGTCGTTAAGAACAGCTTTTTGAAACGGGCGATGACCGACTCGGGGCTCGCTGCGGCCAACGGAGAATTGACCGGACAAACCGCAGTCGTCACCGGCGCTAAAGATGTCGCGCCTGTCGCAAAAATTTTGAAAACGTTCGCCGCCGAATTTAAGAAAGCGATGCTGAAGCTCGGCTTCATTGATCGGGCACAAGTTCCGACAAGAGAAATCGAGCAACTCGCTGATTTACCGCCGCGCGAAGTTTTGCAGGCGCAATTACTCGGCTTGCTGCTTTCGCCGGCAACGAAGCTGGTCCGGTTGTTAAATGAGCCGGCCTCGGCGCTCGCGCGATTACTGAAAGCGAAAAGCGAAAAGGAGGGCCCGTCCGCAGCGGAAACGCCGGCGGCATAAATTTTCCGCCGCGCGAGATGGCGCGGTGGAGCAAACGAAACACTGTCCGGATCGTCGGCTGTCGATCTTAAATTTCCGGAAGCTTCCGGAAGCGGCAATTGGAGGAAAACAATGGCAGATACAGATAAATTGGTGGAGCAACTCAGCGGCCTGTCCGTTCTCGAGATTGCTGGATTGGTAAAACAACTCGAAGAGAAGTGGGGCGTGAGCGCAGCAGCGCCGGTTGCGGTCGCAGCGGCTCCAGCGGCGGGCGGCGGCGCAGCAGCTCCTGCGGCTGAAGAGAAGGCCACCTTCGACGTTATCCTTAAAGAAATGGGCGCAAACAAGATCGGCGTGATCAAGGAAATCCGCGGCGCGGTGCCAGGATTAGGCTTGGCCGAGGCGAAAGCCTTGGTCGAAGGCGCTCCGAAACCGATCAAGGAAGGCCTCTCCAAGCAGGAAGCCGAAGAGATTAAGAAGAAGGTCGAAGCGGCTGGGGCGAAGGTCGAGATTAAGTAAGGAAAATTTTAACCAGCGGCCGCCGTACAAAAATGCTTGCGCGGCGGCCGTTTTGTTTTAATCTCGGCATTTGTTAGAAGTAGGGAGACTTATTTTTAACTGCAGATTGCTGGAAAGTTTGATTTGGCAGCAAAATGGTGGGAGTCGATTTGACAGGCCGCCGTTTTGAGGCCATTTTTGCACCCCTCGCTCTCCGGTTGAAGCCGTAAGCTCTTGTTGCGTACGGCCGCAATTTATAGTGGGCCGGCGCGAGTTTAACCCCGTGGCCTGGTGATTATGTCAGAACGAAATTCGGAACGCATCCACTTCGGAACAATCAAGGAAGCCATCGAGCCTCCAAACCTCATTGAAGTCCAACTCAACTCCTACGTCGATTTCCTCCAAAAAGACGTCCCGTTTGCCAAGCGAAAGAACCACGGGCTTCAGGCTGTTTTCAAAGAAGTTTTTCCAATCGAGAGCTATGACGAAAAAGCCGTTCTCGATTTTAGCCATTACGAGATTGGCGAACCAAAGCTGACCGCACTCGAAGCGCAGCGCGAGGGCCAGACTTATAGCGCGCCGCTTCACGTTACTTTCCAACTTCGCGAGGAAAAAGGCACCAAGGAAGAAAAGGTTTACATGGGCGAAATCCCGCTCATGACGCCGCAGGGCACGTTCGTAATCAACGGTGCCGAGCGCGTGGTGGTTTCGCAGCTGCACCGTTCGCCGGGCATCGCGTTTGAATCGACCGTCCACTTGAACGGCAAAGTTCTCTACAGTTTCCGAATCATTCCCGATCGCGGCTCGTGGATCGAAGTTCAATTCGACACTGCCGATCTGCTTTACATTTATCTCGATCGCCGGAAACGCCGCCGGAAATTCCTGGCGACGACTTTCCTCCGCGCTCTGGGCTACGGCTCGGACGAGGAAGTCATCAAACTTTTCTATAACATCGAGAACCTGAAGCTGAGCGAGAAGCTCGATGAAGAGAAACTCGCCACCAAAGTTCTTACCGCTGAAGTCCGCGACGGCGAAGTGACCGTCGCGCGCGCGTTCGAGCCTCTGACGCTCGCGACTGTACGCCAGATCATGGGCCTCGGAATCAAAGAGGTTAAGGTCATCGACATTTCGAACGACGACACGGTCGTCAAAGCGCTCCGCAAAGATCCAGCACACGATCAAGAAGAAGCGCTCAAAGATATTTATCGCCGTTTGCGCCCTGGCGATCCACCGACGGTGGCGAACGCTCGCGCGCTCCTGAAGCGGTTGTTCTTCGATCCGAAGAAATACGATCTCGGACGCGTCGGTCGTTACAAGATCAATCAGAAGCTCGGCATCGACGTCGATCTCACCGAGCGGATTTTGACCGACAAAGACTTCATCGCGGCGATTAAGTACTTAATTAACCTGCGCCGCGGCGAAGGCACGCTCGATGACATCGATCATCTTGGCAGCCGCCGCGTCCGTACCGTTGGCGAATTGCTCGCCAATCAGTGCCGCGTGGGTCTCGCTCGCACCGAGCGTTTGGTGAAAGAGCGCATGACTTTGTTCGACATCAACGTCGACGGAATGAC